>Ga0070707_100005161_pt1 | contig 12236 bp, 13 predicted proteins | sample KBSK5502metaG_FD_65468 | JGI IMG/M metagenome (GOLD analysis project Ga0070707, IMG submission 65468) | Corn, switchgrass and miscanthus rhizosphere microbial communities from Kellogg Biological Station, Michigan, USA - KBS K5-50-2 metaG | ecosystem: Host-associated > Plants > Roots >... | reverse complement strand
GTCATGGCTTCAAGGACAGGCCACTCCACCTGCAGGTTCCAGGCATAGTCTAACTCGCCGGTCTCCAGCACCGCACGCGCGGCCGATACGGCGTCGCCGCCGCCCTTGATCTGCACCTGCTGGAACGCGGGCTTGTTGGGATCCCGGTAGAACTCGTTGATGGCGTAGACGACGAGGTCGCCCGGCCGGAACGTCTCCACCTTGTACGGACCGGTGCCGAACGATTTCAGGTTGAACGGGGCGTTCCGCGCGCTCGCGCCGATGTAGTCCTGCAAGGCATGCTTGGGGAGAATCATCCCCTGCTCGCCCACGAAGGGCAGGTACCAGGCCGGCGTGGGATTCTTGAATGTGATCTTGACAGTGGATGGGTTGAGGGCTTCCACCTTGTCGACGGTGATGTAGGTGCCGTACGTTGTTGACCCGGTCTCTTTGTTCGCGACGAACTGGAACGTGAACACGACGTCGTCGGCCGTGAACTGCCGTCCGTCGGCCCACTTCACCCCCTGCTTGAGTTTGTAGGTCACGGACTTCCCGTCCGCGGCCACGCCTCCGTTGGCCCGTGACGGGACCTCGGCGGCCAATACGGGCGTGAAGACCCCCGCCGCATTGACCGTGAGCAGCGGCTCCATGCACACGCGCGAAGCGTGATAATCCTTTGTCCCTTGAGCAAGGTGGGGGTTGACGATCGTCGGCGCCTGCCAGTAGAGCACCTTGAGGACACCGTTGTCTCCTCGCCTGCCTGCCATGGCGGCGCGGGCCGGCTGGAGCCCCGCCCCGGCGAGGGCCGACGCGATCGCGCTCGACCCGAGCCCCAGCATCGCGAGCCGGGCAATGACTTCACGCCTGGAGAGTCGCCCGGTCATGCCCAGCGTGACGACCTGATGCACGTCATCCTTTCGCATACGAGACCCTCCGTATATGGATCTTGTGGACATGACTCTTTTGCAGCAGGCCTAGGCTGGGGCAGGATTCGTGGTGGTCTTGGGAACTCCCTCCGGCCCTTTGCTCCCAAGCCCACAGCTTTCCCACGCTATGAATACGGGGCCAGGATGCGGCCTGTTCGCCTCGAGGGACAGCCGGTCGATCCGAACCGGTTACCGGGGGAGCCCTGGATCGGCGGCGTCGTAGGGGACGACGCTCTCCTGCTCGTTGGGGTCGGTCCGGGCGAGCACCCCGGTGCACGGTTCGGTGTCGCTCAGATTGTACGGAAGGTGAGGGGTGTTCGCGGGGATGTACAGCAGTTGACCGGCCCGGGCTGTGAGGTGCTGGCGCAATCCTTCGCCATACCACATCCCCGCCCCACCGGAGAGGACGTAGATCGCGGTCTCATGGCGCTCGTGATAGTGCGGCTTGGCGCGAGCCCCGGGAGGGATCGTCACCAGGTGCATGCAGAGCCCGGTCGCCCCGGTGCTCTGGGCCGAGATCCCCGCGAAATAGTCGAGGTCTTGCTTCCCCCGGAAGGTCTCCCCCGGGGAGATCACCATGCAGGCGGGCTGACGGGGCATCCGCCCCACCTCCCTTCTTCCCCGCCCTCATCTACGCCGCCTCCTCGAGCCCGCCCTTCATTCCTCAAACAGATGCTCCCCCCGATGCAGACGGTGGGCGATCTGGTAGGTCTGTCCCTGAGCGCGAACGGTTGGCGCATGCGCCGCCAGGTACCTGGCGGCGGCCACCAGGACGTTCGCCGAGCCTTCGGGGTGTTCGCGTAGTCGCGAGTGGAGTCGAAAGGCCGCCTCCATCGTTTGGATCGTGTGGAAGTCCCGGTCCTCGCGGAGCTGAAGCGCTCCAAGCACGGCCTGCAGTTTCGCAGGATCCCCCCGGCCGTGGAGATACCGGGCCACGACCCCGCCAGCCTGGTTGACCTGCTGCTGCCGGTCGAGCAGGTGCGGAAGTTCGCGGAGGAGGCCCTGGGGATCTCCCGGGGCCTTGGGCTCGGGCAGATGGGCCGGGGGAATGTTCAAGAAGCGGTCGAGATACACGCTCATCGCCGCGTCGAAGACCCCCCGCAGCAACTCCGTCGAATGAGTCCGGCGCAACCCTTGATGGACGGCGTTGGCGAACGTAAACGTGTGCAGCGCCGTGTCCCAATCGCCAAACTCGTTGCTGGTGTGGAACTGGGCGATGCGGAGGGCCGCCGCGTACGACACCGCTGCGGCGAGGACCTCCGCGGTCGCCCCCTCGCGGAGCGCATCCAGCAGGGCATCCGCGATAGCCTGGGGATCGTCCGCCAGGAGCACGGGGATCAACGCGTCCCGCCCGTCCCACGGCGGGCGCCGGTCCTGGCCCCCTTCCCTGTGCGCGTCAGGGAGGGCGTCAAATGCCGTTTCCAAGATGCCCACCAGGTCTACGGGGTGACGCCAGGCGTTGTCTTCCTCCATGCGGTCCGCAGCGGCGTAGCCCTGGGCCAGACTCGTCAGGACGGACTCGGCGTGTTCCCACCCGGCGACATCCAGCGCCTCGAACGCCTTGTTGGTGAAATCGAGGACGTGGCCGATCTGAATATAGCGGTGATCGGTCGCCGCCCCAAAGAGCATCTCGGCCATCGCTGCATGATCCCAGCCGCCGCGGACGGCGGAGGCCAGGCAGCGCTCTGCCCCCTCGGCGTCCCGGACCTCGACAAACTGCCGGAACCACCGTTTGACCACCGCGGGATCCGAAGGAAGCGTGGGAAGCGGACGAACGGCGAAGCGCGGGGCCTGCCCGTCGCAGTCGCGGGCCACCGCCGAGAGGCCATGGTACAGCGCCCGCGGGCGGTCATCGGCGGAGAGCCCGGGCAGGAGGTTCATCATGCACGTGAGGATCGTCAATCCCGGACCCCACCCGGCCTGCCGGTACCGTGCCCCGAACTCCAGCCCGACGCGGAACGGCACCACGGGATCGTCCCCGCCGTCCAGGAGGCCGATCACCGCTTTGGCCAGGACCAGCGGGATGTTTCGCTCCAGTCCATCCCTGAGGCGCGCCCGCTGATAGTCGCGGGGATCCGCACGGGGCGCCAGGTCGATCCAGACCTCCCCGTCGCGCACGTCGACCGGGAACGATCGTACATCGCCGGCAAACTGGTCAAACGTCCCTCCGCTTGCCAGATCGAACCTGGCGTGGTGCCAGTGGCAGGTGAGGATCCCATCCTTGACGGTCCCCCGGTCGAGCGGGAACCCCATGTGGGGGCAGCGGTTGTCGACGGCAAAAACGCGGTCGCCATTGGCGAACAGCGCCAGCGCGTGTCCATCGACATGGACGGCGAGGCATCCGCGGGTCCGGACCTCCTCAAGGCTGGCCGCGCGTACATAAGTGCTCAGAGATTTCCTCATCTCGCGCTCCTTTCGGATCGAACCAGGCGGGATCGCACCGATTTCGTCTTCCCCTTGCTACTATCGCCCTGCGCATTCCTCCCGTCACCGGCCGGGGGCCGGACCGGCCGCTGGCCCTTCGTACAGTCCCGGAGAGGCGCGCAGGACCAGACCGACAGCAGACGCGCCGGAGGCGCCTGTTTGACGGCCGGGCGGATGGCCGGGTACAATGAGCGCGCAGCACATGACCCCCCCCACGGGGGAGGGGATTCGAGCGTGCTCGACAGTTTGGAGGGGCGGAAGCCATGCAGGCCAGCAAAGTGGACATTCTGAAACGGCTCTCCAGCATCGAGGGCCACCTCAAGGGGATCCGCAAGATGGTCGAGGAGGATCAGTACTGCGTCGAGATCCTCAAGCAGGCGTACGCCGTGGAGCGGGCGCTGCAGAAGTTCGAGGCGGCCATCCTCGACGGCCACCTCCATGGCTGCGTCGCCACCGGGTTCAAGAATGGCCGTGACCAAGAGATGGTCCGCGAGCTCGCGGAGCTCTTTGAGCTCTCGCGGAGATAGTCCGGTGGCGCAACCGGCCAGCCCCCCGCCCTCTCTCCAAGAGGTGAGCCTGCCCGTTCTGGGGATGACCTGCGCCTCGTGCGTGCGGCGCGTCGAACGAGCCCTCGCCGGCGTCGAGGGCGTGCGCGATGCCAGCGTCAACCTTGCCACCGAGCGCGCCCGTGTGGTTCTCGACCCGGCGATCGTCAGCGTGGGCCAGCTGACCGCCGCGGTGGAGAAGGCGGGGTACACGGTACCTCCAACCCTGTCCCCCCCCTCAGGAGCATCCGGCGCGACCGCATCGACCGCGGCGCAGCCCGATGAGAGCGAGCGGGCGCGTCAGCGCACTCTCGACGACCTGAGGCGAAAATGGCAGGTCAGCCTCGCGATCGGGCTCGGGATCATGGCCGTGATGGGCCTCCCCGTCCGGATCGACATGGTCCTCCTGACTCCGGCGGTGCTGATCGCCGCCACCATCGTGCAGTTCTGGGCGGGGCGCGGTTTCTACCAGGCGGCCTGGACCGCCGCCAGGCACGGCACCGCCACGATGGATACGCTCGTCGCGGTCGGCACCAGCGTGGCGTACGGCTACAGCGCGTTTGTGACCCTCTGGCCGTCGCTCGCCGATCGCTGGGGGTTCCCCCATCACCTCTACTATGAAACGGCGGTGATCATCGTCGCCCTGATCCTCCTCGGCCGCTGGATGGAGGCGCGGGCGAGGACGCAGACCGGCGCGGCCATCAAGGCCCTGGTGGGACTGCAGGCTCGAACGGCCCGCGTGATCCGTGACGGCGTCGAGAGTGACATCCCCACCGGCACGGTCCTGCGCGGCGACCTGGTCCGCGTCCGGCCCGGCGAGAAGGTTCCGGTCGACGGCGTCATCGTCGAGGGCGGCTCCGCGGTCGACGAAAGCATGCTCACCGGGGAGGGCCTGCCGGTGGACAAAGGCTCGGGGGATCGGGTGATCGGCGCCACGCTGAACACGAACGGTTCGTTCGTGCTGCGCGCCACGAACGTCGGAGGGGATACCGCGCTCGCCCAGATCGTGCGGCTGGTCGAGGAAGCGCAGGGGTCGAAGGCCCCTGTCCAGCAGTTGGCCGATGCCATCTCGAGTTACTTCGTTCCGACGGTGCTGGCCCTCGCCGCCCTCACGTTCCTGGGCTGGCTGGTCTTCGGTCCGGAGCCGCGTCTCACGCTGGCGCTTCAGGCCGCGATCGCCGTCTTGATCATCGCGTGCCCGTGCTCGCTGGGCCTGGCCACGCCGACCGCGATCATGGTGGGGACCGGGAAGGCCGCGGAACTGGGGATCTTGATCCGCGGAGGGGAGGCGCTCGAACAGGCCCGCACCATCGATACGATCGTCCTCGACAAGACCGGAACCCTCACCCGGGGGGCGCCGCAGGTCGTGCGGATCACCGCGGCGCACGCCATGAAGGAGGCCGACCTCCTGCGGCTGGCGGCCGCTGCGGAGATCGGGTCCGAGCATCCGGTCGGCGAAGCGATCGTGGCCCGCGCTCGAAGCCTCGGACTCGAGATTCCCCAGGCGGAGCGATTCGAGGCGCTCGCCGGCCGAGGAGTCCGGGCCGTGGTCGCAGGACACAACGTCGTCCTCGGAAGCCACCAGTTGATGCAGGAGGCGGGCATCCCGCTCGATGAGTTCGCCGGCCAGGCGGAGACGCTGGCGCGCAAAGGAGCCACCGCGATGTACGTCGCGGTCGGCGGGCGGGCGCGTGGCGTGATCGCCGTCGCTGACACCCTCAAGCCGGAAGCCCCCCAGGCGGTCCGGGAGCTCGAGGCGCTGGAACTCGAGGTGTGGATGCTGACCGGCGATGCGCGTGCGGCGGCGGACGCGATTGCGCAGGAGGTGGGCATCCCCCCCGAACGCGTTCTGGCCGAAGTGTTGCCGCACCGGAAAGCTCAGGCGGTGAAGGAGCTCCAGGATAGCGGCAAGGTCGTCGCCATGGTCGGCGACGGGATCAATGACGCGCCCGCGCTTGCGCAGGCGCACCTCGGCATTGCCATCGGCACCGGCGCGGATGTGGCCATGGCCGCGTCCGATGTCACCCTCGTCGGCGGCGACCCCCGAGGGCTCGTCACCGCCATCGCCCTCTCCCGCAGGACCGTGGGGGTGATCCGGCAGGGGCTCGCCTGGGCGTTCGCCTACAACGTGCTCCTGATCCCCGTGGCGATGGGCGCGCTGTATCCGGCCTTCCACATCCTGCTGAATCCGGTGCTCGCCGCCGCGGCGATGGCGATGAGCAGCGTGAGCGTCGTCACCAACGCCCTTCGACTTCGGCGGTTCCACCGTCCGCAGGACGTCAACGAGATCCTTCACCCACCCCTGGGGGCGCGCCTCGGCGAGGTCGCGTACCTGGCCGGCATCGGCCTGGCCGCGCTCGCGGTCGGCGTTGCCGCCGTGGCTCTGGGACCGCGCTAGGCATCATGCGCGATGTGAGCGGAAAGGAGGTGCATCGGTGGCCACCACCGTCTTGAACGTGCCCGGCATCTCGTGTGAGCACTGCGAGCGAGCCATCCGGGATGCCCTCGGCCCCCTCCGCGGCGTCGAGCATCTCACCGTCGACATCCCGGCGAAGCGCGTTCGGGTGACGTACGATGAGGCGCTCGTCGGTCTCGATCGGATGAAGGAGATCCTTAAGGAAGAGGGCTACCCCGTAGCCCCCTGAGCGCATAGAGCGAGAGGAGGAGAGATCCGTGGCAGCGGTGATTCCCGATCCCATCAAGACGTTTCTGGAGAAACCGAACTTCGCGGTGCTGGCGACCACGTTCCGCTCCGGAAGGGTGCAGGCGACCCCCGTGTGGTTCATCCACGCGAACGGCCAGATTCTCATCAACACCAGCGCGGGGCGGGCGAAGCTCCGGAACATGGAGCGAGACCCCCGGGTGACGCTCGCGATCGTCGACCGCGAGAACCCTTACCGCTACGTGCAGATCCAGGGGAAGGTCGTCAAGCTCGATCGGGAGAACGGAGCCAAAGACATCGACCGGCTCTCGCAGCGCTACCACGGGAGGCCGTATCAGTATCCGCCCACGGACAACCCCAAGAACCGCATCAGCATCCACATCGCGCCCGAGCGGATCACCACGATGGGCTTTTAGCCGCCGCGCGGCGCGTGTCAGCGGCCCGAGCGCTGCCGGAGCCAGGCGATGACATCCTCCGCGTTCTTGTCCGGGGGAAACACGGGATAGAAGACCTTGGCCACGCGCCCGTCGATGACCATGAGCGTGAGGCGTTTGATCAGCACCATGGACTCCACTTCGAATGTGGGGAGACCCAACGCCCGCGCCCACCGCAGCTCTTGATCGCTGAGCAGTTCGAATGGCAGGCGCAGACGCTCGACAACCTCGCGCTGATATTCGGTCGTCTGCATGCTGAGGCCGTACACCGGCGCGCCGAGGTGCTGCACCTCCCGGTAATGGTCCCGGAAGGCGCAGGATTCCGGCGTGCAGCCCCGCGCGCCTGGGATCTCATTCCACCCTTTGGGGAGCTCGGCGTCGGGACGGCCTGTGCGTGGATAGCAGTACACCACCGTCACCCCCGGGAGGCTGGCGATGTCGATGGTCCGTCCGGCGGTCGATGGCAGCGGCACAGCGGGGAGGCGGAAACCGAGGAGATGATCGCAGGCCCCGTCGTCCTCCGGGATGGGGAGGTTCTGGGGTAGCTCGTACACGCTGTCGGTCCTCGGCATATGCCCCCCTCTGTTCGCCGTGATCGCCGGCTCAATACGCCGACGGCGCGTACACGTTCACCGTCACCAGCGGCTCCGGTCCCTGATTGACGATCTCGTGGGTCTCGCCGGCCTCGATCAAGAGCAGCGCCCCCGCCGTCAATTCGACGCGGCGGCCCTCCACGATCGCGGCCCTGAGCCGGACACCACGTACAGCCACTGGTCCGACTCGGGATGGACGTTGTCCTGACCGCCGGTCGCCTGCCCAGGCCGCAGGATCATCGTTGCCGCCTGAGACCGCGCGGTCCCGGCGACGATGCGAAAGAACGATTGCGCCCCGCGAGTCTGCACACACTTCATTCTTCTCGACTCCGATCGCCTCGGCTCCGACCGGGATCCTCGATCGGCGTGCCTCTATCTAATCGCCCCAATCGCCCGGAGCTTCTCGCGCAACCGGTCTCGCGAGAGCACGACCTGGACGTTGCGGCCTTCGCCGATGCGCTCCCGGGCGTTCTCCGCTTCCAGCCGGCAGTGGATGCGCCGGCCCTCGACGCGGTCGAGGATCGCGAGGATCCGCACCCGTTCCCCGACCGCGGTCGGCGCCAAGTGCACAATGTCGATTGCCTGCCCCACCGCGTCCTCCCCCTCTTCCAGGAACGGAAGAATGACCTTGCGGCTGGCCTCCTCCATGTGCTTCGCCATCATCCATGTCGCGTACACGGGGTGCGCCATCCCAAGTTCATCGAAACGGGCTACCATCGCCTCGGTCACCGTGACTTCCACCTCGGCTTCGAGCCCTGGGATCAACCCCGCGCGCATCTGCCCCTCCCCGCCGTGGGGGACCTGCTATCCACGCGGAATCATAGCACCTTTGCCGGAGCATCACACCACTCGATGCGCGCACACGAGGACTCCTCGCGGAGATCGCAAATCACCAACGTACGGGCGCGTGGGGCCCTGGGGGTATCCGCGAGTGGCATCTGGCGATGCGCATGATCCCTTGGTTGTCCAGGAGGATCCACGGCTCCACGCCCATCTCGAACGCCTGGCGGCCGGCGGTCGATTGGTGTTCCTTGCCGGACTGCCGGGCACCGGGAAAAGTCTGCTCGTCCACCAACTGGCGCATCTCGCGCACGCCGCCGGCCGAGAAATCCATCTGCTGCAGTGGGACGTGGTGCGCCCCCTGTTCGAGGCCAGCCGGGCAGGAGCGCGCTACCCGATCGTCGGCGGGGTCACCCAGGGCGTCATCCGGATCGCCGCCGGCCTCTGGGCACGGAACGCGGTAGCCAGGTGGCACGCCCGGCGCCCCGAGGCCAATCACCTGCTCATCGGCGAAACGCCGCTCGTGGGACATCGCTTCATCGAACTCGCGCGGCGTATCGACGACGCGGCGGAGCCGCTCCTCGCCGGGGATGGGTGTCGGTTCGCGATTCCCGTGCCATCACTGGAGGTCAGACAATTCCTCGAGCTCGAACGCGCCCGGCGCATCCACCAGCCGGCGCACAACCGAGAACGGGAAGACGCCCCGCCCGATGTTCTTCGCGCACTGTGGGAGCAGCTGGCCGATGTCGGACGCGTGCTGGGAGTTGATCGTGGCGCCGCACCGACTGCGCCAACGCCCTACGACCCCGCCCTGTACGAGCGCGTCTACCGGCACGTCCTGAGACATCGCCACGTTGAGCGCCTTGTCGTCGATAAGCTGCTGGCGACCACCGCGCGCTCCGTGTACGATTTCGCCATCTCCACGCACGAGGTGGTGCCCACCCCCAACGAGGCAGACCACTTCATCGAAAGGGTGGAGCAGCAGTATCCTCACCCGGAGACGGTGCAGCAAGAAATAGATCGCTGGTACGCATCCTAATTCATCCCCAGACCCGCCGGGCGGTTTCGACTACGAGCTCGAGCTTCCGCTTTTGATCGTCTTCGCTGATGAGATTTCCCACCACATCTGAGGCAAACCCGCACTGCGGGCTGATCGCGAGCTGCTCGAGCGGAACATACCGGGTGGCTTCGTCGATCCGCCTCCTGAGCTCGTCAATGCGCTCGAGCTGGGGCACTTTGGTGCTGATGAGACCCAGCACAACGACCTTCCCCTTCGGGACGAACTTCAGCGGCTCGAAGCTCCCCGCTCGGGGACTGTCGTACTCCAGCAGGAACCGGTCGTGCGGGAGCTCGGTGAACAGCCGTTCGGCGATGGCATCATACGCCCCCTCACGGTGCCACATGCTCGCCTGGTTTCCGCGACAGAGATGGATACCAAAGGTCACGCCCGCAAACCCTTCGATGACCCGTCTGTCGGCCTCGAGAGACCGGGCGAAGTTTGCCATGGGGTCCTCTCCGCGCCGGCGCATCGTTTCCAGCGACGGGGGATCGACATATGCGGTATAGCCGGGTGCATCGATCTGCACATAGGGGCAACCGGCGTTCACGAGAGCCTTGATTATCTCACGCTCGATCGCGACCACATCGGCCGCGAAGTCATCGATGGTCGGGTAGACCGCCGTCGACGCTTGATGATCAAAGCGCTGGCAGATGCGGTCGGGGCCGATCAGGGTCACCTTGACCGGCTTGGTGGCCACTTGGCTGACGAAGAGATATTCCTCCAGCGGGATGTTGCGGGCGAGGCGCAGTCGCTCGACCGCCGGGCGCCGGTGGGACACCGCCGCGCCCGGGCCCTCGAGATCGGGGACCTCCCATCGCTGCATCGGCTTGCCGCCTTCGACCCGCTGCTCGAAGAGCTTCAACGTCCCGCGCCCCGCCGCAAAGCCGAGGACCGATTCGCCGAAGCTGTCTTGAAAGTTCAGGCGGTGCATCTCGCCGTCGGTCACGACATCCAAGCCCACGCGTTCTTGCATCTGCACGGCGTTCCGAATCGCCTCATCTTCGATCCTTCGGAATTCGTGAGCATCGATCTTCCCCTGATCCAGGCGTCCGCGGGCCTCTTTCCAGGAGGCGGGGCGCAGCAGGCTGCCCACGACATCGCTTCGGATCGTTCTGAGATCGCCCATGGAATGGTCCTTCCCGGGAAGACGTCGGTCCTCCCGCTCAGGGCAACACGCCGATGCTCAACGGCTGAAGGAGAGATGTGACATCCGCCGAAGGTCGCCCAACGTAGGGCGTCGTGGATCTCGGTGCCGAGGCCGCCCATGCTGAGCCTGCCGACCGGGACGGTCAACGCGGATAGGTCCAAGGGGGTGTCGGATGCCTCACGCAGGTTCGGCGCTGAGCGGCGTCCGGGTTGTCGATCTCACGCAGTTCGAGGCTGGCACCTCATGTACTGAGACGCTGGCCTGGTTGGGAGCCGACGTGATCAAGGTGGAGCCGCCCGGGCGGGGGGAACAGGGTCGCGCGGCTTCGACCGACATCCCCGGCCTCGACTCCTACTATTTCCTCCTGCTCAACGCCAACAAGCGCTCGGTCACCCTCAACATCAAACATCCCGAGGGGCGCCGCCTGCTAGGGTGCTTGATCGAAAGAGCCGATGTGTTCGTCGAGAACTTCGCCCCCGGCATCATCGAGCGTCTGGGCTTCGGCTATCAGGAAGTCCGCCGGATCAATCCGCGAGTCATCTACGCGCAGGTCAAGGGGTTCGCGCCCGACGGCCCCTTCGGCAGCTTCCTCGCCTTCGACATGATCGCCCAGGCGACAGGTGGCGCCATGAGCCTCACCGGCGAGCCGGAGGGCGTGCCCATCAAGCCGGGGCCGACGATCGGCGACACCGGGGCTGGCCTGCACCTGGCGGTGGGAATCTTGGCCGCCCTCTTCCAGCGCGAGGGGACCGGCCTCGGCCAGCGCGTCGAAGTGGCGATGCAGGAAGCCGTCATCAACTATTGCCGGATCTCCTTTGCCCGCCAGCTCCTCACCGGCGGGGCGGCCGAACGATGGGGGAACCAAAGCCAGCTGGGGATGACGGCGCCCAGCGGCATCTACCCTTGCCAGCCCGGCGGGCCCAACGACTACGTGTTCGTCTACACCAGCCGCGCCAGCAATCACCAGTGGGAGCGCCTGCTAGAGGTGATCGGCCGTCCCGATCTGAAGAACGATCCCCGCTTCGGCGACCCAGTGAGCCGGGCTGCCCACGCGGCTGCGGTCGACGAGCTGATCTCGACCTGGACCCGCCGGTACTCGAAACGAGAGGCGATGGAGCGTTTGGGCCAGGCGGGGGTGCCCGCGGGGGCGATCTTCGACACCCTGGAGTTGACCGCGGACGAGCACCTCAACCGGCGGGAGGCGATCGTCACCGTTGATCACCCGACGCGGGGTCGGATCAAGATGCCGGGCTGGCCGGTGAAGATGGAGCGCTCGCACACACGGGTCGAGGCGGCGCCCCTCCTCGGTCAGCACAATCGTGAGGTCTACGAGAAGCTCCTCGGGCTCGGCGAAGATGAGCTGGCCCGGCTGGGTGAGGAGGGCGTGATCTGAAGGTTGCTGATGACCGGTAACGAGATCCTGGCACGCTGCCTCAAAGACCATGGGGTGGAGGTGATCTTCTTCCTGATGGGAGGCCCCATGATCGACTGCGAGAACGCCTGCCTGGGGCAGAGCATCCGGATGATCGATGCCCGCCACGAGCAGGCGGCCGCCATGATGGCGAACGCGTACAGCCGCCTCCGCCGGCGGCCGGCGGTGTGCATGGCCTGCAGCGGTCCGGGTGCGACCAACCTGGTCACTGGAGTGGCCAATGCGTTTGTGGACTCTGCCCCGGTGATTGCCAT
>Ga0070707_100005159_pt1 | contig 12237 bp, 16 predicted proteins | sample KBSK5502metaG_FD_65468 | JGI IMG/M metagenome (GOLD analysis project Ga0070707, IMG submission 65468) | Corn, switchgrass and miscanthus rhizosphere microbial communities from Kellogg Biological Station, Michigan, USA - KBS K5-50-2 metaG | ecosystem: Host-associated > Plants > Roots >... | reverse complement strand
GTGGCCGTAATACCATCGCCTTAGCCCGTCGACCATGACAGCGAGATCGGTGGGCGTTCGGTTGATCAATGCTCGTGCCGCAAGGAGAGCGTCCGCGAGCTGCTGTCCCAAGAGGAGCGCGTTGACTGGTATCGAGCGACGCACGAGGGGTATCGGCGGCTCGGACGGCACGCTGATGCCGGCGCCGGCCTGAGGCTCCGCCTCCGTGGGGATCTTGATCGGCGTGCGCGGCGCCATGACTAGTAACCTCGCAGTGCGCGAGCGAGGCGCTCGTGCATCCCTTCCTGCAGGCGGACGGGCGCCGGACCTCCGACGAGGGCGCGGCGCAACACCTCGTGCTGGCCCTCGCCGGCGGTGCCCGCCGGGCCCGTGTCAGTGAGACTCTTGAGGTGCTCACTCAAGGCTTTCTTCCCGGCGCCGGCTTTCACGATCCGGTTGTCCTTGCGATGCAACCACCGGTCCCCGTTGATGTGCACGGTTCCGTGCGCCGGGTGGATATAGTCACCTCCGGAGGCCTCTTGCCACCCATCGGGCAGCTTCAGGTTGGCGAGTTGGTCGTCGCCACCCTCGCCCACCTCGACGAGGATCGAAGCCTGCAGCGCGGTGCGACGGCGCTCGGCCTCGGACGCGGGTACGTAGCCATGCTGCTGTTCCCAGCGGACCACGCGGGCGATCAGGTCTTTGTCGCGTTCGGTCAAGATCATGGTGTGGGGGTTCTCCTTGTGGGGTGGTGGATTTACCAAAGCGGGCGACCGTTGCGCGTCCAGCGCCAATCGCGGCCTGCGTAATCGTTGCCCGTGTCATCAGGCACCACATTCTGGTACCCGCCATAGGGTTCGGCCAGCAGGTCCAGGCCGGGCAGCGCGGCGCGGAGCTGGCGCTGCTCCTCGCGGATCACGTCGTCGCGCATGGCATACTCGGTCACCGCGCGGGCCATGGAATCGCCAAAGCAGTCCTTGGCGGCCACCAGCGCCATGCTGAGCGCGATGATGGCGTCGATCTTGCGGGAGGTTTTCTCGCGGGCGATGCGCAGGCCCTGGCGCGTCTCCACGCACACGGTGTTGAGGGCATGCTGCCGCAACTCGGCGTCGGCATAGAGCTGCAGCTGCCGATCCTTCAAGGCATCGCTCAGCGCCGTGGCCATCATGGTCAAGTTGCCGGGCGTCTGCGTGTACTCGACGATAGGCACGCCCGCGGCCGCCAGGCGGCCGATCGAGGATTGCATCTGGAACGGATCGGCCAGGACGAGCAGCACGTCGTACTGCGCGAACATGGCGAAGACAAACTGTTCGATGAGATCCAGGTTCACGGGCTGCAGTGGCGTGGGCGTCCAGATGCGGTGCTTGACCAGCGGCCAGCGGCCGTCCCCGGCCTGCGTGAGGGCGACGACGGCGGAGCAATCGCGCTTGACCGCGGCGTCGATCCCGAGCACGACGGGCAGCCGGCGATTGGGCGGCGCGCGATAATGCGCCGGGTCCACGCAGCCGTCCCACAGGAGGCCGTCGATGAACGTGCTTTCACTGGTCGTCCACGCGTTCTCATGCAACCGGAGATAGGCCGTGGGGCGCAGCTGCGCCCGCTGGGTGGCGTAGTAGTGGGGCGTCTGCCAGGCCATCCGGGCCGTGTGATCCCAGTAGGTCAGCAGGCGCGCGGCCCGGTTGAGGTAGAGGGGCAGCTCGGGGTGGAGCCGGGTGCCCTGGCCCTCGGGGTGCTCGTCCGGGCCGACGCCTTGGAGATAGAGCCCACGGAGCAGGTCGCTTTCGCCCTCCCAGCCGGCATACGTGGAGATGAGCCGGATGGAGTTACGGCGCGTGGGCACCGGCGTCAGCTCCTCCCATAGGCGGCGGGCGGCTTCCGAGGTATAGGCCCACAGCTCGTCCCAACTCGTCAGCCCGTGGTCGGAGCCCGCGGCGCCCGCAAACTCGGAGGCGAGGGCCTTCAGCTCCGAGTCATTGGTGAGCTGGATGCGGGCCTTGTCGAGGATGACCGCCGAGGCGGTCAGCGCGGGGTTGCGCGCGATCAGCTTCTTCACGGAATCATAGACGCGGCTGCGCGCCTGCTCCTCATCGTTGGCGAGACAGTAGAGTTCGTTCGGGGGCTCCTGCGTGAACAGCCACCACGTGGTGAGCGCCGCGTTGAGTGTCGTCTTGCCGGACTTCTTCGGACACGAGTAGACGAACGTGTCCCAGGGCAGGCGGCCCGCGGCGTCGAAGGTGAAGGCGGCGCGGAGCAGCGTGCGTTGATGGGGCACGAGGCGGAACGGGGCACCGCGCTCGTTGACCGTCATCAAGTCATCGATGAAGCCGACCGGGTCCGTGCGGTAGGCGTCCAGCGAGCGCGTCATCGGCGTGCGCTTCACCGTCGGCTTCTTCACGGACGGGCCGGCTGCGCCAGGTGACGGGCCAGGTCCACGGGGTGGCCATTGCCCTGGGGCTTGGCCGTCAGCTCTTCCAACCGGCGGAGCGCCGCGGCGTAGGTCATGTCGGCCAAGCCCACGCGCTTGCTCAGGCGCTGGACCGCCTGCGGGTTCCAGTGCTGCCCGTACCGGCCGCGGGCTTCGCTCAGCTTGCGTCGGGCCGCCGCGAGCTGCTCCGTGCTGGCGTGCAGCTCGACCCAGGCGAAGGCACACCGCCCGGCCTCGTTGCGGATGATCTGGTCCGCGAACGGCCCGTACCGTGCCTCCAAGGCTCGATAGGTTCGCAGGTAGCGCCGGCCCATCGCGCCGTTGTGGTTGCCCAGCAGCCGCGGCGCCCCGTTCGCCAGGACGGTTCGTGAGGCCATCAGCGCCCGATCACGCAGCGCGTCATCACGAGCTCAAGGCTACCCGGCGGATCGGGTCTAGCGCTAGCATTTCGATCCGCAACTGGACCCGGGAGGCGGCGGGGCGATACCGGCGCGCTCGACCGAGCGGCCGGGCTAGGCTGGGAGGCGGGGAGGACTGTACCGGACCGCTGGAGGCTCACGGCCGGGCCCAGCCGTCGATCAGGGCGTCGAGCGCCGCCCGGTCGAAGAGCACCCGGCGCAGCGCGCCCCCGCTGGGGAGCGGGACACGCACGCGGGGGAGCAGGCCGGCGCCTTCGAGATCCCGGACGGTCCAGGGCGAGACGCCGAGGTAGGCCGCGGCGCCCGCGACGTCGAGCAGCCGAGGTGGGGGCGTCGCGGACGAGCCCGTTCCCAGCCCCGTCCGCAGGGTGACTCCGGGACTCCGCGCTGGCAGCGGGGCAGCGGAGTCGGCCGCCGGACCCGAGCCCGCTGAGGGCCGCGCTCCCTCGGCGCCGGGCGCGGGCGCGAGGGCCTTCCGCGGGCGGCCGGGCTTGCCGAGACGGCGCTGGGCAGCGGCGAGGGGGAGATCGCGCTGGGGCATGGGCTAGGCAGGGGCCCAAGTCGTCGGGGACGAGGCCAGGACAGGGGGAACGATGGCCGATGACGAACGGACCTCCCGCACGCGTGCACGTGCACGCACATGATCGTGGGTTGCGGGTTGCGGCAGGTTGCGGGTGTTCGAGGTTGATTCTTCTACGTGAGGTCGTGACAAATAACCTAGAAAGGACCGCAACCTACCGCAACCCACAATGGAAAGCGCACCAATCCGAGTGTTTGATGGGTTGCGGTTCGGGGTTGCGACTGGGTTGCGGGTTGCGGTTCTCACGAGCCCGCCCCCTGAGCAAACGGGCCGGCTGACCCCAAGCGGACCTCAGCGCGGAGCCGCAGCCCCTTGCGGAGCCGGACCCCCTTGCTCCCGACGTCGGGCGCGCAGCCGCGTTCGGTGAGCATGGTGGCGAAGGTCTTGCGGCTGACCGGGCGCTCTTCCGTGACGCGACACCACGTGTCGTACGCCCGCCAGAGCTCCCCGAACGGCACCACCAAGCCCGCCCCCAGCTCGCAGCAGCCAGTCAGAAAGTCACCCAACCGATCCATCTCCTGCCGATAGTCGGCGGTGGCCGCCAGCACGGCCTGAGGCGCCCCAAGCCCCAGCCGGCGCCAGGCACCGTAGCCCGCCACGGCCCACCGCAGAATGCCGGCGCGCTCGCCCCAGAGCTTCGCGAGCAGCCCTTTGTCCTGGTCCGCGTCGGGGATCGTCACGGTGAACGGGATCAACTTCACTCGGCGCCAGAAGGCGTGGTCGGTGCCCTGGACGAGGGGTTTGTGGTTCGTGGCCAGAAACAGCTTGAACCGCGGCACGAAGGTGAAGAACTCGGCCCGCATAAAGCGCGCCGTCATCAGATCGCCGCCGGTCATCTGTTTCACCAACGCCTCGGCGAAGTGGTGGCCGCGCTCGGCCTCGGTGGCCGTGACGAAGCGCGCCCCCCGGAGGGCGGCCACGTCGTTGGGGATGGCGTCGCCCTTCTTGACCATGAAAGTTTCGGGCCGGGTCGCGCACCCGTACTCGCCCCACACCGCCCCCAGCGCACGCAGGAGTGTCGTCTTCCCGTTCGATCCGAGCCCCCAGAGGACGAAGAAGCACTGCTCCGAGGTATCGCCGGTCAGGCTGTATCCGACGGCGCGCTGCACGAAGTCGATCAGGGTCTGATCCTGGGCGAAGATTTCCTGCAGGAATCTGTCCCACACCGGGCAGGGCGCGGTCGGATCGTAGGCGATCGGGATGAGCTTGGTGATGAGATCCGCGGGGTCGTGGGCGCGCAGCCCCACCGAGTCCGCGCCGAGGACCAGCGTCCCGTTGAGCACATTCAGCACCCACGGCTCGCTGTCGAGGTCCCCTGGGAGCACGGGAATGCCAGACTCCTTCGCGGCGAGCGCCACCATGGCGTTGAGCGCCCGCTCGCTCTCCGAGTCCGTGGCGTGCTTGATAATCGCCTGGCGGTCGTCCTTGTCCGAGATCTCGGCGGCCTCCGCGTAGAGCGAGACCACCGCGCCCTTGGCCAGGCGGTAGATCGCCCCGATGTCGTCGGGCTTGTGCCGCTTCCCGTCCCAGATCAACCAGGTCTTCATGGGCGTGCAGTAGCGCAGTGCGGCTCCGTGTTGTTCGATGAGCAGCTCGGCATTGCCTAAGTCGGTGTATCCGGTGCGCAGGCTCGTGGGGCTCGTGGGGACGGGAACCGCGGGCTCTGCATCCACGTCCAGACCTGCTGTGCGCCGCAGCTTGCGGATCCGGTTCAGCTCGTCGTGCAGAAACTTGCTCGTGTAGGACGGGAAGACCGCCTCGATCTGCTTCAAGCGGAGGTCGTGCTCCACGCGGGGACACTGCGCGATCAGAGTGATTAGCTGGTTGGTGCAGTCAGCGCTCTCGCCGATGTCCCACGCCTTCGTCCGCGTGGCGTGGTCGGCGGCACGGATCAGCGCGTCGATCTGCTCGGCCAGCGTCGGCTCGGGGGGTTCCTCCGCGGGTTCGCGGACCTGGTTGCCGTTCTGCGGCGCCATCGGCGTGCGCACGACGCGGGGCGGCTCATCGGGCGCTCTCATCCGCTGGCGCATTCTTAGGCGGTGGCTCCCCCCGCCTCTGCGGCGCGGTCGATCCGCATCGGGGTCCTCACGACGATGGGCACGCCGAGCGCCTTGGCGAACCAGGTGTAGGCGGGGCCGAGGTTGCCGTGGCCGAGCTCGACCCAGAGCGTCAGCCGCTCGCCCAGTGGCGGCTCCCAGTCGTAGGGCGCCTGGTGGGGACCACGGGGCATGGGCAAGAACTTGCGGAGCGCGGCCTCGTAGCGCTCGGCGAACTGATAGTCGAGTTCTTCCTTCTCCCAGTAGTCGCTGCGGTACTTTTTCCCTTTCGCGGCGCACCGGGCCCGCAGGTGCGCGCGGCCGACGTCGGGCGTCTGGAGCAGCTGGAGCACCCAGAGCGCGCGGCCGACGTCGTAGTGGTCGCGCGCCGTCTTAAAGATGGTGCTATACACGCGGGTGCCTTCGACGACGAGCGTGTGGATAGTTGGATCGGTCCACTGCTGCAGCGCCAGGTCGTAGGCCTCCGCCACGGAGAGACGGCTGAGCGAGGGACCGCCCGTCTCGCTATGCCACACGTAGCCGCGGGCCCCGTTCACACGGGCCTTGCCCCAATCGAAGAGCGTAGTCTTGCCTGCGGCGTTCCCTCCGCTGAGGAGCACGCAGCGGAGTGACGGCCGCCCCATGGGCGTGCGAACGATGCGGGGCGGCTCCTCGGGGATCATCGGGGTGCGCATGGTGGGCCTCCTCTATTCGGCCACGGTGTCGGGCTGGACCGTCGGCGTCCGTTCCAGTGCCGCGGCCAACCGATTCAGGGACTCCGCGTGCATCACGAGCGCCTCCGCGATATTCGTCTGCCCGTACCGTTGCTTGACGTGGCGGGTGCGGAAGAGGTCGCGGAAGGTGTATTCGAGGTCTTCCAGAGACCAGCCGGCGCCTTCGAGCAGGTTCATGGTGTCACCCTCCGTTCTTTTTGCTTGCCGGGTGCGGTTCGCTTCGCGAGGGCGGCACGCCGTGCGGCGTTGTGCTCAGCGATGTACAGACAGTCGTGCACGGCGGGCATCCAGATGATCTGCGTACCGCGAACGATGCGCCCCTCGCTGCACGTGCATTTGAGGACGGGGTGGCGCGGGGTGCTGTCGTCAGGCTGTGCGCCGTTCGTGTTCTTCACGCCACCAATTTTGAATCGGCGGCGGGCGGGGCGGGGACCAAAAGGAGGGGTGACTTAGAATCCAATTCGCCCCAAACGGGTAATTGGATTGTTTGGCGGATTCGACGCAGACGCGCGAGGCGTTAGCTCCCCTTCGGGCGCCCCCCGCCGTGCCCGGGCAGCCCCAGTGCGATGAGGAGGCGGGGGCGCAGCGACTTCGGCACCTCGTGCGCCTTCAACACTTGGCTCACCCCCGCGTGCATTCGCACGAGCGGGCTGCCGGGTTTGTAGCGGAGCGGATGTTGGCTGATCTTCGGAAGGCCTTGCGGCGTCCGCCCGTGGATCACATAGGCGAAGGCAGGCCGCGGGCGCAACGTGGCCGCGAGCGTGTCGACCAGCCGGCGGCGGTACATGACGGGGTCCGTCGGGGGCGTGGCGAGCTTGATGACGGTGGCCATGTGGGCTTCGTACTGTTGGAAGCACCGCCGCAGCGCCGCCGCGTCGGCCTACCCTTTGCCGAGCTGACTACGCTGCCAGACGAGCCAGCTGACATCGCTATCCAGCGACCCATCGGAGGTCGGACGTCGGGGCACGGTGCGCTCCCTCCTCGTGTGGAGCACCTCGGAAAGAGATCGCGGGCCAGGCGGCCGAGGAGGTCCGCTTTTCGGGGGCGACCCTAGGCCCGCGACACGGCGCCCGTGTTCGCGGCGTCGGAAAACCGGGGGGAATCATACCCCGTCTTGACACGGTCCGCCGTCGCTGAGTACCATGGGCGCAGGCATCGGGCTGAAGGGCAGTGTGGCTGGTCCGATGTGCTCGCGCGTCACTGTTGACTTGGGCTCCGAAGGAGTGGGCGGAGCCGGACGGTGGAAGAAGCCCAGGGCGGATTCAGGCGGGCGCACGACGTACACGCTCACGGGCTTCCCCATTGTCCTCGTGCGCCCGCCAGAAGCGAGCTCAACCATGGATCACGACGTACCCCCACCCCCCAGCATCTCCGCACCATCGACATCGACCCGCTCCCATCGCGAACGCCTCGCCGAGGCCATCCACAGCTTCCTCTATAGCCTCGACGAGGAGCCCGACGCCATCCTCCACCCGAAGTGCATCTGCTACGAGCAGGACTTGCTGTGGATGGATCTAACCGCCGATAGCCCGGCCACCGAGGAGCACCTGGACGTCCTCATGGCGACCGCCTACGAGGGCTGCCGAACGTACCAGGAGGCCGAGGACAACGGGAGGATCTACGACGTCGCCTTCCACTACGTGGAGCAGATCATCGAGGGCTACCCGACGCCCGGGGAGCGGCACGCGGCGCTGTATAGCGTGATCCTCCACCTCGTGCAGCGCCTCGCCCGGTACCAGCTGCCCACGGAGGCCTCGCGATGAGCGACGATCTGCACGCGCTCCTCCACCGTCACTGCCTGCGGAAACCCCCGCACGAGGCGTACTACGACTGTGACAGCGCCTACGATGGGCAAGACGAGGCGGACGACGTGGCCGAGAAGGTCATGGGTGGCCTCAGGCCCGGGGCCGTGGATGACTGCGACGTCGCGTGGGATGCCGCGGCCGAGCTGGTCGGCTACATCCTGGCGCAGGGCACACCGGAGATCCGCTACCGCGCCATGGCGTGGGTGATCCACCGGCTCGTCGAGGCTGTGTGTGCCTAAAACGCACGACGGGCGCCGGAGGGGAATACGCTCCCTTCGGCGCCCGGTTGTTTCCTACGCGCCGCGGCCCGCCCGGACGCGGCGTCAGAGGTAGGTCAAGAGGTGCGCCCGCCTCCTTGATTATTGTGGGCGTCCGCGAGCAGAAACTTTCTGGCCGCGCAGGACGTGATCGGGAAGGCGTGAAGCACAACCCCGGGGCCTATTTGATCTCGGGGCTTGCGGTGGTTGTGGAGGTCGGATTTGAACCAGCGACCTTTGGGTTATGAGCGCCTTGCAGCGCGCGAGACCAGGCGAGACCAGGCGAAACGGGTATAGAACGAAGGTGCTTTCGCGGGCCGAGTGAGACGCCGGTCGACGCCACTTCGACCGCGTTCGTGCACAGCCAGTGCACAGGCCGCAGCCGGCTCGAGCGTGAACTAGCGCCGCTACAACAACCTCTCGTAGTTGTAGCCAGTCTCGGTCACGAACACGAGATTATTTTCGGGGCTTCGGGCGTCGAACTTGCGCGCGTACCCACACCGGTGGCGCTGGCCGAACTGATCGCGGTAGTCGACGTAGCCGAGCACGTAGGTGGAGGCCCCAGCCTGAATCTGGGCGAACTCGTCAGCGGTGATCGTGAGGTTCTGAAAGAACTCGTCGCCCGCCATCAGGAAGGCGGCGACCCGTCCGCCCGGAGCGTAGGGAGGCTCTGCCGGCAGCGGCGCTGAGCTGATCAGCAGAGTGAGCGACATGCCCGTGACCGTCGCCGGCGTGTGCCCGTGGTTCTTGACTCTCATGCTCACCCAGGCGGCCCGGTGCGGCCCGCCGATGGGCTGCACGCCCGGCGGCGTGTGGGAGAGGCCGACGTACGCGCGCTCGATGGTCCTGTTCGACCGCAGCGTTGCACCACTGCAACCCGCCCACCACCACTAAGAGCAACGTGAAGGCAGTGAGCCAGAAGTCTGGAGGTGGTGGCCACCACGCACAAAGCGTCACGCGCTCGCTCTCCGGCTGGGCGCGAGGCCGCAGCCCATCACTACTTGAGCGCCTCCTCGCAGCCGCGGATCACGGCCGGATACACCAGGGCGCTCATCGGCTTGTGCCAGAGCTCCGGGTGCGCCGCCGCGTACTTGTCGACGATCGCCATGAGCTGACCGCCGGTCCTACCCCCGATGCACCCGCGAAGCACGACGAGGTCGGGTTGGAACTTGAGGTGCGCGGCCTCGAACTGCATGCCCTCGATGACGCCCATGACGTAGAAGGTCCTCGCGGCTGGTTCGAGCTCCCGGTACTTGTTGCCCGTCACGACAGAGAGGATCTCTTCTTCGGCGGACACCGTCACCGGGAACGTCGCCAACGCGGCTGCAACGAGAACCGCTTTGACCCTCATACGGCGTCGCCTCCATTTGACCCGTTTTGGGCATAGCACGTGCACAGCTACCCTTCGCGACGCTTGTCCCTTCTTTCCTTCGCTAGGCGGAGGCGCTCCGGCTCCGTGTAGAGCCGCTCAAGCAGCGAGGTCGTGAAGTTGAGGAGGTCTGCGGTGTCCTCCTTCCTCAGCGTGCCCTGGTGGGCGCCGTCGTTGCCGTCCTCCCTGATGCACGTGGAGAGCTCCCGCAGCTCGCCCGGCAGGAGGCCGTGCTCGAACAGCCACGGCAGCCTCAGGCCGAGGTCCCGGCGGACTCTCGCGTTGAGCCCGCCGCCGTCACCCTCCGGGAGCAGCGGCCTGGTGGCGAGGTCGATGCACAGCCGGAACATAGTCCCCGCCGCGTTGAAGCAGCGCACCGCGAGGCATGTGGCGCCCTCAGAGAAGACGGCCGCAATCTCGAGCGGCACGTGCTCGGGAGGCGGGACCCCGGCCTCGTCCTTCTGGCTCACGAACCCTGCTACCTCAACAAAGCGGTTCACCGCCCCCTCGATGTTCGCGAGCCCTCCTTTCTTGCGGACGAGCTCTCCCTCAGGAATCCCAGCATCATGAAGGTGGAAGATGGACGACAGTGGCGGCAGAACGCAGAAGACTTCATATGAGCGTTGCCAACCGTGCCGAACCGCGAGGGCACCCGTCTGCGCGGCAACGTCGAACGTGATGCGGCTTGAGCCGCAACGAGGGCAATCAGCAACCAGTTCTGATGACATTTCCGTTCTCTCCGGCCCTAGACCTGACCTCGTGCTATCTGAACGCGCGGGGGTACGCCTTGAGGATTCTGGCGGAGTCGACGCCGTCGACGACGGCGTAGTAGATCTTCTCGCCGACTCCGCTGATGGACCGGACGGTCGCGTAGGTCTTCATCGCGTCGTAGATCCCCTCCCCGACCTGGTCCCAGTACTGCAGCACGTACAGCGTCGCGGGACTCTTGAACAGGCGGGGGATCTGGTCGCCGTTCTTCCCCATCATCGCCGGCGTGAGGATCCCCTTCTTGCCCTTCCCCTTGAACGCGAACGCCGCGGCGACGCGCTTCCCGGCGAGCTTGGTCCTCGTCGTGAGCAGGTCGTTCGACTCGCCGCCCCAGTCCTGGAACTTGCCGGTCTCGCGGAGGACCCTCTGGACGCCCCTCTTGAACCGGCTCTCCGCCATGGGCACCGGCTTCACCGCAGGCCTCTTGATCCCCCGCACGCGCCGGAACTGCTCGAGGTCGTCGACGGTGAGCAGCTTCGTCCTGGCGAGTGACTTCGGGATGCCGACCCGGCCCACCTTCACGGCGACGCGCACCTCGGGCCGGCGCGTCGTCGGGAGCTTCTTGAGCTTCTTCGGGTTGTCGGCGTACATCTGGATCTTCGCCCTCAGCCGCTTGAACGCCGGGTCCTTCCGGTACGCGGTCTGCTTGCCGACCTTCGTCTGCTCGACGATGTGGCGGTCTGACAGGGCCTTGCCGGCGTCCAGCACCTCCTTGGGCGACAGCCCCGTCTCGTCGGCGATCTCGGCGGCGGTCTTCGGGTTCTTCTTCCCCCGGTAGATCTCGTCGAAGACCTTCCTCCTGCGCGTCCCCTTCTTGCCGACTCCCTTGGCCGCGTACTCGATCTGCTCGGGCTCGTTCGACCGGACGTCGGTGACGTGCGAGAAACCTCCGGTCATGCTGCGGCGCCTACTTCTCCGCCCTCTTCTTCAGAGCGCTGGATACCCGGCTGACCCGGCCGTTGTCGACGCCCAGCAGCCGCGCGACCTTCAGCCGGTTGGCGTCGGCGGCGCAGGCCTGGATGGCGACCAGGTTGACGAGCAGCTCCTCGATGCGCCCGAGTTTCTTCAGAATCCGCTCGCTCACTTCTTCTGGAGTCTTGGCCCTAGCCATCGGCGTTTCCCCTGCCTTTGTTGCGCTTCTTGAGGACCTTCAGGATGCGGGTGACCCTGTTCATGTCCACCCGGGCGATCCGTCGGATGCTGTGGTTGTCGACTCCTGCCTGAGCGAGCTGAACGATCAGCAGGTCGCGGACGGCATCTAAGAGCGGATCGGAGGATTTCGTCTTGGCCACGCGTTACCTCCAGTCTAGAGGGTGGGGCGGGCCAATAAATAGCAGAGGTTTCGGGCCCTACGCAACATCTGTGGGGAGAGGCGCACCCTGGACACAACCCATGGGGGCGTAACGCCGAGTCTCCTCGGGCCCGCGCCCAGCGGGCCCCGGATTCCCGCCCGCGGTCTCAGCTCGCCATCACGTTGGGCTGCCGACCCAAAGCGCCCCGGAAGCGTCTGGGCCGGTCACCACTTGAGCGCGGCGAGGGCCGCGCTCCGCTGAGGACGACCAGGGATCTACGGCCCCGACGGGGAGGGCCGGGCGGCCCGACCGGCCGCGGCCGAGTCTAGAACGGGGTTACGGACGGGGCTGGGCCCACCCTCGGCCGGCCCAAAACCGGCCTCGGCCCACCCAACAAGGCAGCAATAACCCCTCGGTAAGTCGCTAACTTGCCGAGGCGTCGCGGGTCGGGGTCGGCCCTTACAAGGCCGGGGTCGGGAGTTCGATCCTCCCCCCGCCTACCAACTAATCACGATGATACGCGGCGGGGTTTCGCCCGCCCTCTCCGGAACGGGACCGAAACGGGACCGTCCG
>Ga0070707_100005157_pt1 | contig 12237 bp, 5 predicted proteins | sample KBSK5502metaG_FD_65468 | JGI IMG/M metagenome (GOLD analysis project Ga0070707, IMG submission 65468) | Corn, switchgrass and miscanthus rhizosphere microbial communities from Kellogg Biological Station, Michigan, USA - KBS K5-50-2 metaG | ecosystem: Host-associated > Plants > Roots >... | reverse complement strand
TATCTTGATTTGCTCAGCCCAACCGATTTGATTCACGGTGCCGGTCAGACTTCGAGCCGGTTCTTCCATATTTATTGAAATCCGCGCGCAACCCCTAGGCGTTTCGATTTGTTATCGAAGGAATAGAGAGCGTTCGTTCCGTCTTCAAGACCATAACGGCGACCAGGAACGCTGCAAGGCTGATCCAATTAAGCCAGAGAAAAGCCCTACCGGACACGGCAATGGGTGAGACGGGACTGAAAGCCGCGATAATCGGCAGGAATCCAGTCGCAAGGACGTACTGGCCTGCGCGAATCGCCTGACAGATAACCAGAAGACCGGAGACACAAAGCAAAGTCTCCATCAGTATTTTCTCATCCGTAACGGGAAGCCCTGACAACGCCAGAAGCACGACCACGATCGAGACCCACATCATGACTTTCGTGAACATTGAAACCTCATTCTTGTAGCTGGATTCCTCGGGGGAACACGGGGCGGACGTTATCCGCCCCACGCTCAGTAAGACGCGCCCACTTTTCTTAGGCTGCCTAGTACATCGATGGTCCACCGCTCGGCAGTGCAGGAGCTTTTTCTTCCTCCGGAATTTCGGAGATGAGGGCTTCCGTCGTCAGCATCAATGCCGCGATAGAGGCAGCATTCTGAAGGGCATAACGGGCAACCTTTGCCGGATCGAGAATGCCGGCGGCGATCATATCGGTGTAGTCTTCGGTTGCCGCATTAAACCCGAAGTTCGGTTCCTTCGAGTCGCGAACCTTTCCGACGACCACTGCGCCTTCGTGGCCGGCGTTGGAGGCGATCAGCCGGATCGGTTCTTCAAGAGCGCGTTTCACAATGTTTACCCCGATCTGCTCGTCGTCCTGGAGCTTAAGTTTGTTAAGAGCGGGAATCGCGCGCAGGAATGCGACGCCACCACCAGGAACGATACCTTCCTCCACCGCAGCACGAGTCGCATGCATCGCGTCTTCGACGCGGGCCTTCTTTTCCTTCATTTCGATTTCGGTCGCCGCGCCCACTTTAATGATCGCCACACCGCCGACGAGTTTCGCCAACCGCTCCTGCAGTTTTTCGCGATCGTAGTCGGAGCTCGTCTCTTCCACCTGAGCGCGAAGCTGTTTCACACGCCCCTCTATGGCCGCGCGCTTACCGCCACCTTCGACAATCGTGGTGTTGTCCTTGTCGATGACGATCTTTTTAGCCGTACCCAGATCCTCCAGTTTGACATTCTCCAACTTGATTCCGAGGTCTTCAGTGATCGATCGGCCGTTGGTGAGAATTGCAATGTCGTCGAGCATCGCCTTCCGGCGATCGCCGAAGCCCGGCGCCTTTACCGCAGCCGATTGCAGAGTGCCGCGCAACCTGTTCACTACAAGCGTCGCGAGCGCCTCACCTTCGACATCTTCAGCAATGATCAACAAGGAGCGCCCCAGCTTCGACACTTGCTCCAGGATCGGTAGAAGGTCTTTCATGGTGCTGACCTTCTTTTCACAGATCAGAATGAAGCAGTTTTCCAAGACGCACTGCATCCGGTCCGGATCGGTCACGAAGTAGGGTGACAGATAACCACGATCGAACTGCATCCCTTCGACCACGTCCAGAGCGGTCTCGATGGTCCTTGCCTCTTCGACTGTGATTACGCCATCTTTGCCCACCTTCTTCATGGCTTCAGCGATGATGTTGCCGATTGTCGAGTCGTCATTGGCCGAAACTGTGGCCACCTGAGCGATCATCTCCCCGCTCACGGGCTTGGCCAGTTTCTTGATTTGTTCGGTAGCCACTTCAACCGCCTTTTCGATGCCGCGCTTCACGGCCATCGGGTTTGCTCCCGCGGCGACGGTCTTCACGCCTTCGCGGAAGATCGCCTGTGCCAGGACGGTGGCCGTCGTCGTGCCGTCACCGGCGATGTCGCTGGTTTTCGATGCGACTTCCTTTACCATCTGGGCGCCCATGTTTTCGAGCGGATCTTTCAGCTCGATTTCCTTCGCCACCGTAACGCCATCTTTCGTGATCAACGGCGAACCGAATTTCTTATCGAGGACGACATTGCGTCCCTTTGGTCCCAACGTGATCTTGACTGCATTCGCGAGCAGATTGATGCCGCGCAAAATTGCCTGGCGTGAATCTTCGCCGTGAACGATCTGTTTCGCCATTTGGTTACCTTTCTAGTCCTTGCCGGCTGTTTTGCCGGCCTTTGTGAAAATGCCTAAGATTTCGTCTTCGCGCAAGATCAGATAGTCCTGATTATCGACTTTGATTTCGGTTCCGGAATATTTTCCGAAAAGTATTCGATCCCCCGCTTTCACCTCCAAAGCCGCCACCGAACCGTTCTCGAGGGTCTTGCCCGCTCCCACGGCGACGACTTCGCCTTCCTGTGACTTCTCCTTGGCCGTATCCGGGATAATGATTCCCCCTTTTACCGTCTCTTGTTCCTCAATGCTCTTTATCAGAACACGATCGTGCAAAGGCCTTACTGTCATCAGATTCAGATCTCCTTTTTGACCTTTCGGTCGAATCGATTTAGACTTAACTAATTTAGGTAAATTATATAGTTAAATCAAGATCAATTGTGTATAGTTATAAACTAATATTAGTTAAGTAACAACTGAAGACCGACGATCATATGGATGTATCTCAATTGGTTCAGCAGAAATTGACCGAGCTGGGATTAGAGCAACGGGATCTAGCCGACGCCGCAGAAGTCACGGAGTCTTATATTTCCCAGTTATTGAGCCGGAAGAAGATGCCTCCCGCTCCGGAGCGAACCGACATCTATGACAAGCTTGGAAGACTTCTGAAGCTGCCGGCGGGCAAACTTGCCGACTTAGCCAACGTCCAGCGGAAGCAGGAATTCAAGAAGAAGATCCAGAGTCCGCCGGCACCGCTGTTCAGGGAGGTTCGAGAGCTGCTTCTTGAAAAATGCAAACGGGATAAACGACGTCAGGTGCGCTCGATTGTCGAGAAGGAACCGTTTGGTGAGCTGGAACGCCTGGTCACGCAGAAGCTCCTGGATGTAGTCAAGCCATTGGTCAGAGAGGAACTGAAACGCGAAAACTGGCTCCGGATCGTGGCTCGAGAAAGCGATCGAAATTATAAGCAAATGCGCGTCGCGGTTCTCGAATTCCTGGACGCGGACGTGTTCAACATTACTCCGGACAGTTGCATCGCTTTCCTGGATCCACTGATCGTATCGTGGGACATCGATCTCGCTTCATTTGGTCTGGAGATCATCTTGAATCGACGAATCGCTCCGGCTCACCTGAGGAAATTTGAATTTGTTGAGAGAGAAGCCGGAGAACCATCCGATAGGGAACCTGGTCTACGGGAGTTCCTCAAAGATCGTTCTCTTAGCGCAGATGCGACGCCAGAGGAAATCCAGTTTCTGCAACGGCTGCCTTCCCAAAATGGACGGCAGCCCACTGCGCTCTATTATTATCGCGAACTGCAAAACTTGCGAGATCCTGTTCATTTCCGTCGCAAGTAACGGAGGTACTGATGAAGGCAGAAAAAGCCAGAATTCCAATCACAGATTTTATTAAAGTGTGGTGTGAACACTGCCGCATTCGGATTGATTCGGATGAAAAACGGACCGGGGTTGCCGGCAAGACCTATCATCCAGACTGTTACATCCAGACTGTTACACAGAACTCTTTTCTGCCGTTCCCAAGCCGATAGGGTAACGAATCCGAGCTGGATTTCAGGGGTTAGAGCGATTCGCGCCGTGGCAAATTCGGGCCTACGGACGAAACTTGGGTTTGCTGACCAGTCTGGCTTTCTCTTGTGCTGCGCGTTTGTCCTCTTCCTGCTTTAGCTGCCTCGCGAGCTCTTTCGCCGGCGCCTCCTGCTTGTCTAACCGTTCCGCCTCTCTGCTCGCATCGGCCGCCATAAGGTCGAGCTTTTTCGACATCGCGATCAGTCCGAATGCGTTTCCATACGGAGAGCGGAAAAGATTGTAGGAGTACTGTGCGTCTTCCCAGCAGCCCAGGACCTTTTGATTGTCTTCGTATATCGATGATGTGGAAACCGGGATGGTCCTTTCCGGATTCGTGGCCGGCCCATAGATTGCGGAGATCGCGTCGACCATGTCCTGGGTTGTCAGACCCTCGGTTCCCACAGGATCGTACGCAACGGCGATTTTGAAGAGTTCTCCATTATAGAAGTCAAAACGAATGCTCCTGAGCGATCTGTCTCTAGCCGCAGGATTGGAATAACTCAATTGATCCCATTGCAGTGTTTGAATCACTGCCGGCCGCTGATGAGTGGTCTTGGCGGCGGAGACATCCATGTGTATTTGTTCCGCCACAGACTCCAGGCGCGTTCCAAACTGGAAATCACGATATTTGGCAAGGTCCTGCGCAGCACCCATGGAAGCGGAGAATGCGGCACATAAGACCGACGTTGCGAGTGTGCGGAAGCTGATCATTGTTTCTTCTCGTATTCGGCTGCTTAACCATAATAGGTGAACTTTAACGCAACTGCAATCATAATATTGCGATAGAATGGACTAATGTTAGTTAAGTCACAAAAAGTCAGGCCCGCCCGAGACGGTCTCCGGCTCACCCGGATCCTTCGCTATATTCCATAAGAAAACGATGAAACTGTCCCTCAAGAACTGGCGCCGCAGAAGCGACCCAACACGAAAGTACTCCGGCGACGAACTACCGTTGCGATCGGAACTCTTCAGTGCCGATCAAATGAGAGAGCATGGCAAGACACTGGCTCGCTCGCACAAGTTAAGTAAGGAAAGGGCGGCAAACCCGCTTCTGGCACGCCTTTCCGAAAACGAAGATGTCCTGATTTCTGTTTATGGTGTCCTTACCGAGGTCGCAAAAACAGAACGCCGGATCGCACCTGCCGGCGAGTGGTTTCTCGATAACTTTTATCTCATCGAAGAACAGATTCGCACCGCCAAACGGCATCTGCCGAAAAGCTACAGCCGCGGACTCCCTCGACTGACGAACGGCCCGTCGGCCGGCCTTCCGCGCGTCTATGACATCGCGCTCGAGACGGTCTCGCATGGCGACGGCCGACTGGATATGGATGGCCTTGCCAGTTTTGTCGCGTCCTACCAAACCATCACCGTCCTGAGGCTGGGCGAGCTCTGGGCAATCCCCACGATGCTCCGTCTCGCTCTAATCGAAAATCTCCGGCGCGTCGGAACAGCGATGGCAGCCGCCAGAATCGATCACGACCGCGCAGATTATTGGGCGGATCAAATCACAGAGATTGCCGAGAAAGACCCAAAGAGCCTGATCATGACGGTCGCTGACATGACGCGATCGAGTCCGAAACTATCGAGTTCATTTGTGGCGGAACTCGATCGCCGTTTGCAAGGACAGGGCTCGGGATTGGCGTTGGCGCTGACATGGATCGAAGAGAGGCTCTCGGAATCGAGCCTCACAACCAAACAACTGGTGCAGTTCGAAAATCAACAACAGGCCGCGGACCAGGTCTCGATCAGCAACAGCATCGGCAGCCTCCGCCTTCTCGGCTTAACCGACTGGCGGGACTTCGTCGAATCGATAAGCGCTGTTGAGACAGTCCTGCGCGGAGATCCTGGGCGCACGTACGGCAAGATGGATTTCGCCACCCGCGATCGCTACCGGCATGTCATCGAGCGGATCTCCAGGCGCGCGGACATCCCCGAGCAGATGGTGGCTGGCAAAGCCATCAAACTTGCTAGAGAAGTTTTCGCGCAGAAAGAGACCGACCGCTCGGCGCATGTGGGCTTCTACCTCGTCGATAAAGGATTGCCACTTCTTGAGCGAAAGTCGGGTATCCGGCGATCGGCAGGCCAGGTTTTTCGAAGAGCATTCGGGCGATTTCCGTTAGTTCCCTATGCCGGCACGATCGGATTGATCACAACGCTTCTCAGCGCGAGCCTGCTGTGGCGTACGTACACAGGTGGCACACGTGGTGGGATGTTCGTGCTGCTCGGCATCGTGTCTCTTCTCTCGTTCAGTTACCTCGCTACGGCGATCGTGAATTGCCTCGCAATCTTGCTCGATGGGCCCGATGCGCTACCAAGAATGGACTTCTCGAAAGGCATTCCGTCAGAATCCCGCACACTGGTCGTGATCCCAACCATGCTTACGAGCGCCAAGAACGTCGAGGATCTGGCCGAAGCGTTGGAAGTTCGGTTTCTCGCGAATCGCGACAGCAATCTGCACTTCGCACTGTTAACTGATTTTCGAGACGCGATCCATGAAAGCCTTCCTGAAGATGAGGCGCTGCTCCGGTTGGCAACCGCGAGAATCGAAGCGCTGAACGAACGATACGCAGAGGAGAAAAGCGACACCTTCTTCCTGTTACATCGCCCACGCCGGTGGAATCCACAGGAACGCACCTGGATGGGTCACGAACGAAAGCGCGGAAAACTTGCCGATTTGAATGCCATGTTGCGCAGCGGGCCCAACGCGAAAGAAGCGGATCGTTTCGCTTTTGTCGTCGGCCGGACGGGGATCCTTTCACGAGTGAAGTATGTCATCACGCTGGACACGGACACGCAACTGCCACACGGTGCGGCGCGGCAGATGGTGGGAGCGATTTCGCACCCCCTGAATCGCGCGCAGTACGACACGGCACTCCAGCGTGTCTCTGAAGGTTACGGTATTCTTCAACCCCGTGTGGCGGTGAGCCTGCCGGGCACAAACCGGTCGCGGTATGCGCGGATGTTTGGGAATGAACCGGGTATCGACCCGTATACGCGAGTCGTCTCCGATGTTTATCAGGATGTTTTTGGAGAAGGCTCCTTTATCGGCAAAGGCATCTACGACGTCGCCGCATTCGAACGATCGCTCCAGGATCGTTTGCCTGACAATCTGATTCTTAGCCACGACCTCATTGAAGGATGCTACGCGCGCACAGCACTCCTGAGTGATGTCGCGTTGTACGAGGAATACCCATCGCATTACAGCGCGGATGTGAGCCGGCGGCATCGTTGGATTCGTGGAGATTGGCAGATTGCGCAGTGGCTGTTGCCGTACGTTCCAGGCGCGGGCACACGCTCTCAGGTGAATCCGATTTCACTCCTCTCCCGCTGGAAGATCTTCGATAACCTTCGACGAAGTCTTGTACCTGCGGCGTTGACTGTTCTTCTGCTGCTGGGATGGACGATGCCGGTCATCGCGATCGTTCTTCTGCCGACGTTATTGGCATCCTGCGCGGATATCTTTCGGAGGCCGATCGAAACTTTGTGGCGCCAACACCTCGCGGTTGTGGCGCGTTCTTTAGTGCGCCGCCTCCAGCAGGTGGCATTTTCGCTAGCGTGTCTTCCGTACGAAGCGCTGTTCAGTCTCGATGCAATCGCCCGAACGAGCATTCGAATGTTTATCACCCACAAACGTCTTCTGGAATGGAATCCATCCGGCAGCCTCGATCATGATAGGGACAGCAACATCTTTTCGCTGTACCGATCGATGTGGATCGGCCCAGCCACCGCAACCGCCTTGGCGGCCTATTTAACGCGCGGAAGGCCAGGCGCTCTATTGGAGACCGCACCGATACTCGGTCTTTGGCTCTTCTCGCCGTTGTGGGTGTGGTGGATCGGCCGGCCACTGGTCGCCCGTGCTCCGGCGCTGACGGCGAGCAAGATTAGTTTTCTTGAAAAGCTCTCTAGAAAGACCTGGGCCTTTTTCGAAACGTTCGTCACTGCAGAAGACCATTGGCTGCCGCCGGACAACTTTCAGGAAAGTCCTGCTCCCGTCGTCAGTCGCCGCACGTCGCCGACAAACATTGGCCTGGCGTTGCTGGCAAATTTATGCGCGTACGATTTCGGCTACATTTCGGCCGGACGACTCATCGCGCAGACAACGAATACGTTCCGCACGATGGAAGGATTGGAACGCTATCGTGGTCATTTCTACAATTGGTACGACACGCAAACGCTCAAGCCGCTGCTACCTCGTTATATCTCGACCGTGGACAGCGGTAATCTTGCCGGCCATCTCCTCACGTTAAAGAACGGACTGCTCGCACTTCTGGATCAACCGGTACTCGCGCCACGATTCTTTGAAGGAGTCCGAGATACGGTAGCAGTCCTGATGGATGCGGCCGGATCGGCGGTGGTACCGCATCTCACTCGGCTCCGAACAGCGGTTGAGTCTGCCTGCTTCAGTCCCCCTGCCACACCCGGCGCGGCGAGAACATGTCTGGAATTGCTGGTGGCGATCACCACAGATGTTGCGGCCGACCTCGACGCCACTGCGGACATCGAAGCAAAGTGGTGGGCGCACGCGCTCGATCGGCAATGTCGAGATGCCCTCGATGATCTGACGCTTTCACCCGGCGAGAGAGCCACTGCCATCCAGCGTCTCGCCTCGCAGGCGGCTCAATTCGCACAAATGGAATATGACTTTCTCTTCGACAAGACGAGCCGCTTGTTTGCCATCGGTTACAACGCGAGCGAGCGCCGGCGGGACTCGAGTTATTACGACCTGCTGGCTTCGGAAGCCAGGCTTGCCAGCTTCGTGGCGATTGCCCAGGGACAGGTGCCCCAGGAAAACTGGTTTGCGCTCGGGCGGCTGCTCACAACTTCTGCGGGAGATCCAGTCCTGTTGTCATGGAGCGGATCCATGTTCGAATACCTGATGCCGCTCTTGGTGATGCCGACCTACGAGAACACGCTCCTCGACCAGACGTGCAGAGCGGCCGTGAAAAGGCAGATCAAGTATGGTCGCGAGCGCGGCGTACCATGGGGCATTTCCGAATGCGGGTACAACACGATCGATGCGCAGCTCAACTACCAATACCGCGCATTCGGCGTCCCCGGCCTCGGGCTAAAACGCGGACTGGCCGAGGATCTTGTCATTGCGCCATATGCGTCGGCTCTCGCCTTGATGGTGGAACCTGAAGAAGCGTGCTCGAATCTGCAGCGGATCGCAGCTGCGGGTTTCGCCGGCAGGTATGGCTTGTACGAAGCAATCGACTACACTCCGTCGCGCTTACCACGAGGACAATCCAGCGCAATCGTTCGCTCGTTCATGACCCATCACCAGGGCATGAGTCTCTTATCGCTGGCTCACGTGTTGCTGGATCAGCCAATGCAAAAGCGCTTCGAATCGGAACCTCTTTTTCGTGCGGCAATGCTGCTACTGCACGAGCGTATTCCCAGGGCCACGCGGGACTATGCGCACATCGCGGAGTTCTCCGATGCACATGCCGGCACCACCGACCGGGAATCGCCCGTGCGCATCTTCACTAGCCCGAGCACGCCGACGCCGGATATACAGCTTCTATCGAACGGAAGATATCACGTGATGATCACCAACGCCGGCAGCGGCTACAGCCGCTGGAAGGACCTCGCGATCACACGCTGGCGCGAAGACACGACTCGAGATAACTGGGGCACGTTCTGTTATCTCCGCGACGTGAAAAGCGGCGAAGTCTGGTCCATCGCTCATCAGCCCACGACCAGGCAACCCGAAAGCTACGAAGCCATTTTTTCGGAATCGAAAGTGGAGTTCCGACGCCGCGATAACGGGATCGAAACCCACACGGAGATTGCAGTCTCTTCGGAAGATGATATTGAGCTGCGCCGGATTCGCCTGACCAACCGCTCGCCGGCACTGCGGGTCATCGATGTCACCAGCTACGCAGAAGTCGTTCTGGCAACGCAGGCCGCCGACGCCTTGCATCCGGCCTTCAGCAATCTGTTTGTGCAAACGGAGATTCTAAGGGATCGATACGCGATCGTCAGCACTCGGCGGCCGCGCTCTGCCGAAGAGATCACACCATGGATGTTCCACTTGATGGTCGCTGAGGCCGCAGCGGGAGAGGTTTCCTATGAGACGGATCGCATGCGGTTCATCGGGCGCGGAAGGTCGGCAATCAATGCACAAGCGCATTCGGTTGCGCTGTCTGGCAGCGAAGGTTCCGTGCTCGATCCGATTGTCGCAATCCGCCGCCGCATCACTCTCGACCCGGACGAGACCGTCAGCATCAATGTCATCTCCGGGATAACTGCGACGAGAACCTCATGCATGGAGCTCATTGATAAATATCAAGACTGCCATTTCGCAGATCGCACCTTCGATCTGGCCTGGACGCACAGCCAGGTTCTGTTGCGGCAAATCAATGCCACAGAGCACGACGCTCAACTTTATAGCCGGCTTGCCGGCTCGGTGATCTACGCCAATTCGTCGTTGCGCGCAGCTGAAGGCCTTCTTGCAAGCAATCGCCGCAATCAATCGGGATTGTGGGGCTACGCGATTTCGGGTGATTTGCCAATCGTATTGCTACGCATCAAAGATCCGACGCATATCGATCTCGTCAGGCAGCTTGTGCAGGCCCACGCATACTGGCGGCTGAAGGGGCTCGCAGTCGATCTCGTGATCTGGAACGAAGATCAGGCGGGATATCGCCAACCACTGCACGATCAGATCATGGGTTTGATTTCATCGGGCATTGAAGCGAACGCAATCGATCGGCCCGGCGGCATTCTCATCCGGCTTGCCGAGCACATCGCTCACGAAGATCGCATTCTGCTGCAAACGGTCGCTCGCGCCATCATCACGGATAGTGACGGCACGCTGGCGGAACAGCTCAGCCGCAACCGGCGCACAGTTCCCCGCACCCAGGAGCATTTAATAACCACAAAGGCACGGAGACACCAGGAACCGGTGGCGGATTCGCATCGCGACTTGATCTTCTGCAACGGCTTCGGCGGATTCACGCCAGATGGCCGCGAATACGTCATCACCACGAAACACAACCAAATGACGCCGGCACCGTGGGTAAACGTGATAGCGAATCGTTCTTTCGGAACGATCGTGTCTGAGAGCGGCTCTGCGCACACGTGGAGCGGAAATGCGCACGAGTTCCGGCTCACTCCGTGGGCCAACGATCCCGTAAGCGATTCGAGCGGGGAAGCCTTCTACATCCGCGACGAAGAAAGCGGCCGCTTCTGGTCGCCGACATTGCTGCCCTCGGGTGGCCAGTCGGCCCACGTCGCGCGTCACGGCTTCGGATACAGCGTCTTCGAGCACACTGAAGATGGGATTCGGTCCGAGCTGTGGGTTTATGTGGCGATCGATGCGCCGGTCAAGTTTGCCGTGATGAAAATGTACAATGATTCAGGCCGGCCACGCCGGCTCTCTGTCACTGGCTATGTCGAATGGGTGTTGGGCGATCTCCGATCGAAATCGATGATGCACGTCACGACGGAAATCGATGCCATCAGCGGTACGCTTTTCGCGCGCAATCCATACAGCCCGGAGTTCGGTGATCAAGTCGCATTCTTCGACGTGGATATTGCATCGCGCACAGTCACCGGTGATCGGACTCAATTCCTGGGCCGCCACGGCATGCTTTCCGATCCGGCTGCGATGACACATTCTCAGCTATCGGGCAAATTGGGCGCGGGTTTGGATCCCTGTGCCGCCATCCAAGTTCCTTTCGATCTCGCCGAAGGTCAGCAGCGGGAAGTTGTCTTCACGCTCGGAGTCGGACAAAACACCGATGACGCTCGTAGGCTTGCTCAACGCTTTCGCGGATCGGCGGCAGGGCGCCAGGCGCTCGATGCGGTCTGGCTGTATTGGAATAAGACTCTCGGTACAATCCATGTCGAGACGCCTGATCCATCGATCAACATGCTGGCCAACGGCTGGCTGCTGTACCAAACACTCGCATGCCGTTTCTGGGCGCGCAGTGGCTACTATCAACCGGGCGGCGCGTTCGGTTTTCGAGATCAATTGCAAGATGCAATGGCGCTCATTTATGCGGAGCCTCGTCTCGTGCGCCAGCATCTGATTCTTTGCGCCGCGCATCAATTCCGCGAAGGTGACGTTCAACATTGGTGGCATCCACCCCTGGGCCGCGGCGTGCGTACGCGTTGCTCCGACGATTACCTCTGGCTGCCGTTGGCAGCGAGCCGATATGTCATGGTCACCGGCGACACTGGTGTCTTAGACGAACTCATCCATTTCGCTGAAGGCCGCGCCATAAAGATGGACGAGGAGTCGTACTACGACTTGCCCGGCCGCTCTGAAGTAGCAGCCGGTCTCTACGATCACTGTGTGCGCGCCATCGTCTGGGGACTTCGATTTGGCGAGCACGGCCTGCCCCTCATGGGTTCCGGCGACTGGAATGACGGTATGAACCTGGTGGGTCAGCACGGCAAGGGCGAGAGCGTCTGGCTCGGATTCTTTCTGTACGAAGTGCTCATGCGATTTGCCGAAATAGCACGCAGGCGCGGCGACGTCACATTCTCGGAACGATGCCAGAGCGAAGCGGCGCAGTTACAAC
>Ga0070707_100005156_pt1 | contig 12238 bp, 15 predicted proteins | sample KBSK5502metaG_FD_65468 | JGI IMG/M metagenome (GOLD analysis project Ga0070707, IMG submission 65468) | Corn, switchgrass and miscanthus rhizosphere microbial communities from Kellogg Biological Station, Michigan, USA - KBS K5-50-2 metaG | ecosystem: Host-associated > Plants > Roots >... | reverse complement strand
TGTCGCCCCGATCAGGATCACGAGCGCCTCCTCGACCGCGGGCAGGAGCGCGTCCTGCTGAGCCTTGTTGAAGCGATGGATCTCGTCGAGGAAGAGAATCGTCCGCCGGCCCTCCGCCCCCAGCCGTTCCCGGGCGGCGGCGAGCACCTCGCGGACGTCCTTGACCGTTGCCGAGACGGCTGAGAGTTCCTCGAATTGAGCGCCCGTTGTTTGGGCGACAATCCGCGCGAGCGTCGTCTTGCCGCTGCCCGGCGGGCCGTAGAGGATCATCGAGCCGACGCGGTCGGCCGCGATCGCCAGCCGGAGCGCGGAGCCCTCGCCGAGCACCTGCTCCTGGCCAACGAACTCGGCCAGCGACGACGGCCGCAGGCGCATGGCTAGCGGCGCCACGTCCGACAGGCGGGCTTCGGCCGCGTCCGAAAAAAGGTCGCTCACGCACCGAAGTATGCTGCCCGCGTGGCAGTCGACGACTTGACGGAACCGGTTCTCCCGGGCTCCGGAGCGAGCGACTACGAGCGCTACCTCCGCACGGACGAGTTGCTCTCGCTGCAACCGGACCCCGAGAAATCGGCTCACCGCGACGAGCTGCTCTTCACGACCGTCCACCAATCCTCGGAGCTGTGGCTGAAGCTCGCCTGGCACGAGGTCGAGGAGGCAACGCGGCTGCTGGCCGGGGGCGAGCTCGATGCGTCGATCCGGCTGCTACGGCGCGCCTCGCTCTGCGCCCAGTACGTCACCGGTCAGCTCGACATGCTCGAGCAGATGTCTCCCTGGGAGTACCAGGTGATCCGGAAGAAGCTCGGCCACGGCAGCGGCTTCGACTCGCCCGGCTTCCGGGAGATCCGGCGGATCACGCCGGGGCTTGGGCAGGAACTCTCACGGCTGCTCCGCGAAAGCGGCCTCAGCGTCGTCGAGCTGTACGTCCAGGGACGCGAGCACGAGCAGCTCTACCAGCTCGCGGAGTGCCTGATCGACTGGGACGAACGGCTGACCCTCTGGCGCATGCGCCACTACAAGGTGGTCTCGCGAATCATCGGCGACGAGGTGGTCGGCACCCAGGGCACGCCTGTCGAGCTGCTCGGCGGTCTGATCAAGCAGAAGTTCTTCCCTGAGCTCTGGGAGGCGCGGAACCGGCTGACCGAGCTCGCGAACGAGGAATGAGCTCCGGAGAGCTCTGGAGCGGCGGCCAGTACGAGCTCGTCGCCGCCCGATTCGCGGAGATCCACGACGCCCTCGTCGAAAGCCTCGCTCCGCAAGCGGGTGAACGCTGGCTCGACGTTGCGACCGGGACGGGTGAAGTCGCCCTCCGCGCCGCCCGCGCGGGCGCTGACGTGACCGGTCTCGACATCGCGCCGAGACTGCTCGAGCAGGCGCGGTCGAGGAGCTCCGACGTCGAGTGGGTCGAAGGCGACGCCGAGGCGCTTCCGTTCGCGGACGGAGCCTTCGACGTTGTCAGCTCGAGCTTCGGCCTGATCTTCGCGCCCGACCAGGAGGTCGTGGCCGAGGAGGTGGCGCGCGTTTGCCGTGGTCGCCTCGGCTTGACCGTGTGGCGCCCGAACGAGGGGCCGCATGCGATCTACGCAGCCTTCTCCGGCGAACAGCCGGCCTCGCTGTCCCCCGACGACTGGGGCCGCGAGGATCGGCTCCGAGAGCTGCTCGGCGACGCGTTCGAGCTCGAGCTCGAGGAAAGGGTCTGGTGGCTCGAAGGGGATTCGCCGGAGGACGTCTGGGAGCTGATGTCGAAGGGCGCGCCGCCGCTCAAGGCGCTGCTCGATTCGCTCGAGCCGGACCGTGGCGCTGAGTTTCGGGCCGCCATGCTCGAGTACTGGTCGGAGCTCAAGACCGCCGACGGCGTGCGCGAGCCGCGCCGCTATCTGCTCGTGCTCGGAAGGCGCCGCTGATGGCGACGATGACCCTCCGCGAGGAGGCAACCGACCTTCTGCAGCGGCTGATCCGCCTCGACACGGTCAATCCGCCCGGGAACGAGACGCTCGCAGCGGAGCTGCTGCGCGACTATCTCGCCGAGAGCGGCGTCGCGGCCGAGCTCTATGCCAAGCAGCCGGAGCGCGCCAACCTGGTCGCGCGGATTCCCGGCCGTGGCGAGGGGCCGCGCTTGCTGCTGCTCTCGCACACGGACACGGTGCTGGCGGACGCGGCCGAGTGGCAACTGGACCCCTGGTCGGGAGAGCTACGCGACGGCGAGATCTGGGGGCGAGGGGCGCTCGACATGAAGGGACAGGTTGCGGCGAACGGGGTCGCGATCGCGTCGCTCGCGCGCGAGGGCTTCGAGCCGAGCGGCGACCTGATCTTCGCCGCCACGGCAGACGAGGAGGTTGGCGAGGACTTCGGCCTTTCCTGGCTCTGCCGCGAGCATCCCGACGCTGTCCGCGCGGAGTACTGCGTCAACGAGGGGGCAGGCGACCGGATCGACTTTGGCGGCGGCCGCATCTTCTACCTCTGCTCCGCCGCCGAGAAGATGAGCTCGCCCTTCCGGCTGACCGTTCACGGCCGCAGCGGCCATGCTTCGATGCCGGGTATCGCCGACAACGCGCTCGTGAAGGCGGCGGCCATGATCCTGCGGCTCGCAGAGCTCCGGCCGGAGCCGCGTCTGGAGCCGGAGGTTGCCGCTTTTCTGCACCTGCTCGTCGGTCGCGAGGTGACCGCCGACGAGGCGCTCGACGTGGCACGCGGTGTTCATCCGCTTGCCGCCGAGCTGGTCGAGCCGCTGCTCGGCCTAACGGTCGCGCCGACGATCGTCTCCGCGTCGCAGAAGCGCAACGTGATTCCGGCTCTCTGCGACCTGATCTGCGACTGCCGGCTGCTGCCCGGCGAGACGCAGGCGGAGGCCGAGAGCCTCCTCCACGAGACCCTCGGCCGCGGCGACTACGACTTCGAGTGGCTCGAGGGCCAGGGAGGTACGCGCTCGCCGCTGGAGACACCGCTGTGGGAAGCGATCGAGAGCTTTGTGGACACGGAGGAGCCTGAGGCGAAGGTCACGCCGGTCTGCCTCGCGGGCTTCACCGACAGCCACTGGCTGCGCGAGGCGTTCGGGACGGTCGCGTACGGCTTCTTTCCGATGCGAACGATGGATCCGGAGGTCGCTGCCCGGCTCGTCCATTCGGCGGACGAGCGGATCGCAGTCGAGGATCTCGAGCTCGGCGTCCGCTTCTTACGACACGTGGCCCAACAGATCGGAGGTTGAGCTGGTTCCGGAGGCGCCGCTCGAGCAAACCGAGTTCGGCCTCGTTCCGAAAGGCGAGGGCTGGTTCGTCGTCAACGCCAAGGAGTCGCGCTGGCTCGAACACAAAGCGTTCGGCTCCGGGACGACCTTCGAGGGCGATCCGGAGTTCAAGCAGCTCGGGATCAACATCAGCGTGCTCGAGCCGGGCCAGCCGGCGTGCCTCTATCACCGAGAGGACGCCCAGGAGGACTTCCTTGTCCTCTTTGGTGAATGCCTGCTTCTCGTTGAGGGAGAGGAGCGCCCTCTGAGGGCGTGGGACTTCGTCCATTGCCCGCCCTGGACCGACCACGTCTTCGTAGGGGCCGGCGAGGGGCCTTGCGCGATCCTGGCGGTCGGTGCTCGGGGGCGAGACGACCTCGTCTATCCGGTCTCCGAGCTCGCGCGCGGGTACGGCGCGAGCGTGGAGCAGGAGACGCCGGACCCCAAGCAGGCCTACGCGCCGTTCGGCCGGGCGGCCAAGGCCTCGTATCGCGGCCAGCTCGACGGCGCGAGCTAGGCTCTCAACAGTGCCCGAAGAGAAGATCCGGCTCGGCGGCATGGCGCTAGCGAACGGCGTGCTCGTGCACGGGCCGACGGCGTGGGCGTGCGCGATCCGGACGCCCAAGGGCGAGCTGAAGGTCGAGTCCGCGTCGAAAAGCTTCCGCGCGGCGGAGGTCGAGCGGCCGTTCCTGCGCGGGCCGGCGCGCCTGGCTGAGGCGATGCTGCTGCTGCCGCAGGTCCGGCGCGCGCTTCCCGAGGCGCGATTGCCGTTCGAGCGACCGCGAGTGCTCGCCACGATGCTCGGCAGCGCGGTCGCCGCACGCCTTGTCAAGACCTCGCGGCTGCGGCCGCTCGCGCAGGAGCTTCTCGCCGGGGGGTTGTCGCTCGCACCCGCCGCGCTCGCGGTGCGCGGCTCGGAGGTCGCGGCCTACCACGGCGCCGAGCACATCTCGATCGGCAGCTACGAGCACGGCGAGACCCGCGCGAAGGAGCACGAGCGCTGCGGCTCCCACATTGTCGGGCCGCTGCTCGTCAGTTCGGCGGTCGGCGGCGCACTCGCCGCGCGCGCGCCCGAGCGCCTGCGCGGGCCCGCCCGTGCCGCGGCCCAGCTCGGCGCGGTCGCCGTCGCCACGGAGCTGTTCAGCTGGATGGTCCGCAACCCTGACCGTGCCCTCTCTCGTGCGCTGGCGAAGCCAGGTCACGAGCTCCAGCATCGCCTTGCGACGGAAGATCCAACTCCCGAGCAGCTCGAGGTCGCCGAGGCCGCGCTCGCCGCCTGCCTGAAGCTTGAGCATGGAGCTGCGCGAAAGAACTAAAAAGCGGCTGCCGCCGGAGATCTTCGAGCTCCCCGTCGAGAAGATGCGGGAGGGCTACTACACCGACGCTTACTTCAACCACGCGCGCGCGACGCTGCTCGACGACGGCCGGCGGCCTCGTGTCGTCATGCAGGTTTTCCAGAAGCATGATGCGTACCTCGGCGGGATGGACGAGGCGATCGCGATTCTCAAGCTCTGCTCGGAGGACTGGGACGAGTTGACCGTCCACGCGCTCTATGACGGCGACCGGATCGAGCCCTACGAGTCGGTGATGACGATCGAGGGCGACTACACATCCTTCGCACCCTTGGAAACGCTCTACCTCGGCGTGCTCGCTCGCCGCACGCTGATCACGACCAACGTCGTGCACGTGCTCGAGGCTGCGAATGGCAAGCCAATCATCTTCATGCCTGCGCGTCACGATCACCATCGCGTGCAGACCGGTGACGGCTACGCGGCCCACGTTGCCGGCCAGGTGGTCGGGGCACCGATCGGGGTCACCTCCGACGCTCAGGCGTCGTGGTGGGGAGGCAAAGGCGTCGGCACGGTCCCGCATGCGCTGATCTCGGCCTACGGCGGCAACACCGTGCTCGCGGCGACCAAGTTCGCCGAATGGGCTCCGGAGGACCTGAACGTCACCGTGCTCGTCGATTTCGAGAACGACTCGGTCGCGACGGCGCTGGAAGTCGCCCGCGCGCTCGGGCCGAGGCTGTGGGGTGTGCGGCTCGACACCTCTGAGTCGCTCGTTGACCGCTCCCTTTGGAACGAGCTGGGCGACTTCAAGCCCATCGGCGTGAACGAGCGGCTCGTGCGGAAGGTTCGCGACGCCCTCGACCGCGACGGATTCGAGCGGATCAAGATAGTCGTTTCCGGCGGCTTCACCGTCGAGAAGATCCGCGAGTTCGAGGAGCGGGGCGTTCCCGTTGACTCCTACGGGGTCGGCTCTTCGCTGATCCGCGGCTCGAACGACTTCACCGCCGACGTCGTGCTCACCGACGGCCGCCCCTCTGCGAAGGCGGGGCGCCGCTTCCGCCCGAACCCAGGGCTCGACCTGGTCGAGTGAGCCGGCGCACAATCGTGACGCGTGCGTTACCCATGCGCCCGGATTTCGCGCGTAACGTTCCGGTAGGGGACGTTTGCGCCCCCCAGAGGCTCTGGACCGGGAGTTCGGGCCGGCAGACCGGGGCCGGGACGGTCTGGGCTTGACCGGCCTCGTCCTGTGGGACGTCGACACCCAGGTCGACTTCATGCATTCCGAGGGGAAGCTCTACGTCCCGGGGGCCGAGGAAACCGCGCCGGCGATGCGGCGGCTCGTCGAGGCCGCGCGGGCAGCCGGCGTGGTTCACGTCGCCTCTGCCGATGACCACGAGCTCACCGACCCGGAGATCTCCGACGACCCGGACTACTCGAACACCTACCCGCCCCATTGCCTGCGCGGCACCCGCGGCGCCGAGAAAATTCCCGAGACCGTTCAGGCCGACCCGCTACCGCTTTCGCTCGTCCCCTACCCGCCCGGCCTCGTTCCCGATCTCGTGAGAGGCCGCCGGGAGATCCTGCTCCTGAAGAAGAACTTCAATGTCTTCACGAATCCGAACACCGATTCGCTGCTCGAGGCGCTCGATCCCGACGAGATCGTGCTCTTCGGAGTTGCGACCGACGTCTGCGACGACGCGGCGATCCGAGGCTTCCTTCTGCGCGGCCGCAAGGTCAGGTTCGTCGAGGACGCCGCTCGGGGTCTCGACAAGGAACGCGTCGCGGCGGCAACAAAGGCCTGGCGCGAGGGCGGAGTCGCCTTCACGACGGCCGACGAAGTCATCGCTTCGCTCGCCTGAACCGAGAGCCGTCGGAGGAGCGAGCCGCACCAGGCGCTGTTGACGAATCCTCCCCGCGCACCGATAACGAGTGGGGATGCACTGGCTGATCACTTTTCGGAACGGCACCTCTGATTGGCTGCCGCTCCTCTTCGCTGTCCTGCTGATCCTGATGGTGTACGTCCTCTACCGGACCCTTCAGGTCATGCCTCGGGTGACTGCGGCAAAGACGGTCACGGCGAACTCGAAAGTGACCTGGGCCGATGTTGCGGGGTTGGAGGAGGCGAAGGAGGAGCTTCAGGAGGTCGTCGACTTCCTGCGCGACCCTCGCCGGTTCGAGCGGCTTGGCGCACGTGTACCGAAGGGGATCCTGCTCCACGGGCCGCCGGGAACAGGCAAGACTCTGCTCGCGAAAGCGGTCGCCAGCGAGGCCGGAGCGAGCTTCTATATGCAGAGCGCTTCTGCCTTCGTCGAGATGTTCGCGGGCCTGGGGGCTGCGCGAATCCGGAAATTGTTCGAAGAAGCGCGCAGGAACGCCCCCTCGATCGTCTTCATCGACGAGCTGGACGCCGTCGGCACCTCCCGATCGGGCCACAGCTTCAACCGCGAGAACGATCAAACACTGAACCAGCTGCTCGTTGAGCTGGACGGCTTCGAAGAGCGAGAGCAGGTCGTCATCATGGGCGCGTCCAACCGGCTGCAGGACCTCGATCCGGCGCTGCTACGGCCCGGACGCTTCGACCGTCAGGTGCTGATCGACGCGCCCGATCTTGCCGGGCGCGAGGAGATCCTCGGGGTGCACACCCGCGGGAAGCCGCTCGCGGCCGACGTCGACGTGAAGCTGATCGCGCGCCAGACGGCAGGCTTGACCGGTGCGGAGCTCGAGAACATCGCGAACGAGGCCGCGATCTTCGCCGGTCGGGAGAAGCAGCAATTCGTCCACCGTGAACACTTCGATGCAGCGATGGAGCGTGTCGTCGCCGGGCTCCAGAAGCGCCGCGTCGTCACCGAGAAGGAGATGCGGATCCTCGCTTACCACGAGGGTGGGCACGCGTTGATGTCCCACCTCGTCGGCGATCTGATTCCGGTGCAGAAGGTGACGATCATCTCCCGAGGCCAGGCGCTCGGCTACACGCTGAACCTGCCGAGTGAGGAGCGCTACCTGCACACGACTGAGGAGTTCCAGGATCTGCTGAAGATCTACCTCGCCGGCCGCGCGGCAGAGCAAGTCGTCTTCGGCCGAGTCACCAACGGCGCCGCCAACGACCTCGAGAAGGTGACCGAGCTCGCCCGGGCGATGGTCTTCGAGTACGGGATGTCGACCGTCGTCAGCTCGCGGACGATGCGGGCCGACAACTACGCGCTTTCCGAGGAGACGAAGCGCGTGCGTGACCAGCAGCAGGCGCAACTCACCGACGCAGCCTACGAGGACGCCCAGCGGCTGCTGCGCAAGCATCGCGCCGCCCTCGACCGGATCGCCAACGCACTGCTCGAGAAGGAGACGCTCGATCGCGAGGAGCTCGATGTGCTGCTCGCCGACGTCGAGCCGGATTCCCGCTCGAGCGAGACCGTCGGCACGGTCCGGGTCGTCTCGCTGCCTGTCGACTAGCGGCATGTAGCATCGCCCGCGTGCAAGCCCGCGGGATCCATCATCTCGGCGTCGCAGTCGAAGACCTCGACGAGGCGGTCACGACCTACGAGCGGATCTTCGGCGCTCGGCTCGAGCATCGGGAGACGGTTCCCGACCAGGGCGTCGAAGCCGCGTCCCTGAAGGTGGGCGAGGGCCGCGTCGAGCTGCTGGCTTCGCTCGGCGAGGAGACGCCGGTGGGCAAGTTCCTGAACAAGCGCGGGCCGGGGATGCACCACGTCGCGTACGAGGTCGCCGACGTCCGTGCAGCGATCGACGAACTCGCGCAGCAAGGCGTCGAGCTCGTCGACCAGGAACCGCGACAGGGCCTGTTCGGGCTCGAGGTCGCGTTCCTGCATCCCGACGCGGTTGACGGCGTCCTCTCGGAGCTGGTGACGGATGGCTAGCGACGAGCGTGTCGTGGTGGAGATCGCCTTCGACGGCGGTCAGATCATGGGCGCTCGCCTGACGGGTGCGTCGGCGGACGAACTCGAGCAGGCGCTCGCTGCCCGCAACGACGGGTCGCTGACCCTCGACGCAGACGACGGCCGCTACACCATTCCGCTCGGGCGGGTGGTCTACGTGAAGCGCTTCACCCGCGAGGCAAGGGTCGGCTTCTCGAGCGGGTCTTAAGGCGGCAACCGGGGGCCGCGAAGCTACGAGTTCTGTTCCAACACCCGGCTTCGGCGGCCGCACCGGCAAAGCCGCCGCGGCCTTTTTGGTCGGTATCGCAAGCGATGCCTCGGTCCCCGGGGTTACGGGAGGCGCTCGCCGGGGCATCCCTCGCACGATGGCAAATGAAGCTGCCAGCACGACCGCGCCTAGCGGCGGCGTCTCGTCGCAGCAGTTGGGGCGACTGGTCGAGCAGGCCCAACAAGGCGAACGCGATGCGCTCGAGGAGCTCTACCTGCTCCACTTCGACCGCATCTACAGCTACCTGCACATGAGCGTCGGTAACCGCCATGACGCCGAGGACCTGACAACGCAGGTCTTCCTGAAGATGCTGGAGTCGATCCGCACGTTCCGCTGGCGTTCGGCGCCTTTCTCGGCCTGGCTGTTCCGGATCGCGCACAACCTCGCGATGGATCACTTCCGCGCCAACAAGCGGTGGCAGCCCGAAGAGGAGGTTCCCGAGCCCGATCCCGGCGAAGGGAGCGCCGCGGAGGAGGAAGCGTTCGAGTCGATCGACCGGCAGAGCATGCTGGAGTTGATCCAGAAGCTCTCGCACGAGCAGCAGCAGGTGCTGACGCTGAAGTTCGTCTTCAACTTCTCGAATGCCGAGGCAGCGACGATTCTCGACAAGACCGAGGGTGCGATCAAGTCGCTCCAACATCGGGCGCTGGCCTCTCTCCACAGGCAGATCGCAACATCTCCGGAATCGTCAGCCCGGGAGCCGTAGGCTGGCCCTCTCGGTCGGCATCGTCGGCCTGCCGAACTCCGGCAAGACGACGCTTTTCAAGGCGCTCACCCGAACCGGGGCCTCCGTGCCGGGCAGGGAGAACGTCGGCATGGCGGCGATTCCCGACGAGAGACTCGAGCCGGTGGCCGCCGTCGAGAGGTCGGAAAAGATCACGCCCGCAGCCCTGCGGGTCGTCGACGTCCCCGGCACCGGAGCCCAGCTGCTCGGAAACCTGCGCCCGGTGGACGCCCTGCTCGTCGTCCTCGATGCCTGGTCAGGAACGCGGAATCCGGATGACGACCTCGTCACCCTTCAGCTCGAGCTGCTGATCGCCGATCGCGATCACGTCGAGCGGCGGCTCGAACGCGTCCGGAAGCAGGCGAAGTCCGGCGATCCACAGCAGCGGGACGAGGTCGTCCAGCTCGAGGCGTTGCTCGCTCACCTCGAGGCCGAGCGGCCGCTTTCCGAGTGGCCCGGAGCGCTGCCACCCGGGCTCGAGCCGCTGACGACGAAGCCGCTGATCGAGGTTCGCAACGGCCCCGGCGGCCTGGATGCGAAGCTCGAAGCTGAGCTCGCGGACCTGCCCGAAGAGGAGGCCGAGGCATTCAGGGAAGGCGAGGCGGGGGCGGTCGGCGAGATCGCCCGGGGGCTGTTCGAGGCGGTCGATCTGATCTCGTTTTTCACCGCCTCCGAGAACGAGGCGCGCGCCTGGCCGCTGCGTCGAGGGCTAACCGCCCTTGACGCGGCGGCGACGATCCACACAGACATCGCGCGCGGCTTCATTCGCTGCGAGGTGATCCGCTGGAACGACCTCGTCGACGCAGGCTCGCGGGCCGAGGTCGTGAAGCGAGGGCAGCAGCGCCTCGAGGGCAAGAACTACGTGGTCGAGGACGGCGACGTGCTGAACATCCGCTTCAACGTCTAGCCCTGAGCGTTGGAGGGACTGGCACCCGCGGGGTGCCAGTCCCTGAGACGTCAGCAGCAACAACCACCGCTGCAGTCGCAGTCGCAGCCACAGTCGCAAGCGGCCATGAGCCTCCTTTCATCGATCGCTTTCGACTCAACGTCGATGCAGTTCGACGGTAGCTGATACATTGATAAACGTCAATGAAGAAGCTCCGCGTTCTCGAACAGCCGTGCTGTGCCCCTGGTGCGCCGCCATTGCCGAAGAGGTCCGCAGAAGCGATCGCCGACCGGTTCAAGGCGCTCTCCGATCCGGCCCGGGTCTCGATCGTCAACCGAATCGCCGGCCAGGGCGAGGTCTGCACCTGCCAGCTGACCGGACCGCTTGGTCTCTCACAGCCGACGGTTTCGCATCATCTCCGGGTCTTGAAGGAGGCCGGCCTGATCGAGGTCGCGCGACGGCGCGGCACCTGGACGTTTTACCGGCTCGTGCCCGATGCGATGGAGCGGCTCGCCTTTGTGATCGGCGGCGGCCCGGTGCCCGAGGGCGTGCTTGTCACGCGCGAGCGCGCCGTCGCCTGGTGAGCCGCGTCCGGCGGACGACCAAATAAGCCGAAAGGCCATTGCGCTTCACCCCTCGGATGACGAAGCAGAAGCATGGACCGGAACGTCGCGAGATCAACCACCTGTAAAGGATCTGGTGGATGTACTGGGACTGCCGCCGGTGCGGGCGCAAGAACCACGAGTGCCGCGCGTGCGGCCGCAGTGGCTGATGATGCTTTAGGCCGGGCCGGGGGTGGGTCCGATGCCCCTCGGCCTCAGACCCCGCCCGCTTAACCACCAGGCTCGACGCGATCGCCCGCCTGCTCCACCCATGAAGAAGCTGATCACGAACAGGAGCGCGGCGATGATGGCGAGGATGAAGAGCCAGTGAATCGTGAAGCCCACGCCGAACAGGATGATCGCCAATAGCGCGAGCACAATGAGAAGAAGCACGTTCAGACCTCCCTTCTGGTAGTTAGCACGGAGGGAAACGTGCCCCATCAGTTGCGCGTTAACCCATCGATCAGCCGGCCGAAACAAGGACAATCCCGCCCAGCGCCAGGGCGATTCCGAGCTCTTGCGACCGGTGCACCCGCTCGTGCAGGACTGCCCGCGCGAGCAGCACCGTCACGACCGGGTACAGCGAGGCGAGGATCGAGACGACGCTGACGAGGCCTTTCGCCGAGGCCGCGGCGAAGAAGACGTTGCCACCGGTGTCGAGAACGCCGATCGAGGCGAGAACCGACAAATCGGCTCGGCCCGCGCGGGGAGGTCGCAGCACAAGCCACGCGGCTGCGATGAGCGTCGTCGAGGTGAGGCGGAAGACGAACGCGGCCCAGAGAAAGTCTCCGTGGCTGGCCGCGTGCATCGGGATGTAGTAGGCGCCGAAGGCAACCATCGCGATCACGGCCCAGCCAACGCCTGCGGCAAGCCGGGCGGCTTCCGGTCTGCGCTCGAACGAAGCCAGCACGATTCCAATCAGCGCCGCCGCGAAGCCGAGCTCCTGAAAGCCGCTCGGGTGGTCGCCGCGGGCTAGTCCCCAGATCACGGGGATCGCGGCGCCGGCGCCGGCGATCGGGGCGACGATGCTGAGCGCGCCCGCGGCCATTCCGTGGTAGAACGCGACCAGGCCCGTCGTCCCGAGCACCGAGGCCAGGCACGCCCAGAGGACCGCCGAGCCAGGCGGTCCCTGCCCGCGGACTGCGACCCAGACTCCGAGCAGCGTCAGGCCGATCGGCTGGGCGACGATCAGGACGGCGACGGGATTCAGGGACCTGCTCTTGAGGCCGCCGAAAAAGTCTCCGACTCCCCACGACGCTGCGGCCGCGAGGGCGAGCGCGGCTGCGAGCACTTACGAAACCGTCTTGGAAGGAGTCATTGGTGGCAACACTGCCAACCGGGACTAGACGGACGCCCCGG
>Ga0070707_100005154_pt1 | contig 12243 bp, 16 predicted proteins | sample KBSK5502metaG_FD_65468 | JGI IMG/M metagenome (GOLD analysis project Ga0070707, IMG submission 65468) | Corn, switchgrass and miscanthus rhizosphere microbial communities from Kellogg Biological Station, Michigan, USA - KBS K5-50-2 metaG | ecosystem: Host-associated > Plants > Roots >... | reverse complement strand
AGGCAGTCCTTCACCGGCCACGCGGCGTCGACGCTGTTCCAATGGATGACGCGCTCGACGTCCTCGCGACGGAAGGCGTCGAAGCGGTAGCGGACGACGGTGTTCGGCATCGTGGCCAAGTACCCGTGCGCGGTCCAGGGCGGGATCACCAGCATCAGCGGCGTGGTCTCGCCGATCTCGAGGTGGTCGGTCTCGCCCGTCCGCAAATTCACGAGCACCTCGAAGATCCTGCCGCTCTCGACCGTCAGCACCTTCGTGAGCGGCGCGACGCGCGGGTCCTGGAAGTGCACGCCGCGCAGCACGTTGAACTTCGAGATCACCTTGAGCTCGCGCACGTAATACTTCTGCGTGTAGAACTCGACGGAGACTCCCCGCTCGTCCTCGAATTGCTGCGAGACGACGACTTTGGCACCCGATTTCAGTTCGCGCATGGTCACGTGTTCTTGTCGGAGTCCTTCGCGAGCTCGATTCGCACCTTGGTCAGGATCTTCCTGTACATCGCAGCGCGGAGCGGTGCTTGTTTGAACGTGATGGTGCCCGCATAAGCATTGATCGTACATGTGACCCAATCTCGAGCGTAACACATGCGACGGTGGCTCGACATCACTCGTGACTGCTCGCGCGCCGCCTCGAGCAGATTCTCGGGCTCGAGTCCGATCACTTCCTTGATGCGCGCGTCGCTGAGACCCTTGATCTGGAAGAGCGTGGTCGACGTGAAGACGACTGTCCCCCATTTCGATTGCTTGCGAATGCCGCGCACGTACGACGGCACCGCGCCGTTAGGGTAGAGCTCGCCGTCGCACTCACGCTGGCTCGGCTTCGGCCCGAAGATCTCGCACTTGCCGGCCTGGATGCGCGGGTCCAGCCGCGACTCGAACCAGCCGAGCGTGAGCGCGAGCGCGGCGTGCTCGTCCGTCGTACCGGGCCACGCGCGCTTGCAGTCGGTCCCCGCACCGACGCACGTCGCCTCCTCGGCCTTGGTCGCCAGAGCGTCGGCGAGTTTGGGCAGGAATTCCGCGCGCTCAATCGAGGCTTGTTCAGCCTTTGCTGGAGGCGCGTACGGCGCCGGCAGGCTCGTCGCCACCACGAGCAGCGCTCGATTGAGCGGGGTCGCGAACGCGATCGACGCGGCGAACCACGCGACCAAAAAGGTCAAGAAAACTGAGAATCGTTTCATCACGCGACCGTATTCGCGCTTCCGAAAAGCGGCAAGTTTTCGAATCTGCTGCTATTCGCAACGTGCCGAGATTTTGATTGCGTGTTCGGTCAGTTAAAGGCAGATTGGTGACACTTTGGCACCTCGAAAAAAACGGGCACGAGTGCGGGGCGGGAGGCGCCGCGCGAGCGCGAAGCTGCCGGCCGCTAAGCGCGAACCGACTGAGCTTGAGCTGCTCTTCGCTCGCGGTATCGCTCGCGTGTTCGGTTTCGCCGACAAGACGCTCGAGGTGGTCGAGCGCGACCCAGAACGCGCCGTTGACGCCACCATCAGCGCCATCGAGGGCATCGGCAAGATCGGCGAGTTCGTGAAGAACCACCCGGAGGACGCCAAGCGCGTCGCGCGGGGTCTCGCGCTCGAGGGCGTCAACCACGTCTCGAAAGCGGTCATCTCCGCGGGCGCGCGACAACTGCGCAAGGACCTGAACGGTAGGCGTAAGTGACGTCGTCGTTCCTGTTCTGGCTCTACCTCGGCGGTTGCGTCGGCTGGACGCTCTGCCGTATCTCGAGTCCCGAAGTGCAGGAGCTCTTCCGTCACCAGTGCCACGTCGCGCGAAAGAAGACTCGCTGGGGACCCGCGTTCGTCACCGCGTCCGTCTGCCTCGGCATCGCGCTCTGGCCCCTGTCCGTGATCGGCTACCTCGTCGGCCTGCACGCGCTCGCGATCCGCTACCTCGACAAGAAGTTCATGCACGCGGACTACGCCTGCGTGACGTGCGGGTTGACCGCGAGGGTGTCCGCTCCGCGCAACGCGATCGGCTGGACTCAGTTTCCCGTCAACTGGTACGTGAACCCGGACTTCGAGCTGGCCTGCTCGCCGGAGTGCGCGCACGCCTACGACCGCAGCGGCCGCCGCGACCCCTCGTGCAGCACCGGAGCAGCGCGTTCCGCCACGAGGACCTGCACTGATGACCGCGCCCCTCGTGCTCTTCGAGACGATGTACGAGCTGCCCTACGACGGCTGGTGCGCCGCCTCCCGCGCGTACGCGCTCGGCATGAAGCGCGCCGGCATCGACGTGCGGCTGCAATCGTGGCGTGAGCAGAAGGGGCCGGTGCCGCCGAAGATCGTCGCGCAGGTCGGCGACATGATGCGCCCGTGCGAGCGCCCGTGGGACGCCTACATCTGGTCGGGCGGGTTCTTCGGCCCGTTCGAGGGGATGGCCGGCGTGCTCGCCAAGCTCATCAAGATGCGCGACCAGTTTCGGAAGCCCGTCGCGTTCTACACGATGTTCGAGCGCACGAACGTCCAGCCCGAGCTCGTGCCACTCCTGAACCGACTCGACAGCGTCATGGTCCCCTGCTCGGCGAACCTGCGCGCGCTCGAGAGGGCCGGCGTGCGCAACGCGCGCTTCATCCGCATCCCGTTCTTCTCGGACGACCCGCACCTCGGTCTGCCGGCCCCCAAGTCGCCCCCGCGCACGTTCTATTGGATCGGGCGCTGGGAGCCGCGCAAGGCACCCCACCGGCTCATCAAGGCGTTCCTGCACGCGTTCGAGCCGGGCACCGCCGAGCTCGTCGTGAAGATCGGTCCGGAACCGTGGGTGCGGAGCCCGTACGTGACCCCCGAGCAGGCCGTCGAGCGCGCGCTCGCCGAGGTCGGCGACAAGTGGTTCAAGGACGACGTCGGCAAGGCGGTCACGGTCATCCGCGCGAAACTCGAGCCCGAGGAGATCGTGGGGCTCCACGCGCGGGGCGACGTGTACGTGTCGGCGTCGCACGGCGAGGGCATCGACATGCCGGCGTTCGCCGCGAAGCTCGCCGGCCGCCGCGTCGTCACCGTCGCGTGCGGCGGTCCCGAGGACTTCGTCGACGAGGGTGACTTCCTGGTCCCGGCCAAGGGGGAGATCGCCATCCCCGCCTACGACCGCGTCTGGGGCGCCGGCTCGACGGCGGTCGACTACGACGTGGACGACCTGGTCAGCGCGCTGCGGCTCGCGAAGCGCATGCGGACACCGCCCGTCCGCGCGTGCGTCGGGGCGCACCACGTCGAGCTGGTCGCGCCGCACCTCAAGCAGTGGATCGGGAGCATGGTGCACTGATGGCGCGCGGCCTCCACATCTATCGCAAGCTGCAAGTCACCAAGCGCTCGCCGCGCGGCCCAGTCCGCAAGCCGCACTCGCAGAAGCGGCGCCCACTGTTCCCCGCCAAGGCACCGCAGGCGCACTACGCGAAGACGGTGTCGGCCAAGACCGTGTTCGTGTGGCCGCGCTTCGGGCTGCAATGCGGCGTCGCCGAGTTCGCGTACCACCTCGCCGCCGTGTCGGACGACGCAGCGTGCTGCAAGCACCCGTACGAGATCCAGCACACCGAGCACGCCGTGCTCGTGCTCATGCCGAGCCTGACGTCCTACGACTTGGAGGTGATCCGCTACCTCCGCCGCATGGGTGCGCGCGTCACGCTCGACATCCACCACTTCAGCGCGGGCGGTAACCCGTTCCAGGTGCTCGCGCGCGAAGCGACGGACGCGGTCTGGCACCACCCGCGCATCCCGGGCCTGGCCGGTTTCGGTCGCTACGTGCCGCTGCCGGTGCCGACGCTGCCGCGTGACGAGGTCGCGCGGGTCGGCGGCCTCACGCACTTCGGGCTCGGCACGCCGTACAAGCGCTTCGACGTCATGGCGAGCGTCGCCCGGGACCTCGGCACGCGCCTGCACGTCTACGGCTCCAAGAACGGCGGCTTCGTGCCGGCCCCGCTGCGCCCCTTCGTCGCGGTCGACGACTCGTACCCCAGCGACCTCGAGCTCGCGCGCCGGCTGCGCCAGCACGACGTGGGGATGATCGGGCGCCTGCCCTGGGGCGGGACGCAGATCAACGGCTCAGCATCCGCGCGCTTCTTCGTCGGCGCGGGCGTGCCGGCCGTCATCGACGCGGCGGCGGCGCACGAGGACCTGACCGACGTCCTGGACGTCGTCCCGTACAACGACTTCGCGGCGACGCGCGAGCGCGTGCGCCTGCTGCTCGAGAACCCGGACTACCGGGCCGAGGCGCTGGCGCGCGCCGACGCCTACGCCATAAAGACGTCGCCTACAGCGGTCGCGCAGCAGATGGGGATCCATTGTCGCGAGTCCTGATCGGCATCCCGACGCTGGACGGGCCGGAGCGCTTGAAACGGGCGCTCGCGTCCATCCGCGAGCACACCGACCTGCGCGACGTCGCTATCGTCGTGAGCGACGACGGGAGCACGCCCAACAACCTCGGGTGGGCCAAGGAGATCGCCAGTCACTTCAGCGTCTACCTGATCGCCCAAGAGCAGCGCGTCGGCCTCGCCAAGCAGTGGAACCAGATCGTGAGAAGCGTGCCGGACGCCGAGATCGTCGTGCTCATCAACGACGACATCGAGGTCGTGCAGCACTGGCTCGACGTGCTCGTCTTCACGCTCGATAACAACTCTAAGGTCGGCACGGTCGGGCTGCGCTCCGAGTACGGGACGATCGCGGCGGACGCCCCACCGCGCCCGCGCCGCGACTTCGCCGACAGCCGGATCGTCGACGGGAACGGGACGCTGCTCTGGTCGAGCGGGCCGTGCTTCGCTTTTCGGCGGCGCGAGTGGGAGTCGGTCGGCGGTTTCGACGAGCGATACTTCGTCTACTACGAGGACGTGGACTTCGGTATCACGCTGCGGCAACTGGGCTTCTCCAACGTGATCGCTGAGTACCCGGTCGTCTACCACATGGGCGGCGCGACGATGACGCGCCTCGACCCGCACACGGTCATGGCCGAGAGCGCGAAGAAGTTCGCTGAGAAGTGGGGCGACAAGACGTTCGCTGAATTTCGAGCGCGGTTCGCAAAGTTCAATCGGCGGACGTTCGTCGAGTGGAACAGCTCGTGGAAGGACTGGCCGTGAGGTACGAGATCGTCCAGCAGTTTAGCCGCGAGGCTCGCATTCATATCGGCGTGCCGACCTACAACGGCGCGAAGCGGCTTGGCTGGCTGTTGAAGAGCATGGAGGACACCGAGGGTCTGCCGGACTCCGGCATCGCCTTCACCGTCTGCAACGACGGCTCGCCGCGCAAGGGCGAGCTCGAGACGATGAAGGCTCTCGCGGCGCAGTACTCCCTGAACCTGCTCCACCACCCGCAGAATCTCGGCATCACTGCGAGCTGGAACGACATCGTCGGGTTCGTGCAGTCCGAGTTCACGCTCCTGCTGAACGACGACGTGGTGATGACCAAGGACTGGCTGTCGCACCTGATCTACTTCCTCGAGAACAACGAGTGCGGCTGCGCTGCGCCGAACATCCTGCACTGCGTCGAGTCGGACATCCCGCTCCTGCTCCGGCGCGAGCACGTGACGCCGCGCGAGCCGAACACCAAGGTGCCCGAGCCCCACCGCGGCGTGTTCGACCCCGAAGAGGGGCCGCTCGTCTGCATGGCGCCGCTCGGCTCGGCGTTCGGTTTCAAGCTCGCGAGCTTCTACGGCGTCGGCGGGTTCGACGAGCGCATGCGGATCACGCACAACGACTCGGACTTCGGCACGCGCTTGGCCTCGAAGCTCCGCGTGCCCTGCTACATCTTGCCCGACCGGATCTGGCACCTCTGGAGCGCGACGTTCAAGGAGAACCCGCACCTCCTGGCGAACAACCGCGACCGCGAGGCGTACATCCAGGCGTGGGGCGCTCACTTCGACGTTACGCACCCCAGGTACATGTCCGGCATGGCGCCGCGCGTGGTGAAGTGGATCGGGCAGGACGGCAAGAAACGCGAACGGGAGCAGACGGTGCAATGAGCCTCGACGAGATCATGAACCGCGTGGCCGCCGACAAGGGCAGCAACGCTCACAACTACGCCGTGCACTACGAGCGGCACTTCGACGCGCCCATCCGCGAGCGCGGCGGGACGCTCGTCGAGATCGGCATCTGCGGCGGCTACTCGCTGCGCGCCTGGCGCGAGTGGGCGCCGAACGCGCGCATCATCGGCGTGGACACCGAGGCGCGCTTCGTCCAAGCCGCAGCCGCCGAGGGCGCCGAGGCTTACCACGGCGACGGGACGAAGCACCCGTTCTGGAACATGCTGCACGACAAGGGCGTGGACCCCGACGTGGTGGTCGACGACGGCTCCCACTTCGCGAACCAGCAGAAGGCCGCGTTCGACCTCGTGTTCCCGCGGCTCAAGTCCGGGGCCATCTACGCGATCGAGGACCTACACGCGACGTACTGGCCCGAGCCATACCACCGCATCGGCGGGGGCAGCGTGATGCCGTTCCTGATGAGCCTCGTCGACCGCCTGAACAACCACGGCAGCGTGAACCCGAAGGGTCACGCGGTGGCGAACGCCATGATCAAGGCGGTGCACTTCTACACGTCGGTCGTATTCATCGAGAAGGTTTGATCATGAAGTGGAATCCCAAGAAGGCGCGACGCAACGCCCGATACGAGGAGTCGGACCAGCTTCGCCGTAAACAGGTCGAGCACCGCATCCAGACGGTGATCTGGGAGCTCGGCGAGGGTAAGCCAGGCGCCCAAGTCGAACGGGTGAAAATCGACGCTCGATTGCGCGAGCTCGAGGTCCTCAAGATGAGCAACACGACGTTCCAGGACTATCGGGACCGCGTGCTCGAAAAATTTCCTCTCCCCAGCACGGAGGCGACATGACCAGTTTCGAGAAGAAGATCTTGGCATCAGCGGTGTTCGACTCGATGCAAATGAAACGTATCGCGGACGCCCTCGAGTACTTCGTGCGCGAGAGCAAGCGCCTTGGCAAGCTCCGGAAGAAAGACGAGGAGCGTCATCGCCGCGATAGGAAACGCTTCAAGGCTCGCGAGGCGGCGCGCCAGAAGAAGTACCGCGAACACCGAAAACGCCGCGCCCAAAAACTGCGCGAGAGGATGGCCAGCCCCGCCTACAAGGCCAAGATGAAGAAGCGCCGGCAAGAGCGCGCGGCGTGGCTCAGCACACGTCGTCGCCAGCGGCGGAGGTTTCGATGACCCGCGGCTGCCGGTTCTGCCAGAACCCCATGGACGCCGACCACGGCGTAGAGCTCGTGCTGGACCTCGGCGCGACCCCGCTCGCGAACGACCTGAAGGACACGCGCGATGAGGCGTTCCACGCCGAGCGCTACCCGCTGACGCTGCTCAAGTGCGGCGACTGCCGCGCGTTTCAGCTCTCGTACGCGGTCGACAAGGAGCTCTTGTTCCGGAACTACCACTACGCCACTCCGGACATGCACTCGCTCACCAGGCACTACGGGCGGGTGCACCGCTTTCTCAAACTCGAGCCGGACCGCCACCGGAGCATGCTGGAGATCGGCGGAAACAACGGGGCGTTCTTGCGCACCTTCTACGGCCCGCGTCAGCCCTTCCTGAAGATCAACGTCGAACCGGCGATGAACATCGAGAGCAACGTGGGCGACGCGCAGCACTACCGCACGATTCGGGAGTTCTTCAACCACGCGCTGGCGCTCGACCTCCGCACGCAGCACGGCGCGATGGACTTGGTCATCGCTCGCCACTGCTTCGCGCACATCGACGACCTGGACGAGGTGGTGAAGGGTGTGAGCGACATCCTCGAGCCTGGTTCGGGCATCTTCTACATCGAGAACGCCTACGTCTTCTCGACGATCTTCGGCGGGCAACTCGACCAGGTCTACCACGAGCACATGAGCTACCTCTCGCTCGGACCGGTCCAGCGGCTACTGGGTCGCTACGGCATGCGCGTCTTCGACGTGAGCTTCTCCGACGTCCACGGCGGCTCGATCATGGTCAAGGCGTGCAAGAACGACGCGCACTACGACGACGACCGCGTACCGCTCTGGCTGCTCGCCGAGCAGCAGCACCTCTTTCACGAGGTGGACTACACGTTCAACAAGCGAGCGCAGCGCGCGATCAACGAGCTCGCGGACATGTTCTTCGACTTGGCGAAGGGTGGGAAGACCGTCGACCTGTACGGCGCGACGGCCAAGAGCACGACGCTGCTGAACGCCGTCGCCGACCAAGCCCCGCGCATCAACATCCGACGCTGCTACGACCGAGCGCCGCTGAAGATCGGCAAGTTCCTGCCCGGCACCGCGGTGCCCATCGTGGCCGAAGAGGCCATGCACTACGTGCCGCCGGACTTCTGCCTGATCACGGCGTGGAACTACGCCGACGAGATCATGCGACGCGAGAAGTGGTACACGGAGCAAGGCGGCAAGTGGATCTTGCCGTTCCCCGAACTTCGAATCGTTTAATGGCCAAGAAACCGTACAAACCGTCCCCTAATCACCCGTGGAACTTGAAGGCGCGCGCTCAGGTGCTCGCCGCGCAAGGCAAGAAACGCACTATGTCTGACACGCTCGTCTTACAGTCGCTGCTCGAAGAGGAAGAGCGTTTCGACCGCGAGGAGTCGGCGGAACTGGAGCGCAGCATCCGGGAGTTTTTCGAATGAGGGTCCTCATCACCGGCCTGTGCGGTTTTATCGGCCACCACGTCGCCGAGCACTTGCTCGAGGCCACGGACTGGGAACTCGTCGGCCTCGACCGCATCGACGCGACGAGCACGCTGCATCGCCTGCGGCACCTCGAGTGCTGGCCCGAGTGCGGCAAGCGCGTCACGTTCGTGTGGCACGACCTGCGCGCGCCGATCAACACGACCGTCGACCGGCAGCTCGGTGAAGTGGACGCCGTCCTCCACTTGGCCGCCAGCACCCACGTCGACCGCAGCATCACCGAGCCACTCATGTTCGTGCACGACAACGTGCTCGGAACCGCGCACCTGCTCGAGTGGTGGCGCGAACGGGTGCGCATCGTGAAACGCACCACCTTCATGATGGAAGACGAGCGCGCTGCCGACCCGTTCTTCCTCTACTACGGCACGGACGAGGTCTTCGGGCCGGCTGAAGTCGGGCAGAACTTCAAGGAATGGGACCGCTACCGCTCGACGAATCCGTATTCGGCTAGCAAGGCAGGCGGAGAGGAGCTCACGTGCGCGTACTCTAACACGTACAACCTCTCCGCGTGCGCCACGCACTGCATGAACATCATCGGCGAGCGACAGCACCCCGAGAAGTTCATCCCGATGACGATCAGGAAGATCCTCAACGGCGAGCTCGTCACGATCCACGCCGACGCGACTGGTAAGACCGCGTCGAGTCGCTTCTACACGTACGTCGGCAACATCGGGCCGGCGCTCAAGTGGATCATCGACGACGCGGCGACGCAGAGCCGGTTCGAGAAGTGGAACCTCGTGGGCGAGCGCGAGATCGACAACCTCGAGCTGTGCCAGCACATCGCGCGCATCGTCGGCAAACCTCTCAAGTACGAGCTCGTGAGCTTCGCGATGAGTCGTCCAGGCCACGACTTTCGCTACTCACTAGACGGCGCGAAGCTCAAGGAGGCGGGTTTCGCGTACCCGTACACCTTCGAGCAGGGCATCGAGCGCACCGTGAAGTGGTTCCTCGATCACCGTGATTGGCTCGAGGGATGAAGCACGACACCGTCATGGCGATCGTCTGCGGCTCAGTGCTCGCGATCCTCCTCGTCGACTGGCTTCTGTGCGCGAACGTCTACCACTGTCGGAGCGGTTTCTGGTGCGGCGGCGGGTTGAACCCGTGCAACGACGCCGGGCTGCCGACGTGGACTGAATCAGACGGGGGCGAATGATGGGCGTCTTGAACTGGTTCGCAGCGCACCCGTGTCTAGGGACGATCGCCCTGTTCATGATCCTCATGACGGTCTCCGAATTCGCGCCGCACAAGAAGTGCAACTGCGAGGAGAAAGACGAGTGATCGTCGAGTACCGCACGCCGTGGACGAGGCAGACCGGCTGGTGCATCGCGGCGCGCGGCTACGCGCGAGCCATGCAGCTCGCCGGCATCCGCGTGCACCTCACGAGCTGGATGCAGTCCGAGCAGCCGGAAGTCTTCCAGTACCGGCCGCCTGACCCGTCAGTCATGTCCGAGGTGCGCGACATGCTCGCCGCACCCGGTCGCGACCCCGACGTGAGCGTCCTATCGAGCACTCTCGGGGCGGGTCCGACCATCGCGTTCGCCAAGTGGCCGCAGCAGCCGGGCAAGAGCGTGGTCTACACGACGTTCGAGCGCGAGCAGCTCGCGCCGGAGCTCGTTGAGCAGTTGAACAAGTTGGACGGGGTCTGGGTACCTTGCACGTGGAACGCCGCGACGTGCATCGAGAACGGGATTCGACCCGACATCGTGCACGTGTTCCCGCACGTGTACTTCGACGATGACCCGCTGCTCGCCCTCGAGCCGCCCGAAGCGCGTCGCTCGTTTCTCTGGATCGGTCAGTGGGAACCTCGGAAAGCTCCGCACAATCTGATCAGGGCCTTTCTGAACGCTTTCGACTGGCGTGATGGAGCGCGACTCGTGCTCAAGACGAGCGGCAAGTGGGCGCTCGGCGACTACCTCGAGCCCGAAGTAGTGATCGACCGCGAGGCGTGCGCGGCGAATTGGCGTCTCAAGGACGCCTTCGAAGCGATCACGGTCGTACGCAACGTCCTGTCGCGCGACGAGATCGTCAAGCTCTACCGGAACGCGAGTGTGTACGTCTCCGCCAGCCGCGGAGAGGGTTTCGACCTGCCTTGCTTCCAAGCGGCGCTGGCGGGACGGACCATCGTGACCACCGATTCCGGTGGACCCCGCGATTTTCTCAGCGGTTCGGACTTCCTCATCAAACGCACCGGCTCAGTACCGATCCACCCAGCCTACAACTACGGGGAGGGTTCGCGGCACGCCGACTACAACGTGGGCGAGCTCGCGGACAAGATGCGCGCGGCCGGCGACGGCGAGCCGCCCCCGCGCACCGACATGTCCAGCTTTCGCGCCGCGCACGTCGGCAGGGAGCTCAGTGAATGGTTCGCGTCGCTGTGACCGAGCGCTGCGCGTGGAAGGCGCTCACGCCCGGCAAGCGGTGCCGGCGCAACGGCCACCACTGCGTGGGCCTGATCTACTGCTACTGCGCGCAGCACGAGAGAATCGTCAGGACGACGCTGTTTGGACCGCGCATTCAGACAGGTCGTGGACGACCATCTTCCGGACGAGCTGGTGGAAGCGCACGGTCGGTTGCCAGCCGAGGTCGGCGAGCGCGCGCGTAGCGTCGCCGCACAGGAACGGCACCTCCGCCGGTCGCTTGAACTTCGCGTCGACGCGCACGCACTTGTCCCAGTCCAAGCGCTTGCCCGTCACGTCCTCCGCGCAGCGAAAGGCGAGGATGACGAAGTCGCGCACGGTGAACGTCTCGCCGGTCGCGATCACGTAGTCCTTGGGCGCGCCGTTCTGCAACATGCGCCACATGGCGTCGACGTAGTCTGGCGCGTAACCCCAGTCGCGGCTGGCGTCGAGGTTGCCGAGCACGAGCTCAGGTTGCAGACCGAGCGCGATGCGAGCAACGCCGCGCGAGATCTTGCGCGTGACGAAGTTGGCTGGCCGCCGCTCGGACTCGTGGTTGAAGAGGACCCCGCTGACGCAGTAGATCCCGTACTTGCGGTAGAGCTGGACGGCGTGGTGCGCGGCGACCTTCGCGATGGCGTACGGCGACTGCGGGGCGAACGGTGTGTCCTCGCACTGGGGTGGGAGCTCGGTGCCGAACATCTCGCTCGAACTCGCCTGGTACAAGCGCGTGTGCGGCGCACGCGCCCTGATGTGCTCCAATATCGTGAAGACGGGCGTCGCCGTGACAGCGAAGGTGTAGGCCGGTTCGTCGAACGAGACCTGCACGTGGCTCTGGGCGCCGAGGTTGTAGACCTCGTTCGGCTCGACCTCGGACAGGGCCGCCCGGAGCGCCGCCGCGTCGCACAAGTCCCCGTAGTGCATGGCGACGCGCGGATCCGGTGCCCGGGAACCACGGCGGGCGAAGCCGTGGACTTCGTAGCCTTTTTCGAGTAGTAGCTCCGACAGGTACGAACCGTCTTGACCGGTGACGCCGGTGATGAGTGCTCGGAGCTGGGGCATCGGGTTAGGATAAACCGAATCGGGCCACATGGGCAGGATCCTCTCACTCCTCAAAGCCGCCGCGGGCGAGAGATCGCTGCATGGCAAGCTCGGTGCGTGGCGCCTCGCAGTCTCGGAGAAGCTGGACTCGCTCACCGGCGGTGGTGGCTCC
>Ga0070707_100005153_pt1 | contig 12244 bp, 16 predicted proteins | sample KBSK5502metaG_FD_65468 | JGI IMG/M metagenome (GOLD analysis project Ga0070707, IMG submission 65468) | Corn, switchgrass and miscanthus rhizosphere microbial communities from Kellogg Biological Station, Michigan, USA - KBS K5-50-2 metaG | ecosystem: Host-associated > Plants > Roots >... | reverse complement strand
AGTGACTGGCTTTCAATCTTGGTAACGTCTAGTATATCTTCTGTAAGACGTTGTAGCCTCTTTGCATTTCTATTAATTGTCTGTATCAATTCAACATGATCTTCCATCTTCCCTCCTTTGGAAAGAAGAATTTGTGAAAGACCAATAATTGGTTGAACCGGAGTGCGTAGTTCATGACCTGCAATGTTGATAAACTCGTTTTGCATTTTATTGTAAGTTTGTGATTGTTCATACAATTCTGTTTGTTTCCAAAAAGCTTCAAAAATAGTACCATATGACGAAGCTATGGATTCGATACGCTGTGGAATAACAAACAGTTATTGGTGCGGCTGGCGATAAGCTGAGAAGGAAAATAGAGACTATACATTATTTCTTAGCCTTCTTTCTGCATTCTTCACTACAAAAACGCTGTCTAGGATTCTTAGGAGTATATAATATGATGTACATCAAGCCTATTACATCTTTCATCACATTGTTGAGGTATGATTATCACGTTCTAGTACTTGCTGTCTAAGAATCTGGTTCATAACTTCTTATTTTCCTTCAACAATCGAATTACAGCTTCTTCAAGTAATGCAGTAGCTGTGGCATTCTTTTCCAAGTCTAGCCGACTCTCGTAGGCAAATGATTATAGTGTCTATACTAATAGACAAGTTACATGAAGATTCTTTCTTCATTGAAGCCTGTAACGAGATTTAGCAAAGGAAAACTCTTTGCCATCTTTTTACTTCTAATTATTGCTGACGCAATAATAGGTAACCTTGCTGATATTTTCAGGAACTTTTCAATATCATTTTGGGGAGTGGCCGTATTTACTTTAATCGCTGCAATATACTGCTTTGGACAATATTTTATTCTGGAGATGGTAAAGGGGAGAAATAAAGAGCAAAAGATCAACAGAGCACATTTTAATATACTTGAAAAGATTGTAACAGTCATTCAGTATATTCTAACAGCAATTATGGTGTTTCTGGTGTTGCAAACTATTTTTGCTTCCAAGTACTATACCGCAGAGCTAAATATTGGCGATATCTCAGCGGAGGACTTGCCATATATTTAATGAGTTTGTTTGCATATTGGTTGCTTTCTTGGTTTAGAATACGGAGAGCTCTGATACTTTTGTTATACGGGTTGGCAATGGCTATGACTGCGATTAGTGTTGTAGGAATGGTTGTTCAATTTAGTGAAATATTGCTGGAAAAACCACAGGTAGTAACTCCAAAATCTGAAGTTGTTTTCGGAGCTGGCCCGCCGCTGCAACAATTGGCCAATACAGTACAAAGTGATTCTGGAATTGCTTCCTTTATTTTAATTTGGGCTGGCACTATTCTGCTTCTGCGTCACAACATTCACCGAATAGGCAGGGTAAAATTTTGGACTCTTCTTAGTACACCTATAATAATTTTCTCGACTTCGTATCTTTCATTATATCAGTCATTAGCTGCAACTATTCAGACTAATAATCCTATGATTGGCGTCGTGATGCCTGTGCTACTTATCATATTTTCAGGAATAGCCGCAGCCGCCTTAATCGGATTCGCCTTTCAGTCTGTTGCAAAACCTCTCAGCGATACTACTTTGATCAAAGATTATATGATTATTACTGCTTATGCTTTCATCCTTTTTTTACTACAACTTTAACAAGCATAGGTGGTGTGGGATATCCTCCATTTGGGATTGTGAATGTCTTATTAGTCGGACCATTTTCATTCCTAATATTAAATGGCCTTTATCGCTCCGCAATTTCTGTGGCCGAGGACGTAAATTTGCGTCAGTCGCTAAGAAATACAACGAAAAAAGAACTGAAATTACTGGATGATATTGGAACAGCGCAGATGAATCAAGAGATTGAGAGGAAGGTGACGCGAATGACGAAAGCAAATGCAGCTCTTTTGACTGAACAGAGCGAAATCGAACCTTCATTAACAGATGGGGAAATACGAGATTATTTGACCCAAGTGCAAAAGGAGATTCAAGAAACAATGAATCGCGATGGGCGAAAGTAGACTGTAGAAACTATTAGAGCAAAAACTAAGTCCATAAAATTTTCACCGTATATTTCAACCAGCAGTTGCAGCGTTAGCGCCGTCAGCGTTACGGAATAAGATTTATTTGCTACTTTTGCGATATATTGCAATGTCCTTCACACCAAGCATAAGCTTCTACCATATCAGGTGTGTAGGATAGACACGACTTGCAAATTGGCTAGGGCTTGCTTAAATAGTTGCTGCCTTACCAAGAAATATGTTAATCAAGAAAAACATAGGTATATTTGCAATAGTGGTGCTATTAGTTGCTACTGTAGTCATTTACGCAAATCCAATACAGTCAGCAGCAGCACAAGAAAGAATGAGTTTACGTGCGGTCCCCATAGCTACGTCTGGAAGCAGCGTGTATATGGCTTGGCCAAATAACGACACAGGACACTTTAACGTATTCTTTGCAAAGAGTACTGACGGTGGTAAGACACTGAAAACAATGATGATAAGCGCCCCTAACAAAGGAAATACGATAGACCAGAATACCGAAATTTCCGCTTCTGGAAGTAACGTCTATGTTACCTGGTGGACAAACAAGACAGGAACCGTAATGCCAGTATTCAGAGCTAGTAACGATAATGGAGATACGTTTGCAAAAGCAATAACGCTGAATAGTACTGGGTAACTGTCTTATTTCTTTCTTTTCATACACTGTGAATATTGGTCACAAGGGCCGACTTTGGCTCTGTGCGTGTTCTCATAAGATTTTCACCAATTTACACTTATTCGTATATTTCGTTCAGCAGTTTCGTTTCTGGGTTACATTAAATCCAGCTATGCTGGCATATCGTACTAAAATCCTTAGATACTAGTATAAAGTATTAGAACATAGATAGATATAGCAATAATTGAGGGGTAGGATGGTTTAATGCGCAAAAATATCATAAAATACTGCATTATCGGAGCAGCGACAATGATAATGACAATTGCAGCGATGACGTCAAAACTCTGCAAGTGGTTCTATATTATACCATAGTTCTACATTATTGGTAATCAATGGCGTTATAGACGCTAACAACACTTGGGCCGCAGTGGACCAGGGAGAACAGCAAGGGTATAAGATAGACGGAATGTCAGCGTATACGTATCAGACTGGTGATACCGAGTTAGGATTTACAGTATATCGAGAAGTTATAATCACAATGTCAAAGTGACTATTGAGTAATGAGGATAATTCTAGGTCCTTCATTTGCTTCGGTTGCTATAATATTACTAGTAACTCCTGTACTGGCTTTTGCACAAGCTAATCCGTTTGAAGTAGGAGGAGGATATTCTCCTGGAGAATCACAAAGCAATACAACACTTCAAATACGTTCTGATACAGATTGGTCAGGCACATACGGTGACAGTACTGGCTCGACTACCGTGGACGGACATGGTAATAAGGATTTCATCTTTTCTTGTTCCAACACATACTCGTCGGCTGTCTTCCAGAAAAAAGGTGAAGGGCCAGGATTTCTTAGATTGAATATTGTCCAGAATGAAAGCAATCCAGCGCTCCAGAATGCAATAGATACCTACAACGCTACGATAAACGGCAGCAATTACACCAAGTACCTCAGCAAGGTACAACAGCATTATCCTGAGTATGCACTACGAGTAACTAACAACCGAACCACTACTGCACAGTTTGGAACGGTGTCAGTTTCAGGAAGTTGTTAAGCAGTTGACCCCAATTCTTGCAAGGTTATTTGGTCTTTTTCTTAATGACACTTTCGTCTTTTGATTCATATATTCGAAACCTTCGTGACGGAAACATCACCGCCGCCGACGGGCACATTCTCAAAAATATTTATTTTTTTAGTTAGGAAGTCGTCAACTGTTCTTATCCAGTCTAGGATAGAATACAATGCCTGAAGATTGCCGTCTTCGATTGCCATATACCTTTCGTTTTCCAAAATCTGTTTTAGTTCTCTTGCTTGGTCAGGTGTTATTTTACGTTCTATAAACAACCTTGAGAGATACTGACGCCTATTGATATCATCTTCGGTTAATCTGATTGTATTGCTGCTCATTTCTTTTCTTCCCCTATCTTCTGAGCTTCAAAACCTTTTATTAATTCATCCATTTTCACAAGCCTCTTGGCTCGGTCAAGTGTGGTTGTCCTAAAGGCTTCCAGCAATGGATTTCTCTCGATTTCCTTTACCTTGTCCTCTAACTTTGTAATTTTGTGGGTTATCCAAAACGTAGCTCCTACTGCTGAAACCACTATTGGGACAACTATACTAACCACTTCCTGCCAATCTGTGAGAGTCATTATTGCATTGAAAAATATCGTCCAAGTGACTTATAAGCACAACCACTTCTGAAATAACTATAGGATTTTTTTCGCTAATGCTATCTCCAATATATCACAATGTTTCTGCTGTTGCTTCAATCCTATCAACTCCTGAGTTAAAGCGTCGGCAATGGCAAACTTTGCTATTTGTGTAAAGCCATGTACATTTAGGCTTGCGCTGGGATTCTAAATGAGAACAGCGGCACCTACGAATTATCTTCTTTCACCTCTCTTTTGATATATACATAATCTGTGATTCCCCTAAAAATCATTTAATCGCCATTCATTATCTTGATTCGACTTAGCGTTTTTAACTGTAGCACTAACCATTATATTGTATATCTCTCTCGTCTACTAGTGAGGTTATTGTACCAAGCGCCGAAAGGTCTTTCCTATCCTCATCTGGGATATTAGATTTTTTCTTTATAGTGTCTATTGACTTTACAAATGATTTTTGTTCTCCAATTACTTCTACTTTCAAATTAGAATTTTCCATAGGATATCTATGCGAACATAAAGAACAAGACCAGTACCAACGTTTAGGACTACTAGGATCATTTCTAATAGCATTCATTTTTTCACGTTTAAGTGTGCGTACTTGTCCCATTGTTTCAGAAATACAACTAGGGTATGTATATGTAGACTTGGGGTGTTTTGGTACTATCTCTGTTTGAGGAGCACTATGCAGTTTACCACATTGTATGCATTGGGCGATTAATTCTCCGTCCTCAATTTCTTCCTGTATTTGACCTCTTTCTATTATTTGCTGCTTCAGTATCTAAGCTAGAGTAGCTATCTAGTAGCTGCTGCTATGTCATAACCTCACAATGCTGCTGACATACAGTACAGGATAGTTTTATTTTCCCTGACTGAAAACCTATTGGAAATACAAGAACATTTATCTTAGCCCTATTCATATGTTCGATATTGAATTCAGAATATCCACCGCTGGGTGAAGGGTCAACCCTCAGATTCTTACCTACTCGTCTAACTACTCTGTTATTACTGCTTGGTTCTCTTACAATATATGATTCTCCTACCATTTAGCTACTCATCCCAAAAAGGCAAATTTGAAAGCTATCGTAACAATCCCCGCCTCTTCCATGACTCAAATCTTCTTTGATTAGTGAATCATCCACATCTCTACCGTTCAGTAAGGCCCGTCTAGGCGTTTCGCAATTATTAGGAATTTGGACTTTACCTTCTGATAAAATGACACGTACATAACGCAGCATCTCTTGATTATTTCTAGCAGAAAATAAGATAGGGCAAACCTGCAGTCAGTCCTTTAATTTATTGTAAGGAGATAGAATACTATTCTTCTTTAAAAATGCTAAGTGAGCATCCACGTCAACCCAATCTCTCGTATACTGCTTTAGCCGTCTGCATAGTCTTTTATCACTAGAATCCAAAAAATATTACGGCAATGAAATTGTTCTTTGAGTGATATGATAAGTGGTACCATATCATCTTCTAATTCTTCATCGTACTCTTCCGACGTTATCACTTGATGCATTCCGTTGGCATCTTTGCCAATTAAGCTAATGCCAAATTTTGCGGGTTTGTACCCGCTGTCAATTCCGATGTTATATTCTACAGGTTTAATATCCATATTATTAGTAAATGCTTTCTCAACCCATTCGGGATTAAATGTCCCGGTAACATTACCTAGCGCATAGATATCACATAATAATTCTTTTGCAAAGCTTCGGGACTGCTTAGCTTTATCTATCTGTTTTTGTGTATACATGCCTTCCTGAAGGGCATCTAAATAGTTGATAGTCTTCCTAGTATACAGACAATTTTCCTCCTTAAAGATTTGGGCATATAGACCAGTAGGAGAGTTAATAGCACTTTGCATAAGTATCACCGGGTTGCTCTTACTGATGTAACGCTCAGAACAACTTCTAACATCAGATAACTCCGGCAAGTAATCTGCCTCTGAGACATATATTATACTAGGGTTTTCAAGACTTCGTAAACTGTTCAAATTATGGCTCGGTACTGAGAAAATCTCTACATTATTGATAATTAGATAATTTCGTGCATACGCAAATATAATATCATGTTTTTCGAAGATTGTTCTTATTCTAGTTAACGTTCTATCCGCTAAGCTAACAGCTGGGCCGACTACGATACATACTTGTGAATTCTTTAGTTTATCATTTCTCATGACCTGCCATAAAATATACCGGATTGACCATTCACTTATGCCGGAACCGACTGGCTTAAGTATGCATAAATGCCGTGTCTCATTTTCTAAAGTATCTGTAAGCATCTGTTCATATGTAAGAACGCCTAACTTCTTTCCGTGGCGGCTGTCACGTCCTAGTATATCCCAGAACTCAGAAAATGATTTATTCCTACATTTATCTAATAAGACGTTTAGGTTGTCTTTGCTTTTGTCTGTAGGTTCCTGTAAAGTTAATTTTGAGTACGCAGACATTTAATGTTCACTCCGGAGGGGGGTCTGTACTGCTTTTTTTCCGAAAGCTACTCTTGCCAGCATGATGCGGCTGCTACCTTCGTGCGCTGCTTCTGCTAGCTTGCTGAGAGTACTAATAATATAAGTATGATACAATCTACCAATATCAAGGCAATGCCTAAAATATTGATACATGCCCTTATTATAGTGGGAGTTCCTTGCTTGATTATAGGTGAAATCTAGCGTATGAAGGTTAGTTGGTGAACTAACTAAACGATTGTTTCGTATGTCAGACAGCATCAGCACTCTCCTTGTTATTGGATTTCAAGACTAAGGTATTCTTTAGGTTAGCCGCCAATCCCTGACTGTCTCCCCACAGCTTACCTATCTCTTGATTGATTGTTGAGATACACCTGATACATTCAGTCTTTACTTTGGGGTCGGCTGTAGAGTCTAGGATTTCAAAGCTACGTCGTATTAAAACCTGGTATAAGGTAATACTTGTGATATATTCTAAGGGGATTGAATCTTTCAACATTGAATTAATTAATCTCTCTCGCATTTCCTCATTGATACTATGATATATTTTGGCCGCAGCCTCAGCCTCGCTATAGCCGAGAGCCTTCAAGGTCAAAGCCTCAGTCTTCAACTTGTCGCTTTTCAATTGAGTCTTGCCTCTGAACCTTATAGACCGAGTTGACTTACTAGTATGACCTGTATCATTTATAGGCTCTCCGGAGATTAATTCTATCCCCGTATTTTCTGCTGTAGTGGATTCTGGGTTTACTGACATATTCTATATAGATATCCTCCTAACTAAATACCATGTTGAAAGTATGGCAATACTGACAAGTATTACTTCACTCATCCGGAACCTCTCTCTAGCACAGAGTAACAGCGATCTTTCATACAAAAGGCTGGATGGGTACGGGTTTCTGCCACATGTTCATACATCAAATGATAACATATGAAACACTTATCCCGTTTAGTATTCAAACTGACACCTCCTTAATCCTCTGAAAAGGTTGTCTAGAATCTATCGCCTTGGCTATCTGACCTCAGTAATTCCTTTACGCGAGTGAGTTATCAATTATCTATGAGTAAATATGCAATCTAGCTCCTAATAGTATTTTGCTCCGTCTTCTCTTAGTCTCTGATGAAGACACAAGACCGTTGCACCGTCTTTAGGTAGAAAGTACGTGTAAAAGTGACAATTTTCCTATACTCTCTTTGTACTAAGAACTCTGGTATTATTTATTTAACCTCTGAGTCACCTCCAATAAAAAGTAATAAATGGAATTCAGAATTAGTTGCTAGTTTCAACTATCAAATTAATAGTTCCCTTAGTAATGATAGTATTGCTCTGCGGAGTACTAGTACCACTGGCAGCAAGTGCAATGCCTAATATTGGCGGGGACGGTTTTTTCCTACCTATCCCACATCACGTAATCCTACCCTTTGATAATAAAGGCACGTCTAGTTCAAGTTCAAATAGTTACTCATACTCAGCGGCCAAAAAGCAACTGTATATGCCAAAAGACGCGACTTCAGGTCTTAATATTCCTACAAATCTGATAGTGCCCAAGGCTTGTTCTCAAAATTGTACAGTCATTATCGGTACTCAAAAGGACGACATCATAATTGCTACTGCTGTCACCGATGCTACTATATACGGTCTTGGTGGGAATGATATCATACAATGTGGATCGGGCCATTGTAAGGCATACGGTGGATCTGGCGACAATGTTCTAATTTCTGGTAGCTCTTCAAGCGCTCAGCTTTATGGTGGTTCAGGAAATAATATTTCCATAGGAGGTGTTGGTGATACCCTTATGGTGGGCGGAAAGGGAAATGATCAGTTCTATGCTGGAACAAGTCATGATGTTATGATGGGTGGCGGCGGAGCGAACTACTTTGACTGTGGGTCGAATGGTAATGGAGTAATACTAGACTTTGATGCCAAGAATAGTGATACCAAGGCAAGTAATTGTAAATTCGTTATTACAATACATACTGGAGTACCGACACCTGCTTGATTTTCTGGAACACCTCTAGTACCAAGAATATATAATAACTCTTATTTTATTACAGCCTAAACATGATATTGCAGTCAAAACGATACGAAGATCTATACCAAGGTGAGTGAGCATTCCTTGACTTTTCTTGTGCTGGTGTGGTCTAGGAATCAATGACCCTTAAATATATCGTGGGAATTATTGCTGAATAACTATAGGCAAATATTTTATACACTTTAGATAAAGATATAATAAATGAACCGCTTCTTGTAGAACATTAACTTGTATAGAGACACAAGATCATGCCCGCAATTAAAAATGAGAAAAAGGCCTCTGGTATTTGTTTTGGTTTTGCCGGTGACGATATTTGCACTACTTTTAACACCCTTGGTTTTTGTTGAGACAGAAACAATATACGCACAGATAGGAGGAGCAATCACAAACGTCCCCCCAACCAATACTCATAATGCATTTAACGAAAATGCAAACGCGACGAGTCCAACACCAACAACAAAGGCAAATACTGCTACTCCCCATATTACCACGACGACAACGAAAGCCGCTACAACCTCCCAAAGACCTAAGAATCTTCAGACTACATTCGGAGAACTTGCGAAATGTATAGCGGAAGGAACTTGCCGCCCAATTATCGGATCAGAGGGAGATGACCGTATTCAGGGTGGTAACGGGAGCAATCTGATTATTGGCCTGGCAGGAAACGATATAATACATGGAGGAACTGGCGATAGCATTATTATCGGCGGTCCTGGAGATGATCAATTGTATGGTGGTGGTGGCAACAACATAATCATAGCCGGTGGACAAGGAACAAATCAGATTTACGGTGGGAAAGGAAATAATATACTAATTGCAGGATCAGGTAACACCCTTCTGGTGGCTGGTCATGGAAATGATAAATTGTATGGAGGAGCTGGCAATGATGTTTTGGTCGGTGGAGCGGGTGCAGATTACTTTGCATGCGGGTCCAGTGGCACAGGTGCAACCAGTACAAGTAAAAGTGTTGTATTAAACTTTAATGCGTCAAAAGGTGATGATACAGACGGTAACTGTGCAATAGTACTAGGTCAGTAAAAAAGCCAAATGGCCAATTGGCATACTTTTAGTCACTCTCTAAGTAATATAGCATCCTAAGCTGCAAGGTGCATTCATCAGTTCATATTTTTAGTGAATAACTTTCCAAGGTACGCTGCTATCAAATTTTATAGACTGCACCGTTGCGATCTATTTGTTTTTCAATATGTAGTAGAATTGTGAGAAACGGTGGAGCTCCCTATCTTAAATGACTCAAATATTTTTTGTATTGTTGGCAAATAATCCGAGTATCTTACGGCAACTGCTTTATAATTCAGCAGAAATGTGTCGCCATTAGCGATTGTTACCCAAACTTCCATTGTTTTAAGTTGAAGCCGCTGCGCTGTATTGGTGTCAAGACTAGATATTACCATAGTAGTATTATCCACCCGTTTGTATGCATGTCTACCCGCAAGGGTAGTATCACTTTGTGGGACGAGTTTTTTGGCTTGGGTCTGATTCAATAATTGTATCATGACATGTTCTCGCCAATGACCCGAAGCATTTACCAAAGGTGCTAGGAAATTAGCGACGAGATCATTACCAACAGCTCCCAAACCTATTCGAGGATATTCAATCTTTTCCCAACTAGAAGGGTATTGTATTGTTATTCCATATTCTGGATTTTCATAAGTCAGGAAATTATTCGGTAATGTAGCAACGGTAGAAGTACGATATTGTTGGGAGGCAACAGAGTAGGATGGATCTCCTGAGGATGTTAGTTGTGGATTGATAGCCTCTGCTTTTGCTTGTTGCGCCGAATTATAGAAGAGTGACATGCTTATAGTTGATGATAAGGAGTATAAAGCGAACGAGTATACTAGTAGTGTAATCGACAGCAAAGAATATACCAAAAATGTCCAATTTCGACCGGCTTTCATTTTTTTCACAATTTACCAACGACATTAGCAGTTATATTTTATTGGAAAGAAGAGTATTTCTGCTCCCCTTTGCAAAAGTGCCCTCGATGCCACCGGCTATCTCATAAATACACCCGAACTCCTGCTCTAAGCTTTTATTAGGATACTACAGCCCGGCTCAATTGCAATCTTCAATGACATTTTGTATTGATTCAGGTCTAGCTGTGACCCTAACTGACCTAACCGCGATGTTTGACAAACGAATGAAATGTGGACAAAGAAGGGGTTTGGTAAAATCATATTTTCGATCCTTATGAATTGTCTCTGAGATGCAAGAAAAGCAGCTAATTCATTCTAATTCAAACTCCTTATTGTCTAAGATCTAACTAATTTTTTATACTCTAATTCAAAGAGATTGTGTTGCAACGCCGAGGAGCTCATCGAGGGACTCGGGGAACTCCACTGTAAATTGATCCTCCCAATAGTCTATCAGCTAATGTCAAATTTGAAAGAGCACTTCGACCGTCTCCGTTGGTAAGCGAAATAATGGCTTTCTATATCAACACTTTAACTGTCTGATTGGTGGAGCTGCTGGTAAAATTCGTAGCTGCCTCTATTTGCGGTGTTGATACGCAAAGCAAAAGTAGCATTAATGCAATTATCAGATAGGCCAAGCCCAATCCACACCTGAATCATAACTATTGTATACTAGAATAAATAGAATTGTTGAATCTTCACATTATTTGTGACTCTTAAGTAATAATCGTTGACGTTGGAAATAGTTGAGATCATTATCAAGGTGTCAATTTGGCCTGCCAACATGGACTTAATATTAAAAACAACGTAACGATGACTGATTTGTCTTATCTAGTTCGAATTTAGGAGTGTTTTTATTGCGTCAATCAAATTCGCAATTTCTATTGGTTTTCTAAGGAATAACTCTTTATTAAATCCGTCAAATCATTCTTCTTTTCTAATTTCCTCATGATAAAATTCACTGGCAGTTAAAAAGCAGACCTTAACTCTACAGTCCGTCCTTTTTATTTTTTGGTATAATTGAAATCCATCTACATTTGGCATCTTGATATCCAGTAACACAAGATCGTACTTGCCATCTATAAAATTCTTGTATGCGAGTGTAGAGTCGTTGAATGAATCCGTCGTAAAGCCATTTTGTTCTAAAGCCGTCCTCAATGTTAGAATGACGTCAGGCTCGTCATCTATTATCAGGATTCTTACTCTCTCTTCATTTATATTCGGATTACAAGGCTTCAATGTCATGGCAGTTTGGTCACTATCTTCAGCCAGGTCTTGGAGGCTTTATACTCCGGCGTAAAAATACCGACTTTCGAGTAATGAAATTCAGAACATCCAAGTCCGGATCGTGTCAAAATTATTACGTTGCTTGGTCTAGACCCTGATGCTAATATCGCGTATGGTCCAACTGAAGATAGCAATCCGATCGCAATGCTCATACAGGCAACTGTCCAAGTAGCCATACCCTTCGTGAGATATAACGCAGATGGGTATTCTTT
>Ga0070707_100005152_pt1 | contig 12245 bp, 13 predicted proteins | sample KBSK5502metaG_FD_65468 | JGI IMG/M metagenome (GOLD analysis project Ga0070707, IMG submission 65468) | Corn, switchgrass and miscanthus rhizosphere microbial communities from Kellogg Biological Station, Michigan, USA - KBS K5-50-2 metaG | ecosystem: Host-associated > Plants > Roots >... | reverse complement strand
GCCTGGATCAGCACGCTCTCGGCGGGCGGGCTGGTGAAGCCGGCGTGTTGCAGTACCCGCTCGGCGCGGCCTGACGCCCCGGCGTCATATTCGGGCAGGTTCCTGGTGCCGACCACCTGGCCCGCAACGAAGACGGCGGCGACGAGAACAAGCCAGCCGAGCACGGCGGTCTTGCGGTGCCTGGCGCTCCATCCGGCGATCCGCTCCACCAGCGGGCCCCTGGCGCGGGCGTCGGCTCGCCGGTGGCGGGTCCGGCCTGATTCAGGCAATACTGGACTCTGCATCTGGCGCAAGATGGCTGTCCTTTCAGCGGTCTGTGATGCGCGGTTGTTGCTGGTCCCTCGCTCATGAGCTAGCCCCTCATGAGCGAGGGCGTCATCGGGGTCGGCTACCTGGCTCAGGTCACGGGAGCCGACCGGCCGGAGGTGCCGTTCCTGGGCGCGGTCCGCAGCGGGCCGAGCGGGCCCGGGCGTCCGAGCACGTGCTTCGCCTCAGCCAGCGGGTCAACGGGTGCCCGCAGCAGCGCGTACGCAATGCGCGCGTGCATCCGGGCAGTGAGCACGACCACGTACTGGAAGAGCAGGCTCAGCACCAGAAGCACGGCGGCCACCATGATCGCCTTGCCTGGCGTGTCGACGAAGATGCCAACGGACCCGCGGCCGTGCGGGCCATGCGGGAAGTAGCCGAACTCGACGCCACGGAACGTGCCGCCCGAATACGTCTGCACGGGGATCCAGTACCACACGGGCAGCGCGACGCAGCCCACGAACGCCAGCCACACGGTGATGACGGCGAGGTCCAGCGTCCACAGGGCGGGGAACAGTCCGCCGAGGTAGGCCAGGTCGCGCCAGATGGCCGGGTCCGTCCGCGTGGCCCGCACCCGCGCGACCAGGCCGAGTCCGCTCAGATCGCGGTAGCCGCTCCGGATCCGCCCGGGGAGCACCGCGCGGAGCCGCCATCGCTCGGCGCTCGCGCAGCCTCGGATCACGGCCGCCGTAGCGATCAGCAACGGCACGCCCGCCAGCGTGATTGCCAGCGTGATTGCGGCGATCCCGGCGGTGAGTACCGCGCTGAACAGCAGCCAGCCGACGACCAGATAGCTGAGCAGGTACCAGGTCGCACGCCAGGTGCTCGGCGAGATCGCCTGCCGCAGCGGGTTGGGATTCAAGCGGAGGCTGCGGCGGGCCAGCAGGTCGGTGCCTGCGGCGGTCGGGCCGCCGCCTATCCTGGCGCTCATCCCACCTCCCGCATGAGCTGCTCGACGGCGCTCACCTTAGCGGTCAGCTCGGCCAGCTGGGCACGCAGTTCCTGCTGGTTGACCACGGCCTCCTCGGCAAGCTTGCGGTAATGGGCCATGGCCACGGCGTCGGCGCGGTGCCGCTGCAGCCTGAAGTAGGACCACACGATCACCAGGTGACAGGTGTTGTCAGTTCCTCGCCTGCGGGCGGCCGAGCGGTGGCGGCCGCCGTCGCGCACAGCCAGAATGGGCGGGCATGGAACGCAAACCGAATAAGTATGTGCTCGCCGCGATCGCCGTCGTGCACGTCGTGGTCGTCACGCTGACGTGGCGGGATATCCGGAGCCGGCCTGCGGAGCAGGTGCGGGGCAACAAGAAGTTCTGGCTAGTTGCCAGCGCCCTCAACACGGCCAACGCGGCCGTCTACTGGCTCGTCGGCAGGCGCCGCGCTTAGCGGGACTGCCAAAGGGACTCGGCGTTCCGGCTGTGCATGGATGGCACGTCCATACCCAGATCCGGTGATGGGTGTGCCATCCATACGGCGATTGGGCTAGCCCTGCCCCGCGGCGGCGGCGAAAGAGGTCTCGATCGATCCCGGGTGCCGCACCTAGACTCATTGGGGGAGAGGGGTGGGAGCCTGGTCATGAGCGACCCCTCGCTATCGGCTGATCTCCGGGCGCACTGCGACGGGATTTGGGCGCGGCTGCACGAGCATCCGTTCCTGCGCGAGCTCGCACGGGCCGAGCTTCCCATCGACAAGTTCCGGTTCTTCCTGGAACAGGACCTTCTCTACCTGCCCGACTACGCGCGATGCATGGCCGTCGGTGCTGCCAAGTCCGCCACGGAGGCCGAGCTCCGGTTCTTTGCGGCCGAGCTCGACGGCACCATGAACCTTGAGCTGCCCAACCAGCGCAGGGTTCTTGAACAGGTACGCCAGCTCGGAGCCCGGGACCGTGGCGGAGCGCTCGTTAAGGCGCCGGCCACTGTCGCCTACGCGAACTTCATGCTCGCCGTGTCCGCGCGGGGGACTCCGCTGGAGATCATGGCGGCAATCCTGCCGTGTGCCTGGAGTTACGTGGAGATCGCAGCTCGGCTAGCGGGCGAGATCGCTGATCATCCGGTGTATACGGACTGGGTCAGCTTCTACCTGGCGGAAGAGGTCCGCGAGCTCGTGCACACAATGCGCACCGGCTTCGACGAGATGGCCAGCGAGGAAGCGCCGGGCGCACGGCGCGTCGATCGGCTGTGCGAGATATTCGCGACGAGTTCACGACTGGAGGAGGCCTTCTGGCAGATGGCCTACACCCTCGATCAGTGGCCTGACCTGCACCAGGCGCGATCGCTGCAGGCCGAGCCCGGGTGGACGGAATGACAGGGTGATGCCGTGTGTCGTGGGCGAGATGGGCAACCTTGACCGGCATAGAGGCACATTGTTAGCATCGTTGGTATCTGGTGCATAAAATATCAGATCCCAGCCGGGAGGATTATTTAAGTGCCTGCCGAGCTATCCACCGACGGAGCGGGGCAGCGGGGAACAACCAGCGATCCCGGCGTCGGGATCCGTCTGATCGGCGTGGGGAAAAGCTTCGGCGACCTTGTCGCGCTGCGCGGGATCGATTTTGAGGTACAGCGCCATTCCCGGATCGGCATCGTCGGACCGAGCGGCGGCGGGAAGTCAACACTTTTGCACATCGTGGCCGGTCTCACGGAACCCGACGTCGGCGTGGTCGATGTCGAGGGCGCGACCGTCGCCAAGGACCGGCTGATCAGGTGCGCGATGATGCCACAGCGCGACCTGCTGCTGCCGTGGCGCACGGCGCTGGACAACGCGATCATCGCCCTGGAGAACCAGGGGGTTGCCCGGTCCACCGCGCGGGCCAGGACGCGGCCGTACTTCGAGCGGTTCGGCCTCGCCAGATTCGAGAACGTCCGGCCAGCCGAGCTCTCCGGTGGTATGCGGCAGCGGGTCAGCTTCATGCGCACGCTTGTGGCCGAGAAGGATGTGCTCCTGCTCGACGAGCCCTTCGGGGCGCTGGACTCGATCACCAGGGGCCAGATGCAGGAATGGCTGCTGCGCGCGCTCGGCGAGGTCCCGAGAACGGTTCTGCTCGTGACGCACGACGTTGAGGAGGCGTTGCTGCTCAGCAAGACCGTCGTCGTTCTCTCGGCGAGACCCGGGCGGGTGGTCCGCACGCTGGCCGCGGATTTCCCGACTGTCGCCTCGCGGCGGGAGATCGTGACCAGCCGCGAGTTCGTGGAGCTCAAGGAGCAGGCACTGGAGGCGATCGGGTGAGCAGGGGGGCACTGCCACAGGCGAAGGACGAGGAACTGCTGGGATCGGATACGGTACCCGCTACCACCAAGCGGGTGCGCTCGTTCGCCCGGGCATATGCCGGCGCGCTCGTGCTCATCCTTGTGCTGCTGATCGGATGGGAACTGACGGTCCGGCTTGGCAACGTCCCTGAGTACTTGCTGCCAGCGCCCAGCCAGATCGTCGCCGACCTGCGGACGGACTGGGTGGTGCTCGGGCCCGCGCTGTGGGCCACCTTGGGTGAGGTGCTGATCGGGTTCGTGATCGCGGCGGTCATCGGGATCGGGCTGGCCGTCGCGCTGCATCTGTTCAGCCCGCTGCGCCGGGCCGTCTATCCGATCCTGATCGGCTCGCAGACGATCCCGGTCGTCGTGCTCGCGCCAATCCTCGTCATCCTGTTTGGCTACGGGATTCTGCCCAAGCTCGTGATCGTCGCGCTGATCTGCTTCTTCCCGATCGTCGTTAATGGCCTGGACGGGCTGCGCGCCGTCGACGACGACTTCATCGCCGTGATGTACACGCTCTACGCCAGCCGCTGGGCAATCTTCCGGCGGGTGGAATTCCCCGGCGCCTTGCCGTCGATCTTCTCCGGGATGCGAATTGCCGCCACGTTCGCTTCGATCGGCGCTGTTTTCGGCGAGTGGTCGGGCTCCAACGCGGGACTCGGCTTCGTGATGCTGGAGGCCACGCCCAATCTGCTGACCGCGCGGATCTTTGCGGCGATCCTCTTGCTCACCGTTATCTCGCTGGCGTTGTTCGGGCTGGTCTCGCTCGTCGAGCGGATCGCGGTCCCATGGGCGCCGAGGCGCAGGCCGTCATGACCTTACACCTAGTCAAGCGGCATCGGCTGCTCAAGATGCCGGCAGGCCGCCACCCCCGAATGACCGGAAGGAACGCGCAATGAACCGAGCACGAGCACGCCTCCTAGCGGCAGCCGCGCTGATGTCAGTAGTCGCCTTGGCGGCTGCCTGCAGCAGTAGCCCGGCCGCGACCTCGAGCGGCGGATCCGGCGGATCCGGCGGATCCGCGGTAACCAATTTGTCAGTGGAACTTGACTGGGTACCGAACCCTGACCACGTCGGCATCTACTACGCCCAGAGCAAAGGCTATTTCCCCAGGGAGCACCTCAACGTATCGCTGCGGACACCGTCCAACGCGGCTGACCCGATCAAGCTGGTCGGGCTTAACAAGGTTGATCTCGCGGTGTCCTATGAGAGCGAGATGTTCTTCGGACTTCAGGAGGGCCTTCCGGTCACCGCGGTCGCCACGATCATTCCGGTGCCCCTGAACTCATTGATCGTGACGCCGAAAGACCATGTCACCAGGCTGGCGCAGATGAAGGGCAAGAAGATCGGGATCACCGGCATCCCGAGTGACACCGCAATCTACACCACCTTCCTCAAGGCGGCCGGGCTGAAAGCGGCGCAAGTGCCAACCGTGAATGTCGGCTTCAATCTCGTGCCGTCCCTGCTCGCAGGCAAGGTCGATGGCATCATCGGCGGGTACCGCAACGTGGAGGCGATCCAGATCGCTCAGGAAGCGGGGCAGAAGCCCGCGGTCTTCCCGGCGTCAGCTCTGGGCGTGCCGAGCTACGCCGAGCTTGTCCTGGTCGCTAACCGGAACCGGCTCGCCACCGACAAGTCCTACGCCAAGGCCGTGCGCGAGTTCGTCAAGGCGCTCGTGGACGGCACCAAGGCGGCGATCGCCGACCCATCGGGCACCACGACCATCATGCAGCAGGTGTCGCAATACAAGCCGCAGTTCCTGCAGGCCAGCGTGCCGTTCACGCTCAAGCTGATCGCGATGGGCGGCCAGAAGCCCGGCTGCATAGACGAGGCCGCCTGGCAGAGCTTCGGCAACTGGATGAAGACCAACAAGCTCATCCACGTCACGCCGGACGCGGCGCGCATCTCGACGGACAAGTACCTGCCTTATTCCTGCTGAACCTGGGGCAGTGCGCAGCCTCATGACCGTGACTGGGCCCGGGACCTCGTCCTGGGCCCAGTCACGCATTGCCGGAATCGATGCCGGGACTCCAGTGCCCTCTGGTTGACATCCCCGAGGTTCGCCGCATATAAGATCTAATATCTAATGTTTGGAGAACCGATGACCGTCGGCAGCTCCGATCCTGGGCTGGCCACCACCGTGCTCGACCGGCTGCACCTTGACCGCGCGGTCGAACTGGCGCAGCAGGTGTGCCAGATTCCCAGCGTTCACGGTGACGAGGGGCCGCTCGCAGAGTTCCTTGCCTCGGTCATGCGCGAGTCCGGCTTCGAGGCCGTCCAGCTGCAGCCGGTACTGCCGGGCCGCCCGAACGCGCTGGGTGAGCTCAGCTTGGGCGCAGGCCCCCGGGTCGTGCTGACCGGCCACCTGGATACCAAGCCCGCGTCGCGTGGCTGGGAGCGCGCCGCGCCCTATTCGGGTGACCTGATCGACGGCGCCGTCTACGGCAACGGCGTCATGGACATGAAGGCCGCGCTGGCGTGCCAGATCGTCGCGATGCAAGCCCTCCGCGACAGTGGCCTGCCGCTGTCTGGGACGGTAGCGATGGCCGCCGTCGCCGATCACATGGGCGATCAGGCCGGCTCTATCGCCTACTTCGATAACTTCCATGCTGACCTGTGCGTCCTTGGCGAGCTGACGAACAATCAGGTCTGCCTCGGGCACCGCGGCCGGTATTACTTTGACGTGACGATCCTGGGCCGGTCCGCACATACCTGCCACAAGCACAACGCGATCAATGCCAACGTTCTGGCCGCGCAGGCACTGCTCGCCCTCGACCGGTCTCGGCTGGAACCCGCGCTGCCGCGCAGCGTGACAGAGCTCTTCGGCACCGAGACCTACATCGTGCCAGGCAGGATCTACGGCGGCCTCCCGCCGGGCGGGCCATCTATGATCCCGGACGAATGCGTGATCCGGGTGGACTGCCGGCCACAGCCGGGCGTGGACACCGAGCAGGTGCGCAGGGAGATAGACCGGTGCCTGCGCGAGGCCGCCGCCGCCGACGGCAGGTTCGCCGCTGACGTGAGCCTCGCCGATGTTAAGGACGGCTACCTCGCCGGCCCTCGCGACCTGGTGGTCCAGCTCATGGTCGAGGCCGTCCGCCAGGTGCGCGGCACGGAGCCCGCGCTGGTCGCCGAGAACTGGCTCGGGGACACCGCGAGCTTCGGGCGCAAGGTGCCTACCGTGATCTTCGGCCCGGGTGGCCCACCTGTCTACTGCGCCGACGAGCACCTGGCCGTGGCCCAGATCCACGAAGCGACCCGGGCGTACGCCGCCTTCGCCGTGCTCGCGCTCACCAGTCAGGACCCCGGGGCGCGCCCGCCAGGGATCGTCAGGGCTCACGATGGGTAACGACGCTTTCGGCAGCTTCCTGGACCAGTGCCTGGCAATCCAGCCCGGCGAGCAGGTGGTCATGCTCACCGATCGCGGCACGGACGAGGCAGTAACCGGCGGGCTGTACGCGTCGATCGGAGCTCGCGATGGCGTCCCGCTCATCGCAACGATGCCGGAGCCGCACCTGCCCGGCGCTGAGCCGCCGGGCGCGGTCGCGGCGATGATGCTCGCAGCCGGCGCCATCATCGAGCTCACCAGCCTCTTCATCGGCTCAAGCAAGGCCCGCCAGGACGCGACGCGGCGCGGGGTGCGCTACCTGGCAATGCCAGGCGTCCGACTCAGCACGTTCCGGGCCGGCGGCCCGCTGGACGTTGATTTCGAGCAGCTCAGGCACGACGCGGAGCGGATTGGCCGGGCGTGGGACTCCGCCCGCGTCTTCCGGCTGACCACGTCGGCCGGGACGGACCTGCGCGGCAGCGTAGAGGGCCGCCCCGGCCGGGTCCTGCACGGAATGGCCAGGGAACCAGGTGCCTACATGGCCCCGCCGGACATCGAATCCGGCACCGCGCCGGTCGAGGGCAGCGCCTCGGGCACCATCGTCATCGACGGCGACTTGCTCTTCATGGGATCGGGGCCGCTCCCGGACCCGGTCCTGCTCACCGTGCGCGATGGCAGGCTGACGGGCATAGACGGCGCGGAACGTGGCCGGCTCACCGGAATGCTGGACCGCTGCGCCGACCCCCAGATGACCAATCTCGCCGAGGTGTCGGTTGCGTTCAATCCGAACGGAATGGTCTGCGACGTTCCCCTGGAGACCGAGTCCGCCCGCGGCACCGCGCACGTCGCGCTGGGTAACTCGCTGGCCTACGGCGGGGTCGTCAACGCTGTCGCGCACCTGGATTGCGTCATGCGGGCCGCCACCTTGGAGCTCGACGGCCGGGCCGCGATGATCGACGGAGTCGTTCAGTGATCAGACCGCGGATTGTACTTGCCAAGCCCGGGCTCGACGGGCACGACCGCGGCGTGAAGGTGGTCGCCATGGGCCTGCGTGACGCCGGCGCGGAGGTGATCTACCTCGGCCTCAGGGTGCGGCCTGAGCAGCTCGTGGCGGCAGCCCTCGCCGAGGACGCCAGCGTGGTCGGCATCTCCGTGCTCTCCGGCGCGCACGTGCCGATCACCAGGCAGATCCTGGCCGCCATGCGGGACGCCGGGCTGGAGGCGTCGCTGGTAGTCGGCGGCACGATTCCGGCTGCGGACGTGCGTGTCCTGTGCGACCTTGGCGCGGCCGCGGTGTTCCCGTCCGGCGTCCTCCTGCCCGAGGTCGTCAGCGGCGTGCTCGCCATAGCCCGGGCCAGGGCGGCGTGATGGCGGCCGACGGCGCGGCCGCTCCGGAAGCGGTCACGACGGACTCCGGCATACCCGTCGCGCCGGTCTACACCGCTGCCGACGTCGCTGGGACCCCCGAGGACCTCTCGGCCCGGCTCGGGCTGCCCGGCCAGCCCCCGTTCACCCGCGGTCCCTATCAGTCGATGTATCGCGGCCGGCTCTGGACGATGCGCCAGTTCGCTGGCTACGGATCCGCTGAGGACACGAACGCGAGGTTCAGATTCCTGCTCGGCCAAGGCCAGACGGCGCTGTCGGTCGCGTTCGACCTGCCCACACAGCTCGGCTACGACTCCGCCGACGAGATCGCCCGGCCCGAGGTCGGCCGCACTGGCGTGGCGATCGATTCCGCTGACGACATGGCGGACCTGTTCGGCGGGCTGCCGCTGGGCCAGATCTCGGTGAACTTCACCATCAACGCGACCGCGCCGATCATCCTGGCAACCTACCTGGTGGCGGCCGAGCGGCAGGGCGTCGCCCGCAGCCAGCTCACCGGCACCCTGCAGAACGACATACTCAAGGAGTTCCTGGCGCGCAAGGCGTACATGTACCCGCCCGGGCCCTCGCTGCGCCTGGCCGCTGACGTCATCGAGTTCGCTGCCGACGCGCTGCCGCGCTTCAACCCGATCTCGATCACCGGCTACCATGCGCGCGAGGCAGGCTGCAACGCGATCCAGGAGCTCGCGCTGACGATGGCCTCGGCCATCGCCTACTGCGCGGAGCTGACCGGCCGCGGGCTGGATTTCGACCGGTTCGCGCCGCGGCTCTCCTTCCATTTCGCGACCACGCTGGACTTGTTCGAGGAGGTCGCGAAGCTGCGGGCCGCACGCAGGATGTGGTACGCCATCGCGACCGAGCGATTCGGGGCCACGAACCCGGAGGCTGCGCGGCTCCGGTTCTTCTCCGGCAATTCAGGAAGCACGCTCACCGCGCAGCAACCGCTGAACAACGTCATCCGCTCCACCATCCAGTGCCTCGGAGCGGTTCTTGGCGGAGCACAGTCGATTCATGTCATGGGCTATGACGAGGCCTTCCAGCTCCCCAGCGAGGAGGCGGTCAGGTTGTCGCTGCGCACCCAGCAGATCATCGGCCTGGAAACCGGGGTGTCGCGGACCGCCGACCCGCTGGCCGGCTCGTACTTCGTCGAGCATCTCACCGACGAGATCGAGGCCCGGGCATGGGACATCCTCGCCGAGATCGACGCGCTGGGTGGCGCGGCGAGCGCGCTTGAGAGGGGCGTCCCGCAATCGTGGATCACGCAAGCCGCATACCAGGCTGAGCGAGACATCGCCGAGGGCAGGCGCCCTAAGGTGGGCGTCAACATCTACGCCACTCCGGCGGAGGACGACCCGTCCCAGCTAATCGAGCCGGCCCGGTCAGACCCGGCTCTGGCCGAGCGGCAGATCGCCCGGACGGCAAGCCGCCAGGCACGGCGGGATGCGCGGGCATGCGCGCAGGCACTCGACCAGCTTCGCGCCGTAACGTCCTTCGGACAGAACGTGATGCCTGCTCTCGTTGATGCCGCCCGTGCAGGGGCGACCGTGGGCGAGATGGCTGGCGTCTTCCGCGCAGAGTTCGGCGAGTTCAGGGAGCCAGCCCCGTGGTGACCGAGGGAATGCTCGCCGGCCTGCGAGTGCTTGACCTCACCAGGTTCGTCGCTGGCTCGCAGTCCACGGCGCTGCTCGCGGCCATGGGCGCGGACGTGATCAAGGTCGAGATTCCGCCCGGTGACCCGTATCGCTGGCAGGGCGTGGAGCGCGCGGGCGATGAGTCAGTGCTTTTCCTGTCCCTGAACTCGGGGAAGCGCAGCCTCGCGCTCGACTTCCGGACCGAGGCGGGTCGGGCGGCTTTGGAGCAGGTACTCGCGTCCTGCGACATCCTGATGGAGAACTCACGTCCGGGCAGCCTCGCGCCGCGCGGCCTTGACTGGTCTTCGGTGCATGCCAAGTTCCCCGCGCTAGTGTACGGGTCGATCTCCGGCTACGGGGACATCGGACCGGATGCCCAGAAGGGGGGCTTCGATCTCATCTTGCAGGCTGAGAGCGGGATCATGAGCGTCACCGGGACAACCGAATCGGGTCCGGTGAAGGTCGGCGCCCCGCTGCTCGACGTGGGCGCCGGGCTGAGCTGCGCCTTCGGCGTGCTCGCAGCCTGCATCGAGCGTCAGCGAACCGGCACCGGCCGGCTCGTGTCGTCCTCGCTGCTGGAATTCGCGATGTCCGGCTTGGGCTCGGTCGCCGCTGGGGCGCTGGCTTCGGGGCCTGTTCCGGGATTGCTCGGTTCGCATTCCCCGACCTTCGCGCCATACGGCGGGTTCCGGACGGCTGACGGCTGGTTGATGCTGGCCGGTGCCGGTTCGGAGGACCTGTGGCGCCGCGCCTGCGGCGTGATGGGCCTGGACCGGCTCACCGAGGACGAGCGGTTCGCGGACAATCCACGGCGGGTAGCGAACCGCGACGATCTCACCCGTGAGATCGAACTGGTGCTCGCGGGCGAGCCCACCGCGCACTGGCTTGCCGCGTTCGAGCGTGCCGGAGTCCCCGCGGCAGAAGTCCGCGATGTCCTGCAGACGCTCGGGTCAGCGCAGGTCGCCGCGCTAGGACTGGTCCAGCAGCTGCGCCATCCCCGCGCAGGCGGCTACCACGTCATCGGGCCGCCGGTCCGGATCGATCACGCGCCGCTGTCTTACCCCGCCCCGGCACCCGCGCTCGGATCGGGTACCAGGGCGGTTCTGGCCGAGGCCGGCCTTAGCGACGCGCAGGTCCAAGAGCTCATCGATCAGGAAGTCGCGGTCGCACCATGAGCGTTCCCGCCCGGGAAGACCTGGCCGGCGCGAAAGGATTCGACGTCGGCGTGGTCCTGCAGGCCGTCGACCAGCCGGACGCCTTCGGCAAGATGGTGACCGAGGTCGAGCGGCTCGGCTACAGCTACCTGTGGCTGACCGATTCATCGCTACATGCGCGCAACTGCTACTCCTATCTCACGCTGGCGGCCGCCCGCAGCGGTCGGCTCCTGCTCGGCACGGCGGTGACCAACCCGGCCAGCCGGCATCCGGCGATCACCGCTGCGGCAGCCGCGACCGTGGACGAGATCAGCGGCGGCCGGATGCTGCTCGGCATCGGCGCGGGTGACCGACCCCTGCTGGCGCTCGGGTTCCGGCCCAGCCGACTCGCCGACCTGGAGGCCGCGATCACCGGGATTCGCAGACTCTGGCGCGGCGAAACGGTTGACCTGCAAGCACCGGGCTTCCGGCTGGACGGGGCGCACCTGAGATTCCCGGCTCGGCCTGCGATCCCCGTTTATCTGTCGGCCAGCGGCCCGAAGACGCTGGAACTGGCCGGGCGGGTCGCTGACGGCGTGATCCTGCTGGTCGGCCTGTTTCCCAAGGCGCTGGACTGGGCAATCGCACAAGTGCAGCGCGGTGCAGACCAGGCCGGTCGGCCGCGCCCGCACATAGCGGTGTTCGCGTACGGCGCCATCGACGAGGACGAGGATGCCGCGCTGGACGGCGCTCGGTCGATCGCGGCCTGGTTCCCGCAGACGGCGCCGCACGTCTGCGACCTGGCCGGGCTCCCCCGGGACATCGCGGACCGGGTTCGAACCGGGTACTCCGGCGGCGAGTTCCAGGAGGCGGCCTCAGCGGCCTCGTTGCTTCCGGAGTGGTTCGTGCGGCAGGTTGCCTTGTCGGGGAATCGTCAGCGCGCAGCGCAGCAGATCAGGAACGTAGTGGCGGCCGGGGCGGATTCGGTGCACGTCTTCCCGCTAGGCGCCGATCGCCTGGGGACGATCAGGGCATTCTCTGGTTCATGGATGGACGTGGTCGGTCAGCCGCCCGGCAGCGGGGCACCCGCGCCCGGCGGCGAAGCAGAGGGGTCAAGCTCGTGACCATGCGTGCGGAATCAGGGGCCGGCGCCAAGCTGGAATCGGTGTTCTCCGGGCGGCACGACCGCCGGAAGGTAACCGACTGGGTGTATGAGG
>Ga0070707_100005150_pt1 | contig 12246 bp, 15 predicted proteins | sample KBSK5502metaG_FD_65468 | JGI IMG/M metagenome (GOLD analysis project Ga0070707, IMG submission 65468) | Corn, switchgrass and miscanthus rhizosphere microbial communities from Kellogg Biological Station, Michigan, USA - KBS K5-50-2 metaG | ecosystem: Host-associated > Plants > Roots >... | reverse complement strand
CGGGGCGCCGGAGCGCCGCCGCCACCGCCAGCGCGAACGCGGCGCCCACCACGCCCGGGCCGAGGAGCTCGACCGCATGTGTGGCGCGGCGCCCGGCGAAGACGTGGAAGAGCACGCCCAGCGCCGGGAGCGCGACGATCCAGCGCAGCAGGGTGGTCTCGATCACCATCTGAGCGTCGCCAGCTCGTCGGCGTTGGTGGTCTCGCGGTTGCGGAACATGGAGAGGATGATCGCGAGCCCGACCGCCGCCTCGGCCGCCGCCACCGTCATGACGAAGAAGACGATCACCTGCCCGTCCATCGAGCCGAGGCTGCGGGCGAATGCCACGAAGCTCAGGTTGACCGCGTTCAGCATGAGCTCGATCGCCATGAAGATGATGATCACGTTGCGCCGGATGAGCACGCCGAGCACGCCGATCGCGAAGAGCACGGCGCTCAGCCCCAGGTACCAGGCGAGCGGCGGCGTCACGTCGGCTTCCGGGCGAGGGCCACCGCGCCCACGATGGCCACCAGGAGGAGGACCGAGGTGAGCTCGAAGGGCAGCAGGTACGCGGTGAAGAGCTGCCGCGCGAGGGTGGCCGTCTCGCCGAAGCCGGCCGGCACCTGACTCGCGGCCGGGGCGCTCGCGTGCCGGAGCGCCACGACGAGGAGCACCAGGAGCCCGGCGCCGCCTGCCGCCCCGCTGCCCACGAGCAGCGCGCCGGCCATGGCGCGCGACTCCTTCTGGAGGTTCAGCAGCATGACCACGAACAGGAAGAGGACGACGATGGCGCCCGCGTAGACGATCACCTGCAGCAGGGCCACCAGCTGCGCGTCGAGCGCGAGGAAGAAGACCGCGAGCAGGCAGAGCGTGAGCACCAGCGCGCAGGCGCAATGCACGGGGTTCTTGTGCACCACGACGGTGAGCGCCGAGACGACGGTCAGTGCCGCCAGCACGAGGAAGAGGAGCGGGCTCACCCGGCGCGCCCCGCGACCAGCACGATGACCAGCGCCGAGACCACCACGTTGGCGAGCGCGACGGGGAGGAGGCCCTGCCAGCCGAGCCGCATGAGCTGGTCGTAGCGGAAGCGCGGCAGCGTCCAGCGGATCACGATCTGGAGCCAGGTGAAGAAGACGAGCTTCAGCGCGAAGGCCGTCACCTGGAGGAGCGCCACCACCCACGAGGGCAGCGCCAGCGCCGCGCCCCACGGGAGGTGAAAGCCTTCGCGCAGCAGGTAGGGCACCTGCCAGCCGCCGAAGAAGAGTGTGGTCACCAGCGCGGCGACCAGCACGACCTCGACGAAATCGCTCATCATGAACATCAGGTGCTTGGCGCCCGAGTACTCGGTGAAGTAGCCGCTCACCAGCTCGGACTCGCTCTCGGGGAGGTCGAACGGGATGCGCTTCGATTCGGCGATGCCCGCGGTCATGAAGACGAGGAAGGCGACGGGCTGGTAGAGGATGCCCCACGCCGGAAGCCAGCCGTGGATCAGGTAACCACCCTGGACGCGCGCCATTACCTGGAGGTCGAGCGTGTCGTAGGTGAGCACCACGCCGACCAGCGCGAGGCCCATGGCGATCTCGTAGGAGATCATCTGCGCCGTGCCGCGGATGCCGCCGAGCAGCGACCAGCGGTTGTTCGATGCCCACCCGCCGAGCACGACGCCATAGACCCCGAGCGACACCATGGCGAGGACGTAGAGGATGCCGACGTTCAGCTCGGCGGCCTGGAGGTTGATGACGCGCCCGCCCACCTGGAGGACGTCGCCGAAGGGCACCACGGCGAAGGTGACGAGCACGGGGACGAGGCTCAGCACGGGCGCCAGGAAGTGGAGGACGCGGTCGGTCCCGGCGGGCACGACGTCCTCCTTGAGCAGGAACTTGATCGGATCCGCGACCAGCGTGTTCACCAGCCCGAGGCCCGCGAAGCCCAGGATGGCGGCGCGGTTGGCGCCGATGCGGTCCTGGATGAGCGCGCTGACTTTTCGTTCGAAGAAGACCCCCAGGCCCATCACCTGCACGATGAGGAGGACGATGAAGAGCGCCTTGGCCGCGGTGATGGCGACGTCGCTCACCGGCTACTCGCGGGCCAGGCGCTCGATCAGCGCGAGCGCGCGCGGGACGTCGAGGCTCTCGTGGTACTCCTCGTTGTTCACCTGGAGGCAGGGCGCGGTCCCGCAGGAGGCCAGGCACTCGACCTCTTCCAGCGAGAACCGCCCGTCGGCGGTGCGCTGGCCGTCGCGGATGCCGAGCCGCGCCTCGAGCGCGCGCAGGATGCCCTCGGCCCCACGCAGTGCGCAGGAGAGGTTGCGGCACACCTGCACGTGCCAGCGGCCCTTCGGCTCCTTCCAGTACATGGTGTAGAAGGAGGCGACCGAGGTGACCCACGCGAGCGGCAGCTCCATCAGCTCGGCCACGTACTCCATGACCGGCAGCGAGAGCCAGCCGAACTCGCGCTGCGCGAGCCAGAGAGTCGGCATGAGGGCCGCGCGGCGCGTCGGGTAACGCTCGAGGAGCGCCTGGTACTCGGCCAGCGCGGCGGCCGAGAAGCGCGGGCGCCCGGCCTCAGTGGTCACACTCGCCCCCGATCATGTTGATCTGCCCGAAGGTGGGGACGATGTCGGCCAGCATGCGGCCGCGCAGCATCTCGCCGAGCGCCCCCATGCCGTAGAACGACGGCGGCCGCACGCGCACGCGGTAGGGGCGCCCGCTGCCGTCGCTCACCAGGTAGAAGCCGAGCTCGCCGTTGCCGCCCTCGGTGGCGACGTAGACCTCGCCCGGCGGGACCTTCTGCCCCTCGATCACCAGCTTGAAGTGGTTCATCAGGCCCTCGATCGAGCCGTAGACCTCCCGCTTGGGGGGCAGGAAGTAGCGCGGGTCGGTGATCGCGATCGGACCCTCGGGGAGGCCGGCGAGCGCCTGCTCGATGATGCGCATGCTCTGCTCCATCTCCGCCATGCGCACCATGAAGCGATCGTAGTTGTCGCCGCTGGTCCCGGTCGGCACCGAGAAGTCCAGGCGGTCGTAGACCAGGTACGGCTCGGCCTTGCGCACGTCGTAGGGAACGCCGGTGGCGCGCAGCAGCGGGCCCGTGAGCCCGTAGGAGATCGCGTCCTCGCGCGAGAGCGCGCCGATGCCGACCATGCGGTCGACGAAGATGCGGTTGCGGGAGAGGAGCCGGTCGCAGTCGGCGATGATGCGCCGGACCTGCTTCAGCGCCGCGGCGGTGCGCTCCTTCATGTCGGCGGGGAGGTCGTTCATCACGCCGCCGAGGCGGCAGTAGGTGACGGTCAGGCGCGCGCCGGTCATCGCCTCGACCAGGTCGTAGAGGAACTCGCGCGCTTCGAGCATGTAGAAGCCGACCGAGATGGCGCCCAGCTCGCTGGCGCCCATGCCGAGGCAGGTGAGGTGGTCCGTGACGCGCGAGAGCTCGCCGCCGATCACCCGGATGTACTGGCAGCGCTCGGGTGCGGTCACGCCCGCCAGCTTCTCGACCGCGAGCGCGAAGCCGACGTTGTTCAGGATGGGCGAGGCGTAGTTGAGTCGGTCGGCGTAGGGGAAGCAGTGGTTCCAGGTCCCCTGCTCGCACATCTTCTCGAAGCCGCGGTGCAGGTAGCCGATCTCGACGTCGACGTCGACGATCGTCTCGCCGTCGAGCCGGAGGTTGAACTTGATGGTGCCGTGCGACGCGGGGTGCGACGGCCCCATCTGGATCTCCATCACCTCGCCCGTGTCCGCCATCAGGAGGCTCCGTTGCGCCGGGGGTACCAGGGCGCGGCGATGGGATCGCGCTCCGGCACCAGCGGCTGGCGCTTCTGCAGCGGGTAGTCCTTGCGCAGCGGGTGACCCTCGAACTCCGGGTACATGAGGATGCGGCGCAGGTCGGGATGCCCGACGAAGCGGATGCCGAACATGTCCCAGGCCTCGCGCTCGGCCCAGTTGGCGCTCTTCCACACGCCCGTCGCCGTGGGCACGGCGGGGTCGTCCTCGGGGACGGGGACCTTCACGCGCAGGCGGTGGTTCAGGCTCGGGGAGTAGAGCTGGTAGACGACCTCGAAGCGCGGCGTGCGCCCCAGGTAATCGACGGCGGTCAGGTCGGAGAGCATCGCGAAGCGCGTCTCGGGGTGGTCGCGCAGGGTGTGCAGCGCCGCCGGCAGCGCGCTCCGCTCGAGGACGATCACCGGCTGGCCGCGCGCCGCGTCGCCCGCCAGCCGGGTCGCGCCGGGCAGCAGCGTCGCCACGCGATCGAGGAGCTCGTCCGGCGTCAGCTCCACTCGAGCGCGCCCTTGCGCCACACGTAGACGAAGCCGAGCGCTAGCACGAGCACGAAGATCGCCATCTCGACGAAGCCGAACATGCCGAGCTTTCGGAAGATCACCGCCCAGGGATAGAGGAAGACCACCTCGACGTCGAAGAGGATGAAGAGGATCGCGGTCAGGTAGAACTTGACCGAGAAGCGCCCCCACGCCGGACCGCTCGACGGGTTGCCGCACTCGAAGGGCTCGGACTTGACCGCCGACGGGTGGTGCGGGCGGAGCAACGCTCCCGCGCCGAGCAGCACCGCGACCACGATGCCCGCGATGCCGAACGAGACGAGGATGGCCACGAGGTTCATCGGGAAGCGCGCGGAATGCGCTAGCTAATGTGAACCGGCGTGGCCTGTCAAGGTAAGCCGCGCGTGCTTTTGACTCGCGACGGGCGCTCTGCTACGCGCCCTCGCGTCGATGCCGGATGCGATCCCGCACGAGGCTCTGGCGCGTGCCGTGCGGGCCGCCTTCGGCGCGGGCGCGCGCATCGCTGCCGAGGAACGCCTCTTCGGCGACGCCTCGAGCCGGCGCTACGTGCGGCTCCGCCTGGCCGGCGGCGACGCGCCGCCCACCGCGGTCGCCATGCTGCTCGGCGCCGATCGCTTCCCGCTCGGCTCCGACGAGATCAGCGAGGGCGCGGCGAGCCGGGAGCTGCCGTTCGTCGACGTCGGGCGCTACCTCGCGGCGCGCGGCTTCGCCGTGCCGGCCGTCCTTCTCGACGCCTCGGCGAGCGACGCGCTGGTCCTGCTCGAGGACATCGGCGACACGACGCTGTGGGCTGCGGCGAGCGCGCAGCCGGCGGACGCGCCGGCGCTCTTCGCGGCCGCCGTCGATCTGCTGGTCGCGCTCCAGGTCGCGGGGGCGCGCCAGCCCGACCCATCATGCCTCGCCTTCCGCCGGCGCTTCGACGAGCGGCTCGCGCGCTGGGAGCTCGAGCACTTCATCGAGCACGGCATCGAGACGCGCCACGGGCGGCCGCTGCCGGGCGACGAGCGGGCATACCTGCTTGCCGCCCTATCGCCGGTTGCCACCCCCTTCGCGCAGGGGACCCCGGTCCTCGTCCATCGCGACTTCATGGCGTGGAACCTCCACGTCCAGGGGGCGCGGCTCCGCCTGATCGACTTCCAGGACGCGCTCCTCGGCCCCGACGCCTACGATCTGGCCGCGCTGCTGACCGACCGCACGACGGGCACGCTGGTCGGGCCCGCGCTCGAGGAGGAGCTCCTCGCGCGCTTCTGCGCGGCGCGCGCGAGCGCCGCGCTCCCGCTCGCGGGCGACCTCGGCACGCGCTATCGCCTGTGCGCGCTCCAGCGTGCGCTCAAGGTGATCGGCCGCTTCCATTACCTCGAGAGCGTGCTCGGCAAGCCGGGCTACCTCCCCTACCTGCCCGGCGTGTACGCGGTCGCGCGTCGCATGCTGGACGCCCTGCCCGCGCTGGCGGCGGTACGGCCGCTCCTCGCCCGCCACGTCCCGGAGCTCGCGTGATCCGCCGGGCGATGGTGCTCGCGGCCGGGCGCGGCACGCGCCTTCTGCCGCTCACCGACACGACACCGAAGCCGCTCATCGCGGTCGCGGGCCGTCCCTTCCTCGAGCACATCCTCGACTTCCTGCGCGCCGGCGGCGTGGAGGACGTCGTCCTGAACCTGCATCATCTCGGGCAGCGGATCGCGGACCACCTGGGCGACGGCGCCCGTTTCGACCTCCACGTCCGCTACTCGTGGGAGGATCCGATCCTCGACACCGGAGGCGGCCTCAAGCGGGCCGAGCCGCTCCTCGCCGGCGAGCCGTTCGTGGTGGTGAACGGGGACAGCCTCCTCGACCTCCGGCTCGCGGAGGTGGCGGCGCGGCATCGCGAGCGGGGCGCCATCGCCACCATGGTGGTCCGCCCGGACCCCGACGCCGCTCGCTACGGCCTGGTCGAGCTCGACGCCGGCGATCGCGTGCGCCGGATCGCCGGCCAGCCGCCGGGCGCTCAGGGCCCGCTCCGCCCCTTCATGTTTCCCGGGCTGCACGTCTTCGAGCCTGCCATCTTCGACTGGATGGACGCGGGCGCCGTCTTCAGCGTGACCCGCGTCACGTACCCGCGTTTGCTCGCCGCCGACGTGCCGGTTCACGGGTTTGTCACCTCCGCCCGCTGGGTCAACATCGACACACCCGAGGCGCTCACCGCCGCCGACGCCGAGCTGCGCCGGCAACCGTTCCGTTTCTGACTCGGGCGGCCGAGCAAGTTCTGGGGGCCCTGCACGAATGGGGGATATCCCCCACAGTGGGGCAATTCCTTGACTCGGGAGGCCCGTTTTAGTAGGCGACCACGGTACGTTAGAGTGGGTCGAGCGCCGCAGCATGCAGGGGGGTATGGGAGCGGGGATGGCGGGGTCCTTTGGTACATGCTTTGCTTCGTTCAGATGAGCGTGACGCGTCGCGCTGACTCCACCCCCGGGGAGGTCTGCCCCGCGTAGCCGGCTGGCCGGCTAGCCGTTCACCGGGGGGACAGGACGGGCCATGGGCCTCACCATCGTCCACAAGAGCGATCTCACGACGCGGAAGAAGAATCCGCGCGTGGCGCTGGTGCTGGCGGGCGGGGCGGTCACCGGCGGCGCCTACAAGCTCGGGGGCCTGAAGGCCCTCGACGACTTCCTCGTCAACCGCAAGACCACCGACTTCGACATCTACGTCGGCCTCTCGGCCGGCGCCTTCCTGGCCGCGCCGCTCGCCGGCGGCGTCACGCCCCCCGAGATGCTCCGCTCGCTCGACGGCACCTCGGAGGACTTCACCTACCTCTCGCCGCTCGACTTCTACAACCCCAACCTGGGCGAGTTCGCGAAAAAGCCCCTGGAGTTCCTTGCCGACCTGCTCACCTACTTCCCCACCGCCCTCTACGACTTCCTGGTGCAGACGCCCGCGCTGGTGCGCGCCCTCCAGGCCCCGCTCACCCAGGCCCGCCGGCGCCCCACGCTCGCCAACCTGCTCGAGGTCGTGAAGCCCCTGGTCGACACCATCGGCGGGGCGCGCGAGTTCCCCTTTCCGCTCGCCTACCTGCCCTCGGGACTGTTCGACAACGTCACCATCGAGCGCTACCTGCGCCACAACATCGACCGCCGGGGCATGACCAACGATTTCCGCGTGCTCTACCGGCTGCGCCAGGTCGAGCTCTACATCGTGGCCATGAATCTCGACACCGCCGAGCGGGTCGTCTTCGGCCACGACGCCGACACCTCGCTCACCATCTCCGAGGCGGTGCAGGCCTCCACGGCGCTCCCCGGCTTCTACAAGCCCGCGCGCCTGAAGGGCGTCGACTACGTCGACGGCGGCGTGCGGCGCACGGCCAACATCGACGTCGCCATCGAGCACGGGGCGGACCTGGTGATCTGCTACAACCCCTTCCGCCCCTTCCACAACCGGGTGGTGCGCCGCTACCTGCCGGAGAGCGGGCAGTACGCGCTCGAGGGGCGGCCGCTGGCCAGCCAGGGCATGCTCACGGTGCTCAACCAGGTGCTGCGCACGCTGCTCCACTCCCGCCTCCAGCTCGGCATCCAGCAGTACCAGGACGACCCCCACTTCCAGGGCGACATCATCCTCCTCGAGCCGGGGGAGACGGACCTGGCGTTCTTCAAGATGGCGCCCTTGAACCTCTGGGCGGGGCGCAGCGCGGGGGCGCACGGCTATCTCTCGGTGACCCAGGCGATCGAGGCGCACTACGAGATGATCCGGCAGATCCTGCAGAGCTACGGCGTCCTGCTCACGCGCAAGGAAGTCCGCGAGGGCCTCGAGCGCCTGCTCCGCCACGAGCCCAGCGAGGGACCCGAAGACGTGCTCCTCCGCGACGTGCCGAAGCGGAACCTGCACCTGGCCTCCCCTGCTCGCCAGCGCGCGTACCGCGAGCCGGAGGAGATGAGGACCGGAACATGAGCGAACCGCGGAGCGTAGAGGTGGAACCATGGCCAGATACGGAAAGACAGCCGCCCAGAAGGTGAAGCAGGCGATGCGCGAGCGGAAGCGAGGGACCCTCAGGTCCGGCCGGTCGAGGAAAAAGGTGACCAGCCGCGAGCAGGCGATCGCCATCGGCCTCTCGCAGGCCCGCCGGGCCGGGGCGAAGGTCCCCGCGAAACGCAGGATCGGGAAGTAGACCCGTCCCGCGCACGCCCGCGCACCGGGGTGCCGTCTAGCGCCATCGCCGGATCAATGCACCGCCGCCGCTACATACTGGCCACCGCGCTCCTGATCCTGGTGATCGCGGCGGCAGCCGTGGCCGTGCACGGCATCGACGAGCCGCTGCGCCGGCACATGGAGCAGGAGCTGAACGCCAGCCTGACGGGCTACCGCGTGCGCATCGGCGCGCTGCGCCTCCACCTGCTCGGCGGTTCGCTCGACCTGCTCGACTCCACCATCGCCCAGACGGCGAACCCCGAGCCGCCCGTCGCGAGCGTCCCTCGGCTGCACGCGAGCGTGCACTGGCGCGCCCTGCTGCACGGCGCCCCGGTCGCCGACTTCTGGTTCGACCGCCCCGTCCTGCACATCACCCCGCAGCAGGCGACGACCGAGGTTCAGGGCAAGGTGCCGCTCGAGCAGCAGGGCTGGCAGGAGGCGGTGGAGCACATCTACCCGCTCAGGATCGACCTGCTCCGGGTCTCGGACGGCGACGTGACGTACGCACCGCCCCGGCCGTTCTCCCCGCTGCATCTTCGCCTGGTCAATTTCAGCGCCGACAACATCCGCAACGTCCGCTCGCGCGAGCGGACCTACCCCTCCGACGTGCATCTCGACGCCTTCATGTTCGACGCGAGCGAGCTGCGTGTGGACGGCAACGCCGACTTCCTCGCCGAGCCGTACGCCGGCATGAAGACGTATGTCTCGTCGCAGCAGCTCCCGCTCTGGTACCTGACGCCGCTGATCAGCCGCTACGCCTCGATCCAGAAAGGCACGCTGTCGATCGACGGAACGCTCGAATACGGGCCACACATCGCCATGGTCGACCTCGACCAGCTGACGCTCGACGGCATCGAGGCATGGTACGTCCGGAGGCCCGACAACGCCGCGGAGGAGCAGCGCGCCACCGCGCAGAGCATCGAGGCGGCCAAACGGGTGAGCAATAACCCGACCGTGCAGCTCCGTGCCGCGCGCGCCCGCGTGCTGCGCAGCACCCTAGGGGTCGTGAACCAGGGCGCCGACCCGCCCTACGCGGTGTTCCTGTCGGGCGCGAACCTGAGCCTCAGGAGCTTCACCAATCAGCGCGACGAGGGACCGAGTGTGGCCGAGCTGCGCGGCGACTTCATGGGCACGGGCAAGACACTCGTACGTACGACCTTCCGCCCGCGGACCGGAAAGCCCGACTTCGACGCGCACATCCAGATCGAGGGCGCCGATCTCCGCGCCATGAACGACCTGCTCCGGGCGACGGCGGGCTTCGACGTGGCGGGCGGAGAGCTCTCGCTCTACTCGGAGCTGAATGTGCGCGACGCCGCCGTCCAGGGCTACGTGAAGCCGATCCTCAAGGGCCTGAAGGTCTACTCGAGCGAGAAGGATCGCGACAAGGCGTTTCTCGACCAGATGCACGAGCGCATCATCGGCGGCGCCACCACGCTGCTCAAGAACCCGTGGCGGGGCGAGCTCGCCACGCGCGCGGACGTCTCGGGGCCGCTGGACGCCCCCAAGACGAGCACCTGGCAGGCGGTACTGGGCCTGATCCGGAACGCCTACATCAAGGCGATCCGGCCCGGGCTCGACGAGAGTAGTCCGGAGCAGGTACCGCCCTGAGCTCGCTGCCGAGCGCGGCGGGCGCATCGAGAAAGAAATACACACCCTGTAACGCTTACCGTCATGGGCGACCGGCGTGGCGGTCTCGTTCCCCGGACTACCGGCACCTCTGCGGTTGGCACGGATACTGCTGCGGAATCCACCCGTGACCAAGCATCTCTTCCCAGCTGGCATCGCCGGCGTGGCGCTCTGCCTCGGTGGCTGCGCGGTCACGGCCGTCCCCGGCGAGCACACGGGGTGGTACAAGCACCATCGCGACTGAGAGGAGCAGACGATGCTCTCCCACGGGCAGGCAACGACGATCCTCGCGACGCGCGTGTCGTCGGAACTCCGTCACGCAGTCAAGGTCTACTGCCGCCGCCATGCGATCACCGTGCAGGACATGGTGGCCGACGCGATACGCAGGCGACTGGGCAAGCCGATCCGGACCTCACGCGTGCGACACGACATCGTACCGACCCGACCACGTGCTCGATCCGGCCGACGGGTCGTGAGCGACGGCTGAGGACGAGATCCGTGCAGGAATCAGCCGTCTGGCTGGCCGCGCTCGCGGCCGCGGTCGGACTCGCAGCGCCGGCCACGAGCCGGGCCGAGCAGATGCGCCGCGACAAGGCGAAGGTGGCCCGCGTCGAGGAGCAATCGCGCAAGGCGAAGCAGGCCGTCAAGGCCGCCGCGCGCGACACGTACATCACCTCGGCCACGAAGCTGCGCCTGCTGGCGGACCGTCGGACACCGGCGCTCGACATCGACGTCGACACGAACCGGGGCGTGGTGACGCTCTTCGGCCTGGTCGCGTCGAACGAGGAGAAGGCGGCCGCCGTGGAGGACGCGCGCAAGGTGGGCGGCGTTCGCAAGGTGGTCGACGAGCTGGAGGTCGTGCCCTCCGCGCAGCAGACCGCCGTGAAGGCACGAGACGAGGACGTCGCGCGCCAGGTCGAGAAGGCCGTCGGCACGCACCCGAGTCTCGGCGACGCGAGCATCCGCGTCGCGGTGAGGAACGGCGTGGCACGACTGAGCGGCACCCTCGCGGACGAGCACCAGCGGCGGTCGGCGGCGCGCGTGGCGGGCTCGACGCCCGGCGTCCGGTCGGTTCACGACGATCTGCAGGTCGGTACCGGTTCTCGCTGAATGAGCTCCTACCGCGAAGCGGAAACGGGCGCCCCCGCCTTCACGCCTCTATGCAGCGGCGTCGGGATAGTGCACCGCGGAACGGGCGCCGCGCCGGATGCTCACCTGGACGCCGCGTTCCGCCAGCCACGCGAACCGCTCGCGAACCTCCTCCAGGGCGGCGTCGCTCGAGTCCACGGCCACGCTGACGTCGAGGCGAGAGCCCGGGCCGCCGCGCAACGCGTCCCCGACGATGGCCTCCGCGGAATAGGGCGTGAGCCTCCCGCCGCGCTGGAGTTCGCCCCGGCCGCGGGCCGACAGGAGCGTGACCCAGACGAACGCGGGCTCGTCCTGGGCCGGCGTTTCCGCCGCGCGCTGCCGGCGCCCGAGCGCCTGGATCGCGTGGACCAGATCACGGTAGGTGCGGACCTCTTCGAGAATGGATTCGGGCACGGTGATGTCCAGCTCTTCCTCGAGCGCGCAGCTCAGCTCGGCGAGATCGAGCGAATCGGCGGCCAAGTCGTCGGTGAGCGAGACGTCGGGCGTCAGCTCTTCCGGGCCCACGCCGAGATGCAGGCTGACGACCCGCTTGACCGCCGGCTCGACCGGTGCCCCCTGCGCTTTCCGTCTGTTCCGCATGACCTGACCTCGCGCAGCGCGGCCAAAGAGACTCACGACCATCCTCCTCCTCGGGCTACCGGATGCGCCCCCTGTGGGCGCGGGAAAGTAACGACGGCGTGCGGCGTCCACGGGGAGCTGTGTATCCGATCTCGCTCTCTCATTGACGCCGCGACGGTGCCTTCTCTTCACTCCTCCTCTGCCGATTTCCAAACCGGGACGCCGCACACCGTCGCCGCCAGAGCGTGCCCCATGCACGCCGGCGGTATTCGTTGCCTGGTTAGCAAGGGCGGTGCCGCCCCGCGAGCCTTGCGAAATGGACCTCGGGCTTGCGTTCGGCTCCGTTTCGTCTCATAGAGTCGCGACATGGTGCACGACGTTCTGCAACGCCCCGCCGGTCTGCGGCTGCAGAGCTTCCACCACATCTACACGGTCGCGCCGCAGATCGAGGCGCTGTTCGCCACCCTGCGACGCGTCGCGCG
>Ga0070707_100005148_pt1 | contig 12250 bp, 12 predicted proteins | sample KBSK5502metaG_FD_65468 | JGI IMG/M metagenome (GOLD analysis project Ga0070707, IMG submission 65468) | Corn, switchgrass and miscanthus rhizosphere microbial communities from Kellogg Biological Station, Michigan, USA - KBS K5-50-2 metaG | ecosystem: Host-associated > Plants > Roots >... | reverse complement strand
CTCCGCGTCCTTCGTCGGCCTTCAGCGCCTAGGCATCCCCCGCGTACTCTTCCTCGCTTGTGTCGCGCACATGCGCTCCGCGGTCTTCTCTGTGGCCTGCCTCGGCAAAATTGAAGTAATTATTCTTAAATTCGGTTGTAAATGTGCTACATTTTGTGATGCCAGGGTAATATGCCATAATTTTCTGGGCTTGTCAACAGTTTGCCAGGTCAAATTTAATGAGTTGGCGCGAGATTAGCCAGAATGTACTAATTCTACAAACGGGGATTATGTATCAGCGGCTACTCCTGATTCGTTAGATCTTTGAGGTATGATGTATGAAATGGCTAGATCTGACAACGGCAAGAAACCTATCTCATCTGGCCTGTAACGAATAGATCAGAACCGGGACAGATCACCACAAGACTACAAAGGAGAAGATCAACATGCTGTTAGCCGGTGATATTGGTGGGACGAAGACGAACCTGGCTGTTTTCTCATACGAGACCGGGTGGCGTCTACCCATTGCCGAGGCAACGTTCCCCAGCGCAAGCTATCCCAGCCTCGAAGCGCTTGTGCGCGAGTTTCTATCACAGCACGATTTTTCTGTAGATCATGCCAGCTTTGGGGTGGCCGGACCTGTTGTTGCCGGCCGCGCTACTATTACAAACCTGCCCTGGATGATGGACGAGGTGCAACTCCAACGGGAATTGCATATTCAATCTGTTCACCTGCTGAATGATTTAGACGCTATCGCTCACGCTGTACCTTACCTGGAACCGGAAGACCTGCATACTCTGAACGTAGGTCAACCCGTCTCCGGCGGGACCATCGCCATCATCGCGCCGGGTACAGGCTTAGGAGAAGGTTTCCTCACCTGGGAAAGTATGCATTACCAGGCCCAAAACTCAGAGGGCGGCCACGCCGATTTTGCACCCACTAACCAGCTTGAAATCGAACTGCTGCGCTACCTCATGGCTCGCTTCCCGCATGTGAGTTTCGAGCGCGTTTGCTCCGGCAAAGGCTTGCCCAACATTTACGCCTACCTCAAAGACTCTGGCTATGCAGAGGAGCCGTCATGGTTGGCCGCGCAATTAGCCGCGGCACAAGACCGGACGCCAATTATCGTCGAAAACGCGCTTACCAAGGAAAATGTAAGCGAACTATGTGTTGCTACGCTCAACACCTTCGTCTCCATCCTTGGAGCCGAGGCTGGCAATCTTGCTCTTAAAGTGCTGGCAACAGGTGGTGTCTACCTGGGCGGTGGCATACCGCCGCGCATCCTCTCCTACCTGGATGGTGAGCGCTTTATACAGGCATTTACCCACAAAGGACGCTTAACGCAGATGCTGACTCAAATGCCGGTACATGTGATCCTTAATCCCAATATCGCGCTTCTCGGTGCAGCCCGCCACGGTTTTGAAGGCATGCAGAATGCTTAATATTCGTTTATAATTACTGGGGACCGACTCATGATGAACGAACAAAAACAGCAGCGAGGTAAACATATGGCAGATAAGCAAGAAGAGCAGACAACTGGAGCCCCTAATTTGGATGCCGAGCGCGAGGAACTCCTACAAGCCACGCAGCAATTTATGCGTAGTCTATTTCGAACGGGGGTGCAGCTGGCACTCGTGCCGGTGAATATGTTGCCCCCGGAGCCACGGCAGCATTTCAAAGCGGCCGGACGTGAATTCACCCGTGGCCTGACTTCCCTTGTACGCGAGGTGGCAGACGATTTCGAGAAGATAGTGGAAGAGCCGCGCGGGGATCAGGGAGACAGCGCTCCCTAAGGAATGGCTCACATGTAGCTTGCCGTATGTGGTGAGCATTCTCTCACCGGCCTAAAAGCAGCCGGTAGAGCCTGCGCTGGCGTTCTGCGGCCTGTTTGTAAATGGCGAAGTGTGCTTCTACAGGGAGGACAGGCGCTGCCAGTTCCACTGGAACCCGGGTCACGTCGGGAACGATGCCCAGCGCTTCGAGGGCAAGCAGCGCAGCACCACGGGCCGAGGCTTCGCGTTCTAGCAAGGGGTAAATGGGTGTGTTCAACGTAGCTGCAATAATAGCCTGCAACACGGGAGAGCTAAGCATGGCTCCCCCGCTGCCGATGAGCGTAGGAACGATCTCTTGCTGCTCCAGGGTGGTGTTGAGCTGGTCGTAAACGGCGCCAAGCTGATAGGCCAGTGCTTCAAGGCATGCACGCAGGAGATCGGCAGGGGAGGTACTGCTGCGGAGGCCGGTGACTGCCATCCGGGCTTCGTCATGCCAGCCAGGGCTGCGCTCACCCGAGATGAATGGAAGCACAGTCAGGCCATGTCCATCAGGAGGTAAAGTGGCAACGAGGGAATCGGCTTCAGCCAGGGGAGGCAGCTTCAAGGTAGCTTCGAGCCATGCGAGTACGTTTCCGCCTTCGCTCAGCGCACCTCCAAGCAGGCCTCGCCGCGCATCGAGCAGGTAGAGCCAAAGCCCGCCGGATGGGACGATACTATCCGGCGAGATCATCACACGTATTGCGCTGGACGTTCCGATGGTGAGCGCCCAGTTCTCTGCGGTTGCGCAGCCTGACCCGACGTTGGCGGCGGCCCCGTCTCCTATGGCCGGGAACCAGGGGACATCGCGCAGCGTCGGCCAGCGTGAGGCAAATTCGGGTTTCAGTCCTTTGACGCTGTCTTTTAGATCTCCCAGTGGCGGCAACTGTTCTGCTCGTACATCAAGTACCTCTTGCAGGTGCATATCCCAGGTGCGATTACGTGTGACCAGCATGCCTGTGCCGGAGGCCATGGAGAGGCTGCAAACGGAACGCCCCAGCAGTCGGCGATGCAGGTATTCGCCGAAGGAAAGCCATTGTGCTGTACGCTGGAAAAGCTGCGGCTGGTTTGTTGAAAGCCAGCGCAATTTCGCGGGCCAGTAACTTGCATGGAGCAGGGCACCGGTTCGCGCGTGGATCGCTGCTTCGTCCAGTTGCGCGCGCAGCTCGGCAGCAGCGCTGTGAGGACGAGTATCTTCCCAGGTGAGTAAGGGCATGACGGGGTGGGCGGAGGCGTCCACTCCCATGAGGCTATGCCAGAAGGTATCGGTTGCTACGGCCCCAATCTGTGAGGCGAGGGTGCCTGCCGCCGCGAGCGTTTCGTCGATTGTCTGGGCGACGAGATCAACGAGCATGCCGGCGTCAACAGAGACTTCGCCTTCGCCTGAGGTGGTGAGTGTATAGCTATGCTGCGCAAGTACATGTGGGACCGCGGAACCTGCGGAGTCGAAGAGCAGCGCACGCACGGAGGAGGTGCCGATGTCCAGGGCGAGGATGTGGGGATGAGTGGGGGCTGGCCGTGCCTGTGTTTGTGTTTCTGGCTCCGGTTGTGCGAGTTGTTGTGCGCTGGTGGTGGTTTGTGCCATGTGATTCGTACCTCGATGCCAGATAGGGTGCAGATATGGCGCATTTGCGCCGTATTTTTTTTGGTTTGCCCTCTAGCCACCCGAAATACTTCCACACGGGACGACCAGCCTTCAGGGCGACCGCAAGCCAGAGCGACCGGTGGGTTTCAGGGCGACCGCAAGGGTCGCCCCTACAATAGACGAATCGGCCTGCGAAGTCGTCGTATAGCCCCCGCCCTACCGATCTTGCCCCTGCCTGCTGCGATACCCTTTCTTTCGCCAACAAAGTCTCGATAATACACACAAAGTAGCGCCTCTCTTTCAGTATAACAGGTGCTGGGAAGTGCGATATGACAGTCATTCTTCTCTCAGAATGTCCAGACCTTCGCGTTGCTAAATACGGCCACGGTTGGATTACCAAAACTTACGGCAGCAACACCAATCACACCCTGGCTATAAGTGCCGTCACTCACACTGTCGATGTTCTTATTATTCACGAACAGGCTGATGTTGCTACCATTTGCTACGACCCCAACCAGAATAGATTGATTAAGGCCTGTATTGATGGTAGAGCTAGGACCACTCTTTAAGGTGCTGACGTAACTGTTATTGTTGTAGATATCGAGGGCATATGACCCATCGCTACCGATACGGAAGAGATAATAATCTGTTCCCTTTGTTTCATCGACACGAAAGACAATGCCACCAGCGTCACCCCGAGTAATGGTCATTTGTACCTGGTAGGCGAAATTACTGAAGTTTGTAGCTGAAGCAGTACAAGAGAAGAGACTCCTTTGTGATCCACTGGCATGATAAGCTCCCTCTGAAAACCCACACCCACCTGCGCTGTTACTCAACTCGCCCCAAAAGTAGCCATTGCTATTGCCACTCAGCGGGTCGTTAAGCGCTAGCGTCCCAATACCGGAAGAATACGGGTTGGCTGTTCCTGCATTGAGCAAGCTGTTTCTTTGCAAGAGATTATCATACTTGAAATAGAAGAAGCCATAACCGCCCAGTAGAACAGGCAACACCAATCCAATAATCAGAACTGCTTTGCCTTTGGGGAGATGGCGAAAGCGTTGAGCGACCTCTTTGAATCTCTTTGCGCCGGGCTGGGAGGGAGGAGCAGTCACATTGGGAATAGGGGTAGTCATCTGCGGTCTATGCGGGTCAGATCGGAAAGTTTCCTCCCCGGCCCGATCAGTCTTAGATGGAAGGACAGTTTCTTCTAGTGGCGCGATAGCAATGATAAGCACCAGGTCGCCAGCCCGGCCGCGGGATGCTTCGCCCTGGCCCTCGAAACGGATAACCTGCCCATCGCGGATGCCTGGTGGTACAGGCACACTGATACGCCGGCCACCGGGAAGGTTTAAGGTACGGGTTGTGCCAGCCTGCGCCTCTGCTTTGCTAATGGCGAGAGTCGCACGAATATCTTCACCGCCTTGCGCTGATATACTCGGCGTTTTTGGAGTGACGGGGGAGTTAAAGGCCATCACTGCTTGTTGAAAAGCATTTGCAAATGCAGAAATAGAAGGGAAACGCTCTTCAGGTTTTTTCGCCAAAGCGCGCATAATCACGGCATCAACTTCTTTGGGGATTTGCGGGTTAAGCATGCTGGGCGGCTCTGGTTGGGCATTAAAGTGCAAGTACATCACCTGTTCCTGGCGTCCCTGGAAAGGTGGGCTACCGGTCAGAAGTTGGTAAGTCATGACCGCCAGGGCATACTGGTCGGTTGCAGCAACAGGCTGACCGGCCCACTGCTCAGGAGCCATGTAGGCTGGAGACCCGCGCACGCTCTGGCTGGCCGTCGCCGTCGCCGTCGTGAATTTCGCTATACCAAAATCGGCCAGCAGCAAATCAGGACGATTGCCTTTTCTCTCACGAATGAGAAAATTGGCGGGTTTGACATCCTGGTGAATAACTCCATGGTCATGCGCGTGCTGAAGAGCATCGGCGGCTTGACTTACCATATGGGAGACATCCTCTGGCGAAAGGATGCCAGAAGTTCCATGCTGTCGTAGCCACATTGTAAGAGATCCCTCTTTCCGATATGGCATGACAATATAGGAGAGAGCGTTGTTATGAATGGTTTCCTCGCCAAAGTCAGAAAGAGATAAGATGTTTGGATGGTCAAGTTTAGCGATGGCTCTGGCCTCCCGCTGGAAGAGGCGAGCCGCTTCTTTGGTCGCATTTTCGTCTGGATAAGGGGTCACCTCCGCACGAATCACTTTAACAGCCACCTGTTGTTCAATGCGCGCATCTTCAGCGAGGTAGACTTCGCCCATACCGCCGCTTCCAAGTAAGCGCAAAAGGCGATAGCGACCAAGTTGCAGTCCTTCGAGTGGCATATCTTCCACCTCGTATAAAATAATCAAAAAGTGATTGGATGCGTAAATATGGATGCAAAAATAGTATAGCACATGCATTGGGGAGATGAAAGCATTATGCGTTAAGATGACTGTCACATCCAGGCTATATTCTCCGTGTGGCAGTGCCCATCGCCCCTCCTCTTCGGGTCGGGCAGAAGATATGCGCCTTTCTCATGAAACTGCTGGATAAGAGACTACCGCTCATACTGTTTGAACGTCAGGCACGTATTGTGTCCTCCAAACCCCATCGAGTTAGATAACGCCACCTTTACTTCACTCCGACGAGCCTGATGGGGCACATAGTCCAAGTCGCACGCCGGGTCCGGGTGGTCCAAGTTGATGGTAGGCGGAATGATCCCGTGGACAATGCTCAGAACAGTAATTGCCGCCTCGATAGCCCCGGCAGCTCCAAACGTATGGCCCAGCATCGATTTGGTCGAACTGATGGCCAGGTGGTAGGCATGGCTGCCAAAACAGGTCTTGATGGCCTGGGTCTCAGTGGCATCGTTGAGACGCGTTGCTGTCCCATGCGCGTTGATATACTTCACCTCTTCGGGACGCAGCCCGGCACTCTGTAACGCTCGCTCCATAGCTCGCACCAGCCCCTCACCTCCCGGCGCTGGCTCAGTCATATGATACGCATCCGCTGTCGAGCCATAGCCCACGAGTTCCGCGAGAATGGGTGCGCCGCGTTCTAACGCGAAATCGAGATCCTCCAGAATCAGCATGCCCGCGCCTTCTCCCATGACAAAGCCATCGCGTTCGGCATCAAACGGGCGACTGGCCCCTTGAGGATCGTCATTGCGCCGCGACAGCGCGTGCATATTCGCAAACGCAGCCATAGCTAGCGGGGTGACCGCCTTTTCCGCGCCTCCCGCCAGCATGGCTTTGGCCGCTCCACGACGGATGGTCTCCCAAGCTTCGCCAAGCGCGTTTCCGCCTGTTGCGCAAGCGGAAACAGCAGCCCACGCTGGTCCCTGCGCACCGGTCAGCAACGAAACCATCCCGGGAGCTGCGTTGATCATCATCATCGGCACCAGGAAAGGACTGACACGCGCGGGCCCTTTTTCATGCAGGACGGCGAACTGCTCGTGGAGGGTCATCAGCCCACCAACGCCGCTGCCGATGCACACGCCGATGTGGGGAGCAAACTGTTCTGTGATCGAGAGCCGCGCTTGTGCCAGAGCCTGCCGGGACGCAGCAACTGCCAGGTGCGTGAAGGGATCGTTCCTGCGGATCTCCTTGTGCTCCAGATAGCGACTGGGCTCAAAGTCCCTGACCTCTCCAGCGAACCTCACCGTATACGCGCTCGCATCAAAATTCCTGATCGGCCCGATGCCTGAACGTCCCTGGCAGAGTGCCTCCCAGGTCTCTTCAACCGTGTGCCCCAGAGCCGTGATGAGCCCCATTCCTGTAATCACCACGCGTTTCATCGCTCATACTCCCTTCAGAAAATACCCGATCAGCTCTCTTCCCACTCTCGGGAAAACCTCCGGGCCATTATGAACTATTCAGTTCAGAATAAAAACAAAAAAATAGGATCTACCTGCTATGCTCTCTCCGCTCTCCTTGATACTGCATCAAAGAGAGCACACCCGTGCGCAAGGTGAAAATCAACGAGGGATCATTGCGACCTTTGGCTAAGAGCATCACGCCCTCAAAGTAAGCGAGCAATGCCTGTGCGGTTGTCGCGGTATCCAGGGTTGTAGGCACAAGACCTTGTTCTTTCGCCTCACACAGCATCTGCTCAAAGTAGCTGAGCCATTCCTGGAAAAACCGCTCCACCCGCGCGCGAATCAGTTCATCCTGCGTGCTCATCTCCAGGGTGAGATTGCCTGCAGGACACCCGCGCATACGACCACCGGTCTGCTTCTGAACCTGCTGCCTCTCCAGCACCTGGTCAAAAAAATGCAAAATTCGCTCCTGCGGAGGAATGTGATCCAAGAAGGTCGGTGCCAGGACCGTCTGTTCAAACCACTGCCACTGGCTCTCAATGGCAGCGAGAACAAGACTCTGTTTCGAGGAGAAAAAATGATAAAAACTACTTTTGTTCACGCCCGCAGCTGCACACAACTCATCCACGCTCACCCCTTCGTAGCTGTGCGCGAAAATCACGTTTCTAGCTGCCTCAATCAACCGCTGCCTGGCATCGCTCGGTCGCCCCATAGCCCTCTTTTGCATGCTCCTCTTCTGATTATGAACTATATAGTCCACAATACCATAAAGATGAGAAAATGTAAAGTGCTACTCTTCATCCTCCACGTCAGGATAGTTCCTGTTTCGGGCTCGATTCGTTCACTTTGCGCTCGTCCTGCCTTTCGCTATCCGATATGATCCATAGGCGACATCGTACAGGAGCGACGGGGCCTGAGGATTCCATCCGAGCAAGAGCGTGGCCTTCGCCCCTGAAACGTGCTGGTTCATCGCAAAGAAATCTGCCCTGGGACCCAGAGCAGCACGTGCCTGCTCAAGCGTCCAGGACGCCACGAATCTCTCCCGACCAATGGCAAAGCTGATCGCCGTCGCGAGTTCTTTCATTGAGACGGAGGTCCCAGCCGCTGCATTGAGCACCGACCCGCCAGAAGCTCGTTCGAGCGCAAGGACATAGAGATCTGCAAGATCGTCAACATGGACGGTTGACCAGCGGTTCTCGCCCGTTCCGACATAATGCGCGACATCCTCTTGCTGCGCTTCGCGGAGAAGCAAGAGCAGTGAAGACCCTCCCCCTCTGCCATAGACGGTTGCTGGCCGCAGGATAATGCTGCGCACATCCTGCGAAGCCGCAGCCAGCACCTGCTGCTCAACGCGCGGACGCCAGGCAAAAAATGGTGGCGGGTTCATGGGAGCATCCTCGTCGACGACCGCCAGACTCGTATCCCCGTAGATGGGAGTTCCACTCGTGTAGACGAAAGGCTTACCGGAACCGGCCAAAGCGTCAACGAGCGCGTGAACGGCGATGCGATCACCCTCTGCCCAGGCCGGTCCCACAGCCGCGCCGAGATGAATCACACCGTCGGCGAGGAGAGCAGCCTGCGTCAAAGACGGTCCATCAAACAAATCCCCGCGGTGCGGTGTAATACCTTGATCCTGCATCCACTGAACTGCATGATCAGAGCGGGCCAACCCCAAGATCTGGTGTCCCGCTGCTTGAAGCTTCTCGACGACACGACGACCGATGTAGCCGGATGCTCCAGTGAGAAAAATGTTCATCCTTTGTTCTCTCCCTTCGCTATCATTTGCTGCAAGTATCTAGAGTCACATGGGATCGTGTTCCCATGCTGCCAAGAGCATCATCCCTACGAGAAGAGTAGCAGTGACTTGTGACATCTTCTGTCACATTGTTGTCGTATAATGAGGGAAGCGAGGAAAGACCTTTGCAGAAAGGGAAAGCAAGAGAGATGCGTGCAGATCGACTCCTTTCCATCCTCTTGCTCTTACAGATCCATCAGCGCATGACCGTGCGCGAACTGGCGAAGCGGTTAGAAGTTTCGGTGCGAACCGTCTACCGCGATATGGAGGCCTTGAGTACGGCTGGAATCCCTATCACCGCGGAACGGGGAGCCGATGGTGGCTGGTTCTTGTTAGAAGGATACCGAACGAACCTGACAGGCTTGAACGAACCGGAAGTACAGGCCCTCTTTTTGTTCCCTCCTTCTCTCCTCCTCGATGACCTGGGGTTACGGAAAGCGGCTGAGGGGGCTTTCATCAAATTGCTGGCCGCTCTGCCAGCCCTCTCTCGTCGTGATGCTGAGGATATTCATCAACGCATTCATATCGATGCTGCTGGCTGGGATGGTTTCGATGAACAAGCTCCCTGGTTGTCTCTGCTGCAAGAGGCCATTTGGCAAGAGCGCAAACTGTTCCTCTCCTATCGACGTCGTGACGAGAGCGTCATTGAGTGCCTGGTAGATCCACTTGGACTGGTGGCAAAAGCGAGTATTTGGTATCTGGTTGGGCTGGTAGAGCAAGAGTACCGTGTCTTCCGTGTCTCACGCGTCCAATCTGGAAAGATTACAGACCAACCCAGTACCCGTCCGGCTTCTTTCGATTTGGCTGTCTTCTGGGAGCAGTGGAGTGAACACTGGAGGAAACAGGTCTCAACAAGCCTTCGACAGTATACCGTTCTCGTTCGTGTCGCTCCAACCCTGGTTCCGTATCTCGCGCTCCGGTATGGCGAAGAAATCGAGGGGCAGTTGGAGCAGGCAGCCCCGCTTGATACGGCTGGCTGGATCAGACTCACCTTCGCTTTTGAGACGGAGGAAGTCGCGTGGAGTCACATCTTGAGTTTCGGCTCTCTGCTGGAGGTCTTAGAGCCACAAGAACTCCGGAAGAAGATGGCACAGATCGCTGCCACTCTCTTGACCCTTTATCAGAAGGAACGGGTCGAGTGAGGGTCGCCAGCAAACACTGATAATTCTTCTGGTGGGCTGGCGGCCGAATTATACCCGTGCTTGCTCCTCCTGGAGAGCCTGAGCAAGCCCTTGAAGAAAAGCGTGGCTCTCTTCCGTCTAATCGGAGATGGGCGTGTATACCTGCCGCCTCCACGGGTAGGGTAGATCAACAATTAGCCCGGGTCGAGGCGCGCGGCGCGCCATAGAGAATATGTCATGCAGAACGGTGTACTGCTGATCGCGCTTGTCCGGCTCGCCAAGCGCATGTCCGAAGGGCCAGTGGAGAGAGAGCATGCGCGGCGCTTTGACCATCACTGCCAGTTCCCGTACCAGCGCCAGCGCAACCGTTGTCACGCCGCATGCCTCGATTTCACGCGCAAGCAGTCCCTAATAGCTCTCAGCCCTCCTGCTGTATACGCAACCCGCTCTACTACATTTGTGGCCTGTAGATGTAAAAACAGAAAGCCGCATATGCAGCAAGATCGCTATGGTTGCTGACGGGCTAAGAAGTCTTCAAAGTCTTTGGGATGTATGCGGTAGCGGCCCCCTGACAGCTTTACAGCTTTTAACTCTCCTCGTTCTATCCATCTCCTGACGGTCAGTTCTGTTACCTTTAGCCGTCTAGCTATATCTTGCACGGTCAGATATTGTACATCGTCTTGCATACGCACCCCGCATAGCAGTATTTTGTTGTGTTCAGTATAGCATTGGCGTCAAACTTGTTGCTTAACATATCATGGTATTGCTAGATGTAATATAAGATTGCTAGGAAATGTATTACATATCATAGTATTGCTTTTTATATCTTTGTATGATATGCTTATACCATACCGTTGTTTTTCTCGACAGAAAGGACAGCACACCATGCAGATCGCTCCGGTCCCTACCACTGTCACTCGTAGGCAACTCTGTAAGACCATCTTCTACATGACCCCTGGTGGTGAACTGGTAGCGGTACTCGACAACGCACACATGATTGTATCGCCAGAAGAAGCGACCGCGTGTTTTCAGCGCCTACTGGACAGCACGGCCTTGTATCGTCAACTGATAGCTCCAGAACACACCACAGGCGATTTAGTAGCCTCTCTCAATGGAACAGCGTCATGACACGGCATATAGACCCATCAAAGCGGCTTGTCCAGGAATTTTATCCTGGACAGCCCCAACTTCCCATAGACCTGCTGATTGTCCAGTACATCCGAAAAAGTACCCTTGTACAGGTGAAAAATAACAAACAATCAGCAATACAGATAATTGTCGAGTAACAATAGGGAGGTCCGTATGGGGATGTTTCCTCCAAAGCGCACGGTACAAACGTGGAGTGAAGTCGGCAAGCAAGTAGAAACCTTTATCACCGCAAGGCTTATGGAGGTAGGCTACACCGTCCTCATCCCGGTTGATGGGACACAGCGCTATGATCTGGTGATTGAGGATGCCAACGGCCAGTTCTGGCGTGTCCAATGCAAAAAAGCGAAGTGGCGAGAAGGATCGGTTTGCTTTGCCGTTGGAAAGCGTATGTGGGGCAGTATGAAAGAAGCATATAATTATCACGACAGCGTTGATTATTTTGCCGTCTACAGCCCCGACACCAAGAAGGTCTATCTCGTACCTGTTTCTATCGTTGGAACAAACACCTGCCAACTTCGGGTTGAACCGTTATCGCCGCAATACCGCTCTCGTGATCGGTTTCGGTGGGCACAGGATTACGAACTCTAACGACAGGGTGTCACGCCACACTCGTTTCCTGCGCGTCTAAAACAGGAGAGGGGATACTGCACGCGCTCATGCCCAGGAAGTGAAACTTTCTTCCAATTGACGCAACTAAAGTGAGATGTATCCACTTGCACAAGTGGCCTTCAAGCGGCTCCTGCAAACGCCTGGACCGGATTGTGGTATCTGGCCTTGTCTCAGTCTAGCTGCAGCAATGTTAAGAAAGTTTCACTTCCTGATGCCTTCCTGGTCTGCATACGTAGGTCGGTCGACTTCCGTGAGACCCTGAACGAGTCGCCTGCTCATCAATGCTGCGCTGAAAGAGAGGCACAGGAGGCAGGAGAACGTGTCACCTATTTCCCTTCTGCTCTCGCGCTTGCTGATACTGTCTTTCAGAGGCACGCTTGAGGCGCTGCAAGGAATCTTCTA
>Ga0070707_100005142_pt1 | contig 12257 bp, 13 predicted proteins | sample KBSK5502metaG_FD_65468 | JGI IMG/M metagenome (GOLD analysis project Ga0070707, IMG submission 65468) | Corn, switchgrass and miscanthus rhizosphere microbial communities from Kellogg Biological Station, Michigan, USA - KBS K5-50-2 metaG | ecosystem: Host-associated > Plants > Roots >... | reverse complement strand
GCCAGCAGCCCGGCATCGCGTCCGCCCAGCCAGGCAGCAACAGCATACGCGGCGACGGGAAGCCCGACAGCCTCAGTCAGGCTCCACGCCGCCGTGCGCAGTAGCCGCAGTGGCCGTGGAAGTTCCAGGTGCCCGGGCATCTGAGCCTCATTAGCATCCTCTGACGGTAGTCCCGCCAGCCTCGGTCTACTCGGACCCGAGCCGGAACGTACCGCAGGGACGTCTGACGCAGTGCGCTGAGGCCGGCTGCCGATTCCGGGGTTGTCGTGGACGACGTTGTCGGGATCCTCGGCTCGGCCATGACACGCTGCGGCGAGCTCCCGGATGCGCAGGGCTGTCCAGGCCGGGTGGCAAGGTATCCACCGCGTTATCCGGCAGGCAGAGTATCGGCGCTTTCGCAGTTGTCAGGTCAGTGTCTGAAGGCGGCCTTGACTTTATCTGCCGCCTGCTTGACGTTACCTGCGGCCTGGCCGGTACGTCCCTCAGCCCTGAGCCGGCGATTTCCGGTAACGCGGCCGGCGCTCTTCTTGGCTCTTCCCTTGACAGTCTGGATCTTGTGCCTGATCTGCTTGAGAATGCTCACGGCGCTTCTCCCCTTCCCAGGGTCTTTTTATGCTATCGGTAAGGCAGGTGACTGAGGATTCGTGGGCCAGTGGATTCGCAGGAGCGACTCCTTTCTCATTGCCGCCTCGCCCGGCGGAATTGCTCAGACTCTGCCTCCCGGCTGGCGGCGCTCGCCGACGTGCCGGTCAGCAGGGCATGTTCATTCATGGGAAAATCCTCGAGACGGTGCCAGAACACGCGGTAGTGCTGAAGCGTCATGTACCGCTCCTCGGTTCCTGAGTCCTCGCCCGGCCAGGCCGATCGCCGTGACTGCTGCCGGTCCTTGACAGACGTGACGAGGGCCTCGAGCCGGTCATGCACCAGACCGGCGGCAAGCTCAATCGAAGCACGAGGATCGTCGGCAAACATCGCCTCGATCTCGCTCCAGTGCCCGGCTGCGGTTGTAGTGCTACCGGCACGAGGCGATTCAGCAACTGAGCTCGCCACCACGGCGACCGCTGGAGGCAGCGATAGGTCAGCGGCATTGCTGGAGGCCATTCCTGGGGTCTGCACCACCGTCATCAGGGGCAGGGCTCGGACGGCCTGATTCTCGCCAGCCGCCCTGGGCCGCGCACTGGCCCGATCACCACAGGCGAGCAGCGAGACTCGCTAGCAGACAAGGGTCGTCATGGCGCGCCACCCGGCTCACCTGGCTGGGTCATGGTGCCACCGAGGTCCAGAGCAGCCGGAGTCGCAACCCCGCGCGCATGCAAACACGGCAGGAGCGACAGTCCTTGCCACTGACGCTACGCTCAATTCGCCGGAGCGACAAACGCCGCGATGGCAGTCACGATTTTGAACAGCTGACAGGCCGCGCCTGGCAGCCATAGCCGGACGGGCGTGTCTTGTACGGGAGAGCAGTCCATGTTGCCCGGCTGGACCGCCCGCCGATCCAGGTGGTAGGCCAGCAGAAGGACGGCCGCTCCGGCGATGGCACTGAGCCAGGTGGAGGATCTCTCGCCGTGCGCCGTCGTGGGCGTGGACCGGGTTCTGATGACCTGTTGGAGACTCCGCAGCTGAGCGATCCGTACCGGGAGCCGGAGATCGTATTGCTGGCGGCCGATTCCAGGATCTGAGCTTTGCCCGCTTCTCCGGACACCGTTCCTTGGCGACACTGGTCGCCTGGAAAGGAGTCTGGCTGCACCGCACCCGTCGGATCAAGTACTAAGTGCCTGCGGGCATCGTTGCCGAAGACTTCGTCCATTAAATTAAACCGTCGCGCATCGGGAGAAAGCAGGGACGATGAGCTTTCGGTCACCCGAACGGATGGCATGGGCCATAGTCGGCTGCCGACGGCGGACCGACCCCTGCCCGCATCAGGTCGTTGCTCAGCTGGTTGCGCCGGTGTACGAGCTGTCAGCGCTCGCGGCACGAACGCCAGCGCCAGCCGTGAGTTCAGAAGGTGAACTTCGACATCTCGCCCTCGACATGGCGGTTGTGGCGCCGGTAAATCGGGCGTAGCCTCCTTGCTGGGATAGCCGCACTCGGCGTGCAAGAGCGTAGGCGAGATCGCGGCTCTCGCTGCTCCGGACCTCGGTGGCACCTTGTGTGCGCAGGCTAGCCGAGGTGGCGTATGACAGCATCAATAAGCCAGCCAGTCCCGCTTTCTGTCAGAGATCCGCGCGCCGGCGTGGAGCAGGACCAGGTGACGGCGGCAGCGGGCACTGTGGATGTGACGCTGTGGCACGCCGGGTATGGCCCGATTTCAGGGGTGGTCCCGCCAGGCGGTCCCGCTGACCTCATTCCACCCGGGCCTTCCGCCGCGCTATGCGAAGCGGCTATGGGCGGCGTTCCTGCGCTGCCATCGGCCGGCGCGGCGGCGCATGATGACGATGAGGCCGAGCGCACCGCAGACCTGCCTGTCGGAACGCTCCTCATCGCCGGTCTGCCGCAGGACGATGCAACACGGCTTCCGGGGCTGTCGATCTCTGATCGCGGCGGCGTGGCCGTCGTGAGCCTGTGCGGGGAGCTGGATATCTCAGGTGCATCCGTGCTGCAGGCGTATCTCAGCGACATCCGGCGGCAGGCGCGGGCGCGTTCCGTCGCTGACCTCGCTGGCCTGGCCTTTATCGACAGTGCCTGCCTTGGGGTGCTTGTCCGGCACTGCAAGGAGATCCGCCGCCAGGGCGGCAGCTTTGCCCTGGCCGGACCACAGCCTGGCGTGCGCAGGATCCTTGCTGTCACCGGCCTGCTGACCTGGTTCGAGGTGCATGACACCGTCGAGGAAGCCGTCGGCATCGGCACGCAGCGATCGCCGACCTTTTTTGCGGGACCCGCTCGGCCCCCAATCATGGCCGCGATCGTGGCTGCGCTTGGTGACAGGGGATCGGGTGTGAGAGCAGCGTCCCGGTCACGGACCTGATGCTCAACCGTTGTGCCGGCGGGCGATCTGCTTCACGCGAGGCTCCGGCCGGTAGCGGCCGAGAACACTAAAGGCCATTGGCATGCAGACGGTCGCGGTGGTGGCGCACGCTGGTAAGAGCTTCGATGGCGGTTTAGGTGAGCTCCGGGAGGTGCTGGCGCGGGCGGGCATTGCCGATCCGCTGTGGTACGAGGTGACGAAGAGCCGCAAGGCACCCAAGTACGCCCGCCGCGCGCTGACGCAGGGCGCTGAAGTCATTTTCGTGTGGGGCGGCGACGGAACGGTCCAGCGCTGCATCGACGCCGTCGCGGGGACCGGTGCTGTCCTTGCGATCCTCCCGGCCGGCACAGCGAATCTCCTGGCGACGAACCTGCAGGTCCCTGCCGACATGACGGAGGCGGTGCGGGTCGGGCTGCACGGGGATCGTCGCCGGCTGGACACCGGATCGGTGAACGGCGAGCACTTTGCGGTGATGGCTGGCGCGGGGTTCGATGCCCGCATGATCAAGGACGCCGACCGGGGCATGAAGGACCGCATCGGCCGCGTGGCGTACCTCTACGCCGGGGCCAGGAACCTCAGCGCGCGCCGGGTGAAGGCCACCATAGAGGTGGACGGCCGGCGATTTTTCGAAGGCCGGATCTCGTGCGTCCTTGCCGGGAACGTGAGCAAGCTCCTCGGCGGGGTCGAGGCCTTCAGCGGGGCGCAGCCGGACGACGGGCTCCTGGAGCTCGGCGCGGTCACTGCCAAGAACCCGGTGGAGTGGGCCCGGACGCTGGGGCGGGTCGCACTGGGCGAAGCCGAGATTTCGCCGTTCGTCGAGGTAACGCGGGGTAGGCGGTTCCGGCTCCGGTTCGGCCGGCGGTTTCCCTACGAGCTTGACGGCGGTGCGCGCCCCGCTGTCAAGAAGGTGCGGATCAAGGTCCATCCCTCCTCGATCAAGATCTGCGTCCCCGCGAATGCGGTGGACGAGCCCGGCGCCTAGACCAAGTGCCCGCGGCCGCGGGTGGCAGCGATCAGGAAGGTGCACAATCAACATGCGTGCAGATGCGGCCGACTCGCTGGATGACCCGCTCGAGCAGGATGCTCCCGATCAGGTGGCGGACGACCCAGCCATCCCGTCCTGGTTCCTCGCCGAGGGTGATCGAGCCAACCCCGCTACTGACCTCCGGGCCTTCACCACCGGGAACCTGGTCAAGCCGCAAGTGGACGGTCGCAGCTATTTCGCCCGGCTGTGTGGCGAGATCCAGGCGGCTCAGGCCGGAGACCAGGTGTATTTCCTGGACTTCCGGGGTGACCTGGACGAGCGCCTCGACGGCCCAGGGTCAGAGGCCGGTGAGGTACTCGGGCTGGCCGCACGCCGGGGAGTCCTGGTCTTCGGGCTGCTGTGGCGCTCGCAGCCCAAGCTGTTGCACCAGTCCGAGGCCGCCAACGCGGAGTTCGTCCGGCAGATCGACGAGGACGGGGGTCAGGTGCTGCTCGATGCCCGGACCCGCCGGGCGGGCAGCCATCACCAGAAGCTGGTCGTGGTGCGTCATCCCGGTTCTCCTGCCCGCGATGTCGCGTTCGTCGGCGGTATCGACCTTGGCCACAGCCGAAATGATGACTCGGCGCACCACGGTGATCCGCAGGCGATGAACTTCCCCGACGTCTATGGCCCGCGGCCGCCCTGGCATGACATTCAGGCCGAGGTGCGCGGCCCCGCCGTGCACGACCTCGAGCACACGTTCCGGGAGCGCTGGTATGGCAGCAGCGTCCTCGACCTGCCCAGTCCGGTCCGCCAGCTCTACGACCGTGCTTACCACATGGGCGCGATGACGAGCCGGCCCCTGCCAGAGCCGACGGCCCATGACGAGACCCGGCGGGGCACGCATGCGGTCCAGGTGCTGCGCACCTACCCTGCCCGCCTCCGCCGCTACCCGTTCGCGCCGCACGGAGAGCGGAGCATCGCGCACGCCTACCGGAAGGTGTTCGCGCGGGCCCAATGCTTGGTCTACCTGGAGGACCAGTATCTGTGGTCCCGGCCGGTGGCCCGCATCATCGCCTCGGCCTTGCGGGACAAGCCCGGCCTGCACGTCATCGCAGTCGTGCCCCGGTACCCCGACAGCGACGGGCCGATCACCCGGATACCCGGCATGCTCGGCCAGCATGGGGTAATCCATGCCTGCGCCGCCGCTGGTGGCGAGCGTTTCGCCGTCTATGACCTGGAAAACCATCAGGGAACACCGGTGTACGTGCACGCCAAAGTCGTGGTCGTCGACGACGTGTGGGCGATGGTCGGTTCGGACAACCTCAACCGGAGGTCCTGGAGCCACGACAGCGAGCTATCGATCGGCGTGCTCGACTCGAAGCTGGACGCCCGAGAGCCCCGCGACCCTGCCGGTCACGGAGACGGGGCCCGGACCTTCGCCCGGGACCTCCGCCTCCGGCTGTGGCGCGAGCACCTCGACCGCCGCGCGGACGACGTGGACGACCTCCTGCATCCGCAGGAGGCCTTCGCCGCGTTCCGGCACCAGGCCATGCAGCTCGCCGCATGGCACAAAGCTGGCAGCTCTGGATCGAGACCCCCCGGACGGGTGCTGCCGCATCATTGCGCCACTCCCACAGCTGTGCAGCGGCTATGGGCAACTCCGCTTTACCGGATGGTCTTCGACCCGGACGGGCGGGCCTGGCGGGACCGCTTCCGCGGCCGGCTCTGATGCGGGACGGATCAGGGCTTCGGGCCGTGCTGCTCGGCGGCTGGCGGACCGCCGCCGCAGAGTGAGGATCACCGCGATGCTGCCGGCGAACCAGGCAAGGCCCCAGAGCCAGCCACCGACGACATCAGTAGGCCAGTGCACTCCCAGCCAGACCCGCGACCAGCCCACCGCGGCGGCATAGACAACCGCCCCAGCCCAGAAGCCGCGACGAGGCCAGCCCGGGCGGACTCGGGCAGCCAGGGCCCAGGCACACGAGGCGGCGAATAGCGTGGCGACGGTAGCATGACCGGAGGGGAACGCCGATCCCCCCGCCGCCCCGGCCCAGTCCGCCGCGGGAGGCCTCGGCCGGCCCACCAGCGCGTTGATCCGAAGCCCGCCATATACCCCGGTGCCGACGACGCACAAGAGCAGGAGTCCTGATCCGAGACGCCGCTTGATATCACGGCCGCCCTTGGCTGCCAGTGCGCCGATTGCCGCCAGAGCGGGCAGGGCAACCCAGGTGACTCCTCCCCACGTGACAGCCCGGGCGATGGTGACGCTGCCCGGGCTGCGTCGCGACAGCACCCAGCTATGGAGGTGCTCGTCCACCCCTGGCACCGCCGATCCTCGTCCCGCGACCCAGATGGTGAGCATGGCAAACGTGAGGCCGGCGGCTGCCCAGATTACCGCGCCAGCGGCCGGGGACAACACCGGCGGCGCCGGCGCGATCAGGGGACGATCCGCGGCTACCGCGGATTCACCGGCTGAGTCCGCCGCAGACCCAGCCACGTTCGCCTCCTCCTGCCGTTGCACCGAGATTCACTAACGGACGGCCGGACTGGCGGCTCTGCGCTTCCCACGGCCCTGCCGCGGAAGACTGGTGCCCTGCCGCGGAAGAAGAGTGGTGAACACCAGGACCAGCCACAGCCCACCCATCAGCACACCCGCCAGAACATCGCTCGGGTAATGCATCCCCCGGTACAGCCGCGACAACCCGACGACGACGGGGAGACAGAACAGCACCACAGCCGTGACCCGGGTGGCCGGGCGCCGGCCGTAGAGCCATAGCACCAGGAGCGCGATGCAGCCGTAGAGTGCGACCGCGGCAGAGGTGTGCCCGGACGGAAAGCTCGAAGTCGGCGGCGCCACGTCCAGCCGTGCCACCGGGGGGCGAGGCCGGTGGACGGTCGCGGTCACCGCAAAGAACACCAGGAGTTCCCCGGCCATCGCCGCGACCACGATCCAGGACTCATACCACCGCCGCAGGCGCCAGCGCAGGAGCAGCGCCACGACGACAGTGACGGCGATGGCCGTCTGTGTCTGAGCCAGATCGGCGCCGACCACCGTAACGGTGTTCCAGACACCCGTCCGGTGAGCAGCGAACCAGTCGACCACGCCCAGATCCGCGGAGTGCACTGGCCCGTGGACGAGGACGTGCGTCACGAACACGCCGAACAAGACAAGCAGGCCCCACAGCGCGACAGCACCGCCGACCAGGCGCAGGGCAACAATCTTCCAGCCGCCGGCCGGGTGCTGGCGCTCCGGTCCAGCCCGGGCGCGGTCGCGGCGTGGCGGTGCTTGTAGCGCAGGCATCGTAAGTTCCTTTCACAGACCAGGCACGCGCTGGCGCCTGGGGCACGCTCCCCAGCGAACCTCGGGTCAGACCGGCCATGCCTCGCCACCCTGGAGAATTTGCGCGATAACCGGGCTATCCGGGCTTGACCTGCCGCCAGCGCGCCTCACAGCCGGAATAGATGCCGAAGACCACCAGCCCGAGCGCGACGGCGACGAGCAGCCCAGGGCCTAGCGGCGTGGTCGCGAGCTTGAGCAGCGACCCGTCGATGCCCTGCGCCTTCTGCGCGTTGAAGCTGACCGCAGCATCGACAAGGAACGCCCCTGCGACACAGAAGACCACCCCGCGCGCCACATAGCCGACTACGCCCAGGATCTTGACGACCTGCGCGGTGCGACGGCTCATCCGCGCCATGTGCAGGTACTTGGTGAACTTCCGGCGCAGGCCGTGAACGGCAAGGGCCACTCCAGCGGCGGCAAGGCCGACGCCGATCAGCGCGACAAGCCACCGGCCGCCGCCGTGGGCCATGAGCCGCGCGGTCACGTCCTTGGACTGCGTGTTGCCCGAGGTCTTGCCGCCGGTGCCGAGTATGAAGCTGACGACGCTGCCGCAGATGAAGGCGTACAAGACCGCGCGCGCCAGCGACCCCAGCCGCTTGCCCGCCGTGCGGCCGCCCCGCCCGGCCTGCCCGTAGACAACCTCGGCGAACCGCCAGATGGCAAGCCCGGCAAAGCCCACCGCCAGCAGCCACAGCACGACAATCCCGCCCGGATGCTCCGCGACGGCGTGCAGCGCGCCGGAAGTATCGGCCCGCTTGCCACCAGAGCCGAACGCGATCTGCACCGCCAGCACCCCGACCAGCACGTAAATTACGCCCCGCGCCACCAGCCCCCCGCGGGCCAGCCACTGCAGCCAGCGGCTTGAGGCCGCATCCCGCCCGGCCCTTCTCGCGGTACGACCCGCCCTGGTTACCGTCATGACAACCACCCCAGTCCAGGAACCGCTCCACCGCCGTGGCGAGAGCCATGATCGGCCGCCCCAGCTGACCCTTGTGACATAGAAACCTCCGAAATCACCCGCGAACGGTCCCCGGGTATCACGGCCCACCGCGCGGGCGGGAGCCGGAAGGGGTAGCAAGAAAGGTGGCTGATCACGAGAGCATGAGGATGGGAATGCCTGTTCTGAATCACCCGGAAGGGCAGACGCATAACCGACTCCATGGCCTTAGCCAGCTGACCAGGTGACGTACGCGGCATATCGGCCATACTGGTAGATCCCGACGGGAGGCGAAATTCTCCTGCGGGTTCTCACTGTCCTTAAGCTGTAGCGTCTTGCCAGCACCGGTCCTTTACAGGGGAAAGCAAAACTCCGGGCCCTAGCGCCTCCGCGAATATTGCGGCTGGGGCTACCTGGGTCCGGAGCAACACCTTTAGCATACGCAAATTTTTCCCGTGCGCAAAGACTATTCCGCAGCCAATAACCGCTTATTCGACCCGCGATAGGCCAGCGGGCTAATACTCCAGCCGTAGTTCGTGATCTTGTGCGTGTCGGTGCCGGATGCAAGGCGGCCACCGCTTGATCATGGCGATTTTGTGACGACTCGTGATGATCTTGCGGTGGCTGCTGGCCATAGCGTAAAAGCCAGAGCGGTGGCTGGGGATGTCCGGGTGGAGCCGCGTCGGCGGGCCTGAGCGTTCGTGCTGGGGCTGCCGGCGGATCTGCCGCGCAGAAACTGCTGGTCGATCGCTGAGCAGGCCGGGGACGCGACGCCTGATGGCATGCAGCACTTGCTGGCCCAGGCGATGTTAAATGCCTGGCCCGTCCAGCCAAGGCGCTCGGCGAGCTTGCCCCTGGCCAGCTCGATGAGGACCCGGCTGCGCTCCAGAATGGGCTGTGCCTGAGAGTCAGGAAAGGGTACAGTGAGAGGTGAAGCTCCGGACCCAGGCAGCTGCACCCGCTTAGTTGGCGCGGTCGCATCAGCAAGGGCCCGGATCTCTTTTTTTCGGGCGTTCGGAGCGTGCCATGATCGTCATTCTCGGGCTTATTATCCTGGTTGCCGCCGCGGTCGTCGGCGTGGCCGGCGTTCTCGGCAACGGCGGCAGCGCCCATGCGCTGACCCACGGATTCGCGGTGTTCGGCTACCACGTGACCGGCTCGACCGGCACGCTGTTCCTCTACGGCATCGTGGTCGGGGCTCTCGGCCTGTTCGGGCTGAGCCTGCTGCTGGCCGGCGCGCGCCGCACCTCCCGGCGGGGCAGCGCCGCCCGCCGCGGGCTCAGGCAGTCCCGCCGCGAGACCGCCGCTGCCAGCCAGGAGCGCGACGACCTGATCGACCAGCGCGACACCGCCCGCGCCTACACCGCCAGCAAGCTGGGCGGCGGCGCGCCTCCCGGCGGCCGTGATCTCGCCCCGGATAAGGGCCTCCTCGGCAGGCTGCGCGCGTTCGGGCGCCCATCCGCTCCCCGGCCGTCCGCCGCCGCAGACCCCGAACCGCTGACTCGCCTGCCCGCCGCTGATGCGCCCGTCCGAGCAGATGACTCAGGGGAGGTCAGCCAGCCTTGAAGTCCCGCCAAGACGATCGCGCATCAAGCCTGACGCGGTCGTAGCCCGGCCACGAGACCGTCGGCCTCCGCACCGGCAGCTGGCGTGTACCCGAATGCCACCGTGACCAGGTGACCGGCAGTGCCAAGCGCAGAGGACAAGGCCCAAAAGCCGCTGAGAAGGCCCTCGGCAAAGTCAAGGAACACATCGGCAAGCTGGCGGCTTGGCGGGCCGAGAGCGTCGGCAATGGCAGCTGCAGGAACAACTCGGATCGGCCAAGCTGCGCCGGATCATCCAGCGCCCGGCGGAAGCCCGATATCGGCCATGCGCAGCGGAGATTACCCGCACTGCGGGGCAGGCGACCACGGTGATTGAACTGGCCCAGCGCTACCCTGATCTCAGGTACTGCGTCGATGACCGGGTCCTGTTCCTGATCGGCTACACCAGGGACGCTGCCGCTCGACCAGTTCCTGATCACGGACCAGCCCGCTGTTGCAGTAGCTGACCTCTGGAGCGAAGGTCAGCGCCTTCGTGGAGGCACGAAGACACACCCCCGGCCCACATGCTCTGCATCGATACCCGCCCTGCCTGCACCACTGGACAGCGCAATCATGGCGAACTTATTCGCTAGCCGCGACGATGATCGTTCGCCAGATTGTCACCGAGTATGACGACATTCTCGGGTTGGTAGCGCGCCGAGCCGCGCCGCCTGATCTGCTCGCCAGTGCCAGCCGACCGGTCCGCTGGCGGTGCCGAACAGAACAGGAAATTGTTGCATGCGGAGCGAGCCGTTGCTGTCCGTGCGGCGGCCGACCCCGCTGGGCGTCGTCGCGGCGCGGACCGTCGAGTAACTTTGGCGGCGAGTTGGCCGGTGGCATCACCCGGACGGCACGATGGCCCGCATCGCCAACGCCGATAATGCCACGATCACGCCGATCGATCTTTGGCTCCGACGAGCCGTACCGGAACGGCCAGTTCTGGGACCCCATCTGACACTCAAGACCCGAACGCGCCGGAAGCTGGCGCAGTCGAGCCCGCACGTGTCCAGAACGAACCAGGTGCCGCATATTCGATAGATCGCAGCCTGCCATCGGTCACCTTGCCGCGGGTTGTAGAGCGGTCCGGAACCGGGGTCAGGGTCGTTGCGGCGCCTCCTAGCGCCGCGATCTTGCTGTTGGGCGGGTCACTTGCTGGCTTGCCCAGCCTCGGCGGGCCAGTAGGCGAAGTTGGCCCGGGCGGTCAGGGTGTCGGTGTGCTGCGTGCCGGACACGCGCGCGATCACGGGCGGCAGCGCCCCGAACAGATCCACGCGCCCGGTCCGCATCGCCAGGCCGGTGGGCGAGGTTGCCCGGGTGGTGGCCAGGATGTCAATATGCTCGTGGCCGTCCTGCCATTAGGAGCATTTGACCGGGTTGGCCTACACTCGGGGCCATGAATAGGAATCCAGGTATCGGTCTAACGTCGTTCGGGATCGTGCTGGTGGTCGTTGGAGCCATCCTGAGGTTCGCCGTCTCAGTGCATACTTCTGGATTCAACATCCACAAGGTCGGCGATATCCTCCTGCTGGCCGGGATCCTTCTCGTCATCTTGAGCGTCCTCGTCATTGTCATGGGGGCCAGGAGTCGGAGCACGACTCGAACCGAGGTCCGGGAAACTCCCTCAGGTCAACAGCGGACCGAGCAGCGCGACGACTGGGGCGCTCCTTAGCGACACGTGAGGTATGCGGGCTATCGCTGAAAGAGGACGCGCGCCATCCGCACGATCAAGTTGACACCGCTCACCGAACCCAGAGAGATTCCGGGATGACCACTGCGTCCGGTCCGTAGCAAATGACGTTAGAGAACGCCAGCCCGGCTGTGCGAATAGCGGATCGGCCCGGTCCAGACCGCGCCGGCCAGCCAGTGATCTACCGCGGACCGCTGATCAATCGAGACACGGACAAACCGCTCCTAGGAGGCGACGTCGTGCGAGGTCTGAGCCGGTAGCCGGCCACCATGACACCGTGCTCTGTGGAAGACGGGCAGTGCTCGGCGCAGGTGTTCCGGTCTGGGCCGCTCGGGGACCGCTTGCCTGAGTCGCCCATTCGGATCAGGTCTTATCTGCCAGTGCCTTTTTCGGAAGGTCGGCCGGAGCTGAAGGCCGGTCATTACCGGCACCACACACGTAGGGTGCAGGCATGAATGCCACAAGCTCGCCGTACACAGCGGTGCATGGGGCGCGGGAGTCTGCCCGTGGCCAGCTCCCGAAGGGCGGCGGGACGATCCTGGACGCGATCGGCAACACGCCGCTGGTCATGGTTGACGGGATATGGGTCAAGCTTGAGTTCCTCAACCCTTCCGGGTCGATCAAGGCGCGGATCGCCAAGTACATGATCGAGCGGGCGGAGCGGGAAGGGCTGCTGCGGCCGGGTGACACCATTGTGGAGGCAAGCAGCGGCAATACGGGAAACGCGATGAGCATGGTGGCGGCCGTCAAGGGATACCGGATGCTCGTCGTGATGCCG
>Ga0070707_100005140_pt1 | contig 12258 bp, 8 predicted proteins | sample KBSK5502metaG_FD_65468 | JGI IMG/M metagenome (GOLD analysis project Ga0070707, IMG submission 65468) | Corn, switchgrass and miscanthus rhizosphere microbial communities from Kellogg Biological Station, Michigan, USA - KBS K5-50-2 metaG | ecosystem: Host-associated > Plants > Roots >... | reverse complement strand
GGCGACAGCCGCGGGTCGAGCGTGTCACGGATGCCGTCGCCGAGCAGGTTGAACGCGAGAACCGTCACCGTGATGGCCAGGCCCGGGAAGAACGCCAGCCACCATGGCGGAACCAGCGCGGTGATCGAGTCCGCGAGCATGTTGCCCCACGTCGGCGTGGGCGGCGGCACGCCGACGCCCAGGAAGCCGAGCGCGGCCTCGATCACGATGGCCGCGCCCAGGTGCGTGGTGGCCAGGACGAGGTAAGGAGCGATGCACTGCGGCAGCACGTGCAACGCCATGATCCGCAGCGCGGAGGCGCCGCTCGCGCGCCCCGCCTCCACATACGGCATCTCGCGCACCGACAGGGCGACGGATCGGATGACGCGGCCGCCGAACGGTATGCGCGTGACGGCGATGGCGAAGATCACCGCCTGCAGGCCGGTGCCGATGGCCATGGAGATCGCCATCGCGAGGATCAGATCGGGGAACGACTGCAAGATCTCCATGATCCGCTGACTGTAGAGATCGAAGCGCCCGCGCAGGTAACCACACGCGACGCCCCAGAGTGAGCCCACGGTCGTGCCCAGGATGACGGCGGAAAACGCCACGAACAGCGAGGTACGCGCGCCGTAGATGACGCGGGACAGCGTGTCGCGGCCCACCTGGTCGGTACCCAGGAAGCTCTGCGCGTCCGGCGGCTTGTTCATCCGCCGGAAGTCCGCCTTGAGCGGATCGCGCGGCGCCAGCAGCGGCGCGGCCAGCGCGACGAAGATGATGGCCATGCCCACGAGGCCGCCGGCGGCCGAGAGCGTGTTGCGGCGGGCGAAGCGGGCCAGCTCGGCGGCAATCTCGCGCATCAGCCGTACCGGATGCGCGGGTCGAGCCACGCGTAGCTGAGATCGACCAGCACGTTGACGACGACGAAGATCACGGCGTAGAGCAGCACGAGGTTCTGCACCACGATGATGTCGCGCTCGATCACGGCAATGACGAGCGCGCGCCCGAGCCCGGGTACGCCGAAGGCCTGCTCGACGGCCACCGAGCCGCCGAGCACGAAGCCGAGCAGCACGCCGGAGATGGTGATCACGGGCAGCAGCGCGTTGGGCAGCGCGTGGCGCATGACCACCAGTCCCTCGCGCAATCCCTTGGCACGTGCGGTGCGGACGAAGTCCTCGCTGATCACCTCCAGCAGGCACGATCGTGACATCCGCGCGATGTAGGCGCCCTGGGCCAGGCCCAGCACGACGGCGGGGCCGATCACGATCTGGAGGTTCTGCCACGGGCTTTCCCAGGCGTGGACGATGATGATCGGCGTCTTGTAGCCGAACCAGAACAGTGACGCGAGCACGATGAGCATGCCGAGCCAGAATCCCGGAATCGCGATGAAGAGGATCGACAGCATGCGCGCCACGCCGTCCGGAACGCTGTTCGGCTTCAACGCGCTCAGGATGCCCACGGGCAGCCCGACCAGCCAGGAGACGAACAGAGCAAGCACACCGATCTCGGCGCTGATCGGTCCGCGGTGCGCGATCAGCTCGGAGACGGTGTCGCCGCGGAAGAACGACTTGCCGAGGCGACCGGCGGCGATGTCGCGGAGCCAGTGGACGTACTGCACGGGCAGCGGATCGCTGAGCCCGAGGTCGGCCATGATGCGCACGCGGTCCGCGGGCGTCATGCGCGCGTGCCCCTCGACGCCGAGGATGGCCACCAGCGGATCGCCGGGCAGGATGCGCAGGATGACGAAGATGGTGAGCGACACGCCGAGCAGTGTGACGGCGGCGTACACTGCCCGGCGCGCCAGGTACTTCCTAATTCGTGATCACCCGAGCCAGACGTTGTCCCAACGGACGACGTCGTAGATCCCGAAATAGGTGCTCGGGTTCTGTCCGTGGACCCGGTTGTAGTACGCGTCGTAGATCTGCTCGTAGGCCACGGGGATCAGCGGCGGATCGTTCTCGAGAATGTCCTCGGCCTTCCGCACGAGCGCGCGGCGCTTGGTGTCGTCCAGCTCGCGATCCACCTGGCTGGCGAGGTCGTGGAACGGCGCGTTCGTCCAGCGCGAGTAGTTCTGCGGGCCGTCCTTGCCGTACCACGCGCTGAAGATGTCCGAGGGATCCATCAGCGTGGAGACGATCGCGCTGATGGCGAGATCGAAGGTGCCGTTCTGGGCCTCGTCGAACCACACGGAGGTCTGCACGACGCGCAGGTTGCAGTCGATGTTGAGATGCTCCTTCAGCATGGCCTGGATGGCGACCGCCCAGAGCTTGAAGGTCGGGATGTCGCGCACGACGAAGTCGAGGTTGCGCAGACCGTTGGCGTAGCCCGCCGCCGCCATCAGCTTGCGGGCCTCCTGGACGGCCGGCTTGACGTCTTTCTGGTAGCCGAGCTTCTTGTCCAGCTCGGCGCGCGGCGTGGACATCGGGTGGAACGGATACACGAAGCCGCCCACTTGCATCGGCGCGGTGTCCTTCACGACCTCGATCAGCGTGGGGCGGTCCATCGCGAGATGGATGGCGCGACGCACACGCGGATCGGCCAGCGCCTTGTTCTTCTGCATGTTCGTCCAGAAGGCCTGGATGACCGACTGGTTGAAGTTGGCGGCGGTGACGCCGGGCATGTCCTTGGCTTTGCGCCAGGTGACGGGGTCGAGCAGCCGCGCGTAATCGACACGGCCCGACAGAAAGGACGCGCCGAGCTCCGGCGTGAACGGCAGGAAGTGATAGATCTCGAGCTTGTCCACGAGCGGCAGCCCCTTGTTCCAGTAGTCGGGGAACCGCTCCATGATCCAGACTTCCTTGTCCTTGCGGGAGACGTGCTTGAACGGTCCCGTGCCGGGATAGTTCATCACCTGCCGCAGATTGCCCTGGTTCTCCTCGAGCGTCTTCTTGCGCACGATGATGTTCCAGCCGCTCGCGAACGCGCCCAGCATGTAGGCCTTGGGGCGCGCCTCGGTGAGTCGGAACTCGATCGTGTGCGGATCGACGGCGACGATGTCGCCCACCGTGGAGAACAGCGGCGTGCGCGGAATGACCACACCCTTGGGCGGCCGCGCGATGCGCTCGTAGGTCGCCTTGACGTCCTCCGCGGTGAAGTCGGCGCCGTCGTGGAACTTGACGCCCTTGCGGAGGTGGAACGTGTACTTCTTGCCGTCAGGCGAGATCTCCCACCGCTGCGCGAGGTCGGGAATGATCGTCTGGCCGTCCTTCGGGCTGCGCCGCAGCAGCGTGTCGTACATCGGGCTCTGCGGGCCGATGTTGGCCACGGTGCCGGACTGGTGCACGTCGAAGTGCGCCGGCGCATTGTGGACCGCGTAGCGTAGCGTGCCGCCGCGCTTGGCGGCGGGGTCGGGCCGGACCGTCATATCCTGGGCCGCGGCCGCGCCGGGGGCGGGCAGCCGAGACGCGATCACCGCGGCGGCGCCGGCGACGCCCGTGCGCTTGAGGAACGACCGGCGATCGAGCCGGCCGGTCTCGTTGTTCGAAGCGTGGTCGCTCATCACTGCCTCCTGGGCGCACGCGTCAGGTGCACCGACGCTGCGCGGCGGGACGATAGCAAAAGTCGCCGGAAGGCGCCATCACGCGCCGCGGCGCGACGGCCCACAGGGCCGTACGGCCCCCGGACATTTTCATGTAGCAGCAGCAAGGGCCGTACGGCCGCTTGACCTCCGTGCCGTGTGGCCCTACGTTATGCGGGCCCTTCATCGGGAGGCACGGGCATATGCGGACTGTGTCGATTGCGATTGTGGCTATTGTGGTGCTCTTCTCCGGCGCGGCGTGGGGCCAGTGGAGCGGGGACGCCCAGAAGTGCTCCGAGACGCCGGATCCCGAGGTGGCGCTCGTTCACTGCACGCGTGCGATCGAGTCGGGCCAGCTCTCGGGTGGCGCCCTCGCCATCACCCTGAACAACCGGGCGAACGCGTATCAGAACAAGCGCGACTACGACCGCGCCATCCAGGACTACGACCAGGCCATTCGGCTCGATCCGGACGCAGCACTCACCCGCAACAACCGCGGCAGCGCCTATCAGCACAAGGGCGACTACGAGCGGGCGCTCCAAGACTACGATCAGGCCATCCGCCTGGACGCGACGTTCGCCGTCGCCTTCAACAACCGGGGCCGCGCCCACCACTTCAAGGAGAACTACGCCCAGGCGATCCGAGACTACGACGAGGCGATCGAGCTGGACCCGGACTACGCGCTGGCCTTCTACAACCGCGGTCTCGCCCGCTACGATCAGGGACTCTACATCGGAGCGGTGCCCGACTTCGTCCGGGCCTTCCATCTCGATCCCGACAATCCCTATCGGGCCATCGGCCTGTTCCTGGCCAAAGCGCGCGTCGGCGACGCCGATCCTGAGGGACTCGCCAGTCAAGCGAAGGTCCTCAACCTGGCGCGATGGCCCGGTCCCGTCGTCGCCTTGTATGTCGGCCAGATCCGCCCCGAGGCGCTGCTCGAGGCGGCGCGCGATCCCGATCCGATCATGCAGCGCGAGCGGCAGTGCGAAGCGTACTTCTACGTGGGCCAGGAGCTGCTGCTCCGGGGGCAGCGCGACGCGGCCGTCCGGATGTTGCAGGGCGCGGTGAGCACCGGCGTCACCAGCCTCTACGAGTACGCCAGCGCACGAGCCGAGCTCCGGCGTCTCGGCCGTTAGCCGTCGCGTGCGGGCGACGCTCATTCTGACCCTGCTGGCCGCCACGGCCGCCATGCCCTTCACGGGGGCGGCGCAATCGCCGGGCCCCGTGGCGCACGTGGCGACACTGGGATCGCAGCCGACCGATGTCTGGGACGTGTTCGAGCGTAGGCTCAGCGCGCTGGGATACGTCGAGGGGCGCAATCTCAGCCTGGAGCGGCGCTGGACCGAAGGATTCACCGAGCGCGTGCCGACGCTGATGCGGGAGCTCCTTCGCGCCAAGCCGGACGTCGTCGTCACGTCGATCATGCCGCCGAGCACCGGTCTCGATCCAGGCTCTTGCGTGCCCATCCTCGCCATCGGCGTCGCCGAGCCCTACGGCACGTGTCGCGTCGTCCCGGTGGCGAACGCGTCCGCCGCGTCGTCCGCGCGGCTGCTGAGCGAGACCCACGTTCGCCTCGCGACGCTCGCGGTGCCCTCGGCGGCGCGCATGACCGTCATCACCGACTCGACGCGGCCGTTCCTCGTCGAGTACGTCGACGGCCTCCAGCGTGCCGCGCAAACGCGACGCATCGGCGTCGTGGTGCTCGACGTGAGCCGTGAGTCGGCGCTCGAGACGCTCGTCGCCTCGATCGTGCGGCAGGGTCCGGACGTGCTGATCGTGGCGCCGGGATTCAGTCAGCCGCACGCGCGTCGGCAGGTCGTGGCGCAGGCGAGGCGGCTGCGGATCCCGACGATCGGCTCGCACATCGTCGACGGCGTCGTCATCGCCGCCGACTACGACTGGCGTGAGCTGGCGCGACGCGCGGCGGATTTCGTCGATCAGATCTTGAAAGGCGCCACGCCCGCGAAGCTCAATCGCGACGTCCCGGTCAAATTCGAGGTCGTCGTCGATCGTCGCGCGGCGGATGCGGTCGGGTTGTCTCTTCCTGAGTCACTCCTGCGCGACGCGGATCACGTCCTCGACTAGGCCCGACCCCGATCAGCGAGTCGCGCGCGCGTCTCCCGATCGATTGAGCTTGGATTCGATGTTCCGCGGCGGCGCGTTGTAGTTCGCCGGCTCGGCGGACGCCGGATCCTGATTTTGAGTGGTCGGCGGAGCCGGATTCGTCGCCGGCGCTTGATTGGTCGCCGGCCCTGGATTCGCCGCCGGCGCCTGCGTCGTCGCCGGCGTCGGCAGCGGCACACCATAGGTCGCTGGCTCGGCGGCCGCCGGATCCTGGTCGCTGCTTCGCGGCTCCGGCTCGGGCGTCGGAGCCGGGTTCGGAGCGACCGGCAACGGCAGCTTCAACGGCTGGTTGTTGGGGGCCACGATGTGAGGCACGGTCGGCGCAGTAGGCGCGGTCGGTGTGCTCGGCGCAGGAGTCATGGTCGCAGGCGCCGTGCCCGCCGTCGTGGGCGCCATCCTCAGCCCCGTGATCTGGATCATGATCTCGCCTTCGACGCGCTGCGAGGACCATCCCATGCCGAATCCGAGCGTCGCCGCAAGGCCATAAGGTGACGCGGCCGTCGCGACGTTCGGCACCACCGAGCCGCCGCCGGAGGAGCCGAAGCCGAAGCCTTTCATCGTGTTCTTCGGACGAATGATGAACTCGACGACGCCGTAATTGGCGCCGCGGTCCATGGCGTGAAGCGCCGCCTCGCACACCGCAGGCAGCCATGGCTTGTCAGCGCCCTCGACCGACGTGATACCGACGTAATTCGAGATGTCGTTGACGATGTCGACCTTGTCCCACGCCGCATAGACGAGGGAGATCTCTTTCGACTTCCCCCGGCTCGCGCCGACGTAGTTGTCCTTGTAGCCGTAGCCTCCGCGGCACTCCGACGCCTGCTCGTACGTCATGCGAGCGGGGCGAACAGGACCGGCGCCATTGATGAAAACGTCAGGCTTGTAGGGCTGCGAGAAGTTGCCTGGAGAGCCCAGGAGACCGGGCAGCCCGGGAAGATTGACGTTGGTCACGCGGCTGTTGCCGAACGTGATCGCCGGTGATGCAAAGTTGACCGAGCCGCTGTAGCCGACGTAGCCCTCGCCCGTGGTTGCCGCAGCGGCGGCGCCCTCGACGCCCGCGGCGCCGGCACCTCCGGTCTGCGGCGCGGAGATCGAGATCCCGCCGATGTTGAGGCCCTGGAGCGTCTGCGACGTCGTATTGGACAGCCCGAGCGAGTTCTGGTTGTTGTTCTGGTTGACGTTGCCGCGCGTGCCCACCGCGGCTTGGCCGCTCGTGTTGCCGACGTTGCCGACGGCGTTTTGAACCGTCAGCGGACTCTCAGCGAACGCCGGATAGACCACTAGCGTCAGCGTCACCACAGCCGCCGACACCAGCCCCAACGCTCGAATCACCGACGTTTTGTCTCCGCAGTGGGTGGTCCAGAGTAACGACAGCCCTGGCGGTGAGCCAAATGCTCACCGCCAGGGCCACAAAGCACTACACCACCACTACGGACTGATGAACGACTGAGTCGAGTTCTGATTCGGGCTCGACCCCTTCTTGCCTCCACCCTGCGCCCCTTGGGCGTTGGTGTTGCCGAGGTTGTTGGTCGCGTTCTGCACCAGGCTCGAGGACGAGCCGCCGCGGCCGCCAATCGCCGGCACCACGCCGTCGCGCCCGCTGCCCCCACCGATACCCTGGATGAGGACGCCGTTCACGACGCCGGTGTTGTTGTTCGTCTTGTTGCCGTTACCAACGGTGTTCACGCCGCTGTTGGTACCGCTGAACGCGATACCGCTGTCGGCGCACGGAGCGTTCTGATTGATCGCGTTGACCTGGTCTCCCGCGTTGGCGCCGCTGGAGCCCGTCGCGCTGCCGTTGTTCTTGGCAGACCCGGCGGTCAACGTCTGCGTGTTACCACCACCACTGCCGCCGGTGCCGCTGACGGCGCCGTTGCCGACGCCACCCGTGCCACCGACTGCGCCAGCTCCGCCAGTTGCGCCCACGGCACCCACTCCGCCGGTGGCGCTACCGTTGGTGGCGCTGGTCGACGCGCCGCCATTGGAGGTGTTTCCGTTCGTGGCGCTGGTGCTTCCGCCGTTTCCGCCGGCCGCCCCCGCTCCACCAGTTGCCGTCGTAGCGCCGGTCGTACCCGTCCCGGCACCGCCGACCGCCGACGCCGCACCACCCGTGCCGCTCGTCGACGAATTGCTATTGCTGCTCGACGCCGACGCAGCACCGCCGGTCGCGGCGCCGCCGGTGGCCGTCCCAGCGCCACCTGCACCTGTCGTCGCCGCACCACCGGCACCGGCCGTCGCTGAGCCGGCCGCCCCGCCTGCACCGCCAGTCGCGGTACCGGTCGTGGCCGCGCCGCCGGCACCACCGGTACCTCCGCCAGCAGCACCGCTGGTGGCCGGACCGACGGGACCGGAATTACCGCTCGTCGCAGTACCACTCGAAGCCGGAGCGCCAGCACCGCCGGCGCCCGTAGTACCGCCATTCGCGTTGGCTGCGCCGCCGGCGCCACTCGTTGCGGCACCACCATTAGCGCTCGTGGTACCACCGTTACCACCGGTGGACGTGGCGTTGTTCGCGCTGCCACTCGCTCCACCACCGGTCCCAGCACCGCCGGTTCCGGCACCGCCAGGAGCGCCAGTACCCGTGCCAGATCCGCCGGTCGCGGTGTTCGTTCCACCACCAGCCGCGAGCGGGCTACCGGTTGCCGCACCGCCCGTACCGGACGTGCCGGTTGCTCCGGTTGCAGTAGTCGATGGCGTCGCAGCGCCTCCGGTACCACCGGTCCCGGTCGCACCGGTGCCGTTGCTCCCGGTCTGACTGACCGGCGACGGAGTTCCGCCGTTGCCACCGGTGCCTCCGTTGCCTCCGACTGGAGGCGGCGGTAGAACCGCCCCGCCACCGGCACCGCCGTTGCCGCCGTTGGATTGATTGTTACTGGTCGCACCGCCGGTGCCGGCGCCGCCCGTTCCAGTAGCACCGGGTCCACCGTTGTTCGGGCCTTGCGCCGCCGCCGCATTGCCCGAGATGTTGGCGCTGAGCCCACCGACAGCGTTGCCGCTGCCGGTGATCGGGCCGCCGTTCGCAGTCCCGGTCGTCCCGTTTCCTCCCGAACCGGACGCGCTACCACTAGCACCACCAGTCCCATTGCCGCCGGAACCAGTGCCGCCAGCTGTCGTCGCCGTATTCGCCGACGTGCTGGCTGTGCTGCCACCGCCATCAGCGCTGCCGGTACCGCCGGCACCACCGACCGCAGTGCTCGACCCGCCAGTGGAAGCACCACCGTCGGCGCTGCCGCTGCGTCCGCCTTTGCCGCCATCACCGGTGTTGACCGACGCCGCGACGGTGGCACTGATCCCGCCATTCGCCGTGCCGCTGCGCCCGCCCTTACCATCGCCGCCACTGCCGGCTGAGGCGTCGCCGCTCGTCGCGCCGCCGCCCGCGCCGCCGTTTCCGGCCTGGGTTGCGGCGGAGGTTCCACCCGCCGCCGCGCCACTGGCGCCACCACTCGCGCCCGCGCCGCCGCCAGTCGCACTGCCACCCGTCGTACCGGCGACCGTGCCGACCTGAGTGCCGCTAGAAAGCGTGCTGGTGCTCGAGCCGCCGGTGGTCCCGGTGTTACTGCCGCCGGTACCGAAACCGAAAGCTCCGCTCTGGGTATTCGTTGCGCTACCGCCCGGGCCCCCCGCGCCGCCGTTGCCGGCAGCACCGGCCGAGACCGTGCTGCTCGCGCTGCCGTTGGTCGCCGCGCCAGCCGTCGCGCTGCCGTTGTTCGCAGCGCCGCCGGCACCGCCGGCACCACCCGCACCACCGCCACCGCCGTTACCGGCGTTGCCGCCCGTACCATTACCGCCGTTGCCGCTGTTACCGCCGTTCCCGGCACTCTGGTTGGTGCCGAGAGCCACCGGAACGCTTGCCGCTGCCGCAATCGCGACGGTCCCGCTGTTACCGCTGACCGTCCGATTTGCGCCTTTTATGCTCGGGCTGCAGCCCGCGTTCACGGTCGCTGGCATCGCCATGCTGGCGAGCACAATCACGATCGTGATGAGTGAAAGCCATCTCTTCATTCGCTGGTCCTTTGGGTTGTGGTTGGTTGACTGCCGTTGTGTCCCACCAATCCCACGAGCGCTGCGATCTCGGGGCGGCGAGCGGCCACGCCACGGGCGTGGATCGGCTGTCGCCCATCCCGGCACGCGAAGATCGTGGCTCGTGGTCATGCGCAGATGTCTATAACGAGGCGCGAGGAGACCTCGGCCCCTGGCGGCGCCACTGGGCAAGCGTTAAGCCAAAATGCCAATTCCTTTGTTGGTCAGAACTTCAACCAACCTGTGGCGGGTAAAGTCAACGATTCGTAATATTTTCCGACGTCAATAGGTGGCGACCACGTGCAGCACGCGCTATTGGCCGATAGAGGATGGAATGTTTTCCGACGCGGAAACGAGCGCTACTGCATTGTGACTAGTACGTACATGCGCGCTTATTCGGCGCTGATTACGGCGCTAAATGCTCACTTCCTCGCGCTGGTGAGGTGGTTCGAAAATCGATGCATTTCCCGACACGTCACACCTCGTGAAAACGACGATTTCGTCGGGAGTTACGCTTTGACGCGGCAATGACGCTGGCGAGCAAAAATCGAGAGCGGGAATTTGACGCTGGCGGCCGAGCGGCGCCGGCCGTTATTGCTGGTCGAGGATGCCTCGGATCGCCCGCATCACCGGGTTTTCGTCCGGCAGAATCGGAGGCGTCGCGCTCGCACTGGTGAGCCCGAGGTACTTCTTCACGCAGGCGTACTGCTCCCAACCCTTTAGGTTGTAGTTGAGATCCACCGTCTTCCACTTCGGATGGCCGTTCTGCACCAGCCAGTCGAGCCGCCGGGCCAGGACCTGAGCGAATCGGCCGACGTTGTCGCAGTCGCGGAAGCGGTAGTCGAACGAGACGATCACCGCCTTGGCGGCCACGGTCGGGACGCGCGCCGGCTGCCAGGCATACGTGTTGGCGGGAATCTCCGCCTGAGGATAGAGCTCGAGCACGCTCTTGCTGGTGACGGGGATGAGGGCGAGCTGGTCGGCCTCCGTGACGCCTTCCTTCATGAGCTTCACGGGGTACCCGGCGACGTAGAACATCGCGTCGATGCGCCCTGCCTTGAGCTCGGCCAGCGCCTCGTCGGTATCGATGAGGACCGTTGTCGCGGGCTTGACGTCCGACAGCTGCAGGAGCACGCGCGCCGTCAGATACGTCCCGCTGCCTTCGCGGCCGATGGCCACACGCTTGCCGGTCAGCTCATCGAAATCGCCGATACCGCGCCGGCCCAGGATGTGGACCTCTTCGTTGTAGAGCGGAAAGACCATCCGCGTCTTCTTGGCGATCTTGTTGAGCGTCGGATCGGTCTCGAGGCGAGAAATGAAGGCGAGCACGTCGGACTGCACGATGCCGAGCTGAACGCCGGGCCGCTGGTAGACCGCATACACGTTCTCGATCGAGCCTTTCGAGGTGTTGACGGTCAGGTTGATATCGGCCTGCTGCCGAACGAGCTTTTGGAGATCCAGCCCGAATTGATAATAGGTGCCTTTGTCGCTGCCGGTGACGATCCCCATCTTGGGGCCGCCGTCCGACGCCGCCGGCTTCGCGATGGGTACCGGCGGCACGGGCTGCGTTTGCTGCGCCAGCCCCACGCCCGTCGCGACGAGCAGCAAGAGCAAGGTCAACGTCATCCGAATCGTGATTCTCATCACCGCTCCTCCTCTGCAAGCTCAGCAAAATCAAAAATGTGACTCACGCCCCGTGTGAAAAGGGCGCGATTCTGACACAGCGAAAAAGCGCTGTCAATTGCGTTGACCGGGGCGCGACAGGAATGCTACGCTCCCGCACCTTCAACGAAGATGGAGGAGGACACCTCCATGGATGCGTCCATGATCCCCGACCTGGTACGCCGGCTCGAGGCTGTCGAGCGGAGCAATCGTCGGCTCAAAGCCTTGGCGGCGTGTGTCGGCCTCGCCCTGACGGCGGTGGTGTTGATGGGACAGGCCCGACCAGCCGCTCCGACCGCCGCGACGCTCGAAGCGCAGGAGTTCGTCGTGAAGGACGCGACCGGCACCGTCCGCGCGCGTCTGGGCACGACGGCGACCGGCGCGAGCTTGAACCTGATCCACGACGCCGGGCGCGCGAGCCTCGTCGTCTCCTCCAACAAGGCGCAAGGCTCCCACCTCGCCCTGGCCGACCCGACCGGCAAAATCAAAGGGCTGCTCCTGCTGAGCGAGCAGGCGATCGGCATGTATCTGTCTCCCGTCGACGCCACGGGTGCGCCGAAATCGCCTCGCGCCGTCTTCGAGGTTCACAGCCAGGGGCCCGGTGGGTTCGCCGTCTATGACCGGAACGGACACGCTCGGGCGCTGGTGGGCGCAATCGCCGAAGACGGCACCTCGGTCGCCGTGATCCAGGACAAGGACGGCGCCGTCACGTGGAGAGCGCCGTGACCGGCGGCTGCCTGATCACGAACGCCAGGATTCTCGACGGCACGGGGAAGGCGCCGTTCAGCGGCGCCGTCCGCGTCGAAGTCAACCGGATCACCGAGATCACGCCCGGTGCGACGCCGCCCCCCGCGCGCGGCGCGTCGGTCATCGACGCCGCCGGCGCCACCCTCATGCCGGGCCTCGTAGAGTCGCACGCGCATCTCGGCTTCGCCGACATGCCGTCGCAGGAGCTG
>Ga0070707_100005137_pt1 | contig 12263 bp, 11 predicted proteins | sample KBSK5502metaG_FD_65468 | JGI IMG/M metagenome (GOLD analysis project Ga0070707, IMG submission 65468) | Corn, switchgrass and miscanthus rhizosphere microbial communities from Kellogg Biological Station, Michigan, USA - KBS K5-50-2 metaG | ecosystem: Host-associated > Plants > Roots >... | reverse complement strand
CGGTTCGAGGTGAGCACCACGAGCGGCGGGCTCTCGGCCCTGATCGTGCCCACCTCTGGGATGCTGATCTGGAAGTCGGAGAGCAGCTCGAGCAGGAACGCCTCGAACTCGTCGTCCGCCCGGTCGATCTCGTCGATCAGCAGCACCGCATGGTCCCCGGCCCGGACCGCCTCCAGCAGCGGCCGTTCGAGCAGGAACTTCGGGCCGAACAGCTTGTCGACCGCCCCGTCGTCGGCGATCTGGTGCTCGGACAGCGCGCGGATGTGCAGCATCTGGCGCGCATAATCCCATTCGTACAGGGCCTGGTTGGTATCGATGCCCTCGTAGCACTGGAGGCGGATCAGCCGACGCCCGTACACCGCGGCGAGCGCCTTGGCGACCTCGGTCTTGCCGACCCCGACCTCGCCTTCCAGCAGGATCGGGCGCCGCAGGGACAGCGACACGAACAGCGCCGTGGCCAGCCCGCGGTCGGCGAGGTAGCCGCCCTGGCGCAGGGTCTCGGTGAGCTCGCCGACGCTCGCCGGCCGCTCCATACGGCTGATCTCCAAACGTTCTCCTCGCCCCCGGCACCGGCGCCCTCCGGGCCGACTCAGGCAGCGGGCGTCGGTTACCGGCGGGGCTCCGAAGAGCCTAGGATCAGATCCCTGATGCTGTCCGCCTGGGGATCCAGCTTGCCCTCGCGCCGCAGCCGCTCCCGCCACGCCGCGCGCAGGTCGCCGTCGGCGCCAGCCATGCCGTCGAAACCGACATCAGCCATCTTCTTGCAGGACTTCGTCGTACCACAGGCCTCATCGAGGTCCGCGCTGGTCTGCCCCTGGGCGCTCCACACCCCGCGCAGCACCTCGAGGGCGTCATCCGGCTGACTCATCTGCGGTCCTTCTCCACGCGGTGCCTGCCATCCTGCACACGACTGTAATTCCTCACGCCGGGCCGGGCGACCTCGGATTAGGCCTTCTCTTATGAGGGCGGCCCTACCCGCGGCGCCGCGCCGGGAGTGCGCCCTCCCCGGCGGCGCTCCGCCACCGCTGCACCCGACCGGTCCCAGCCAGCCCCAGACCCGGCGACCGTTCGCGGCGTAGCGATACCTCGCAGGGTTTCTGACCTGCATAGTTAAAGGTTCAATGTGCCGGTGACACGATGCAGGCGTTATGAAGAAGGGTTTTTAGTCGGCCGGTTCTTCTCGCTGACATAACGGCCGTCATTGTCGTGGCAATTTGGTAGCATTTGGCGGTCCAGGAAGGGGGCCGGATGCCGACGGGGCCATCGACCGGCGCAGACGAGCCGTCACGTTCGACCGAATCGCCGCCCAGCGGCCAGCCGTATTCCCGGCTCACGCGGCGCGCGCGGTACACGGCGCCGTGGGCGGCCGCACTAATCGTCGTCGGCAGCTCCGGCGCGTTCCTGGCGTTTCACAATCCGCCGGCCGCCGCGCACCCGCAGGCGCAGACAGCGCCGACGGCGCCGACGGCCTTGTGCGGCCTGCTCTCCTGCGCGGTGCTGCGCTCCGACGCGTTGAGCTCCAGCCCCTCGCCGTCACCGAAGGCCTCGACCCGGACCGTGACGGCTGTCGCGCCCGCGCCCGGGCCCACGCCGTCGCCAGCTCCGAGGCCCCGGCCGACGCCCACGCCCACGCCCACGCCCGACCCGACGCCGACGGGCCCCTGGCCCTCGCCCGATCCGACGCACACCTGGCCCCCGCCCGCCAGCTGGCCGCCGCCCGATCCAGGCTGGCCGCCGGCGGATCATCACCATGACGACTTCTGGTCACCGTGGTGGTGAGCGGGTCGGTGTCTTCATGATTTGTCCGGACCCGTCGCTAGCATCTGCGGTATGACCGACCACTCGTTCTACGCGGCGCAGAGCCCCATCACCGACCCGGGACGGTTTGCCGACCGGGTCGCCACGGTGCCGGGGACGCTGACCTCGATGCGCACCGCAGCCCGCGAGCTGGTCTTCCACTACCGGGCCGACGGCGATTTCGCCGAGAACGGCATCGCCGGCGACCGGATAGCCGAGATCGACACGCGGTACGCCGAGGACATGCTGGCGCGCCTCGTCCAGCTCGCCGACGTGCCCCTGGGGCACCCGCGGGCGCCGGCTCAGCGCCTGGTCGGCTGCTGCCGGGACTTCACCGTGCTGTTCCTGGCGATCGCCCGCGCTCACGGTGTCCCGGCCCGCGCGCGTCGGGTTCGCGACCTACTTCCACCCTGGCTGGTTCATCGATCATGTCATCGCCGAGGTGTGGGACCCGGTCCGGCACCGCTGGCGGCTGGTCGATCCCGAGCTTGCCGACGACCACGTCGCGGCGGTGGACGGGACGCGCATCGACCCGGAGGATATTCCGCCCGGCGGGTTCCTGACCGGGCCGGAAGCCTGGGGTTCCTGCCGCTCCGGAGCCATCGACGTTCAGCGGTTCGTGGTCGCCCCGGAGCTGGATCTTCCGGCTACCCGGGGGTGGCCCTACGTCCGGCACAACCTCGTTCATGACCTGGCCGCGCAGGCGAAGCAGGAGATGCTGCTCTGGGACAGCTGGGGCATGATCCAGATCGACGGCCAGCCGTCCCCCGACCAGCTAGCGGCCCTCGATGTGCTGGCGGCCGCCACCAGCTCCAGCGACGTGCCGCTCGATCAGATCGAGTCGTTCTTCGGGCTCGACGGCTTCCGCGTGCCCCCGGTGGTGACCAGCTACAGTCCCGCGAGCCCCGTTCCGTTTCAGGTCCCGTCCAGCCGCGAACCCACGGCGGCCGCCGGCCAGGTCAGGTCTTGCCGCTGATCCGCGTTCCGATCTCGGCGCCCTCGCAGATCTGGCGCATCGCGCCCGCGGCGGCGACATCGAAGACGTGCATCGTGAGGCCCTGCTCGCCGGCGAGCACGAACGCGCTGGTGTCCATGACGCGCACCCCGGCGGCGAGGGCCTCGTCGTAGGTGAGCCGCGTGTAGCGCACGGCCGCCGGGTTGACGTTCGGGTCGCTGTCGTACACGCCGTCAACCCCTCGCTTGGCCACCAGGAGCACATCGGCGTCCAGCTCCAGGGCCCGCTGCACGGCCGGGTAGTCGGTGGTCACGTACGGCTGCCCGATACCGCCCGCGAGCAGGACGATCAGCCCGCGCTCCAGATGGCGGACAGCCCGCAGCCTGATGAACGGCTCGGCAATGGTCTCCATCGGCACCGCGGTCATCACCCGCACGTCGATGTCGGTCCTGGCGGTCAGCGAGCCGCGGAGCATCAGCGCGTTCATCACGGTGCCGAGCATGCCGATGTTGTCGGCCTCGGCCCGGCTGATGCCCCACCCCTCGGCCATCCGGCCGCGGAAGTAGTTCCCGCCCCCGACGACCACCGCGACCTGGACGCCGAGATCGCGCACGGACAGGACCTCGTCCGCGATGCGGGCCAGGCTCGCCGGGTCCGCGCCCCAGCCCGCCGAGCCGGCCAGGGCCTGGCCGCTGAGCTTGACGACTACCCTGCGATAACGCGACACGCCGAGACACCCCTTTCTGTGGTCCTGAGCCTGGAGCTACGTGACGCCGCGCCGGGCGGGCGGTCCTGGCCAGGATGCTGCTATAACGACGACCGTGCACATCTCTCTCATGATGGCAGTCGAGGACGCGCCGACCGCGAGTGCCTGGTACCAGCGGGCCCTCGGCGCCTCGGTGCTGTGGAGCCTCGGCGGGGTGGTCGGCCTGGAGATCCAGGGAGCGCCGTTCTTCCTCCACGAGCCCACGAGCGGCGGATTCGAGAGCCCGGCCTCGATCGGCCGCACGACCGTGCGCGTGGAGGTGTTCGCCGATAACCCCGACGCGTTCGTCGCCCGGGCCGTCGCGGCGGGCGCCGACGGCTCGGCCGACGAGATCCGCGATCACGAGGTTCCCTGGGGCGTCCACCGGCAAGGAGGGTTCCGCGACCCGTTCGGCCACGTCTGGCTGGTCGGCGACAAGTCCCCGCTGCGGCCGTTTCCCCGGTAGCGACCGGGCCGGTGTCGGACTGGATGGCCGACCGATGTCAGCCACCCTGGTCTGCCTGAGGCTCAAGGCCGACACGTACGTGACCCGGCACAGCCGGTAAGCGGCGCGGCGACGCTAGCGCGCGGGACGGTCCCGGATCGCCGCGATCGCGATGCCCAGCGACACCAGCGCGCAGGCGATGGCGGCAATGGCCCCGTAGGTTGGCTCCACCACGAGATACAGCCCCCCGCCGAGGTCGTTGCTTCCGTACCACGGGGCTGGCTTCACGGCGAACGCAACGAGCACGGCAATGCAGCTGAGTCCAGACGTGACGACCAGCAGCTGCCGGTAGCCAGGCAGCCTGAGGGCGCGCCGAGCCGGAGCGTAGCGAGCAGCCAGCACCACGAACTGCAGCAGCCCTAATGCGAACACCGCCCACAGCCAGCCGTGAGCCGCGATGCCGCTCACGCTCCCCGGAGGGTCGATCAGGAACCCGTAGGCGGATGAGTACTTGAACTTGACCGTCGCCTTGAACCACGGCACGAACACCGACACGGCCAGCACAAGAGCGGCCACGGCGATGAGCATGTCGTTCGCTGGCCACCGCCGCGGGCTGAACTACGCGGCGGCGGCAGCGCGAATGCGTGCGCGCCGACCGCGAGGTGGCCACCTGGTCACCGGTCACCTCCGGGCCGCTGAGTGTGGCGACTGGCGTGAGGCGACTCTACGCCTAGCCACGGACCTGCGTTAAGAAGTTGGCTGGCCTGCTGGACGCCGGGTCTCCCCCCGACTGACCTGCCGGCTGCTGTTAAGGTGCAGCCCGGCTACCAATACGCCCGTCCTCCGGGGTGAGAAGGTCGGAATGAGTGAGGCACGGACTGAAGGCTCGACGGAATTCGCCGAGCGGATGCTTCGCACGATGAACGAGGCCGCGCTGGCCCTGATGGTGAGCGTGGGGCACCGCACCGGATTGTTCGACGTCATGGCGGCGATGCCCGCGGCGACGAGCGCCGAGCTCGCCTCGCGCTCCTCGCTCGACGAGCGGTACGTCCGGGAATGGCTGGCGGTGATGACCACCGGCCGGATCGTCGAGCACGATGGCGCGGCGGGATCGTACCGGCTGCCCGCCGATCACGCGGCCTGGCTCACCCGTGCCGCCGGCATGAACAACCTCGGCACCGGGATGCAGTACATCGGGCTGATGGCGCAGGTGGAAGATCAGATCGTGGACTGCTTCCGCCACGGCGGCGGGGTCCCGTACTCGGCGTTCCCGAGGTTCCAGGCGGTCATGGCCGAAGACAGCGGCGCCGTTCACGACGCCACCTTGATCGACATAACGCTGCCGCTGATACCCGGGCTGATCGACAGGCTCAGGCAGGGAATCGACGTCGCCGACGTCGGCTGCGGGTCCGGCCACGCCATCAACCTGATGGCCGAGGCGTTCCCGCGCTCGCGGTTCACCGGCTTCGACTTTTCCGACGCCGGGATCGCCGCGGCCCGCCAAGAGGCCGAACGTAAAGACCTCGCGAACGCGGGCTTCGAGAAACGCGACGCGGCACGCCTCGGCGAGAACGCCGGGTTCGACTTCATCACCACGTTCGACGCGGTGCACGACCAGGCTCGGCCCGACCAGGTGCTCGCCGCGATCGCCGGGGCACTGCGCCCGGGCGGTGTCTACCTCTGTGTCGACACATCCGCCTCCAGCAAGCTCGAGGATAACCTGGGCCACCCGCTCGGGCCGTTCCTGTATACGGTGTCGTGCATGCACTGCATGACCGTCTCCCTTGCCGACGGGGGAATGGGCCTAGGCACCATGTGGGGAGAGCAGACCGCACGGAGGATGCTTGGCGAGGCGGGCTTCACCTCGATCGAGGTCGCGCACCTCGACGGCGATATCCTCAATTGCTACATCATCGCCAGCAAGGGCTGAGCCGGAGCGCTGGGTGGGCGGCAGCGTGGTCGGCGCCGAGCCCCCGGGCACTGGTTTGCATAGACTTCGTGCATGACCCGGTATCCGGATAAGTTTCATGAGACGGGTATAGCTGCTCAGGCAGAAAGCATCCGGCAAACGGCTATGCGTTTCGATGAAGCGACGCTCGCCGCAGCAGAGAGTATCCGCGACGCGGAGAAGCGTTACCTTGAAGGAACGCTTCCGCACGCGGAAGCAGAAGCAATATTTGAAGCGGCTACTGCCGCTGTTCCGCACGCTGCTAGCCTCGTGTCGTTGCTAGCTATCCTCGACAGGTCCTTGACGGCAACAATGCAAATGGCTCTCCCAGAGCTAGTCAATGACACCAACATCGCCAGGATCACCGAGGTGCTGCGGTATATCGATAAAGAACTGAACAGCTACTTTGCAGATTCAGATACCGTTCACCTTACTAATGCGCTCGACACCGGGCGTGAGAATCTCTACCGGGCACTCCGGCGTAGCTTCGGCTACTGGCAACGGGGCAAGCCCCCGGAGACGCTCGTGGCGGACCTCGATCTTCGCCCCGAGCGACGCCAGACGCTCGCCAGCAAAGTGCTAGCAGCGCTGCGGGACTGGATTCCCGGCTCGCGCACCCAGCTCCGGGGCTCGCTGGGTTCTGGCACCGCTGACGACTACAGCGATATCGACATCTGCTGGGTAGTGCCCGACGCAAGCTTCGCCGAAGCCGTGGACACCGCAGCTGCCGCCCTGAGCCAGGTCACCGCGGTGCAGTCGTTTCGCACCGATCCCGAGCTGGCCCGGTCGGCCAGGCGGCGCCTGGTGTTCGCCCGCCTGTGCAACGTGCCGTTGTTCTGGCGGGTCGATATCGACATCCGCGCCGACTCAGTTGCCGCGGGTGATCATAACGATAGCGGCAACCCGGACGCCCGCAGCGACACGGGCTGGTCGGCTCCCGCCAGCGCGATCGAGAATGCCATCGCGGCCATCAAGGCGGCGGCACGCGGCCAGGCCGACACCGCTGAAGACCTGCTTCGGCGCGGCGGCGAGCGGATCGGCCATGACCTCGGACCCACTGCGGACCTGGCCGATGCGATCACCGGCCTCGCCGATGCGTGCGCCACCCAGGAAGCGGGCCTGGCGAACATGGCCGCCGAAGTGAGCCAGCTGATTGACCACCTCCTTCGATCGGACCGCGGGGCCGGGCAATCGGGAATCCTCGATGACGAGTTGTAAGGAGACGAAAGGCGGATCGGTGACCGTGGCGCACTGCCGCCGCAGCCTCAGGACGATCAGGGGCTGCCAGGTTGGATCGGCCCCTACGATGATTCCGTGGCTGAGGCGGTAACCGCGAGCCTGGGCGAACGCGAACGGCGTCCCGGTGATCTACTGCAAGGCCGGGGAGCGCAAGCACCGGCATCCGCCGCGCTCGATGACCAGACTGAGCAGCCCGGTCCCCGGATGTCACGGTCATGGCGCCCGCTTCCTGACAGGCGCCGGATGGGTGCATGTGAGACCACTCCGCCAAGCCACGCACCCGGGAACTACCCCCATCCCCCCACCACCCCCCAGGACGGCTCTTCCTCGCTCTCGATGATCGGCCGCCGCTTGCCGGCGTCAAGCTCGTTCGTCCTCGCCCGCGCCTTCCGGCGCGAAGCTGCGGGCGCTCCAGCTTGACCCCGGACCGCGTGACGGTACAGACCGGCAGCGACGAGGAAAAGCCACAACAACAGTCCCACCCCAGCCCGGGGCCAGGGCGGGCCACCGGGTCAGTTCACCAGGGCCTCTTGACAGCAGGGGCCTCCATGGGTGCGGTTTACAAGTTGGCGGAGCTGCCTCAGTTGGCTGAGGGCAATGCTTGCCGCCCCGTATGTCGCGGTACCTGGAGGTCCGTGAGGGTCCGGGCTCTTGGCTGCATCGGTCCTCGCTGGCCGCCTGACAAAAGACGCCGAGGAAGGTCCGCGCCCGGCAGTTTCGCGCATGCGGTGTGGCTACTGCCGCTGCGATATGGCGGTCGATTCGAGGCGGAGATCAACGAGAACCTCCTCGTTCGCTCCTCGGAACGTCAGTGTCAGGGCATGGGCGAGCGGATCAAGCCGGGGCCGGAACCGCAGGGCCAGTTCTTCGTAGCTGACTTCTTCTTTTTCGTGGCCTGGTTCTTCATGGCCGGTGTGCCCTGTGCTGCCATCGAAGGTGCTCAGGTACGTGCCGCCGCGATCGTCTTCGGCATGGACCGTGACGCCGAACCACTTGCGCCTGCCGTCCTCGCTGTATCCCCACCATGTAGGTGTCGCGCGCAGGTACAGCCGCCAGATGTCGGGCCAGGAGATCAGGCTGCCGAGCTGCACGGTCACGCCATCGATCGGCGGCAGGGTGGCCCCGATGTCCAGATGATGACCGGGCCCGTCGGCTCGCCGCGCCGCGCCGAGCATGCCCGACCAGCTGGCAGGCAGCCGGTCGGCCGGGCGATGCTCGGTCAGCACGGCACACAACTGCCGCAGCTGGTCCGGTAGCTCGCTGGCGGGGTCAAGCTCGCCCGATCGCTGGATCTCTGACGTCTTGGCCAAGGCGGCCGGGCACTGCCGTCTGAGGAAGTCCTCCGCGACGTTGCCAGCGTTGGTGAGCTGAAGGTCGATCAGCGAAAGGGCTTGGTCCACCAGCTCGCGTTCGGCCGGGCTTTCGGACGTCGGTGTGAGCTGGCTTACCTGCACTGCCGGACGCGCCGAGGGCAAGAGCCGGGTCGCTGACCCGTCCCGGCAGCGTAGCTCGAGCCACCCGATTCCACGGCCTGGAACCGGATCGAGCCCCAGGCTCACGGACAGGAGCCCGGCTGGCTCTCCTGATCGCCCGATCTTGCCCGACATCCCCCCGGGACGAAGGGTGTACCTCACTCCCTGGTCGTCGATGACGGCGAGTTCATCGGGCCGGATGAGGGTCCTAATAGTCGTCACGGCGGCATCAGCGCGCCTTCGTCTGGCCCAATTCACCTGCCTGCGCAAGGCCCATCGGGCAAACGGCATTCTGGGTGCTGGCATCCGGCGCTGCCTGCCCGCGGCAGGCTGGCCGTTCCCCGGCGGCGTCAGCGACGCATACAGCGTGGCGTGGCCCGCGCCGACAACCAGCGCCTCGGGAAGCAGCAGGCCCGCGGAGGTCGCGATGGGCGTCGCCCCTCCGAAAGACAACCATTGTTCGGGTGCACCCAGCGGACCCCGCTCATCGCCGCCCGGCGAAGGCGAGGTCGCTGCGGACGTGGGCAAGCGGCGGCGTTCCACCTCGGCTTTCAGCGCGGGCCAGCTCCGGTAGCTGTACTCGCGGGCCACGGCCAGCTGGGCCGCCGATAGCGTGACCCGGTCGGAGACCGTGCGAAGCCTGGCGATGGCGTGGACCTCGCCATGTGTCGCGGCGCGAAGCAGCTCTCGTGCCTGACGGCGAAGCTGGTCGATGTCGGGTCGGTCGGGAAGCTCGGGCATGACGTCTCCTCGCCGCCCGGGCTCGCGTTCGGGCGCGAAGCGAAGACGATCCTGCCGGAAAGCACGACCTCTTGTCAGAAGCTGTGGAGGTGGACTCAGGTCCTGCCCGCGAACCCGGCGGCGCCCTCCCGCGCCGATGCCGCCAGCTTATACGGCAATCTGAGTTTGTCACCTTAGGGAGTGGCAGTCCTTTTGGCCCGTCTTCCTCGACAGGCGCCGATCCCTCACGAACGAGCGGCGGGTCAAGGGGGGCGTAGCGATCGCATGCGACGGTCCGCAGGGCCGCCCTTGACGCGCCGCCCGCGAGCGGGACGCTGAAACGCCGAGGAAGACGGCTTGCCAGCACTGGGTGCGTGGCCGGTAAGCCTGCCTGATCGGCGGCCCGCTGAGGCTGGGGCCGACGCGCGCCCGGCCGGGCCGTTCAACGGCAGAGGCTGGGCGCTGGCGCTGGCCCGCGGCGCGCGGTATCCCTCGGCCATCGAAGGCGTGGAACGTGGGGGAGTTATGGAGATCCTCGGGCACTCGCGGATTGCTGTCACTCTGGAGATCTACACCGGCGCTGATGACGCCAGCCGCCGCGAGGCGATCGAGCGGCTCAATCGACTGTTTGAAGGGCGATCGGCGTGACCCGTTGCTGTCACTTCTGCTGTCACCAGATGAGAAGGCCCGGCTCGTGGCCGGGCGGTAGGCCTGTGACCTGGGTGGGCCTGCCTGGACTTGAACCAGGGACCTCTTCCTTATCAGGGAAGCGCTCTAACCGACTGAGCTACAGGCCCGACTGCCCGCCCCGGTACGACCACCTACGCCGGGTACGCCGGGCTAGGTTACCGCATGCCGGCAGGCGCCGCTTAGTCGGTCTCCTTGAGCGTGACCTCGATGCCGCCAGCCAGGCGGGTCACCAAGTTGTAGATGACCGCGCCGACGGTCGCCAGGGCGGTGATCAGCACCACGTTGATGGCCCCGACCAGCATCGTGTAGCCGAGGACCCTGGAGGCTGAGAACCACTTGCCGTTGGAGTCGGCCCCGGTGCTGTCCTTGCCGGAGGTGACGCTGGTGATCGTGGACTGGATCGAGTGGAAGACGCCGAGCTTGTTCAGGACGTAGTAGAGCGCCGCGACGGCCACGAACAGGACGACCCAGCCGACCAGAGAGACCATGAAGCTGAACTTCATAACCGACCAGGGCTCGATCCTGGACAGCACCAGCTGGGCGCGGCGGCTCTGCTGGTCAGCCGACCTGGGCGCGGGCCGGGGCGCTACGGTCGCTCGCGACGGGGGCGGGTGCGGCACGACCGGCTTGGGACGCGCGGGCTTCTTAGGCTTAGGCCTGGTCAGGGCGGCGAACGGCGCCGTGATCCTGGACGAGATCGACGGCGTGTCCGCGGGGGGCACCTGGGCCGGGTACGGCGGCGCCTGGCGCTGGTACCCGGGCACCGTGATCCCGTCGGCCGGCGGCGGGATGTCCGGGGACGGGTAGGCGTTGCCGGGCAGCGGCATGTCCGGCGCGGCGGGGCCGTCCGCCAGCACCGGGCCGACGGCGCCCGCCTGGTCGCCAGGGATCGTCTGTCCCGGCGGGATTGTCTGTCCCGGCTCGGGGCCTTCGGCAGCGCCCTCGGCCGATCGGTCGGTGAGCCACACCGCGGGCTCCACGCGCTGGTCCACCCCGTCCTCCTCCGGAACGTCGCCTTCCACGAGGTTATCCGCAGATGACGGGTCTGGGTCCTCTTCGACCAGACCGTCATCGATTGGGCCGTCTTCCGTGGCGACATCTATATGACGCGGGAAGGACCCGCCTCGTTGCGCCGGGTGGCCAGCGGACATGCCGAATTCCTGCCGCGGCCCGTCGTCCCCGTAACGATCCGTCACCAATAGTCACCTCAGGGCACCTTACACGTCACCGTCTTCGGCCGTCCCAGCATCGTCATCAACGACGGTAGCAACGTCGTCCGCCGCTTCCGCAGCCACGTCACCAGGGCCGATGCCGGTGCCGTCACCATTGCCCCCTTCATCGCCCACCAAACCGCCGTTGGTCCCGTCTAGTGACTCTTCGTTACGGGCGATGGCCACCAGGCTCTGCCCCGTGGCGAGGTTTACCAGCCGGACGCCCATGGTCTGCCTGCCGGACTGCTTGATCTCGGACGCGGCCGTCCTGATCACCCCGCCGGCCGACGTGATCGCGAAGACCTCATCCTCGGGACGCACCATCAGCGCGCCGATCAGCTCGCCCCGGGCCTCGACGATCCTCGCGGTCAGCACGCCCTGGCCGCCCCGGCCCTGCACCGGGTACTGGTCGGCCGGGGTCCGCTTGGCGTACCCGCCGCCGGTGGCGACGAGCACGTCGGCGCCGTCCCGCACCACGTACATGCCCAGCATCCGGTCGCCCTCGCCGAACCGCATCCCGATGACCCCGGAGGTGGCCCGCCCCATCGGCCGCAGGGCCTCGTCGGTCGCGTGGAACCTGATCGCCTGGGCGTTCTTGCTGACCAGGAGCAGGTCCTCGTCGGGCGAGATAAGCCTGGCCGCGATGACCTCGTCGTCCTCACGCAGGTTGATCGCGATGATGCCGCCCGACCGCGGAGAGTCGAAGTCGGTCAGCTGCGACTTCTTGACCAGCCCGCCCGAGGTAGCCAGGACCAGGTACGGCGCGACCGAGTAGTCGGGCAGCGCCAGCACCTCGGCGATCCTCTCGTCGGGCTGGAACGCCAGCAGGTTGGCCACATGCTGGCCGCGGGCATCGCGCGCCGCCTCCGGCAGCTCGTAGGCCTTCGCCCGGTAGACCCGGCCCTTGTTGGTGAAGAACAAGATCCAGTTGTGGGTGGTGGTCACGAAGAAGTGCTCGACGATGTCGTCCGTGCGGAGCTGGGCGCCGCGCACGCCCTTGCCGCCGCGCCGCTGCGCCCGGTACTGGTCGGTCTTGGTGCG
>Ga0070707_100005136_pt1 | contig 12266 bp, 5 predicted proteins | sample KBSK5502metaG_FD_65468 | JGI IMG/M metagenome (GOLD analysis project Ga0070707, IMG submission 65468) | Corn, switchgrass and miscanthus rhizosphere microbial communities from Kellogg Biological Station, Michigan, USA - KBS K5-50-2 metaG | ecosystem: Host-associated > Plants > Roots >... | reverse complement strand
GCGCAGCAGCGAGCGCACCCGCGCGAGCAGCTCGAGCTGATTGAAGGGCTTCTGGATGAAGTCATCCGCGCCGCCCTCGAGCGCCTGCACGCGCTCCTGGTCGCCGCTCGCGGTGATCATCACGATCGGCAGGAAGCGCGTCGCTGGGTCTTCCCGTAGCTTGCGGCAGACCTCGTAGCCGTTCATCCCGGTCATGACGATGTCGCAGAGGACCAGATCCGGCTTCTCCCTCGCGACGGCCTCGAGACCCGCCGCGCCGCTCGTCGCCGTCACGAGGTCGTAGCCGCGCGGCGTGAGGATCGCATCGAGCAGCTTCAGGTTCTCGGGCGTGTCGTCGATCCCGAGGATCTTCGGACGCGCGTTCACGTCTTCAGGTAGCCGCGTATTTGATCTGGGAACGCGCGCACGTCGATCGGCTTCGTGATGAACCCGTCGAAGCCGGCCTTGTCGAAGCGCTCGCGATCCTCCTTCATCACCGAGGCGGTCATCGCGACGACCGGGATCTTCGCGGTCGCCGGGTCGCCACGCAGCTTGCCCAGCGCGCTCACGCCGTCCATACCCGGCAGCTGGATGTCCATGAGGACGAGACCAGGGGCGCGCTGTTTCGCCAGTACGATCCCATCCTCGGCATTTGTCGCCTCGATCGTCACAAAGCCGTGGTACTGGAGTAGATCGCGGGCGAGCTTCATGTTCTTCTCGTTGTCCTCGACGATCAGGATCACGTCGCTCACGCGGTGACCTCACTCGGGCTGCGGACCGGCAGCGAGAACGTGAACGTGCTGCCCTTCCCGGGCTCGCTCTCGAGCCAGATACGGCCACCGTGCAGCTCGACCAGGCGCTTCGTGAGCGTGAGCCCGAGGCCGGTGCCCTCGCGCGAGCGCTCGCGGCCGACCTGGCGGAATTCTTCGAAGATGCGGGTCTGGTCCTCGGGCGCGATCCCGATCCCGGTGTCCTTCACCTCGATCTCGATCTGGCCATTCTGACGGCGCGCGGCGACGTCGACGCTGCCGCCGTCGGGCGTGAACTTCACCGCGTTCGTCAGCAGGTTGTAGAGGATCTGTTTCACCTTGCGCTCGTCGGCCTCGACCGTCCCGACATCGTTCGCGAGGATCGCCTGCATCTTGATGCCGTGACGTGCGGCGCGCTCGCGCACGATGGTGAGGCCGCTGTCGAGAGCGTCGGCGAGCGAGAACGTGGTCACCTCGAGCTCCATGCGACCGGCCTCGATCTTCGATAGGTCGAGGATGTCGTTGATGAGCGTGAGCAGGTGCTGGCCGGACGTCAGGACGTCCTCCTGATACTCGCGCTGTTTGGCGTTCATTTCACCGAAGATGCCTTGCAGCAGCACCTCGGAGAACCCGATGATCGCGTTGAGCGGCGTGCGCAGCTCGTGCGACATGTTCGCGAGGAACTCGCTCTTGTGCCGGTTCGCGACCTCGAGTTGCCGACTCGTGTCCTGGATCTCGTTGAACAGACGCACGTTCTGCATCGCGATCGAGGCCTGGTCGGCGAACGTCTCCGCGAGCGCCAGCTCGCGATCGCTGAACGGACGCACGTCGACACGCGACAGGATGAACGCGCCGATCACCCGATCTTCGTTGGTGAGTGGGACGCCGATGAGCGAACGCGAGCGCGATACGCGTACGACCGGCGAGTTCTCGACCAGATCCGGGAACTCGAGGACGTCCTCGTACCGCGCGGTCTCGCCGGTCTGGTACAGGCGGCTCATCACGGACACGCCTCCCGTGATCGGCCGCCTAAAGAGCCTTCGCTCGGGCAATTCTGCGTATCGGTCATACAGCTCGGGGCTCGTCGCCCAGCGTGTGTCTACGCTGAACGTGTCCTCGTCCGCGCGCTGGGTGATCCACGCGAGGTCGGCGCCCACGAGGCGGCCCGCGTTCTCGACGATGGCACGGAGCGTCGTGTCGAGGTCGAAAACCGTGCGGCTGATCGTCTTGAGCATGTCGCTGACCGCGGTCTGGCGCTCGAGCGACTCCTTGGTCTCGTTGAAGAGGCGCGTGTTCTCGATGGCGAGAGCCGCCTGGCCGGCGAACGTCTCGGCCAGCTGCACCTGGCGATCGCTGAACGGCCGCGCCTCGCGCCGGCGCATGACGATGACGCCGAGGGCCCTGCCGCCGCGCACGAGCGGCACCGCGAGCACGGTCCGCTGACCATCCTGCACGCCGGCGCGCTTGCTCTGCGGGTACTCGTCGGTCGCGGTCACGTCCGCCGCATGGACGGTGCGTACCTCGCGCGTTGCCCGACCGGACACCGACTCGTCATCGAGCGCGACGCTCATGGGCATCGGGATCGGCCCGTGGTGGGCGAGCGGTATGAGCTGTCCGTCTCGTTCCAGCAGCACGGCGGCGTCCTCGGCTGCCGCGAACTTCGTCGCGCTCGCGGCGATCGAGTCGAGCACCGGCTGCACGTCGGTCGGCGAAGCGGAGATGACGCGGAGGATGTCGGCGATCGCGGTCTGCTGCTCGAGCGACTCCCTCGTCTCGTTGAACAGGCGCACGTTCTCGATCGCGATGGCGGCCTGATCGGCGAATGTTTGGAGCAGCCCGATCTGATGTTCACTGAACAAGCGGCTCTCGAATCGCCGCAGCGCGATCGTTCCGATCGCTTTTCCCTCGCGCAGGAGAGGTGCGACGAGCGCGGTGTGGAAGCCAGTCTCGCGTGCATAGGCGGCGCCGAGCGGGAATTGGTCGGAGGCGCGCTGGAGATCCGCGATGTGTACGACGGTCGCGTCGACGAACGCCTTGCCGTTCATCGAGGTGCGTTCGAAGGGATACGAGAGATCAGGAAGGATCGGCACGGGACCACGATGTGCGGCAGTGCGCAGTGCGCCGTCGATCGGCAGCATCACAAGCGCGTCCTCGGCGCCGCAGAAGCGGACCGCGCTCTCGGCGACTGCCTCGAGGACCGGTTGCACGTCGGTGGGCGAGCTGGTGATGACGCGCAGGATTTCGGAGACCGCGGTCTGACGGTCGAGGCCCTCCTTCGTCTCGTTGAAGAGGCGCACGTTCTCGATCGCGATCGCGGCCTGGTCGGCGAAAGTCCGCACGAGCGCGATCTCCGCGTCGCTGAAGGCGCGGATCTCGTTCCGGCGGAGCAAGAAAGCACCTAGGACCTTCTGCTCGTACATGATCGGCACGGCAAGGCGAGATGCACCGACGAGTGGCAGGAGTGGGTCAGCGAACTTCGCGGGATCGACCACGTGCACGATCCGGCCTTCGCGCGCCGCGATGCTGACCGGAAGGTTGCCCGCGAGCGGCCGACGCGAGCCGATGCCCGAGGCGCCGGTCTGCGGCTGGTCGACGATCCCGGTGTACGCGCGCGAGACGAGCTCGTCCCCGTCGATGAGCTGGACCGCGCCGAGGTCGGCTCCGCACAGGGCCACCGCACGGTCGCACGCGACCTGCAGCACCTCGTCGATGTTCCCGCCGGCGCGGTTGATGACCTCGAGCACGTCGCGCGTCGCGGTCTGCTGCTCGAGCGACTCCTTCGTCTCGTTGAAGAGCCGAACGTTCTGGATCGCGATCGCGGCCTGATCGGCGAACGCCTTCACGAGCTCGATCTGGCGATCGGTGAACGGACGGTACTCGCGGTGGCGCAGGAAGAGGAGGCCGACGATCTCACGATCGCGCAGGATCGGGACGCCGAGCAGCGTACGGAAGCGCACGCCGCCGTCGGGCGTCTGCGCGATGCGGACCGAATCGAGCTCCTTCGCCACGTCGGGTATGTGGACCGGAGCGAGCGTGCGGACGATCCGACTCGACACATTGTCGGTCTCGCTCGCGAGCTCCGCGACGCGACGGCGGTTGCCGATCCGCAGCTCGTCGATCGGATCGCCCACCGTGGCGGTCACGACGACGTCGTCGCCCTCCCGGCGCCACGCAACAGCCGAGTCGGCTTGGCAGAGGCGCGATGCGGTCTCGATGACCGCCCGCAGGACCGGCGTGACGTCGCCGGTCGCCTGACTGATGACCCTAAGGACGTCGCTCGTCGCGGTCTGCTGCTCGAGCGACTCGTTGGTCTGATTGAACAGGCGGACGTTCTCCACGGCGATCGCGGCCTGGGCGGCGAACGACTCGACGATCTCGATCTGGCGAGGTGTGAATCCGCCGGGTGCATCGCGTCCGACGCGAATCACCCCGACCACCTCGCCGTGCACGATGACGGGTACGGCCAAACGGGTCGCACTCCACCCGGGCGGTCCCATTCTCGCCGGTTCAAGCCGCGGATCCTCCCAAACGTTCGGGCTATGGTTGGATCGCCGCTCTTGGATAGCGCGCGCGACAAGAGAACGGTTGCCTTCGCCAAGGGGTGCGCTCCACCCAGGCCCGGCACCAGCCCAGTTACCTGCATTCGCGCGGAACGTGAGCGTGTTGTCGGCGACCGACCAGAACCCCGCGTTGTCGGCGCCGCAGAGCCGGAGGGCGGCGTCGACGATCGTTTGCAGCACCGGCTGGACGTCGTCGCGCGCCTGGCTGATCGCCCGGAGCACCTCGCTCGTCGCGGTCTGGCGCTCGAGCGACTCCTTGGTCTCGTTGAAGAGCCGCACGTTCTCGATCGCGATGACGGCCTGTCGCGCGAATGTCTCGACGAGCTCTACCTGACGAGCCGTGAACTCTCCTCGCTCGGATCGGCGCAAGAGGATCGCCCCGATCGGTTCGCCCATCCGCAGCAGCGGCGTCGCCAGGATCCCGCGAGTCGTCGGCGAGGCTTTTCGGCCCTCCGGGTACTCGTCTTGCTCGGCCTGCAGATCGGCGACCTGAATCGTCCGACGGTCGACGATCGCTCGCCCGGCGACGAACGTCGTGTCGATCGTCGCATCTTTCGGGATCAACGCGACCGCGCCGTAGTGCGCTCGAATGCGGAAGAGCGAATCGGCGACCAGCCCGACCGCCGCGTCCTCAGCGTTGCAGAACCGCGCGGCACTCTCGGCGATCGCATCCAGAGCAGGCTGCACGTCGGTAGGCGAGCTCGAGATGACGCGCAGGATCTCTGTTGTCGCGGTCTGTTGCTCGAGCGCCTCCTTCGTCTCGTTGAAGAGGCGCAGGTTCTCTGTCGCGATCACCGCTTGCTTCGCAAAAGTCTCGACGACGGCGATCTGTCGTTCGGTGAATCCATCCGGCCTCTGACGCGCGAGGATGAGGAGCCCGGTCACCTCGTCGTCGCGGACAAGGGGGACGGAGAGGCGCGTGCGCGAGCCGGTCGTGTAGGTGAAGCCCCACTTGGGCAGCGTCTCAAGGTCCAGGTTCGAAAGGTGTACCGAGCGGCGCTCGCGGATCGCCTCGTCGTCGCCCGGCCCGAGCTTGAACGGTCCGCTGGACGCCTGACGCTTGAAGTTCTCCTCCATCTCGGCCGACGCGCCGCTGTACGCGACGAGCTTCAGGTCGGCGCCGTCGCGGCGAACGACCATGGCGTGGTCGGCTTCGCAGAGATCGCGTGCGCGCTCGAGGACCGTCGTGAAGACCGCGTCGAGGTCGAACGCGGACTTGCTGATCGACCCAAGCACCTCGCTCACGGCCGTCTGCTGTCCAAGGGCTTCTTTCGTCTCGTTGAAGAGGCGCACGTTCTCGATCGCGATGACCGCCTGGTCGGCGAAGGTTCGGACGAGGTCGATCTCGCTCGACGAGAACGGCTTCACCCCGGCGCGGCGAAGGAAGATCGTGCCAAGCGCGCGACCCTGCCGCACGAGCGGAACGGCGAGGACCGAACGCGTCAGGTTGCCCGGCGATACGGTCGCGGTGGTGACCGGGTACTCGGTGCTGGCGAGGATGTCGTCGACCGAGATCGGGCGCTGCTCGCGTATCGCTCGGCCGCTGACGGTGCCCTCGATCGGGATCTCGCTCGGCGAGGACGCCGCGGCGCCGGACGCACGCACGAGGTGACGGATGAACAACCGCCCTTGATCGTCAAGGAGGGCGATGCTTGCCGTGTCCGCGGCGCACATGCGCACCGCGCTGCCGGCGATCGTCCCCAGGACCGGCTCGACGCTCGTCGGCGAGCTCGAGATCGCCTCCAGGACCTCCGCGATCGCAGTCTGCCGCTCGAGCGACTCCTTCGTCTCGCTGAAGAGGCGCACGTTCTCGATCGCGATCGCGGCCTGATCGGCGAAGGTTTGGACCAGCCTGATCTGCTGATCAGTGAAGGGGCGCTTCGCCCGACTCAGGCGGATCACGCCAAGCAGCTCACCGTCCCGGATCATCGGCACGCCGAGCAGAGTCCCGAATCCGGCATCGGCGTGGAGCCGGAGCTGCGTTGGAGTGAGCTCGACGTCCGCCGAAATGTCCGGGATGTGCACCGTCTCCCGCCTCTTCTCGACTCGGTTGAGGATGCTCGATTTGAGGCTGCCACTAGTCGCCACCTGGTCCGAATTGCGCTGGAGCGCCGTCCGCAGGTACGTCGTGAACTCGGGCGATCCGTAGGCTGCGGCAGCGTCGAACGTCTGACCGTTCCACCGCGCGATGAAACCGTGACCCGAGCCCGACAGGCGTGTGGCGTTCTCGACGAGAGTGTCCAAGACCGGCTGTAGGTCGAATGCCGACCGGCCAATGACCTGAAGAACTTCGCTCACTGCCGTCTGCTGCTCCAGCGCGTCCTTCGTCTCGTTGAAGAGGCGCACGTTCTCGATCGCGATGACGGCCTGATCCGCGAACGTGCGCACGAGCTCGATCTGGCGGTCGGTGAATGGACGGACCTCAGGGCGCATGAGCACGAAGACACCGACCGGGAATCCGTCGCGCATGAGCGGAACGCCCAGCATCGTGCGGTAGCCGCCCACCTTCTGCATTTCGCCGGCCTTGTATTCAGGATCGGCGAGGGCATCGGGGATGTGCACTACGGCGCGTTCCAGCGCGACGCGGCCGATGAGCGTCTCGCGGCCGGGCGTACGGACCGTGTCGAGCGCAAGGCGTTTGTACTCAGGCGTGATGTTCGGGCCCCAGAAGGCGGCGGTGCGATAGACCGCGCCGTCAAAACGATGTATCGACCCGCGCTCGGCCTCACAGAGGCGCGCGGCCTGCTCGACCAGTGTGGAGAGGACGCTCTCGAGGTCGAACGCGGAGCGGCTCATCGAGCCGAGGACCTGAGCAACGGCGGTCTGCTGGTCCAGTGCCTCCTTCGTCTCATTGAAGAGCCGCGTGTTGCCGATCGCGATCGCGGCCTGATCGGCGAACGTCTCGACGAGCTCGATCTCACGCTCGCCGAACGGTCGCACCTCGCGCCGCGCGACGATCAGGCCGGCGACGGGCTCGCCATCACGCAGGATCGGTATCGCGAGAACGGTGCGTGCCTTCACGAGGCGAGCTGTTCGAGACGCCTGGTACAGCTCGGCATCGGCTTCGATGTCGTGGAGGTGCAGGGTCGTCCGCTCCTCGTAGAGCCGACCCATGATCGACTTGGACGGAGCGGGGGACCATGGCCCCCGTGGCACAGACCGCATGAAGCCGCGCATCTCTTCGACCGCCTCGGGTGGGAAACCGGAGCTGACCGCGGTGAGGATGGTGTCCCCCACCGTCCTCGAGTTGATCCACGCCAGGTCGGCAGCGCAGAGGCTTGCGGCGTTTTCGACCACGCTGTCCAGCACCGGCTGTAGGTCGAAGGCCGAACGACTGATGGTCTTCAGTACCTCGGCGATCGCGATCTGCCGTCCGAGCGACTCCTTCGTCTCGTTGAAGAGGCGCACGTTCTCGATCGCGATCGCGGCCTGCTCGGCGAAGGTCTCGATCAGCGACACCTGCCGCGGCGTGAAGGGCCGCACCTCCGTGCGTCGCAGGTTGATGACGCCGATCGCGCGACCCTCGCGCATCATCGGCACCGCCAGGACGCTCCGAGTGCCGACCAGCTGACGGGCACGGCGAGCCTCGTCCGACAGCTCCACGTCCTGCTGCACGTCGTCCCACGCGATCGTGTGCCCTTCGATCAGGACGCGTCCCGCGACATTGCCGCGTTCGACGGGCATGCCTGCGGCGAAGGTGGCCATGGCTTCCGCTGGGATGCCCCAGCCAGCCACGCCGTGCATGCGGTCCTCGCTGTCGCGCAGCGTCACCGTGGCACGGTCGGCGTCGCACAGCGAGACCGCGTGCCTCAGGATCGTGTCGAAGACCGGCTGGACCTCGTTGGTGCGCGCGATGACGGCGAGCACGTCGCTGATCGCCTGCTGCTGCTCGAGGGCCTCCTTCGTCTCGTTCACCAGGCGGGTGTTCTCGATGGCGAGAACCGCTTGGTCGGCAAAGGTCTCCACGAGCTCGATCTGGTGCGCGTCGAACGGGCGTGCCTCGTAGCGCCACAGGCCGATAACGCCTATTGGCTCGCCATCCCGCAGCAATGGCACGCCGAGCTGTGTGCGTTGAGTGCCAAAACGGACATCGTATTCAGGGTCCTTCTCGATGTCCGGGATGTGCACGGTGCCACGGTCGATGAGCGCTCGGCCGATGGTCGCAGCGCGCGTCGTCTGCGTGAAGAAGGGGAGCAGCTCTTCGGTGTTCGGTGTCGCGCCGCGCATCGAGACCATGCGGTAGGCATTCGACCCCTCGACGCGATACATGTAGCCGACGTCCGCGCCGCAGAGCTTCGTGGCGTGCTCGACGATCGAACTGAAGACGTCTTCGATGGCGAAGCCCGAAGTTGTCATGGATCGGAGAACTTCTGCGACAGCCGTCTGCTTCTCGAGCGCTTCCTTGGTCTCGTTGAAGAGGCGAACGTTCTCGATGGCGATCACCGCCTGCTGCGCAAAGGCGCGAACGAGGTCGATCTGGCGTTCGGTGAACGGCCGAACCTCGGTGTGGTTGAGACCGATCGCGCCGATGACCTCGTTGCCGCGCATCAGCGGGACGGCGAGCACCGTAAGGAAACGTCTTCCGACGTGCCGTGCGTCCTGCGCGATCCCGTTCAGCTCCGGGTCGGTACGGACGTCGTGAACATGCCAGACGCGGGCATCGAGGATCGCGCGACCCACGACAAAGCCACGATGCGGACGCAGCTTCTGGCGGAAACCCGCCCAAACCTCCGCATCTTGTGGCGTCCGGCCATAGCTCGCGACCGAGCTGAACTCCTCGCCGTTACGTCGCCAGAGCAATCCCGAATCAGCGCCACAGAGAACGGCCGCCTTCTCGATCACCGTGTCAAGCACCGCAGGAAGGTCGGGCGGCATGCGACTCATGACCGCGAGGACGTCTGCCAGCGCCGTGTTATGCGCAAGCGCTTCCGCGAGCTGCGCGTCCGATGGCGCCGCCGTGACTTTCGCCTTCGCCAACCGATCCCTCCCCGTGAGTGCGGTCATGCTAAGGACCCGCGCTGTAGGGCGAAAGGGATAATCCGCGCGTGAGCGTGGCCGTCGCGCGCGATCTCGACGATGCGCTGGAACACCTTTCCAGCGCCACCGACGTAACACTGCTCGCCGGCGGAACCGACCTGCTGGTCGACATCAACTTCGGGCGGAAGCGGCCCGAGCGCGTTGTCGCGATCCATCGCGTTAAGGAGCTCGACCACCTCGAGCGCAACGGCAACGTGCGCATGGGCGCCGGCGTCACGTACACGCGGATGCTGCGGGACGACCCTGGCTCGCAGGCGCTGCGCGAGGCGGCGCGGACCGTCGGCTCGCCGCAGATCCGCAACGCCGGAACGCTCGGCGGCAATCTGGGGACCTCATCGCCCGCCGGTGACACGCTGCCGGTGCTCGCGGCGCTCGACGCGGTCGTCGTGCTGCGTTCCAAGCGCGGCGAACGTCGCGTGCCGTTCACCGAGTTCATGACTGCTCCGAAGAAGAACGTGCGCCAACCCGACGAGCTCATCGTCGCCGCGGAGTGGGACGACGCCGGACCGTCGCAGATCTTCATGAAGGTCGGGACGCGCAACGCGATGGTGATCGCGGTCGCCGGGCTGGCGCTCGTGGTCGATCGCGCCCGCAAGCGCGTCGGCGTCGGACTCGGCTCGTGTGGGCCAACGATCCTCCGCGCGCCCGAGGCGGAACGCTTCGCCGCCGGACTGTTGGAATCCCATGGCTGGGAGCGCGCGCTCACGGCGACCGACGCCGCGCGCGCGGAGTTCGGTCGCCTCGTCGCGAGCGCGGCGCGGCCGATCGACGACGTGCGTGGCACCGCCGCCTATCGCCGTCATGTTCTCGCGGTCATGGCCGACCGCGCGCTCGCACGTGTCGGAGCGATCGTCGAGTGAGGCTCAAGCTGCACGTCAACGGCAGCGAGCGCACCGCGGAGGTGCGCGAGCACGAGAGCCTGCTCACGGTGCTGCGCGAGCGGCTCGGCCTCTGGGGCAGCAAGAACGCATGCGAGCAGGGGGAGTGCGGCTCGTGCTCGGTGCTGCTCGACGGCCAGCTGGTGTGCGCGTGCCTCGTTCTCGCCGCGGCCGCGCAGGACCGCGAAGTCCGCACGGTCGAGGCGCTCTCCGACGGCGACCGTCTCCATCCACTGCAGCGCGCGTTCGTCGACGCCGGCGCGGTCCAGTGCGGCTTCTGCACGCCCGGCTTCATCGTGTCCGCGGCCGCGCTGCTGCGCGAGAACCCCGAGCCGAGCGACGCCGAGATCCGCGAAGCGCTGTCGGGGAACATCTGTCGTTGCACCGGATACGGGAAGATCCTCGAGGCCGTCCATCGCGCGGCAGGTCAGCCGTGATGACCGTCGCGATCAGCATCGCCGACGCGCGTGGACGATCCGAGGTCGAAGCGTTCTATCGAGATCAACTGGGCCGCGATGTTCCGCTGGAGGCCGACCAGCAAGTCATCCTCGCTCGTGACGGCGACGCAGTCGTGGGAGCGCTGCGCCTTTGCCCCGAGGCCGGCACCCTCCTGCTGCGAACGGTCGTTGTCGCGAAGGAGCGTCGCGGCCAGGGCATCGGCCGGGCGCTCCTCGCAGAGGCTTCGCAGGCGATCGCTGGTCGCGAGTGCTGGTGTTTTCCTTGGTCGTATCTCGAGCGGCTCTACGCGGACATCGGGCTCGCTCGAGTGTCGGACCATCGCGTCCCCGCCGCTCTATGGCACCGAATGGAAGCAGGATGCATCGCCACATACCGGGCGCCGAAGCGATGACGCTCGCGCCTCCACGTCCGAAGGTCCGCGGCGGCGTCGGCGAATCGGTTGCGCGTACCGATGCGCCGCCCAAGACCAAGGGCGAGTTCAAGTACGGCAGCGATCTCGCGCGCGAGGGCATGCTCTACGGCGCGACGCTCCGCAGCCCGCACCCGCGGGCGCGCATCGTTCGCATCGACACCGCGGCCGCGCGCGCGATGCCGGGCGTACAGGCGGTCCTCACGTCGGCGGACCTGCCGACGCGCGAGAAGTTCGGTCTGATGAAGCTCGATCAGCCGGTGCTCGCCACCGACGTCGTGCGCTATGTCGGCGAGCCGGTCGCGGTCGTCGCGGCCGAGGACGCCGAGCAGGCGCGCCTGGCGGTGCGCGCCATCAAGGTCCAGTACGAACCGCTGCCCGCGATCACCGACGCGGTGGCGGCGCTGCAGAAGGACGCGCCGCGTCTTCACGACGACGGCAACGTCATCGAGGACGTGCGCGTCGTACACGGCGATCCGAACGCGAGTGCGGACGTCGTGGTCGAAGGCGAATACGAAGTCGCGATGCAGGACCAGGCCGCGCTCGGTCCGGAGGCCGGCCTGGCGATCCCGGACCACGACGGCGGCGTGACGTTGCATGTGGCGACGCAGTGGCTGCACGAGGACCTCCGGCAGATCGCACCGTGCCTCGGTCTCCATGAGTCGAAGGTGCGTCTCGTGCTCGCCGGTGTCGGCGGCGCGTTCGGCGCGCGCGAGGACGTGACGCTGCAGATCCACGTCTGCCTCCTCGCGCTCGCGACGAAGCGGCCGGTCCGCATGACCTACGGCCGCGAGGAGTCGTTCTACGGACATGTGCACCGCCACCCCGCGCGCATGTGGTACGCGCACGGCGCGACGCGCGACGGCGATCTCGTGTTCGTGCGCGCGACGATCGTCCTCGACGGCGGCGCGTACGCATCCTCCAGCTCCGCCGTCGTGGCGAACGCCGCCTGCTTCGGGGCCGGTCCCTATCGCGTCCCGAACGCGGTGGTCCACGCGGTCGGCGCGTACACCAACAACCCGCCGACCGGGGCGATGCGCGGCTTCGGCGCGGTGCAATCGTGCTTCGCGTACGAGGCGCAGATGGACAGGCTCGCGGCCGCGCTCCGGATGGATCCGGTCGCGCTGCGCGAGCGCAACGCGCTGCGCAACGGCGACGTGATCATCACCAGCCAGCCGGTCGAGGGCTCCGCGCC
>Ga0070707_100005135_pt1 | contig 12266 bp, 12 predicted proteins | sample KBSK5502metaG_FD_65468 | JGI IMG/M metagenome (GOLD analysis project Ga0070707, IMG submission 65468) | Corn, switchgrass and miscanthus rhizosphere microbial communities from Kellogg Biological Station, Michigan, USA - KBS K5-50-2 metaG | ecosystem: Host-associated > Plants > Roots >... | reverse complement strand
GATAACAACCCGGACATGCGACCAGCTTCGCGTCTCGGATTTTTTCCCGGTAAATCTCCGGCAAACCGTAAATCGATTGGCCTAACAAATCGGGCGCGGCATGATCGTGACCATAAAATTCCTGATAAACAGCCGCATCTTTTGTCCGGAAATCCGCGCTAAGATCGACAACGCGCGCGCCGGCCGACAACAGTGGCTTGGCAAACTCGGCAGCGAGTCCGTGCGGGAGTGCGAGAAAGACAACACCGGCTTCGTGCGCGATTTGTTTTGGATCGGGATTGGAAAATTGGAGCGCAGCCGCGACTTTGTGGTGCGAAAAGCGCGGGAAAACTTCCGCTAGTGCTTTACCAGCCAACTGCCTCGAAGTGGCCGCGACAAGATCGACATGCGGATGCGCCAGGAGCAGACGCACCAGTTCTTCACCGGTGTAACCGGAAGCGCCCACCACCGCGACTTTCGTCTTTGTGCCGCTGAGGACAGCGGCCTCGACAGCTTTCTGCACAACGCGCAATGCGTATTCCGTCTCGCGCAGATTGCAACGGAATTGTAATTGTCACCCGCGAATGACGCGAATGAACGCGAATACAAATTTTTTCTTAATCGGGTGAGAGGCTGAGGTCCGCGACATTCGTATGATTCGCGTGATTGGCGAGACTTATTAAGAACCGAGGCCGGTTCACATCAGCGTTGCGCTTCGCACAGCGAAGCGGCTACAGTTTCACTATGGACGCTCTCTATCTTGTCGGCATCGCGGTGCTCGCCGTTTTTGGTTTCGTCTTCGCGATCGTTCTTTTCAACTTTTTCGGGATCTGGCTCCGGGCGCGCATCGCCAATGCGCCGGTCGGCATGGGCAAAATGATCGGGATGCGGCTCCGGCGCGTGCCAGTTGGGTTAATTGTCGATAATCGCATCACCGCGGTGAAAGCGGGCATTGAAGTGCCGAGCGATCCGCTGGAAGCGCATTATCTGGCAGGCGGCGATGTGACTCAGGTCATTCTGGCGTTGATCGCAGCCGACAAGGCCGGCATCTCACTCGATTTCAATCGCGCTTGCGCAATCGATTTGGCGACGAAGGGCACAGGCAAAACCGTCCTCGAAGCGGTGCGCACGAGCATCAATCCGAAAGTGATCGACGCGCCGAACCCGGCGATGGGTCGGGCAACGATCGACGGCGTGGCCAAAGACGGGATCGGCGCAAAAGTGAAAGCGCGCGTGACGGTGCGGTCGCATCTGGATCGATTTGTCGGCGGCGCGACCGAGGAGACAATCATTGCGCGTGTCGGCGAAGGCATCGTCAGCGCGATCGGCTCGGCTGATTCCTACAAAGACGTTCTGGAAAATCCGGACCGCATTTCAAAAGCAGTGTTGGCGAAAGGTCTCGATAGCAACACGGCCTTTGAAATTCTTTCCATCGACATCGCCGATGTCGATGTTGGCGACAACATCGGCGCAAAATTGCAAAGTGAGCAGGCCGATGCGGACAAACGCGTGGCACAGGCAAAAGCGGAGGTGCGTCGCGCAGCTGCGGTCGCAGTGGAGCAGGAAATGAAGGCCAAGACGCAGGAGATGCGGGCGAAGGTTGTGGAAGCTGAAGCGCAGGTGCCGCTGGCAATGGCGGAAGCGTTTCGAGCCGGTCATCTCGGCATCATGGATTATTACCGGATGAAAAACGTGCAGGCCGACACGACGATGCGTGAATCAATTGCCGGAACGGATAAGCCGCGGACGGAAGCGAGCTGATGAAAGTCGGAGCTGGAGATTAGAAAGTAGAAAAAATGGCGGCGCTGCATCTCGATAATTTGCTTTTCCTTTTGTTCGTCGCGCTGGCGATCTTTTTTCAAATCCTGACCAGAGCCGCGACTAAAAGCCACAGGCGTCCGGGCAACACAAGGCGAAGATCTACATCTCCCTCGCAAATGTCTCGCCCGCTTGCGCGCGAGCCGGACGAAACAGATGAAGAACGGATCCGCAAATTCCTGGAAGCGCTCGGGCAGCCGACCACATCAAAACCGCCGGCGCCGGTTGCGCCGCGACCCACGTATCAAAGGCCAGCGGTTTTGCCACACGTTCCTCCGCCATTGAGATCGCCGCTGCCGCCGCTGACGACGCGGCCGCCAGATTTGCCGCGCGAAATAAGATTATCCGGCCAAATAACTCCGACGCGTGAGGCGACAACTTTTCAGCCGAAGGTCGCCGAGTCGCCGGTGTTCGAAGTTCAGCAGGGTCCGCCCCCACTCGAGGCGATTTCAGAAGCCGAGGTCAGGGCGGCGTTTCAGCCAGTAGCAGCGCGGTCGAGCGTGAAGACTTACGACATCGCGACGCTGCTAAGATCGACATCCGGTTTGCGTAACGCGATTATATTGCGCGAAATTTTTGGGCCACCTCGCAGCTTGCAGCCGCTCGATTTGGTCGGAAGCGTTTGAGCTTGGACGCGAAGTTCGTATCCTTCCGCTCCTTCCAACACGCCGGCGTGGCGGAATGGCAGACGCGCTGGACTCAAAATCCTGAAATCAGCGATTTCATCTGATCAATTCCGATCAAATCTCATTAGCTGTTTTCAGAGGGAAAATCGGCTTCTAACGCTGTTTCCACTCGTTCAACGAGGGACCGTCAAGAAGCGGGCGAAAGTAGAACAAAAGTAGCACAAAGAGGCGGCGACTCTCCTCGCGCGCACGCGCGGGCGCGTAGGCAGTGATCATTTGTATCATCGTGTAATGTCTGAGCAGCGGGGTCCAGAGCGGTAAAAAACCAGCAGAAAAAGTTCGCCGCCTCTCACACCGAAGGCATCAGAGGCGGCGGTAGTTCCCCCCAGAACTGTTCTGAGACTAAGGCGATTCAGAACAAGGGCCAAGACTTTTCGGGAGACAGCATTTGTCAGCTTCAATATGTAAAATCGCCGGCCAGGAACTCCTCAGTTCGGACAACCTCATCGCGATGATCGAGAATTTCGACGCGGCATCCGTTGACTCTACTGCTCCACTTGGCGTATCCGACTGCCGCGGACTCAGTCTCGAACCAGAGTGAGCCGTGCGATAGGCGTTCACCCTCAAGTTTCCATCCACGCCGCTTCTTGCGTGGTCGGACTTTGTATTGCTCCATCTCCGTTGCGGCGTTGTTCAGCCGAGAAGATTCTTGAGCGCAAGGTACGGCCAGCTTTCGCTTCCGTACAATCGCCGTAAACGTTGAAGCGCACGCAGGCATTGAGGATCTGTGGCGAGTCGCACGCTGTGTTGCCGGTAGAGTTTGTGGTGGCCTTGGCTCAGCGCCCGCTCCCACCGCCGGCGAAATCGGCCATCGTTGCGCAGATGCCGGTAAGCCGTGTTGCGCGAAATATGTGCGGTTTTACACGCGAGGTTCATACGCGGGTCTTGCCTAAGCGCGGCAAGCAGCCTTTCCCGCCACGGAAATGCCCGCTGAGGCGATTTTGACAAGCGACGAGGCATAATTTAGCCGAATGTTCAATCGAACGTATCTCGGGGCGCTTAGACTGCAAGCAACGCCAATTTGGACCTCCTCAGCCTAGTTGCATCTGGTCGCCATTCCGAATATGCGTTCTGGCACGATGTACGCTTACCGACTTAGCAAGCTCACGTTCAATGATGAGACAGAGCTACGACCTGGAAAACTCACGATTGTTTGCGGTCCGAACAATGTGGGCAAAAGTCGGATTCTCAAAGAGATTGCGGTAATTTCATCATCGTCTGATCCTCCGCCGACAGTACTGGTACGAGATGTTAAACACGTGTTGCCAGACAGTCTTGATGAATTGCGACAAGCGTACTCATTTCATAGATATTTTGAGGACCGAGGATGGAGGGGCCGCTGCCTGGCGCCAAATCTTTGTAGCGAATGGAGTTTTTCTGGCGGGGGTGCATGGCCAGACCACTATGCAGGCTTGATTTCGCGCCGCGATCAAAACCGAGAGCGCACTTTTGCTTCTAACTTTGGTTCAGATTTGCTTGCACATCTTACGACAGAACATCGCCTTCAATTAGTAAAGGAATCACCCAGTGCATCTCATGAACAGGAAGTTTCTAACATGCTACAGGCGCTTTATGAAGGTGGTGCACGCGCAGAGAAGCTGGTCCGAGATGAGGTCGAAAGAGCGTTCGCACTTCAAGTCGCGCTCGATTTTAGCGCACCACGAACGTTGGTTCTGAGGGTCGGTGCGGATTTTTCCAAGCTACCGCCCGACCCTCGCGAAGCCAAACCGGTCTTAATGAGACATGAAAAGCTCGACGATCAGGGTGATGGGCTGCGGGCTTTTGTCGGAATCATCGTGGCAATTTTGGCCGTAAATCGCGGAGTTTTTCTAATCGACGAGCCGGAGACATTTCTTCATCCGCCACAAGCGTTCCGAATTGGCCAATTTCTCGCAAACCATGCAGATGAATCGAGGCAGTTAGTCGTTGCAACACACAGCGTCGACTTCCTTCGAGGCGTTTTGAACCAAACGCGAGATGTCACGGTGATCCGAGTCGATAGAACGGATGATCAAAATTCATTTCTTCGACTCGAGCCGACAACGCTCGAACGGATGGCGACGGATCCTCTGCTAAGCTCAGCACGCGTGTTAGATGGATTGTTCTACACCGGTGCATTGGTCGTCGAGGCTGACCGCGACGCACGCTTCTACCAAGCCGTTTTCAAGAAGCGTTTTCCAGACGTAGATCTTCATTTCGTCAATGCCGATAATAAACAAACGGTTTCAAAAATCATCAGATTGTACAGAGATCTCGTCGTCAGGTGCAGCGGTATCGTCGATTTCGATGTGCTGAATGATGCACGCGACTTCGAAAGCATGCTCGATGGGCTTGCGATGGACGAACCTAATAAGCGAGCGGCGCTTGCACTTCGAGGCAACATCGGGGCAGAAGCAAAAGAAGTACCGGCCGAAGAACGGTTCGCAGCGGCAACTAGTAAGATCGAAGTCCTCAGTGCAGAGGCGCGGGCATGTGCGGCAAATCTCAAAGACGATCTCGCGCCGTTCTTATCCGCGCTGGATGCAAAATGTCGCGATATCGCGGAAGCCGCAAAAGGCTGGAGGGAGCTAAAACAGAAAGGAATTTGCGCTCTGTCCGAATCGGCGCAGGCCGAGTTTTGGAAGCTGTACGATTTGTGTACTCAGGTAGGCCTGATGATCACGCCGACGGGCGAACTAGAATCAATGTTGATCGATTACGCGATTGAAAGAACGACAGATAAACGAGGTTGGATCTCGCGCGCATTGAAGCTAATTCCTGGCCTTGAACTAGACGATGCGAAAAATCCGTGGAAGTTTGCCGTATCGGTGCACGACACCCTGCGCGTAAATAAGACAGCCTAACACCTGATATGCGCCGCATTTTCGTTTTCGCGCCTACTGTTACTTGCACTCAATGCCATGCAATCAATCGGCATGAACCAGGCGATCACTGCAAGGATCTGTGAGGCCGAAAGCCGCGGCGGTGAATAAAAGATTCTGAGTCGTTACCATTATAAAAATTCCTCGGAGCAATAACAGATCAGCGAATTTCGACGAACTTTGCTAACACACCCTTCCCTTCAGCGCATTACGCCGCGCGCTGCTTTTGCACAAATGCGTCGATTGGTGCGGCGATTTGTTGAAGCGTATCGCGGCCGGGGTGAGTTCGGAAAATGGAAGGCGACCCAGCCGATTCGCCACGCCGGCCCCTCGCGCGCCGCCTCAACTTGGGGTTGCGAGCCTAATCGGCTAAGGTGAACATCCGGTTATGAAAATCGAGGTGATTCACTGAAATGCCGATGCAGGCTGAGAATTGCAGCTTGCAATTAGGCAAGTTTTCCCGCCATAACCTTGGCCTATGAAAACGCGCCTTCTTACCCTCAGTTTAGTTTGCGCTTTAGTTCTGACATCTCAGCTAACCGGTTTTCAGTCATACGCAAATCTGTCGAGTCTTCCACGTAATAAACCTTCAACTGTTGCTGAGCAGCGTTACAGAATTGGAGCGATATGTAATGACGGGTCGGAGAGTAGTGCGACTGGACGCGGAGCGTGCTCACACCATGGCGGTGTCCAGTGTTGGAAGTACTCTGACGGCTCGTGCACGAAGCCTTAAAGTTACTAGCATCCGCCGCTTGCCTTGAAAACAACGGAAAAACCTTTGGCACTCTACGTTGCGTGGTCGGCTGCCGCCGTGCTCCTTGCTCTTGCAGCCCTTGCAAGACATCCCTACAGCTTTTATCTGCTCTTGCGTTGGATTTGCTGCGCGGTTTTCGCGTATTCCGCATTTACCGCGCACGAAAAGAACCGTGCACCTTGGGCTTGGGTATTTGGCGTGATGGCTGTCTTGTACAATCCCATTTTTCGCGTCCGTTTGGATCGAAGCACATGGGTCGCACTTAATTGGATTACAATCGCTGTGATCGTAATCGCGGCTATCGTTTTCTGGCGTGCTGGCAAGCGGCCACCGGGTCAATCAAACCGTGAAGTACTGGGAAATCATCGCGAATAATCTCAGCACGGGGGGATGGACGTGGGGCTTGGTGACAGGAACTAATGCTGAAGGTGAAACGATCTTCGTCGCGGATGCTCACGGCAGAGACGGCAAACGGTTTGTGGTTCGTGCTGATGAATTGCTGACGGCATTTATTGAACTCGAACGCGCAACTCAAGGCCTCTAACAAAATGTTAAACAAAGAAGTGCGTGCGAGCCGGATCGCCAAGAGGGGTTAGTGATACCGGTTCAGGGCATTCTCGGGTCCTCGGGCGCGTAGTCGACGCTAGTCACTTTGATGTTCATCTCCGAGCGCGGTCCGGTCGTCTAACGAGACACAAGATCAGTGACCGTGGGCCCTGTAAAGCGTGCCACGCAGCCAAAGCGCGGAGGGCAACCACGCAGAAGGGTGGAACGCAGGCTGGCTCGCGGTTCGCTGCATCGCCTGGTTAGGTCTTAAGTTGATTCGGAAGGCGCGCAAATCCGATTGCGCTGAGAGGAAAGGCGATTCTGTATCGGTATGAATCGTCGATTTGCGTGCGCTCGATAGCGGCTGTTGCCGAGGGCGCGAGTCGAATGCGAAGCTGTGTGTGAACAGCCCAGTTCGCCGTCGGTAATTCGGAGATAACGACAACCGTGGAAAATAGGTTGTCATCGGTCTCGTGACGATCAATCCAGAGAAAACCATTAAACGTCTGAGAAGTGTCAGTCGTGTGAACCTCAACATCTGCGCTTTGCATCTCCATAAACGGAAATGGCAGACCGCTCCAGTCCTGGCCCCTGATTGGTGGATCGTAGTGTTTCATGGTCGTGCTAGGCCCTAACTAGGATCATACGGATTTTTTGATCTAATTCCATCGTGACAATCGGCGACCCTCCGGCGGCGCCCGCGTTTGGGTTGGTCGCTCTAATGCGTTAAGGCGACCATCCTTTTCAAGCCGGCCCTCCGCTATCGTTGCCGCGACGCTCTGGCGATCACCGCCGGTTACGGTGATTCGACGATCGCCGATGCCATCGCACAAAAATAACTGCGCCATTTGGCGCAGTTAATTCTCATTTACGGGAACCTGAGGCACTTACGCATGTGCTGCGCCATTTGGCGCAGCAGCTTTGGCGGGCCGCAGCGCACGCGCTGGCGCGATGGTCGGAGTTGATTCATACTTTGTGTAATGTCGCGCAACTTGCGCGGCCGGCAGTCCCAGGGACCAGAAAGCCGCTAAATACGTTCATGCGAACGTTAAGCCACCCTTATGTCTATTCAACAGGGAAAACCCGCACAGCGGCCACTTGCGGCTGCGGGACCGTTCCTTACGGTGCTCAAGCGAGACGACTCTCACGGATATCAGCGTTGTTTGCGATCAACGAAGCAAGAGCCGGATCATCTCCTTGTGTTTTACCTCTGCGCGTTCCAAAGCGTCTAACGAGAATAAGATCAGCGACGGCTACCGGGAGCGAGCGCCAATCGAAGTGGAAGTGTTTTAATCATTGGAAAACGTGATCGCGCGGCGGGTAGCCGTTCGCTGCATCGCATGGTTAGGCCTTCCGGCGTCGAAGCACTCTCGACATGAAGCGAAAAACGGGCTCTTCCGCGATGACAGCCCGAAACGGTGTGGAGCCAGCCAAGCGCCATGCAATGTGTCCGCCCGTATAACAACCGAGCACCGAGGCGGCGAGAACCGTGAGGAACATGATGAGAATGGTGGGAATGCCGATAAACCACCGAACGGAATCAGGAGGGTGGACGAGAGCATAGAACCCAAGAACCGCGCCGAGAAGTATACCAAGCGGAATCGCGACTACGAACTGAAATAGGAGAACCCCCGGGAGGGAAGCGACAATCGCCGCCGCGAGCCGCAGGGCAGTGCGTCGCACCGACGGAAACAGCATCAGCACCGCACAAACCAAGAGACCGACACCCATGCCGACGATGTAGAGCATCAGACACATCGCATACGCAAACGTCGGTGGCATGGTGTAGGCCTAACGAGAAAAAGATAAGCCACGGCACGGTGTTGTGGCAAATGCGCTCGTGATTATTCGATCAGGGGCCGTTGGCTTCATCGATTGGTCAGGCGGCAAGCGTCGCATCATCCAAGACCTTGAAACAGCAGCCACAGCTTGCAAAGCGGAAAGAAAACGCGGTAGGAAGAAACGTCTCCTTCATGGAAATACGCCTTGCCAATGTCGTGGCTATGCGTGTCGCCGCGAATGAGGGGACCGAGCCAACCATGCTCGTTATCGCGAACGGGCGAACTGAGAACGTCGAAGCGCCATAAGAATGCAGCGATATAAAGTGCGAACACGGCCGAGCCAACAATGGCTGTCAAGCGGAGTGCGCGCATGGAGCTAAAACTGCCGTCTAACGAGAAAAAGCTCAGCGTATCTCTGCTGAGAGCGAGGCTGAAATTGGGGTGGAGATTTTAATCATGCAAAAATGGATTTTCACGCCGGCAGCGATTCGCTGGAGCGCTTGCTTAGACGGTCTTCGCGGAACGGACATAAAGCTCGCGAACAGGTGAGAAGTAGATCAGGGCGATAACGAACCCTGCAACGTACATGCTGAACTGATTAATCGCCGCGGACAGCGGTGTGTGTGGTGTGACTGGCTCAAACGGCATCGTGGTAAGATCGACTGCTATGCAGAGGACGTAAAGAATGCGAGCCCACGGCCAGAAAAAGAATAGTCCGATGCGCGCCACCAAACCAAACAAGCTAATGAACGCAGCAACAAATATCTGCCAGTGTGGTGCGGACCCGACTGGTGACGGCGGCGCGATGGCAAGAAACACGATCGCGAGCAGCACCTCGAGCACTATCGAAAAACGCAGGATCGTCTTCAAAAGGGCGACGTTCACCGTCTAACGAGACGGAGCTGAGCCACCGCTGGCGGCAGCGTGGAAAGGATCTGGAACTGTTTCATAAAATCAAAACGTGAACTTCACATCGGCCAGCGGTTGGCTCCAGCGATTGGTTAGGTGTGGCGGAAGAAAACACTCAAAGTGGCCGCCAAAAGTGTAAGAAAAAACGCAATCAATCCAGGCCAGATCAAAGCTCGTTGAAGTCTCCCAAGATCCCGCCAATACAAATCAAGAAGTCTGTGCCTTCGAAATGCTCCCCAGCCTTCTTTTCGGATCAACCGGGTTTGCACTGCACTCAGCGCTAGCGTGCTGACCGCGAACGACGCGAACAGGAAGATGATCCAGCCTGTGACCAACGTCTTCATAACACCTAACGAGAACAAGTTCAGCCACCGCTGGCGAGAGCGAACTTTGCTGAGATCGACAACTGTTTCATAAAATTAAAGTGAGACAACGCCCCCAGCCTGCGGTTGGCTGGAGCGTTTGGTTAGGCGGACGAACTCTCATAGACAGTCTCGGAAAGCAAAGCAGACAAAGAGCAATGAATAAAGAACCAACAACGCAGCTCCGAGCGGAATATAAACAATGCTCAACCAAATGCGGGGTGCAGTCCGTAGAGGTGACCGCCACAGACAACTGACCCCTACAACTATAGACACCACGAGCCCGACGGTGTCCCACTGAGTCGCTCCAATACCAAATCGACGCGTAATCGACAGCTCGACCGACATGATGAAAACCGGAACAAGAATCATCGCGATGAACCAGACTACGCGCTTGTTCTGAGCATTTATTTCCATGTCGGCGAAGTCCGTCTAACGAGACCAAGCTCAGCCACCGCTGACGAGAGCGAGCTGTGCTTCGAATTTCAATGTTGAGGTTGTCATGGGAAAAATTTCTCGCCGATCAGCGGTTGGCTGCAGCGATTGGTTAGGCGCTTTGTGACTTGCGAGTGTATTGTGCGATTCTGACATCGACTGAGTAGGTAAATAACTCGACAAACGGAGTCTTCGAGCAAGCCAGCGTCAATTCGGGAGTGATCTCCCTCGCAACAATAAGCCCGCGAACCTTCTGGCCGTGCTTGGCAATGTACTGCTCAACCCACGCAACGTAGCTGAGAAGCTGGCCAACTACGCGGTCGTAGCCGCGAGAAAGCTTAAGCTCGATGACCGCTAAGTTCTTCTGCGCGTCCAGTGCCAAAATGTCGATGAAACGCGAACCCACTCTAAACTCAACCCCGCGACCTTGAGGCCCGTCGTAGATGGTCATACCGCGCTCAAGTCGAGCGGGATCGTCGGCCAGATGATCGCGCAAAATGGCCTCGTAGTGGAACTGAAGCGTTGGGAGTGGAGCCTCGGAGGGCGGACTTAGGCTCAACTCAATCGCTTTCTTCAGATGCTCTGCGGGGATGGAGACTTGATACCAATCAGCATCTTCTCCTTCGGTACCGATGGGAACGGCCTTCGGGCGGTTCCGCTTGATCGTGTAAAGAGGTGCCTTGCTCCGGACCCAGAAAGCCGACTCGCCATCAAACGATATCCAAATCGGGCGATCGGCCGTTCCGACCCTGACCTCGTCGCCCTCGACTTTTCCGCCAAGCTGCTTTGCAAGTTGCGCTAGTTTCTTTGTGTCACTCTGAGTAGTGGCCATAGTCTGTGATTGGAGTGCGGCTCAGCGCGTAACCGAGACGGAGCTGAGCCGCCGCTGGCGGCGGCGAGTGTGGCAAACATCGAGAACTGTTTCATAAAATCAAATCTGGACTTCACAGCGGCCAGTAGTTGGGTCAGCGATTGGTTAGGTGAATGGATTGCTCGCAGCTGCGGCGTCGCGCGTGAGTAAAGACGCTAATCGGGAGCGAATGTCTGGAACAGAGTAAGAGCGCTGCGCGGGAATATGCAAGACTGGAATGCCTGCCGCAGCTAAAGCGGCATCGAGAAACTGATCGCGTCGCTGGCGAGCCTCTCCTCTATGTGACTTGTCGTCTAACTCGACGACGCCGACGACCCGGAATGTGTCTGATGCGCAGATGACAAAATCAGCGTGCTTCGAGCTGACGCGGTTGAATGCAGAGGCTCGGCGCTGCGCCGAGACGCTGCGCTGCACTCGCAGGATGTCCGCGAGCCGCACTTTGGCGAGCGGTGTAAACTCGGTCTGAAGCGCCTGCTGCAGGACGCCGAAGAAGGAGCGCTCGGCAGGCGATAGCAGTGAGTCGTGTGGCTCATACGGGTACTCGGATGGGCGACGACCGAAGAGAGTCGACAACGCCGAAACGAGCACGAGAAGTCCGACTACTAGAGCAACGAGAATGAGAAGATGCTGATTCACACGAGCGGCGAGAACACTTAACGAGAATAAGATAAGCGAATCGCTACTGAGAGCGAGGTTGATTTGAAATGTACGTATGTAGTCACGGAAAGTGAATTTCTGATCGGGTAGCGATTCGCTTCATCGCTTGGTTAGGCCCCCATTCTTGGCAAAACAATCTCGCACCGGTGGCAGAAACGACATAGCGACAATGGCGCCGGTCAACAGCAGCATAAATACGCCGATCGCCTGAGCAAACGAAGGCGGCGAGGAAAAAGAATAGTGTGCTCGGAATGGGCTCGTAACCAAGGCAACGGCAAGAATTAGAATGAAGATTAGGCGCGCCCAACGCTGGAAGAACCACATGCCCGCCAGGACGACTAGCCAAAACGCGACCGCAATACCGCCGGCGATCAGCGAGGCGTACGGGTGAAGTAAGGTTAACGAGTTAACCTGGGAGTGCGCTCCCCAGCCGAAGAACCACTCGACGACAAGCCAACATCCGCGGATGGCAATGAGGAGGCGATAAATCAATGGAGTGGTCACGAGGCCTAACGAGACAGAGATAAGCCGCGGCAGGGTGTCGTTGCAAACACATTGAAGATAGTACGCAATGGGGCCGTCGGCTTGGTCGACTGGTTAGGGACGC
>Ga0070707_100005134_pt1 | contig 12266 bp, 11 predicted proteins | sample KBSK5502metaG_FD_65468 | JGI IMG/M metagenome (GOLD analysis project Ga0070707, IMG submission 65468) | Corn, switchgrass and miscanthus rhizosphere microbial communities from Kellogg Biological Station, Michigan, USA - KBS K5-50-2 metaG | ecosystem: Host-associated > Plants > Roots >... | reverse complement strand
GCGGTCCACCATACGCAGCGCCGCCACCAACTCCGCGCGGTCGTCCTCAGACTGGATGGGGCGGTCCGGGCCTTTCCAGCGGCGCACGCGCTCGTCGCTTTCGATGCCGACGGCCAGCGCATCGCCGAGCTGTCTTGCCGCCTCCAGGAACCGGAGGTGCCCCACGTGGAGCAGATCGAAGACCCCGCTGACGACGACCAGCCCGCCCGCGCCCGACCTCGTCTCGTGTTCGTCCATGCCCGCCATCCCGCACTACGCTCGCCATGTGTCCGCTCGACATTATAAACGGGACGGCGCGGGCGCGGCTATGGCAGCCGCCAGACGGCCGCCTGCATGAAGCTGCTGAGGATGGGCCCGGCCAACCCCGGGTGCTATAGTCAAGCTGCGCGAGCGGTGTGGCGGGCACAGTGGGAAGGATGCAACGATGGCGGACGCGACCCCGGAGTTCAAGCAGCAATTGCGCGCGGCCTTCGCGGAGATGCCGGTGGGCCGCACGTTCTCGTTTCGCCGCACCTTCACGGTGGGCGATGTCGCGCTCTTCTGCGGGGTCACCGGCGACTTCAACCCCTATCACCTGGACAGCGCCTTTATCGCCGAGAGCTGGTTTAACCGGCCCATCATCCCTGGCCTGCTCACTGCCAGCATGATGACACATCTGGGTGGCATGATCGGCTTCCTGGCGACGCGCATGACCTTTGACTATGTGGCGCCCGTCTACGTCGGCGACACCATCACCTGCGTCATGACCGTCACCGAGCGCGACGAAGCGAAGCGCACCGTCTCCGGCACCGCGATCTATACCAATCAGGACGGCAAGGGCGTAATACAGGCGACCTTTAGCGGCTTCCCCGCGGATGTGCGGCTGGCACATTGAGCAAAGTGGCCAGACAATTGGGCTGGGCCGTTGCGGTTCCTTTCAGCGCTGTCAGCCGAGGATGAGCCGCGACGCCGCACCCGGCTCCGACGCTCGCCAATCCCCTCTTACGTGACGCTCGCAGCAAGCGAAGCCATACCCGCGCCAATAGCCTTGACGGCGTCCGCGCTGGCGGCTCCTAGCTGGTGCCGTGCGGCAAGCCATTCCGCCTCGTTATAGGTCAGCCATACCTTTCCCGCTTCATCCTCCCAGGCCAGCGCCTTGACGGGAAGATCGATGCCGGCGGTCTGCTTATCGAGCATGAGGGGAGTGCCGCCCCTGGCGTTGCCAAAGATGAGCAGCTGCGTCGGGCGCAGGTCCAGCCCAACTCCTTTTGCGTTGCTGGCGTGGTCGATGCGCGCGAAGACCAGCAAACCGGCCGTGGTGAGGGCCGTGGTCAAGCGATCGAGCGTCTCGCCAACGCTGAACCTGCTCGCCACAGTGTTCAAGCCGTTGTTACTCACGTGTTTCCTCCTCCTGAAGGCGCGTGATGGGCTTGAGGCATGGTATCACAGCGGGCTGGTCTTGGCCCGTCTTGAGATCCGCCGCCCAACCGCGATGCCCTCTTCGCCACCGAGCTGAACGTGATTCTCCACGGCCTGCGTGCCGAGCTCCCCAGGCGCCAGCCCATCATGTCCGTACCCATCACACCCCGTGGGGAGGTGGTGATGTAGCGGTGCACGTGGCATGCCAGCGCGCAGAAATTCCATGCGCGCGCGCCCATGTGCTGCCCTTTTCCCAAATCGGCCCTGTGCTATAATTTGGCGGCAAGATGGACCGCACAGCGCGCGCTCCCCTCCCCCACTCGGGCGCATGGAGCGCAGGACAGGATCGAGAGGCATGCCAGATTCCCGCCGCCGCATCGCGGTGCTGGGCAGCACCGGCTCCATCGGGCGCCAGACGTTGGATGTCGTGCGCGCTTTCCCCGACCACTTCCAAATCGTCGCCCTCGTCGCACGCAGCAACGTGGCCCTGCTGGCGGAGCAGGCGCGCGAGTTCGCCCCGGCGCTGGTCGGCTGCACCGACGACAGCCCCGCGACCCGCGCACAGCTAGAGGCGCTGCTGCCCGGCGCGCGGCCGGGGCTGGCGGCCCTCACCGCGGCGGCCACGCATCCAGACGTCGAGATCGTCGTCGCGGCGACCTCGGGGCTGGTAGGGGTCGAGCCTGTGCTGGCGGCGATCCGCGCTGGCAAGACCATCGCGCTCGCCAACAAGGAGACGCTGGTGATGGCGGGACATCTGGTGATGCCCGAGGCGCGGCGCCGCGGGGTCGAGATTCGCCCGGTAGACAGCGAGCACAGCGCGCTCTGGCAGTGCCTGCATGGCGAGCGCGCCGCCGAGGTGCGCCGCCTCATCATCACCGCCTCTGGGGGACCCTTCCGCCAGACGCCGCTGGCAGACATGGCAGATGTCACAGTGGAGCAGGCACTCGCGCATCCAACCTGGAAGATGGGGCCGAAGATCACGATCGACTCGGCAACCCTGATGAACAAGGGGCTGGAGGTCATCGAGGCGCACTGGCTCTTCGACATACCATACGAGCGGATCGCAGTGGTCGTCCACCCACAGAGCGTCATTCACTCGATGGTCGAGTTTGAAGACGACTCGATCAAGATGCAGGCGAGCCTGCCCAGCATGCACCTGCCGATCCAGCACGCGCTGAGCTTTCCCGCGCGGCTGGCGCGTACCGGCACGGCGCTCACGCGCGAGCTACGCTGGCCAGAGGTGGCGCGGCTGGACTTCGAGGAGGTGGACCTGGCGCGCTTCCCCTGCCTGCGCCTGGCCTACGAGGCTGGCAAGCGCGGCGGCACGGCGCCCTCGGTGCTGGTTGGCGCGGATGAGCAGGCGGTGGCGTTGTTCCTGCGTGGAGAGCTGAAGCTGCATGAGATTGCTGAGACACTTGAAACGGTGCTCGCGCGTCATCGTATAGTAGACGATCCCGATCTCGCCACCGTGCTCGAAGTGTCGGAGTGGGCGCAGGACGAGGTGCTGCGGCTGCGCGGCTTGCCGCCGCGCGCGCGCGCCGTCTCGGCGGCGCCTTCGGGAGCGGTCGCCGGCGCCTGAGCCGGAACGGACACGGTGCGAGCCGAGAAGGTGAAAATATGTCGTTGTTTTGGTTGGTGGCAATCCCGATCTTCGCGCTGATGGTGCTGGTCCACGAGTTCGGCCACTTCATTACCGCGAAGTGGGCCGGCATCCGCGTAGACGAATTCGGTATCGGCTTCCCGCCGCGGCTCTTCGGCATCAAGCGTGGCGAGACACTTTACTCGATCAACTTGCTGCCCATTGGGGGCTTCGTACGCATGCCGGGCGAAAACGGCGAGACCACCGACGAGCGCGGCAACCCCGATCCGCGCAGCTTCGGCGCGAAGCCGGCGAGCAAGCGCGCAATCGTGCTGCTGGCCGGCGTGACGATGAATCTGCTGCTCGCCATCGTGCTGTTCACTGCGGCGGAGGCGGTTGGCCAGGTCGTCGCATCATCGTATGTGATCGTCGAGCCGAATAGCCCGGCGCAGGTAGCCGGCATCCGCGACGGCGACCATATTGTGGCCATCTCCGGGCATACGGTCAAGACATTCGACGACCTGGTGAACGCGACGACCAACACCATCACCGCCGCGAACCATACGGCGCAGACGGTGCCGATCGTGGTGCTGGTGCAGCACAGCGGCACGACGGAGCCCGTCGCGGTGACGGTGCAGGCGAAGGTGCAGGGGCAGGCGCATCTCGGCGTCCGCTCGGACCCCGCCAAAGCGATTCATGTTACCCATCCGATCTGGGAGGCGCCGGCGCGCGGCCTCGGCGACATTCCCTACGTGATCGGCGCGACCGTGGACGGCATCCGCCAGATCGTGCGTGGTGTGATACCGCTCAACCAGGCGGTACAAGGGCCGGTAGGCATCGTGGCGACGACGGGGCAGTTCGCGGCCAATACCGCCACCATCGGCTGGTATCCGCTGATCTTCCTGGCGGGCTACCTGAGCTTGAACCTGGCCATCGTGAATGCGCTGCCGATTCCCGCGCTCGACGGCGGGCGCCTGCTGTTCGTGCTCATCGAAGTGGTGCGGCGCGGCAAGCGGCTGAGTCCGGAGCGTGAGGCGCTGGTCAACCTCATCGGGATGGGCGCGCTGCTCTTCCTGATCCTGATCGTCACCATCAACGATATCAGCAACCTGGCAGCAGGCCATTAGGGACCTCACCCCAGCCCCTCTCCAGCGCGGAGAGGGGGAGCCGGAGGCGGTTACGGCGCACTATGGGAGGGCGCGGGAGTGGGGCTGCGAGGCTGTGAGGTGCGCGTACCCGAGCCTGCGCCACACCGCACACAAGTGCGTGCGCGTCTCCGGCGGCTACGCTATCATCTGACGGGGCAGGTTGGCACCAGCGGGCGCGAGCCGCACCTGCCAACGCGAGTGCAGCATGACCGACAACTGACGATATGACGCCAGAGAACAGCGATAGACAAGACTTTGGAGCGGCGAATGCGCAGAAAGACCCGGCAGATTCAGGTCGGTAACGTGCGGATCGGTGGCGACGCGCCGATCGCCGTGCAATCGATGACCACGATGTACACCCGCGACGTAGAGGCCACCGTCGCGCAGATTCGACGCCTCGAAGACGTCGGCTGCGAGCTGGTGCGCGTGGCCGTGCCCGAAGAGATCGACGCGCAGGCGCTCGGCGCCGTCAAGCAGCAGATCTCCATCCCCCTGATCGCCGACATCCACTACAACGGCAAGCTTGCCCTCATGGCGATCGAGCAGGGCGTGGACGGCGTGCGCATCAACCCCGGCAACCTCCAGCACGGGCGCGAGGCGTTCACCGCCATCGTTGAGGCGGCCAAGCGCGCCGGCATCGCCATGCGCATCGGCGTCAACTCCGGCTCGCTCGACGCGCTCGACAGGCGCGGTGAGCAGATGCGCAAAGTCTCGGTCAAGCTGCTCGACGACGGCACCTTCGTCAAAAGCGATCCCGCCGAGGAGCGGCGCAAAGAGCGCGAGGAGCTGGTCGGGCGCATGGTGGAGAAGGCCCTCGAATACTGCAGTTGGGCCGACGACTTGGGCTACACGAACTACAAGGTCTCACTCAAGAGCTCCAACGTGCTCACCGCCGTCGAGGCCTACCAGCGCTTCTCCGCCGCCAGCGACGTGCCGCTGCACCTGGGCATCACCGAGGCCGGCACGCTCGTCACCGGCTCCGTTAAGTCTTCGGTCGGCTTCGCGCTGCTGCTGGCCGGCGGCATCGGCGACACCATCCGCGTCTCGCTCACCGCCGAGCCGGAGGAAGAGATTCCCGTCGCCTACGAGATCCTGCGCTCGCTGGAGCTGCGCTCGCGCGGTGTCACCTTCGTCTCGTGCCCCTCGTGCGGCCGCGTCGAGATCGACGTGCTCAAGATTGCCAATGAGGTCGAGAAGCGGCTTGCCAAGGTGCAGACGCCTATCCAGGTCGCCGTCATGGGCTGCATGGTCAACGGCCCGGGCGAATCCATGGACGCCGACGTGGGCCTCTCCGGCGGACGCGGCAAGGGCGCGATCTACCGCAAAGGCCGGCTCATTCGCACCGTGCGCGAAGAAGATTTCCTCGAAGAGACGCTCAAAGAAGTCGCGAGCCTACTGCCCGAGCGCGAGGCCGCGCTGGTGTATCCCGGCGATGGGCAACTGGGCGCGGTCAGCGCGGGGCGCACGCGCAAATCGGGCATCCACGGCGAACCGGAGAGCGAGAGCGCTACCGGCAGCAAGCGGGGCAAGCCGCTGCCGATGGCGCGCTAACACCTCATCCGGAATCTCTCACCCCAAAGGGAATGGGGTGAGCGGACGCGGCGTGGCGAGCATTCCCCAGCTTGAAACCCATCAGCTTGGGTGGTTGTCAAAGCCCGCGGCAGCCTGGGTGCCAGTGGTGCCCGCGCCGATCGTCGGCGTGCACGAAGGGCACGAAGGTGTGACGGCGGCACGCGTCGCCTGAAATGGCCTGCAATGCAAACGCAGGCGCAGCGAAGCCCCCAACAGGGCGCCAGGAGAGACATCATAACATCGGCGCGCTTTCCTATCACCGTCACGGAAAACTACGTCGAGGCCAACGGCATCAACATCTGGTACGCGGAAGCCGGCCAGGGAATCCCGCTCCTCCTGCTCCACGGGGGCATCGTCTCCAACGGCCCGCTATGGGCGGATAGCGCCTACGGCTGGGGCGGTCATTTGGGCCGGTTCGCCGAACATTTCCGCGTCATCGCCCCCGATACGCGCGGTCATGGCCGCACGCTCAATCCGTCGGGTGTCCTCAGCTACCCAGTCTTCGCCGAAGATGTGGTCGCGCTGACTCGCGCGCTACAGCTGGAAAAGCCGTTCCTCTGCGGCTTTAGCGACGGTGGGATCACCGCCTCGGTGGTCGGCATCATGGCCCCCGACCTACCGCGCGCGATCGTGAACCTGGCCGGATTAGATATGTTCGACCCCGACCCCGATTCCTCCTCGCGCGTCATGAACCGCACCTGGCTCGGCGGCGACCCGCACGCGACCAAGGCGAAGAGCACGCGGCCGGATCTCCCCCCAGCGATGGACCAGAAAGTCATCGCCGATTTCGAGCCGACGCAGGGGACGGGCTACATCACGGCCTACTTCGACCAGCTGTTCGACCTGTGGACAGTGCCCATGGAGTACACGACGGACGATCTGGCGAAGACCACCGCGCCAACGTTGATACTTGTCGGCGACCGCGAAACGTCACTCGGCGTGGAGGAGGCGGTCACGGTATATCGCACGTTGCCACACGGCGAACTGGGAGTGATTCCCAATGCCGACCATGGAATCTCGTCGCTGGCGGGCACAATGGCGCTCGACTTTCTCCTGCGTCAGCGAGCCGCTGTGAGTGAATGATTGGGCGCGAGCTCGTCGGTTCCTGCGGCGGCGCTCATTGCCGCTCGCATGTGCATACGCTGCCTGTTGGGGTCAATGCGCCTACCCCGCGGCAGCCGCTTGGATCTCGCGTGCCACTGCCGCCACGCATTCCCGCCACAGTTGCGCCCCCAGCGCTGCGCTGGCATGGGTGGGATCCCCAATCACTCCTGTCATTGAGTAGCGGGCAAAGTCGAGCTGTGGATCATTCCAGTCGGGCTCCTGACTCTGCGGATCGACGATCCGATCCAGGCGCACCGCTTCGGGCCGCAAGTAGAGCATAATCGAGGTAGTGAAACTGTCCGCATGCCCTCCAGCTACCTGCGCATCGGCCATGCGACACCAAATGGCATGGTAGGGTAGTGCGGGGAGGACGGCGCGGGCGTGACCCTGTTGCTGCGCGTTGAAGCGCTCGACCAGTGCGTGCAGGTCGTGCCCGCCGCAGCCGCGCCAGATCAGAATACGCTGGAACCCTTGGGTCGCCAGCGACCCCAGGACGGCTTCCAGGACCGCCGCGTGCACCGTCACCGGCAGATCAATATAGCCCGCGCCGAACGACCGATGTTCCGGAGTCGGACCAAAGGGCAGCGCGGGCAGCACCAGGGACTCGACCCCATACCGCCGTGCCGCTTCGTCAGAGGCCGCCAACAGGATGGTTTCCGCGAACCAGGTGTCATGGTCGACGGGGAGGTGAGGACCTTGCTGCTCGGTGCAGCCGGTCGGCACCAGGGCGAGGCCGCCCGCTGTAGCCCAGTCGTGAATTTCTTGGTAGGTCAGCGCACCGTACCGCATACTCCTCCGCTCCTGCTGGTTCAGCGCCTAATGGTCGCACGTGTCGCGCCTGGTCCACACAGTGTAGGCAGGAGGTGGCCGACGAGAGGTGCAGATATCTCAACGTGTGGCCTCCACGCCAGCACGCATCGACCTGGTCCCCCAGATGACGGCGCTGCGCCCGCTCTATCCGGGTGCTGGTCCGCAGCTGGCCAACTTATTGCGCGGGGCAGGGCTCCGCGACGTGAAAGCGCGCACGGTCACTGTGCGGGTGGGACGCCGCAGGACCCGCAGCGGCCGGCTGATGCTGACGGATTACTTGAGCCTGCTCGAACGGATGACGCCCGTCATGGCGCAGCTGGGCCTGGCGTCTCAGGAGCAGTGGGAGGCATGGCTCGCGCAGGCATGGCAGGAGAAGAACACCAGCTCGACACGTGTGGACCTGACTGCCGCATATGGCCGGCGCTAGCCTGAGCGGTGACTCAGGCGCTCTTGGAGCGCACCCGGCCGAGGCATGTCATCGTCCCGCAGAGTACCAAAAAACGCTCTCATGGCGAGAAACCTCCTGGCGCCTGGCACGGTTGACGGTGTGCTTTCGCGTACCTGGGCTGGCCAGGAGGTTCCCCCGTGTCTCAAGTGGACGTCTGTTACGCGGCGGAGGACGCGACCTTCCAGAGGTAGCCGTCCGGGTCACTGAAGTACCCGAAGTAGCCCCACTGTGTGGCGGCAGCTGCCTTCACGACGCCGCCACCGGCCGCCACGGCCTTGCCCATGACCTCGTCCACCGCCGCGCGCGACGGAACGATGTAGTGGAACGAGACCCCACGGAAGCCGGATCCCTCAGAGGAGACGCCGGCATCCTGGGCCGCCGCCTCTCGCTCGTAGAGGGCCAGCGACGACGAGCCCTCGCCCAGATTGAACTTCACGAATTGAGGATAGTCCTGATCGATCGTGCAGCCCAAGCCGTCCCCGTAGAATGTCTTGGAGCGAGCCAGGTCCTCGACACCGATCATGATGGCGCTCACCTGCAGCGGCATAGTTGTCTCCCTTCTCCGTTGCATTGTTGCGTGAAACTCTCGTATCTGGATGACGAAACGCAGCAGCAACGTGTGACCGGCTCACGAGATTTGAAGTAACCCACATTAGTATGTAGGAGATGACGTGTAGTCACCAGTACACAGTCGCGTGCGTCATAGTCAATGGAGCCCTTTGACGACTATGCTGTCATTGGATCGATGTGGTGAGGCGGACGCATGTCCTCCGGTCACGAGCCCCAGAGTGGTCCGGCGTATGCCACAGTACCGAAGGCTCGCGCTATACACTCTTAACATGCGCACGGTGCGTGCGGCTGTCCGAGCGAGTCCAAGCGATGCCGAACCAGAGTTCGAGCGTGATGTGGGATGTGGACACGTATGGAACACAAGCAGCAGGCAGGATTGCCAAGCAGACGGACAGACCATGACCATAGAGGCAGCGGAAGGCGCTGGGTCGGCGCGCTGTATGTGCTGATCATAGCGGTGGTGCTGTTGAGCGGCTGTGCACCGGGCACGCAGCCCAGCGTGCGGTCCGCCGCCCAGCAGAATAAGGCCAAGCTCGACGCCGAGCTCCGCAAAGCGCAGATCACCTCCGGCATCCCAAAGTCGGTGCTGCACCCCATCGAGACGCAGGAAAGCGCGCTGGCGGCGAGCGTGACGAACGGCTCGGACAAGAATGGACAGGCGGCGGCGAAGGGTTACGCCATCCTGTACGATCAGGTGGTCGCGCTGGAGCGAATGACGCCCGACCAAGCCAAAGCCAAAGCATCGTCTGATTTGCACACGCTCACGCAGGCGCTCAAAGCGGTGCAGGATCAGGGTTTCACCGAGGCGGCGACCTTCCAGCCGCGCGTGCAGCGGGCGCAGCAGCAGATTGCCACCGCGACGACCACTAACGCCTACTTCACCGCTGACGCCTACATCCTCGACCAGAGCGCCGCCGTCACGCAGATCCTCCCGGTCTACCAGCAGATGCAGGCGCTCGAAGCCCTGGTGAAGTCACGGGCCGCCGCCTTCGGGTCGAGCGTGCAGCCGCTCCAATGCGCCGTCGGGGATGACACGTCGTTCTGGCGATCCGCTGCGGATATCAACCCGAGCTCGTATGTATCCATTGGCGGCGCCCAAAAGTATGTCTTCCAGTCGTGGCCCCAGCAGAACCTCGCCGCCTTCCGCGCCGCGCAGGATGCCGCCGCCTTCAGCGCACTCGCTTCGATGCTGCAAGCCCAAACGTTGCAGCTCACCGCAGATGCGGCCGCGCTGCTGCCCCAACAGACGTTCGCGGCGGTGCAGCAGTTCGAGGCCGACGTGAGTACCTACCAGAGCAATGGCGGCACCGACGGCTCCTACGCCCAGCGGGCTGCACAGGATGCTCAATGGCTCACGTCTGTGAGTACCTACTCCGACTACTCGAAGTTGCTGAATACCGTGCAAGCGCACGACCAGGCCCTGCAGCTGCCGCTGGTCAAGGTGCAGGCGAACCACGATATGCAGACCCTGACGAATCTCGTCTTGCAGGCCGATGCCAAGACTACCTTGAACCCCGCCGACGGCATCAAATATCCCGACGCGTACGAATACATTGGCATCCATTACTCGAACGGCCACAACTGGGCCGGCGATCCCATCGACCGGTACGACACCGAGCATTACCTCGGCGGAACCGGCATCGGCGACGCCCGTGCGCGCCTTGCCAACGCGCAGACGCTCGACGATTATCAGGCGGTGGACCAAGAGCTCCAGATGTTCATCACGAACATCCAGGCGATGCTGACGAACCTGGCCCAGATGCCCACAGGTGACCAGGCCCGCAAAGCGTGGTCGATGCAAGTGCACCAGACGGATCTCGACCTGATGAACTATTACGGCGTTGGGCAAACGAAGGTCGTCGTCGTTTCGCTGCGTGAGCAGAAGGCACGCCTCTACTCGAATGGCAAGCTGGTTGTTGGCAGCGACGGGCTCCCGTACGCGTTCGACGTGACGACTGGCAATCCGGACCTTCCGTCGGTGCCCGGCGCCCACTGTGTTACGACGAAGATGGAGAATTACAACGACATCTCGCCCTTCCCGAAAGGGTCGCCCTACTACTACAACCCGACGCACATCAACTTCGGCATGGTGTATTCCGACTACGGCTTCATCATCCACGACGCCTGGTGGCGCGACGACACCTCGATGGGTTACCTGACGAATCTGCCGCATTACGACCCGCTCGCCTTCAACAGCGGCTCACACGGTTGCATCAACTTCCACCTGCTGGACCATGCGACCGGCCGGCACGATATGGAGATGGTCTATACCTTCGCGGGGTATGGAACGCCGGTGATCGTGTACTAGGCTGTCTCTGTACTCTTGGCTGGGAGCCGGGCGAGAAGTGCCGCGGTGTCGCTAGCCTCCGCTGCCCTCGGCCCGCCACACCGCCTGATACTGCCCTAACCGGGGATTTCGTGGATTGTGGATGCGTTGGGCCATCAGTGGAAGCGCGTGGTGGAATGGATCGGGTCATACGATTTCCGTCACGATTGTTAGAGGTCTCTGTGTTGGAAGGCGACTTTACGCCCACCGCTCAGAATGAGACGATCATGTACCGGTCGGCTTTCCCTGTGAATGGCCACCAGCGGTTTTGCTTGCGGATGAGGCGCGCTCCAAGCCGCCTATGCTACGCACTGGTATGATAGACTCGCGGCACGTGCAGGCTGACGCTTTGCCAGTCCTCCTGATTCTGCCTGTGCTGCCGGATGGAAGGGACACACCACGTCGGGTGTGATTCTGAGCTCGGTGATTGAGATTGGCGTGCTGCAACTGGCTGCTCGCTGGCATCGCCTCGCTCTGGGTCTGGGGCGGCGCCAGGCGCGGCGCGCTCGGACACCTCATGGCTGGCGCGGTGCTGCTGGTGGGCGGGGCGATCTTCGTGTATGTCCCGCGCATCAACGCCTTCGCGCGCATGGACAACTCTTACCTGGGCAACGCCTGGATCGGCTCCATCCTCATGCTCGTCGGCATTCTCCTGCTAATCGGCTCACTCGCCGGCTATGGTGTCCCGGCCTGGCTGACGGCGCTGCTCTGTCTGGCGAGCCTCCTGTTGAATGTCTACAGCGGGTACTTATTGGCGCGCATGCCATCTGTCGGGGATACTTTACACCAGCTGAGTCCCAGTCTCATCTCGCCAGATAGCAGATACCTGCTCTCTTCCGCGCTCATGCTGGGTGGTGTGCTGCTCTATGTCGCGCCGCGTGGCGATTTGGCCGAAGCCCTCATCGCCATCGCGCTCATCTCAGCAGGGGTTACGCTTGCCTGGCAGCTCTCCGGCGGGGATCTGCACGCATTTACCCCGGTCGCGAGCATCGACGAGCCATTCTACAAGCCACCTGTGCTCGACTTTGGCCAGCTACTGGTCTGCCTCCTTGTCGCGAGCATCCTCTTCTTCGCCGGGCGCTTCATCCAGGGGCGCCTGCGTGGCCAGCAGCCTCGCGCCGTCGGGCAGGTCGCGTCATCCAGCTGAAGCGCGACAGCGCATTCGCCAGGTTCCGAGGCGGAATCGGTATCACGGTACTTTGTTAAAGGATGTGATAGCATAGGGGAAAACGCGCAAGGACTGAAGGAGGTGGCCGATGGCCGCGCGTCCCCCACACGATTCCGCCGCCGTTTCCGCGGTGCCGCTGCCGC
>Ga0070707_100005133_pt1 | contig 12266 bp, 4 predicted proteins | sample KBSK5502metaG_FD_65468 | JGI IMG/M metagenome (GOLD analysis project Ga0070707, IMG submission 65468) | Corn, switchgrass and miscanthus rhizosphere microbial communities from Kellogg Biological Station, Michigan, USA - KBS K5-50-2 metaG | ecosystem: Host-associated > Plants > Roots >... | reverse complement strand
CGAACGAAGCCCCGACTCCGCGTCCCGCGCGATCCCGGACAGCGTCACGCTTGGGACGGCAACAATCCGCCTCACATCAGGTATCTCCAGAGTCGGATACGTGTTGTCGATCTTCAACGCAATCGATGCGCTGCCGACATGTCCCGCGAAGTCGCTGGCGGATAGCGTAAAGGTCCGCGGACCGTCTCCCGTGACAAGAGTCGGCCGCGGGCAAACGGAAACGCCGCTCGTTGCGTCCGCGCACGTCGACGTCAGCGTCGCGTAGCCGCGAATCCATCCCTCCGCGTTGGGCTGCGGACTGACGGCGAGTGTGATCGTCGGGAGATCGTTATCGACGACGTACTTGATCGTCCGCGCGAGCGACGTCACGTTGCCGGCTCGATCCGTCGCAACGAGCGTGACCGCATTGTCGCCCGGCGTCAACGAGACGCCGCAGTTGAAGAGGGTTTCGTCGACGAGCGCTGCCGTTCCGTTGCAAGTGACCGAGGCGACGCCGGAAAGAGCGTCCGAGACATCGCCGGCAATGAATTGACTGTCGAAATAGGTCAACGCCGGCAGCTCAGAACGCAGCGACAAGAGTGCCAGTGTGACGTCGAGCGTCACCTGAATCGCCGTCGTCGTCTGCCTCCCGCTCGTGTCGGTCGCGACGGCGGTGATCGTTTTCGCACCCTCGCCGGCGAACGTGACCGTAGCGGCCCAACTGCTGCCGTTGAGCGTTGCCGGCTGGCCATTGACCGTGACCGAGGCAACTGCGACATCGTCCGTCGCGGCACCGCTGACGACGACCGAACCGTGGTTCGTGAACGAACCGTTCGGCGGAGCGGTGATGGCGATCTGCGGCGGCGCGGTATCGGCCCCGAGGTTGACCGTGAGCTCCTTCTGCGTCCGGTTCCCTTCGCAATCCGTGGCATCGAAGAGAAGCCGGTTCGCGCCCGGCGTGAGGGCGATGGTCGTCGCGAGCTCACCACCGGCGCGGAGATCGACGGCATGGCCATTCAGGAGGAACGTCGCTACGCCCGAAGCATCCGACACACTCCCGCTGATCGCCAGCGGCGTGGCGGCGACGATGGCATGGTCGACGAGGCCATTTAGCACGATAACCGGACCGTCCGCATCGGTCAGGTGGCGCAGGATCGAGAGCGTCACGAAAGCGCCCGGTGCGTCGCTTTTCGTTTCCAGTGCGATCGTGTTCAACGGCTGGAGCGTCACCGGAAGAACGAGAATCGCCTCGCTCCCGTGAAGATCGCCCTCTTTCACGACGCGCGTACCGTTGAGCGTTACCGTCGCGCTATTCACCTGAGAGCCGGTGGTGCCGTCCCCGTTTCGGAGTACGAGGGTAAAGGGATCGGCGGGCGTCGTCGCGGCGAAGTTGTCCGAAAACGCGTCGGACCTGCCGGTAGTGACGTATTTCTTCGGACCGATCACGGCAGTGGTGACATCGATGTGCCTTAGCACCGACACCGTAATGCTGCCATCGCGCGGACCGCCTTTGAGCTCGATCGCGAGCGTATTCGTCGCGGCGAGTCGAACCGGTACGGTGATCACGGCCTCGTGCTGATTGAAATCGCTCTCGCTAACCACAGTCGCGCCGTTCAGCGTGACCGTGCCACTGCTCACGCGCTGCGTGCCATCGGCGGCACCGTTCGTCACGATGAGCGTGAAGACGGCATCGGGATTCGTATCGCACGAGGACGTAGCGGCAAACGTCTCCGTCACGATCTGCTTCTTGTCGGCTGCAATCGTGTACGTCTTCGGGCCGAAGGTCGTCACATGAGCGAGCGCGGCCGGCTGCATCGCGATCATCGCGACGAGGAGAAGAGCGGCGCGCCGGATCGGCGTCAGAAGAACACGAAGGTCACATCGCATCAAAGTGGAATGCCTCTCGATTGCGCACGCCATTCACCCACGCATCGCCAGGCGCACGACTGTCCTGCGATGCGCGCGGGGTGATCGCGCGTAAATTGCTGTTTGTCTACCTGTGCGGGGAATGGACGCGGCAGTGTACGGACCTGCCGCTTTGCCGTCAACCGGGCAACGATGGAAACGCGGCATGCAATCTGGCGGCAACTGGCGTCGGGCGTCGCGGGGGCGACTCGCCGTTCGTTTCCCGCTCGGAAGACTCACGCGAGAGAGGTCGCGCGCGACGGCCGTTGCCTTCCGGCGCCAGCTACCAAGCGTCTGTCGATGAAGGAGCGACTCATCATCACGGGGAGAAATTACCGGTCAGAAATCGCGTTCGGGGTTACGGTCAGCGTCGTGACGGCCGGCAGCAACCCGCCACAGCCTGATTGCAACGCCGCGACGTCGGCGGCAGAGCGGGCGAACGGGGTCACTTTGGTTGACGTGACGTCATCGACGCGAGGAGCGCGCGTACGTCGGTTTCGAGTTTCGACCTGGCCCCCTCCCGGTGCCCATTACTTCTCGGTCTCAACACCTCCTCTGACAGGAAGCACCTTTTCGATTCGGCGGTCCGGAACCATCCAAAAGAGGGCTACCAAGATATAGACTCCGTAGGCTGCCCAAGAATTGAGGAAGGCCAGGGGAATGGCGACGGCATAAGCGACCATAGAAAACCTTCCCTTCTTATCCGAACCGAGGGCTTTTGCCAAATACGACTCCGGGCCATGACAGGCGGCCAGGGCCCTCATTTGCGAGATTCCGGCATAAGAAGCCGCCAGGAGGATGAAGCCGTAAAAGGCGACCGGAATGGTGCCGAAATGGCTTTCGACCAGCCACTCGGTGCAGAAGGGAAACAGTGACAGCCAAAACAAAAGATGCAGGTTCATCCACAAAGTCCGGCCCTCGATGTGGTCGCAGGCCTGAAAGGTGTGGTGGTGATTGACCCAGTATCCCCCCACAAAAAGGAAACTGAGAACATAGGCCGCGAGCGCTGCGCCCAGAGAGCGGAACGCCGCCAGGCTATACGCTTGGGGAACATGGATCTCCAGGACCATGATGGTGATGATGATGGCGAAAACGCCGTCACTGAACGCCTCTATCCGGAGTTTGTTCATTCCCTGCCCCTCCGTGTAATGCGGAAATGGTCTTATCGAGGCGCGTCAAAGCCGCCACGGATCAAAAATCGTATTTCAGGCTCTTTCGGAAAGAGGCGGCGTTCAACCGGATTTTGGTGGTAAGCATAGTGTAGAGTCAAGCGGTGACCAAGGCCGGCATCTACATCTTCCTCGCGGCCGTGCTGATGCTGAAGATCGGCGTCGCACTGCAACTCGACAGGCATCCGCTGCTGCAACCGGACACCGGCCTGGATACGACCGCGTACGTCGAACTGGCGAAGAAGGTCGCGACAGGAGACATCGCTCTCGGCCCCGGTCTGTACTACGTCTCGCCGCTCTACATCTATTTTCTCGCTCTGGTCTACGCACTGACGAAATCGTTCACGGCCGCACGCATCGTGCAAGCGATACTGGGAACTGTCGCCGTCTGGCTGATCTTCGTCACGGCGCGTGAATGGTTCGGACGGCGTGCAGCATGGATCGCTGCCGTGCTGGCTGGGCTGACCGGCGTCTTCACTTATTACGAAGCGCTGATTCTCCAGGCCTCGATCGATATTGTCCTGACGGCGGCCGCGTTGTGGTTTCTCACACTCGCGCTTCGTCGAGAAGACCGCGTCCATTACGTCATCGCCGGCCTCATCTTCGGCGTCGCTTCGCTGAATCGCCCCAACCTCCTCATTTCGGCCGCAGCAATCGCGCTGCTTCTGGTGTGCGCGCGACGGTTCGCCGCCGGGACGATGCTGCTCCTCGGAATCGTGGCGGGACTGGCACCGGTCACGATTCGCAACCTCGTCGTGGCGCATCAATGGTCGCTTGTTTCCTCTCACGGCGGCATCAACTTCTACATCGGCAACGGGGAAGGTGCGACCGGCTACTTCCATCCGGTTCCCGGCATGCGGCCGACCGTCGAAGGGTTCGCTGTGGAGGCACACCAGGTCGCTGAGAAAGCAATGGGGCGGCACCTCAGCGATGCAGAGGTGTCTTCATATTTCACGAGCCTCACATGGCATTGGATCGCGCAGCACCCGTTCGCGTTAGCACGGTTGCTCGTGCGAAAGACCTATGGCGTTTTCAATGCCGCGCACCTGTCGATTCCCTTCAGCTACACGTTCTACGCGTACGACGCCGGAACGCTTCTCCGCTACTGCGTCGTCGGAGCATGGCTTCTTGTCCCAATGGGTCTGTTCGGGCTCATTCGCGCCGCCCCACGTCCGTGGAGCGCTTCGTACCTCATCTGGCTGTCATTCGTACCGTCATACACCGCGTCCGTCGTTCTCTTCTTCATCACGGAGCGATACCAGATGCCGTTGTACGTGCCGATGGCGATCGGCGCCGGCGCCGGCATCGACGCGCTGATGCGTGACGTGGCATCGCATCGCAGGCGCGCGCTGCTTGCGAGTGTCGCGATTCTCGCCGCGCTGTTCATCGCGGCGAACTGGCCGTTGGCGCTCGATGACGGCCGCGGTGAGGAACGGGTGCGTATGGCCGAGTACTTCGCCGCCCGAGGAGAGATCGAGAAGGGGGAGCATTGGACTGCGATGGCGTTGAAGAGCCACATCCATCCAGCGACCGTTCACTATCGCGTCGGCGCACAGTACGTGAACGCACAGCTTGCGGACCCGGCCATCGCTCATCTCGAGAAAGCAAACCAATTGCGACCCGCACAACCGCAGGTCGAGTACCTCCTCGGACACGCATTACTCGGCGGTGGGAGACCGCGCGACGCAGCTCCGCATCTGCAACGGGCAATCGCCCTCGGCGTGGATGCGCCGTTCGCCGTTTACGAGCTCGCGCTCTCGCTGCAGCGCTCCGGCGACAGCGCCGCAGCAGTGCAGGCGTTAAGAAAACTGACACTCCCGTCGAATGCGAAAGTGGATTTGTGGCTCGACGCCGGCAAGCTCGCCGGCGAGGCCGGCGCGCCCGACGTTGCCGAACCTTTCTTCCGCGGCGCAGTAGGCGTGGCTCCCAGCCTTGCGCGCGCGCACCAGCTTCTCGGTCTCGATCTGCTCGTTCTCCGGCGCTACGAGGAAGCCGCAGCCCAATTCGGGGAGGCCGCGGGACTCGATGGACATAACCCGGACACCCTCGCCAGCCTCGCCTGGTGCGAACAACACCTCGGCCGGGTGACCGATGCGCACGCGCACGCCGAAGCGGCGCTGCGTTTGGATCCGACGCACGAGCTCGCGCGCCGGATCCTCGCTACTTCACGCTCACCGCTCCGGCGTTGACCGCGGCCGAGGGAAGCGTCGTCGCGCCGATCACCAGACCAAGCGTCGGGGCTCCGCCCGCCGGAGTGGCGACGCTGACCGTAAACGGAATGCCGGTCGTAATCGCCGATCCGTCGCCGAGGTCTATGGAGCAAGTGCCGGAGAACGTGGTGCTCGCCAGCCCTGTCGAACCGGAGCTCGCTTTCCCCTCCACGACGATCTTGCGAGACGCAGCGAAAAGCGTTGCCTGAAAGTCGCCGCTCGCAGTGCCGTCACCGGGAAGATCGACTCCGATGCCGAAGCGCATCGTGGACAACGAAACTCCGCTGAGCACCGCTCCGGAACCAAATGTCGCCGCGCCCGCGCCGGTGACAGCGACCGGAACAGGCGCGAGTTGCGCGTACGCAGGGGCGATCGCGAACAGCGCCAGAAGGATCAGAAGTCCGAGTTTGTTTCTCATGGCCGTCCTCACTTGATCTGCACGTTGCCGGAGGTGATTGGTGCTGTGCCGCCTTCGACGGGCTCTCCTGAGACAGCGATCGTAAAGCGATCGGTCCCGCGACCCGGCTCGCCATTGTCTTCAACCGTCGCCGTGAAGGTGCACGGCGCGCCGTTCTTCGTACAGGTTCCGCTGAACGTCGCTTTCGTTCCAACGACGTCGAGACTGGTGATCGAGTTGCTCTGAACCGTCAGGTTGCGACCGGGGTTGTAATAGTTGAGCGAGCCGCTCGGCGGCGCGTCGTCAGCGCTGCGACTGACATTGAGGCCGAAGCTCGCAGTGCCATCGGGATTGAATACCTGCACCTCGCCGGCGCCCGTGATCTTCACCTTCTGACCACTCCTGTCGACGGTGATCGAGACGGTGGCGACGTTCGAGTTGCCCTGGCCATCATTCGCGGTGTAGGTAAATGTATCGACACCCTTGAAGTTGGACGCGGGTGTGTAAACGAACGAGCCGTCGCTGTTGAGCGAGATGGTGCCATGCGACGTTCCGCTGACCAGCCTCGCGGTCAGCGATGCGCTGTCGACGTCGCCGTCGTTGGCCAGGACGCCTGGCGCGGCAACGCTGCGCGTCGTATTGACCTTCGTGCTGTACGCATCGTTGTTCGCGACCGGCGGATCGTTCACGGCGGTGACCGTGATGTTCACAGTGGCCACGTTCGAATCGGCGGTGCCGTCGTTCGCCTTGTACGCGAAGCTGTCCGCGCCGTTGTAATTCGGCAGCGGCGTGTACGTGAATGAGCCATCACTATTGAGCGAGAGATTGCCGTGCGATGTGCCGCTGACGAGTCTCGCGTTGATCGGGTTATTGTCCGCGTCAGTGTCATTCCCGAGGACACCCGGCGCACTGACCGTCAGCGGCGTGTCTTCAGCTGTCGTGTACGCATCGTTGTTTGCGACCGGCGCGTGATTGCTGACGCAATTGCCGGCGAGCGTGTAGATGCCATTGACGGTGATATCCGACGCCGCGGACTGACTCTTGAGACCCTGCTCCGGCTGTCCGAGGAACGTGCGGACGTTGAGCGCGTTCAAGGACTGACCGGGCACCACATTCTCGGCCTTGCTGGTGGAGAGCGTAATAACGATCTTGCCTGTGGCCGCGTCGTAGCTGCCGCTGTCGGCGTCGCCCGATCGTACCGCCTGATTCGTGTTCGGACTGGGCACGCCGCCGATCGGAGTCGGCACGCCGAACTTGCCGTACTCGAACGACACCGCGCCGAGGGCGTCGGACTTCATCGCGACATACAAGCGGTCGAAGTTCGCGTCGGGTACCGCGCGGTTCCAGACGATGTACCACTGGCTGCTCGGCGGCGCGCTCGTGAGCGCCGACTTTTTGACGTAGAGCGTGAATACCAGTTTGCTACTCTCCCCTGCCGCGAGCTCCGGCTCGGCCACGTAGAGCCGCTGGATGTTCACGCGCGCATCGGGCGGCGTGTTCTGGCCGCTGTCGTTGTCGCTGCCGTCGGCGTTCAGATCGTCAACGGTCAGCAGTCCCGGCAGGTGACACGAGTCGGCCGGAATCACGGGCGACGCAAATCCGCATGACGGACCTTCGCCGACTGCGTTCACGGCTGTAACGCGATACGCGTAATCCGTGTTCGCCGCTACGTTGCTGTCGTCGTAGTTGTTCGTGTTGAGGACAGCGAGCAAATTGAATGGACCGCTGCCGGTGCGCCGGTACAACTTGTAACTCGTGACCGGTGAACCGCTGTGATCGGGCTTGCTCCACGACACTTTGTTCGTGCTGCCGATGAGATTGGCGACGACTGCAGGGGCTTTCGGCACGCTCGGCTCGACCGGATCGAAGGCGCTGAACATGCGCTTGCCGCCCGTCTGACGAGCAATGGCAGCCTTGGCCGTGGCGTCGTTCGCACCGCCGTTGATGCACTGCGGCGTGATGCAGCCATCCGTGTAACCAATGAGAACGCGCCCTTCCTTGTCGATCGTGGCGTCGAAGAAATCGAGGAGGTTGCGCAGCGCCGGCGTGCAGTTCGGACCGCCCGCGCAGATTGCGCCGCGCTGCACCGGATCGTTGGGCGTCAGATCGGTCGTGCTCCAGTTTTGTCCTCCGTCGAATGTCGTGGCGAGGTAGAGGTGCCATTCGCCGTTGAACGACGGGCTCTGATCGTCGCCTGAGGTGGGCGTTCCGAGGAATGCGAACGCGGCGCGACCGGGGTCTCCGGCGACGACCGCGGGGAACGCAGTCAACTGGACGTTGAACGCGGCGCCGGCATCTACCGGCGCACTCCAGGTCTGTCCGCCGTCGTGCGACGTGGCAATGCGCGCATGACGATCTTGAGCGTCCATGCCGAAGTAGATCGCGCCATCCTTGCCGATGGCCACCGACGGATCCCAGTTACCGTTCGATGTGCCCGGAATCTGCGACGACGTCCATGTCACGCCGTTCGTGGTGGAAATCGCCAGACCTTGCGTCGTCCCGGTTGCGCTGCAGAATCGGTGAGGTACGTAGACCGTCCCATCGGGGCCCACTTTCACATGACCATGGATACCGCCACCGCAGTTCGTGCCGGTGTTCACGGTCGGAACGGGAGGTCCCCACGTGAGACCGCCGTCGACGCTGAGCGAGCAGTTCGCCGGAACAGCATTCACGGCATCCTGCGAGCAGTAGTAGAGGGCGTTCTTGTACGCGGTACCGGCCGGCACAGGCGCGTGGAACGGGCCGCCGCCGATCGTCTGATGATCGATGCCTGACGGGATGCCCGTGGGCAGCGTCGGAAGGATCGTCCTGCCGTCATCGTCGGTGAAGTCCGTCCCGGCGCTGAGCGGTGTGAGGCCGAAGAGCTGCGAGATGAACGTACGTCCGGTCTCGTGGTCGGTGTAGAGGATCGGGTCGCCGTATACGCGCGGTGAGCCCGCGGCAATGAGGCTGGCCGACTTCTCCCACACCGCCTCGGCCGGCGACGGGCAATCGCTGCACGTGATGCGCAGCGCGGCCGCCCCTACGTTCGTGATGTTCGCACCGCCGCCGAAGCCGCCGAACGACATGATCGTGCCGCCGTTCGGAATCGTGCCGGCGCTGTTGACGAAGGCGCGCTCACTGTTCCAGTTCACTCCAATGGACGGCTCGCCCCATCCGTCGCCGAGGCCCGGCTTCGAGAGGAGGATGTCGAAGCGGGGTGTTCCGGCGAGACCTTGATTGACGACCTGCGTTGTTGCCGGCGAAGTGCTCGCGGCGTAGTTGGCGTCACCTCCGTACGAAGCGGTGATGGAGTGCGAGCCGGCGGAGAGCGACGACGTCGTGAACGTCGCGCTTCCGTTCGACAGCGTGCGCGTGCCAATCGCGGCCGCACCATCTTTGAATGTGACAGTGCCTGTCGCGGCCGACGGCGAGACGGCCGCCGTGAACGTAACGGGCTGACCCGTCGTCGATGGATTCGGCGCCGACGACAGCGTGGTCGTTGTCGGCGTCAACACGACGGCGACCTGGACGACCGCGCTTCCGTTGATCGTCGCGTTCGCCGTGTCGGCCGCGGACAGCGTCTGATTGCCTCCCGTGTTGAACGTGACGCTGAAGACGTGGACGCCGGCATCGGCTGCCGTGAATGTGTAGTCCGCCGGAAGTGCCGCCGCCGAATCGGAGCTCGTGAAGTGCGCGGTCCCGCGGTATCCGGTTGCGATCGCGTTGTTCGCGTCGGTTGCCTTCACCGTGACGTTGAAAGCGGAGCCCGGAGCCGACGTCGCAGGAGCTGTCACGCTGTAGCGCGATGCGGCCGGCGCCGGCTTACACGACTGATTTCCAGCGACCGTGTACGTTCCGCCGCCGGCGGTGTCATCGACCGGCTGGATGAGGCCCGACCCCACCGCACCGACGAGAAGGCTCGTGCTGCCCTGCACTGAGGAGAGCACGGTGCCGGCCGGAGAAATCGTCGCGTTGAACGCGGGATTGCCGGAGATGTCGCTGAACGACAACGCGCTCGTCGTCAGCAGCTTGATGGTGATGGTGCCGTCCGCCGTAAAGCTGCCGGTCACCTGGCCGCAACTGTTCGCGAAGCACTGCCCGAGGTCGATGTTTTGCGAGGGGTCGTGCCAGCCGTAAGCGAAGTTGGCCTGTGTCGGAAGGTCGCTCGTATTCATCTGGACGAAGAGCTGTCGCGTCACGCCGCTGTTGTCGCGCGCGTTGAAATAGACCGTCCAGATGCTGTTCGGCTGAAGCGTCCCGCTCAGGTTGTCGACCTTGATCGTGAACGTCAGCGAATGTTCGGTGTCGTTCACGTACGGCTCGGCGATGCTGACCGAGCGGAGGTCGAGCTGGGTATTGGCGTTCGGTCCGAGGTCTTGATCGCCGGCCGGATCGGTCTGCATCGTGACGCCCGGAACGCTGCACGCGCTTTCGGTGTCGTTGTCGAGGATCGTGAGAGCGGCCGTGGCAGGCGATCCGAGACTGGCACCGGTCGGAGAGCTCAACGTCAGGTTGACGGTTTCGCTCCCTTCGACGATTGCGTCGTCAATGGTCGAGACGTTGAACGTCTTCGACGCAGAGTCGCCGTCCGCCCATGTGAGCGTTCCGCTCGAGGAGGTGTAGTCGCTGCCCGCTGTTGCGGTGCCGTTCGACGTCGCGTAGTGGACGCTTGCCGCGCCGAGGCTGCCTCCGACGCGCGAGACCGTGATCGTTGCCGTCGCTCCTTCGTTTGTTGAATACGAAGCGGCGGAGAACTGCAACGTTCCGGCCGGATTCGGCGGCGGCGGGTCGAACTGCGAGTACATCCTCTTTCCGATCGACTGACGCGCGATCGTGGCCCATACCGACTTCCCGCTGTTGGCCGGATCGGTTGCGCACGCCCCCGTGCAGCCGTCCGCGTAACCGACGACGACGCGTCCGGCTTGATCGACCGTCGCGTCGAAAAAGTCGAGAAGATTACGGCAGGGATTCGAACCGCCTCCGAGCCAGATGCAGCCGCGCTGCACCGGATCGGGAGACGCTTTCACGGTCGTCCACGTTCTGCCGCCGTCGTACGTCTGCGCGACATACAGATCCCACACGCCGGTGAAGCTCGCGTCCTGGAACGGGCCGGCAGCCGGCGTGCCGTGGAATGCGAACGCTGCGCGATCAGGATCGCCGGCGACGACCGCCGGGAAGACCGAGTTCTGAATCCCGAACGGCGTCCCGACGTCGGTGAACTTCTCGCCATTCGCGTAGGTGTCCCACGTCAATCCTTTGTCGTGCGTCACGGCGATCTTCGGATGTCCATCGCCGTCGGAGAATCCGAAGTAGACGGTGCCGTCGGATGCGATACCGATCGATGGATCGCTGTCTCCTCCGGCGCTTCCGGGGACGCTGCGGATCGCCCACGACTGTCCGTTGTCGGACGAGACTGCAAACGACTGCCTGCCGGCGCAGCTCTTGTTCGGTACGTACGCCGTGCCATCAGGCGCGACTTTGACGTGACCATGCAGGCCGCCGCATTCGGTCGTCCACATCGGCACCGATGGACCGAACGTCTGGCCGCCGTCGAGACTGATCGCGCATTGCGCGGGTCCCGCGCTGCTCTGCGCGCAGTAATACACGCCGTTCGGATACGCCGGTCGCGGCAGATTCGGATCGCGCGTCAATGGAGCAGCAAGCGGACCACCGCCGTACGTCTCGTGATCGATGCCCGCCGCGATTCCCGAGCCCTGGCTGGGAATCCAGGTCGCTCCATCGTCATCGGTGTATTCCGTCGTACAGAAGGGAGTCAAACCCTCCAACTGGCCGGCGAATGTGCGGCCCTGTCTCGAGTCGGTGAAGAGGATCGGGTCTGCATACGCGCGCGGCGAGGTGGCGATGTGTTGATTGACTCCGACGTTCGTCCACGTCGCGGCGGCCGGCGAGACCTGGTCATTGAAGTTGATCTTGAATGTCTTCAGACTTCCGCCGCCGGCGAAGATGACCGCTCCGGTCTTCCAGTTCACGCCGATCGACGGTTCGCCGAATCCTGACGTGCACGTCTGACCGGCGGGACACGGGAAGTTGCCGTATGCAACGTTCTCCGCTCCGCTCGCCGGCGCGCTCGGCGCTTTGTGCTTCAGTTGCGCGTTGGCCGTGTAGCTCGTGAGAGTAGTGTCCACGGCCGGCGAAAACGGGAACGCGGCGACTCGATACGTCCCCGCGGCCGGAGCATCGAGCAGCACGAATTCGGCCGCACCCGTTCCTCCGCCCGAACCCTTCAGGTACGTGCCGTCCGGACCGTAGACTTCGACGTCCCAATCGCCGACCGGCAAGAGATTGATCTCGACGACGTAAGCACCAAAGGCGGCCGATGGAGGAGCGACCGTGAGACTGAAGTTGTCGCACTTGCTCGCGTTGGCTCCCGCGCAGCGAGGCGAGTTCAACAGGTCCGGATTCGCGGGCATGACCCCGCCGCTCCAGTTTACGGTGGGATTGCTCTCCGAGACTGAGCCCCCCGGGGGGGTCGCTGCGATGAGCTGTGTTGAGAGCAGGAGGCAAAAAGCGATCAATCCGAGGAGGGTTGTGCTTGCTTTATTCATCTGATCCCTCGCGGGTTACTACTGACGGTCGCAACATTTCAAAAAAGGAACGGCATCG
>Ga0070707_100005130_pt1 | contig 12269 bp, 15 predicted proteins | sample KBSK5502metaG_FD_65468 | JGI IMG/M metagenome (GOLD analysis project Ga0070707, IMG submission 65468) | Corn, switchgrass and miscanthus rhizosphere microbial communities from Kellogg Biological Station, Michigan, USA - KBS K5-50-2 metaG | ecosystem: Host-associated > Plants > Roots >... | reverse complement strand
CCCGCGCCATGCTCGGCGGAGACCGGCATCACGCGCTCGAATCCGAGCTCGTAAAACTCCCCCACGTTCTCCTCGGCATCCTTCCGGTCGACCTTGTTGACGATGAGGAGCGTCTCGTTCGCGACCGCGCGGAGGTCCTGCGCAATATCGCGGTCCTCGGCGAGGATCCCGGAAGCGCCGTCGACGACGAAGAGGATGAGGTCGGCGTGCTCGAGGGCCCGCTTCGCCTGCAACCGGATCTCGTCCGCGAACGCCGACATCGGCGTGTCGCCATACTCCAGGCCGCCCGTATCGGTCAGCTCGTAATGTCTTCCGTCATCGAGTGTTATGACCTCGGAGAGGCGGTCGCGAGTCATCCCCGGAAGGTCGTGGATCAACGCCCTCCGCTTCCCCGCCAGGCGGTTGAAGAGCGTCGATTTCCCGACGTTTGGGCGCCCCACGATCACGATCTGCTTCAGAGCCGGCATGCGCGCGGAATGCTACAATGGCTTTCATGAGCAGCAACGCCGATTCGTCCTGTCGACTTTGCGGTGCTCCGGTCACCGGCTCCGAGCTTTCCCGCCGTCTTTGCAGCATCTGCGACGACTACGCCCAGCACATCGCGCTGCAGAGCAACCAGGGTCTGGAGCGGATCGTCGGCGAGCTGCAGAACCGTCCGGTCTTCCGCGACGAGCACTCCCGCCGCGGTCACTGAAAATCGGTTACGCGCTGCTGCCGCGCAGAAACCTCGTGACCTCGTAACCCCGCAACCTCAGAACTCGAACCCGAACATCGGCACCCAGTGCCACGCCACCCAGAAGAGGAATGCGCCGATGAGTGTGTTCAGGAAGTTCATCGTGCCGTTGGGGATCGGCTGCGCCAGCTTCTTCTCCCAGCTCCCGAGGATGCTCTCGAAGTAGGAGCCAACGACGCCGCACGCCGTCAACACGAGGATGACGTGCGTCCGATCGATGACGACGCCGCCGGTGAATCCGCGCCGCAGTTGGTGGACCAGCATCGCCGTCGCAGCGAGCGCCACGAGGAAGGCCGACACGATTCCCGCGAGGGTTCCTTCGATCGAGATTGCCCCCTCGGTGCCGCGCTCGACGCGGCGGAAGGTCAGCGGAAGAAAGGCGCGCTTGCCGATGAGCTGACCGATCTCCGATCCGGTCGTGTCGGCCGCCGCGGTGGCCAGCGCTGCCACGCCCATGAATAGCGGAACGAGTCCCATCCCGCGCCAACACGCCGCCGCGCAGACCGCGGCGACGCAGCAGTTCGCGAAGGCGTGCGCCGCGCTGCGACGCCCACCTCCCTCCTGCGCCAGCCCCGCCTCCTGTTTGTGCTTGTAGCCGAGCTTCGTGCACAACGTGCCGATGATGAAGAAGGTCAGCAGCGCGACGTAGAGGGCCGGACCGCCCCCGATAACGATGACGGTGCCGAGGATCCAACCGGCGAGCGCCCCGGAGGCATCGACGCCGCGGAACGCAAAGCCGAGGATCGCCAGGAGAGTGTTCAACGCCAGCCACGGCCAGGCGATGGCCGGTTGCCCGACGGCGTACGGCTCGATCGCCGTGACCGCGAGCATGCCGCCGGCGACGATCGGAATGACGACGTTGTCATCGATGCCGAGCGGCAGTGACTCCGCCACCGCGCAAACGAGCACGGTGATGATCAGCGGCTCGAGCAGCGGTCCTTCGAAGTAGAGCGCCGCGCAGTACGCCGCGCCGCCGCCGCAAAGGATGAAGCCGAGGATCCCGCCCCAGCTCTTCTCGCGATTCCACCACAGCGGCGCGATCGGCATGGCGCGGCCGATCAATCCCGCGAAACCGTCGCCGAACGCCAGCAGCACCCACGACACCGCTGCGATCTCGATGTGCCAGTTGAAGGTCACGATCAGCGCGAAGACCGCCGCCGGGTAGAGCACCAGCCCCGCGTCGTATCCCCGCTCGTGCCGCGAGATCCGCGTCCCCACCACGCGGTGCAGAAGCAGCCAGTTGACGATGACGAAAAACGCCGCCACCCCCGCCGCATACCGCCACGGAACGGTCTTCAGCAGGAAGGCCAGCAGTCCGACGAGTATGTGAATCGTCTTGCGGAGGGCTTCGTTGGTTTCGTGGTCCATTTGATAACGACGAACGAGGAACGATGAGCTCACTGCGTGTCATCGTTCATCGTTATCACTTTACAATACGCGGCCCATGTCGGAACCCGGCCGCACTCCCCTCCTCTCCGTCATCGTGCCCTGCTACAACGAGCGGGCGACGGTGGCGGAGCTGTTGCGGCGGGTGAAGGATGTGCCGATCGACAAGGAGATCATCGTCGTCGATGACAAGTCGACCGATGGCTCGAAGGACGTCGTGGCGACGCTGGCGCAGCAGTGGCCGGAGATCCGCCACATCCTGCAGCCGGTCAATCAAGGGAAAGGGGCGGCGCTGCGCCGCGGGATCGAAGAGGCGCGCGGCGAGATCGTGCTGATCCAGGACGCCGACCTCGAGTACGACCCCGACGAATATCCGAAGCTGATCCAGCCGATCGTCGACGGCCACGCCGACGTCGTCTTCGGCTCGCGCTTCGAAGGCTACCCCCGGCGCGTGATGCTCTACTGGCACCGCCTCGGCAATACGTTTCTGACCTTCCTCTCGAACTGCACGACGAATCTCGATCTCACCGACATGGAGACTTGCTACAAGGTCTTCCGCCGCGACGTCATCCAGTCGATCAAGCTGAAGTCGAATCGCTTCGGCTTCGAGCCGGAGGTGACGGCGAAGGTCGCCAAGCGCGGCTATCGCATCTACGAAGTGCCGATCTCGTACTACGGCCGCGACTACTGGGAAGGAAAAAAGATCAATTGGAAGGATGGCTTCAGCGCCATCTGGACAATTCTCAAGTACGGCCTCTTTGACGACCCTTCCAGCGAGCCGGCCACGTGGGGAACGCTGCGGCGGCGGCAGTCGCTGACGCGCTACAACCGCTGGATCTGGGAGCGCGTCGCGCCGTACGTCGGGCAGCGCGTGCTCGAAGTCGGCGCCGGCTCGGGGACGATGACGCGCTTCCTCTACGGCCGCGAGCTGATCGTGGCGACGGACAAAGAGACGCCGTACGTCGATCGATTGCGCAACGCCTTTCGCCGCCGCCCCGGCATCGTGATCGAGCGATTCGATCCCGATGCGGACGATACGCAGGACCTCGGGCGCTACGCCTTCGACACGGTCACCTGCATCAACGTGCTCGAGCACACGGACGACGACATCGCCGCGCTGCGACGCATGCAGCAACTGCTGATTCCGGGAGGACGGATCATCGTCTTCGTCCCCGCGGGACAGGATCTTTACGGCTCGCTCGATCAGGGAGTCGGGCATCAGCGGCGGTACGAGCGCGACGAGCTGGTCGACAAACTGCGGCAGGCGGGATTCGAGATCGAAGACGTCGGATTTCAGAACCAGATCGCGAAGCTGGCGTGGTACGTCAACTCGAAGCTGCTGCGACGTCAGGCGCTGCCGCTCGCGCAGTCACGATTCTTCGACCGCCTCGTGCCGCTGTTGCGGTCGATGGAAGGCGATCATCCGCCCTCGGGGCTGAGTCTGATCGCGATCGGACGAAAGCCGGCGGTCGCCGCGTCCTCGGAGTCCGCCCAACAGCCGCGTGAGGCGACGGTCGCGGAATGAAACGGGCCGCCCTCATCCTGGCCGGCGGCGGCGGGACGCGACTGGCGCCGCTCAGCTCCGACGAAAATCCGAAGCAGTTTCTCCCCCTTTTCGACGGCAGGTCGCTTTTGGAGATGACGTTCGCGCGCGTCGCGCCGCTCGTCGGCAATGAGACGATCTTCGTCTCGACGAACGACCGCTACGCGCAGCGCGTCGCCGAGCTGCTGCCAGGCATGCCGGCACAAAACATCATCACTGAGCCCGCCCGCCGCAACACCGCTCCAGCAATCGCGCTGTCGTGCACGGCGATCGAGTCGCTCCTGGGCGACTGCGTCGTCTCCGTGCTCGCGTCGGACCACTACGTCGCCGACGAGGACGAATTTCGCCGCGTGCTCGACGTCGCGTACCGTTTCGCCGAGTCGAACGACTACCTCGCCGCCATCGGCATCGAGCCGACGGAGCCGAACATCGAGTTTGGTTACCTCGAGCTCGGCGAAACGATCGCGCCCGAGGTGCTGCGTGTCGCCCGCTTCGCCGAGAAGCCGTCCCGCGAAGTCGCCGAGGAGTTCCTCCGCGCCGGCAACTACGTCTGGAACGCCAGCATGTTCATCTGGCGGACGAGCGTCTTCCGCCGCGCCCTCACCACCGCCGCTCCCGACATCGCCAACGTCACGCGCGAACGCTACGACGAAGCGCCGTCGATCTCGATCGACTACGCGCTGATGGAGAAAACCCCCCGCGTCGCGTGCGTGCGCGGCGATTTCGGCTGGTCGGACGTCGGCTCGTTCGAAGCGCTGCGGCGGGTGGGCGTGAGGGTGTAACGCGTGCGATTTAGCAAGCACCGCGGACTGCGCGCGGGTTGAAACCCGCGCCACATCCATCCTGCCGCATATCCCATCCGTGGAATGTCTCACGATGTATCTGGGGCGGGTTTCAACCTTTTCAACCCGCCCGGGTTGAAACCCGCGCCACATCCATCCTGCCGCATATCCCATCAGTGGAATGCCTCACGATGTATGTGGGGCGGGTTTCAACCCGCCCGGGGCGCACAACGTGCGCCCCAGCCGGCGGGACGCCGGCGTTACGGGAACAACTTCTCTGCGTTCTCCCGCAGCACCTTGGAATTCACATCATCTCCATAACCGAGCGCCACGAACTGCTCGACGTTCTTCCGCGGCGAGGTGATCCCGGGCGAGGGCCAGTCGGTGCCCCACAGAACTTTCTCGCTCATGTCGGTAAGCCGTGGCAGGTATTTCGGGAGCGACTTCGGAGGGATGCCGGAGATCTCGAGGTAGACGTTGCGATGGCGACGGGCGAGGAAAAAGGCCGTCTCGCCGTAGAGCGGGCGGCCGGAGTGCGCGAGGATGATGGCGAGGCGGGGGAAGTCGATGGCCACGTCGTCGATCGTCATCGGGTCGGCGAAAACGTTGCGGGCGCGGGGGAAGATCGACGTCCCGGTGTGGAACATCACCGGCACGCCGCGCTCCTCGCACTCGCGATAGATCTCCGCTAGTTGCCACAGCTCGCCGCGATAGGCGTTCGGCGAGAAGAGCTGGTGCGGCGGGTGGATCTTGATCATCCGGATGCCGAGGTCGAGCACGCGGCGGATCTCGTCGCGGACGTTCATCTCGTGCAGCGGATTCACGGAGCCGACCGGCAACAGGCGGTCGCGATGCGCGCGCGTGAACGAGGCCGACCAGTCGTTCACCTCGCGCGTGAAGCCCATGACGTCGGGCGAGACGTAATTGATGCAGCAGCAACGCTCGATGTCGTTCGCGTCGAGGAAGCGGACGACGTTCTCCGGCGACTCCAGGATCTCGCGCGCGTCGGCGTGCGCGGCGTCGTTGACGAGCGCCAGCGCTTCCGGCTTCACCATTTGCCACGGCTGGATGTGTAAATGAATGTCGAAAACGCGCATCGCAACCTAAGTGCTGAGTTTCACGCCAGCATCACCAAGCGCATGCAGACGGCGGTTGAGGGGCAGGCGCCCTGAAGCTCCGGCGAGCTGAGGAGCTGCGGGTGGACTTCATCGCGGTCGATCGTTTTGAAGCCGCGACGCTTGAAGTACTCCTCCGCCGTGGTGGTGAGGAGGTAGAACTCGCGGATGCCACGCGAGGCCAGGCGATCGAGGAGCTGCCGCACGATACGGCGTCCGATCCCTTTGCTGCGATAGTCGTCCGCAACTGCGATCGAGCGGATCAGCGCCACGAACTGATACGGCTCCGATCCGCCGCAGCCGACGATGCGCGCGCCGTCGCGTGCGATGACGAACGTTTTCCAGTGGTCTTCGACGCCGTCGGTCGGAAGCGTGTTTGCCAGCAGAAGATCTTTGATCGCCGGCAGGTCGTCCGCCGTCGCCGCACTGATGATGATGTCGGCCATGCGGCGAGCATAGCAAAACGAGATGTAGGACAGGCAGTCATGCCTGTCCTACGCGATGCTTTACGTCATCCGGCTACTGCCGGCTGCTGCCCTTCGAGCCACGGCCGAGGTCGCTCTCGATGTCGCTGCCCTTCTTGTTGCTGACGTTGCTCTCGAGGCTGCTGCTGTCCGAGCTCTTGCTGCTGCCCGACCAGCCCGTCGACTTCTGCGACCCTTCCATCGAGCCGCTGCGACGGCTCGGCTCGTTCATTCGGTCTTCGGATCGGCCGATGCTCTGACCGAACTCCACCGACGAGTCGTGCTTCTCGCGATTGCTCTGGCTCTGACTGACTTTGTCTCGATCGCGGTTTTCCATGGAGCCTCCTTGGGCAAACATCGCCCGACTCCATTCACTGCAACCGCGATGCCGCCAAGTCGAATAGGCTCAACAGTTACTTCAACTCAAAGACGACCATCACGCTGTATCCGAGCTCTTGCGTCCCGGCCTCCGCCGGCACTTCGCTCACCGCCATCTTTGCCTCCATCGCCATCGCCCGCATCGGGCGTGGGGCTTGTGGCATCTCCCCTTCGTGGATGGTCAACGCGCGGCCGAGGGTGCGGCCGGCGGCGCTCGCGAGGACCGTCGCTTTCGATTTTGCATCGTCGAACGCGGCGCGCAGTCCCTGCTCGCGACCGCGCGCCGGATCGGAGACTTCGAAGTTGAGCGACGACGCCGTGTTGACGCCGTTTGCGATCGCCACCTGCAGCAGGCGCCCCGCCGCGCCGACATCCTTCTTCGTCACGGTGATCGAGTTCATCACCTGGTACCCGAGGATTCGCGGCAGGTTGTTCGGCGAGTACTCCTGCTGCGGATAGATCGAGAAGCCGGAGGTGCGGATCTCCTCGGCGGCCGCGCCGGCCTTCTTCAGCGCGGCGATGACCGCGGCCATCTTCTGATTGTTGGCGTTGACGGCGTCTTCGACCGTCGGCGCGTTCGTCTGCACGCCGGCGGTGAACGAGAAGCGATCGGGTGCGACCGAGACGTGCCCATTCCCGGAGACTGTGATGCTTTCGATGTGTTGCGTTTCGGCGCGGGCGCCGAGCGCGGCGACGACGATCGCGAGCGCAACGAGAATTCTTTTCATGCAACCTCCTCTTTTACCGATGAACGCGATTAAAATGCGGCGCTCTTCAGGGGGACCGCTCATCTCACATGGCCGATCCGAATGACAAGGTGCCCGGCCAGGCATCCGGTCGTTACTACGTCGATTCACAGTGTATCGATTGCGATCTCTGTCGGGAGACTGCGCCGGCGAATTTCATGCGCAACGACGAAGCCGGCTTCTCCTATGTCTACAAGCAGCCCGAGACGGAAGAGGAAGAGACGCTCTGCAAGGATGCGCTGGACAACTGCCCCGTCGAGGCGATCGGCAACGACGGGTAGGATCGTGGCGCCGGCGCTACGATGCTCAATGCGTCTTCCGGTCGACGCTGACCTGGTCGTGCCAGTCGTCCGCCAGCAGCACTTCGATCAGCTCCTGCAGCTCCTCCATGTGGAACGGCTTCGTCAGCGCCGCGGTCATGTTGTTGCCTTTGGTGATCGTCAGGATGTCGCCCTTTCCTGACGCGACGACGACCGGCGTGTGCTTCCCCTGCTGCAAGTACCAGGCGATCCATTCTTCGCCGCTCATGCCGGGGAGGTTGAGATCGAGGAGGATCAGACGCGTGTCGGGATTGGACTGCAGGATACTCATCCCTTCGACGGCGCCCGATGCGGAGAGGACTTCGTAGCCCTTCTTCTGCAAGTAGCTCTTGTACAACTGCAGGACCTCGGGATCGTCTTCGATGGCGAGGATCTTGTTGGTCCTCGTCGAAAGTGCCGGTTCCATCATCGTCAGCTCCTCAGCCGGGCTCTTGCGAAGTCCGTGCTAACCTCGGCCGAGAGTGGGTATCGGCCTCTGGGTGGTCGCCGCGCTTTGCTCTCTCACCCTTGCGAGGATCGTTCCGCAGCGGCGCGGGCGATTACCGGTGGAAGCGGCCTTCGCCGTGTCCGCGGGCGTGATCCTCGGCACGCTCGCCACGCTGCTCGACTTCGGCGGCTGGGACGAGCTCGACGGGAGGGCGTTCGCGTTTGTTTTCTTCGGCACCTCCGCGATTCTCGGTACCATGCGAGTCATCCGAGGGAGACCATGACGAAAACCTTTTTGGCAGTTGTCGTCGCTGCCGGCCTTTCCGCGTGCACCGCATACAAAGCACAACACACGGGTCCCGATCCGAACGCTGCCCACAGTGAGGCGACCGCGCGAACGTTGAACGTCGCCCCCGACGCGACGCAGCACTTCGACGCGCAGCCGCTGGCCATGAAGCAGGCCATCCTCGTGGCGGAGCTCGATCACTACACGAGCGAGCTCGCAGCCAACGGCAAATACGACTGCTGCGTAAAGCCCGGCTGCAAGGAGTGCGTCATCCGCGCCGGCGAATGCCACTGCCGCAAGGTCATCGACGCCAACGGTCCCTGCTGCGGCGAGTGCACGCAATCGTGGATCGAAGGCCGCGGCAACACCGCCGGCGTCGATCGCGAGAAGGTGCTCGAGCACCTCGGCTGCGTGCGGGAGCTGTACGAGAAGAAGCCCCCTGCGACGGAGACGACGAAGAACTAAAGGGCCCTCTGTCATCCCGAGCGTAGCGAGGGACCTGGGGGATGGGTGGCACGATCTGCTCGCCACCCGCCCCCCCAGGTCCCTCGCTACGCTCGGGATGACAGGTCGCTCATGAACCGGTCGCCTCGAACATGCGCCGCAGCGCCCGCTCGGCGGGGACGCGGATCTCTTCGGGGACGTCGATCTCGTAGCGCATGAACTTCAGCGAGTCGCGCACGTCTTCGAGCGACGTCACCTTCATGAACGTGCAGAGCTTGCAGCCCTTGAGGAACGTCTTGTCGGGGACTTCCATCGCCAGGCGGTCGGAGAGACCGCACTCGGTCACGACGAGGAAGCGCGTCGCCGGCCGCTCTTTCGCGTACTTCACCATCCCCGAGGTGGAGAGCACCGCGTTCGCGAGCGCGGCGACGTCGGCGCGGCACTCGGGATGCACCAGCACCTCGATCCCGGGATCGGCGGCCCGGACCCGCTCGATCTCCTGCGGCGTGATCTGCTGGTGCACGTAGCAGAAGCCTTCCCACGGGATGATGTTCTTCTCCGGCACCTGCTCGGCGACGTGGTGCGCCAGGTTGCGGTCTGGAATGAAGAGGATGTTCTCGTTCGGCAGCGTCCGGACGACCTTCGCCGCATTCGCAGACGTGACGATGACGTCGGAGAGCGCCTTGATCGCGGCGGTGGTGTTGACGTAGCTGACGACGGCGAGGTCGGAGTAGATCTGCTTCAGATCCGCGATGCGCGCGGCGACGTCGGCGGCCGGTGCGGAGTCGGCGAGCTGGCAGCCGGCGTTGAGATTCGGCAGCAGCACCACGCGCGACGGATTGACGATCTTCGCCGTCTCGGCCATGAAGTGCACGCCGCAGAAACAGATCACGTCGGCGTCCTTGACCTTCGACGCCATCAGCGCCAGCTCCAGCGAGTCGCCGACGAAATCGGCCACTTTCAGGATCTCGGGACGGTAGTAGTTGTGCGCCACGATCACCGCGTTGCGCTCTTTCTTCAGCGTGCGGATCTCCGCATGCAGCGCCTCGAACTCGAGGACGTCCTCCTCCGTGTACTCGAAGGTCTTCACGCGGGACAGTTCTTCGAAGAGTGTGCTCATCAGGCTCGTACTTTAGCGAATATGACGCCCGGGAGAGCGGATCTCCCGATCCGCAGTCGTCGGACGTCTCGTCCGACGACTGTCCGCTCGTTCAACCACGAACAGTTGCCGGACGTCGACGTCCGGCAACTGCGGATCAGGAGATCCGCTCTCCTCTTAAGTCCAGCAGCACAACGGTCGCGCCAAGGTGCGCGTCGTCGCGAAAGCCGGCCACGAACGGCAGCTCGCGCAACATCTTCTGAATCAGCGCCCGCTGCACGCCCATCCCCCGCCCGTGAATCAGCCGCACCTCGCGGAAGCCGCGGCGGCGCGCTTCCTCGAGATACTCGCGCGCCACGTCGCGGATCTCGTTGGGACGAAAGGGATGAAGGTCGAGCACGTCTTCGATCGGGATCTCGATCGGCTCGTCGTCCTCCGGCACGGCGGCGATGTTACACTCTCGACTCCTAGATTCCAGGACGAGGTTCCCATGGTCCTCTTCAATCACGCCACCCGCGAGATGACGGCCAAGATCGTCTACTACGGTCCGGGTCTCTGCGGCAAAACGACCAATTTGATGGTCATCTTCGACAAGCTCGACCCGAAGCAAAAAGGGAAGATGCTGTCGCTGGCGACGAAGACCGACCGCACGCTCTTCTTCGACCTCCTGCCGGTCGACATCGGCAAAGTGGGCGCGTTCAACCTCAAGATTCAGCTCTACACCGTCCCCGGCCAGGTCTTCTACAACGAGACGCGGAAGCTGGTGCTGAAGGGGGCCGACGCGGTCGTTTTCGTGGCCGACTCGCAGCCGGCGATGATCGAGGCCACGCGCGAGTCGTTCGCCAACCTGATGGAGAACCTCGAGGAGAACAACCTCGACGCGAACGACACGCCGATCATCATTCAGTACAACAAGCGCGACATCCCCGGCGTGTTGCCGGTCGAGGAGCTGCAGGAAGCGCTCGGCTTCGAAGGCTATCCGTACACCGAGGCCTCGGCGCTGAGGGGCGAGGGGGTCATGGAGACGTTCAAGCTCGTCTCCAAGATCACGGCGAAGCACCTCTACAACCGGCTGAAGGGGAAGTCGGAGCCGATCGAGCGGAAGAAGGAGAAGCCGGCGTCGAAACCGAAGATCGAGGTGAAGCCCGAGCCGGAGCCGGTCGCGCCAACGCCGCCGGCGCCCACGGCCGCGGAGCTGAACCCGTTCGCCGACTCCGTGCCGTTTCCCGACAGCGGTCTCGATAGCGCCTACGACAAGGCGGAGGAAGTCTCGCTCGAGCAGCTGCTCTCGGAGGGACGCGAACGGCCAGCGACGATCGGAGGGAACGTCGCCATTCCGGTCATGCCTATCCACGACGACGTCGAGGAGCTCGGAGCGGAGGCGTTGGTCGAGGAGCCTCCGATCGCTGTGGCCATCGCGGAAGAGCCGGTACCGGTGATGGTCGGCGGCGACGGCCGTGCCGAGGAGCTCGAGGTCCGCGTCCGCGATCTCGAGGAGCAGGTGGCCTCCCTCCGCGCGGAACATCGCGCCGGACTGGAGCGCATCCTCCGCGAGCTCAACGACCTCACCGCGACCGTCCGTTCTCAGCTCAATTGAAACTCACCTGACCAAAACCCAAAACCAATCGGAGGAAAAACCATGCGTAGGATTCTGCCCGCTCTGCTCTCGCTCGCCGTCGTCTTCACCGGTTGCAAACCGAAGGAAGCAGCGCAAAAAGCCGACATCGCCAACGACCTTCAGAAACGCGGCACGACCGACTTGATGAAGGAAGTGGCGAAGGACCGATACGACGCGCCGAAGGACGGCAAGCTCACTGACGCGCAGGTGCAGATGTACCTCAAAGTCCGCGATCGCGAGCGGCAGATCGCGCAGGTCGCGAAAGCGGAAGCGCAGAAGCACGCCGACGCCGCGAAGAAGGATGGCGAGCATTCCGTCTCCGGGTTGATGGAGGGATTCAAGACCCTTAGCGCCGCCGCGGAGATGATGACCGCCGATATCCGCGCAGCCAAGGACCTCGGCTTCAATACCGCGGAGTACGCGTGGGTGAAGGGCCAGATCCTCACCGCGTCCGTTTCGGCAATGACCGAGAAGACGTCCCAGGCCATGACCGCGCAGATGGACGCCGCATACGCCCAGACAAAAAAGGCATACGACGAGGCGAAGGACGAGCAGACGAAGGCGATGTACAAGCAGATGCTCGACAGCTACGCCAGCTCGAAGCAGGAGATGTCGAAGGAGTCGGAGAAGGACGCAGCCGTCGTCTACAACCGCCAGCTCCTATCGAAGTACGAGAACGCGCTGAACGCCCTGACCAACGAAGTGGCGAAGTACGAAGACAAGCCGGGCGAAGCGCAGAAGTCGATGCAGGATTGGCAAAAGTCGGTCGAGAAGGCGCAGGCAGACGCGAAGAAGGGGCAGTAAGCCAAGTGCTGGGTGCTGCGTGAGCACGCAGTAACTGAGCACGCAGCACCCAGCGCTAGCTTGATAGCATCGCGCCGTGCGTAAAAACCTCCGCTGTTCCTCCTGCGATCGCACGTTCGAGATCG
>Ga0070707_100005128_pt1 | contig 12271 bp, 8 predicted proteins | sample KBSK5502metaG_FD_65468 | JGI IMG/M metagenome (GOLD analysis project Ga0070707, IMG submission 65468) | Corn, switchgrass and miscanthus rhizosphere microbial communities from Kellogg Biological Station, Michigan, USA - KBS K5-50-2 metaG | ecosystem: Host-associated > Plants > Roots >... | reverse complement strand
GGGGTCGTCGGCAAGGCGTACGGCGCGACCAACACGCCCCACATGTACGTCATCGACAAGAACGGTCTGCTCGTCTACGCCGGCGCGATCGACGATCGGCCGACGACCCGCCGCGCCGACGTCCAGGGAGCGCGCAACTACGTGCGCGCCGCGCTCGAGGACGTGGCCGCGGGCCGCGCGGTGCAGACGCCGGTCACCCGCGCGTACGGCTGCACGGTCAAGTACGCCTAGAGCACGACGCGCGTGACCATCTCACGCCCGTCGGTGGTCGTGCGCCTGATCGGGCTCGCCGCGCTCGCGCTCTGCGTCACGACCCCCTCGGCTCTGCGGCTCGGCGCCGCGGTCTCCGCCGCCGACAAGCCGCGAGCCGAGCGTCCCGTCTACAAGGTGGGCGACAAGTGGATCCGTACCGACGGCATCTACGTGCTCGTGCGGATCGACAAGGACGTGTACGTCTTCTCGGCTGGCGGCGGCAAGGAGTTTCACCTCAGTAAAGACCTCGGGATCACGAAGATCGTCCTCGAGGGGCGGACCGAGCTCGATCTCGAGCCGGCACCCCGGCTCAGCTGGCCCCTCGAGGTCGGCAAGTGGGGCACAACCCGCGTATTGTGGCGCTCGGCGCTGCCGCAGCCCCTGCCCAATTTCACGGGCAGCGTCGGCCTGATCTGGCAGGTCGACGCGCACGAAGACGTCACCACGCCGGCTGGAACCTTCCCGGCCTTTCGGATCACGCAGAAGATCGAGACCGTCACCGGCTCGCAGGGCGGCAGCGGTCAGCAGTTCGGACAGGTGATGCTGTGGTACGCGCCCGACGTCCAGCGATTCGTCAAGGCTCAGGGCAATCTCAAGGGCCTCAACTGGGAGCTGAACCGCGCCGCGACACCCACACCGCCGCCCGTCGTCGCCGCCCCGGCGCCCCAGCCGGCGGAGCCGCCGCGGCCCCCGGCCGAGCCGCCCCGGCGAGAGCCCGCGCCGACACCTCCGCCTCGCGCGGAGCCGCCGAAGAGCGGCGACACCGAGCCCCCGAAGATCGCGATCAACCAGCCCCCGCCCGATGCCCGGCTGACCGACGAGAAGATCCTCGTGACGGGCCTGGTCACCGACAACGTCGAGGTCGTCCGCGTCCAGGTGCTGGTCAACGGGGTCGAGGCGCCCTCGCTGCTGGACGTGGGAGTCGTCGGCCGGGGCGTACCGCTCGGCGTGCTGGCCGAGCTCAAGCCCGGGCCGAACGTGATCGAGGTCGTCGCCACGGACAAGGCCGGGAACGTCGCGCAGGCGGTCCGCAACGTGACGCGCCTCACCGGCGCGAGCGCGCCCACGCCGGCAGGTCCGAAGATCGCCAACCGCTGGGCCGTCGTGATCGGCGTCGGCGACTACGAAAGCAAGAGCGTGCCGAAGCTGCGCTTCGCCGAGCCCGACGCCGACGCGATGTATCGGCTGCTCACGACGCGCGCCGGATATCCGCGTGAGAACGTCGTCCTGCTGACCGACAAGGCGCCCGAGAAGCCGACGCTCCAGAACATCCGCCTGGCGCTCGGTGATTTCCTCGCCCGCAAGACCACGCGCGACGACCTGGTGCTCATCTACTACGCCGGTCTCGGCGCGCCGGAAGCCGACGCCACGAGCAAAGAGAAAGACGGGCTGGCGAAGTATCTGATCCCGCGCAACGTGCAGCCCGAGTCGCTTCGGAGCACCGCGTTCGCGATGGATGAGATCCAGGGAATTCTCGCCCGCATCCCGGCCGAGCGCGTCGTGCTCCTGCTGGACACGTCGTACAGCGGCGTGGCGGGCGGACGCAGCTTCGCGCCCTCGAACGCGCGACCACGGACCCTGAGCGATCAATTCCTCGAGCGCCTCACGAAGAGCCGCGGGCGCCTGGTCATCACGGCCAGCGGGCCGAACGAGGTGGCGCTCGAGACGGCCGAGCTCGGTCACGGCCTCTTCACCTATTACCTGCTCGAGGGCCTTTCGGGAAAGGCCGACCGCAACGGCGACGGCGTCGTGACGGTGTCGGAGCTCTACCCTTACGTCGAGGATCAGGTCGAACGGAAATCGCGCGCCGCCGGCGGCCGGCAGCGGCCGCTCATGAAGGGTGAGATCGAAGGGACGTTACCGCTGTCCCGCCTTGGTCGATAGGTGACGCGGCTGCTCTCGGTCGACGCCCTCCGCGGGCTCACCGTCGCGGCGATGGTGCTCGTCAACAATCCCGGGACGTGGCGAGCCGTCTACCCGCCGCTCCGTCACGCGCCGTGGCACGGCTGGACGCCGACCGACGTGATCTTTCCCTTCTTCGTCTTCATCGTCGGCGTGGCGATTCCCCTGGCGCTCGGACCCCGGATCAGCAGCGCGGGACGCTGGGCGGTCATGCTCCGGGTGGTCCGGCGATCACTCGTGATCTTCGCGCTCGGCATCATCCTCAACGGCTTCCCCGAGTATGCCTGGGCGACCTTGCGCATTCCCGGCGTGCTCCAGCGGATCGCGGTGTGCTACCTCGTGGCTGCCTTGCTCTATCTGTCGACGAGCACCCGCACGCAGGCCCTCATCGCATCGGGGCTCCTGGTCGGGTACTGGCTCGCGATGACGATGGTTCCGGTCCCGGGATACGGCGCTGGCGACTTCAGCCCGGCCGGAAACCTGGCCGCGTACATCGATCGCGCGATCCTCGGGCCGCACATCTGGCAGGTCGCGAAGGTCTACGACCCGGAGGGGATCCTGAGCACGGTCCCCGCGGCGGCCACCGCCCTCCTCGGCGTCCTCACGGGAACCTGGCTGCGTAGCGGGCGCAGCGCGGGCGTCATCGCTGCGCGGCTCGCCGTGGCCGGGATCGTCGGCGTCGCGGCCGGCGAGCTCTGGAGCTGGTGGTTCCCGATCAACAAGTCCCTGTGGACGAGCTCCTACGTCGTGCTCACGGCCGGGCTCGCCGTGCTGGCCCTGGCGGCCTGCTACTGGCTCGTCGAGGTCCGCGGGTGGCGACACTGGGCCATCCCTTTCGCGGTCCTGGGCGTGAATGCGCTCGTGCTATTCTTCCTGTCGACCTTTGTCGCCCGCCTCCTGTACGTCCTCCGGGTGGGACCCGAGGCACGGAGTCTCCAGGCGGTGATCTTCGACGGGGTGTTCGCCCCTTTGGCCTCGCCCGTCAACGCATCCCTCGGCTTCGCGATCGCGTACGTCATCGCCTGGTGGGCAATCCTATGGATGCTCTACCGATGGAACATTCGGCTGCGAGTCTGAGCGCCGCCGGACCCGAATAGTGAAGTGGGCTGCGGAAGATTGCCCGAGGTGAGCACCGGCTTGCGCAGTTTTTGATGCCCGAAAGGGACGGTCGCCCGACAGATCGCTTCCTGATCGCAGTGTTTTCGAGCAGATCCGAGCTTGGCATCGGTGTTGCCATTGACGAGGGGACCGAGATAGACTCCGGCCCAAGCGGGCGCGAATTTGAGGCGAAATTTCAGACGCCGGCCTGTGCAGTTGGCGGTCGCGCGCGGAGTGGGGCCGTGCGGCCGGAGCTTCCGGAACCGGCACGGAGATTGTAGAGGAGCCCAATGGGCATGTCCGCGACGCGGCTGTCGGTTCTGGTGATGGCGCTGATGCTCATCATCACCGCGTGCTCGACCACGCGCCCGGCTCCAGCCCCTCAGCCGGCCGATCGCGGCGAGCCGTCGCCCCCAGCCGTCCGTCCGAGCGGCCCGGCCAAGGCCGCAGACACGTTCGAGTCGCGGGACTTCGTCGTGACGTTGGCGAAGTCGGGCGATACGCCCGAGACCCTCGCAGCCCGCCACCTCGGCGACCCCAGGAAGAAATGGATGGTCGAGGACTACATGGGGACCCGCACCCTGGCGGAAGGCCAGGAAGTCGTGATCCCGAAGCGGGAGTGGAATCCGGTCGGGGTATTCCCGTGGGGCTACCAGCTCGTGCCCGTGCTCGTGTATCACAACATCAGCGCGCAGGAGAAAGGGCGGCTCTCGATCGCCGCCCGCAGCTTCGACACGCAGATCCGCCAGCTCCACGACGAGGGATTCCACGCGGTGAGCCTCGCGGACTTCCTGGCGTTCACGGCGGGCCGACGCCAGTTGCCGCGCAAGTCCGTTCTGCTCACGTTCGACGACGGGTATCGATCCTTCGTCCAGTACGCCCGCCCGATCCTGAAGGACTACGGCTTCGGCGCCACGCTCTTCGTGTATTCGGACTTCATCGGGGGCGGTACGGCGCTCTCCTGGCAGGAGCTCAAGACATTGACCGAGCAAGGCTTCGACGTGCAGGCGCACTCGAAGTCGCACGGGAACCTTCGACGCAAGGAAGGTGAATCGGAGGCGGCGTACGCCAGGCGCATCGAGGCGGAGCTCGCGTTTCCGGCCACCTTGTTCAAGAAGCATCTCGGGCGCTCGAGCGACGTCCTGGCCTACCCGTTCGGGGAGATGGACGACGAGCTTCTGCCGTACGTCGCGAAGTACGGGTACTCCGCGGCCTTCACGGTGCGCAGGCAGTCGAACCCGGCGTTCGTGTCTCCGCTCAAGATCGGCCGCAGCCAGATCTACTCGGACATGACGGCGAAGGACTTCGCCAGGAACCTCATCGTGTTCCAGGACGAAGAGGTGAAGATGGCCCGAACGGCCGACGGGCGGCTCGCGAGCGCCCAGGGCGCGACGCAGGCGCCGCCGATGTCCACGGCCGCCGTCGCGGCCCCGGGGCCCTGGTCGCGCGAGCGGCTCGCGGCCTCGCACAACGAGCGGTCCGAGCAGCTGGAAAAGGGCGGTCTCCTGCGGCAGGCGCTCGAGGAGCGTACGATCGCGCTCACGATCAATCCGGGCGACCGGAAGGCTCAGGACGCGCAGAAACGGCTGGAAGGTCGCATCGCGCACGACGTCGCCGGATTGCTCCAGGAGGGCCGCGCGCTCCTCGATCGTGGGTTGCTCGGTGAGGCGCAGCAGCGGTTTCTCACCGCGCTCAGCCTCGATCCCACGAACCGGACGGCGTTCGAGACGCTGCAGAACGAAGTGCGCGAGGTGATGTTCATCACCCATACGGTGCGACCGGGCGAGACGTGCGTTTCGCTGGCCGAGCTGTACTACGGCGATCGGCTGCGCTGTGAGGTCATCGCCGAGACGAATCGAATGGCGTTGAACGCGCCGCTCAAGGCCGGGCAGAAAATTCGGGTACCGGAAATCCCGGGGGTCCCGTTTCGTCTTCCCTGAGCCTGAACACGGCGCGATGGACTTGCACGGATGGCGATTTGCGATCCGACTACGAGAGGGCCTTCGAGATGATTCAGTACTGTGGCCGCACCGACGTGGGCCGGCGGCGGGCGAGGAACGAGGACAGCATTCTCGTCGGCGACGGGATCCTCGTGGTGTGTGACGGGATGGGCGGCCACCAGGCGGGCGACGTCGCCTCGCGGATCGCGGTCGACACGATCGGGGCCTTCATCAGCCGGTCGGAAGCCGACCCCGAGCTCACCTGGCCGTACGGGTTCGACCCGAGCGTGTCTCTCGACGCCAACCGCATCCGCACGGCGATCAAGCTGGCCAACCGCGCGATCTACACGCGCTCCGCGGCCGAGGACGAATACGCCGGGATGGGCACGACGGTGGCGGCGACGATCATCGGTAGGCCCGACGAGACGCGGTTCACGTATGGCCACGTCGGCGACAGTCGCATCTACTTGATCCGGGGCGGCCGCATGCTCCAGCTCACCCGCGACGACTCGCTCGCCAACAGCGCGTGGGCCGACGCCGACGCCGGCGTCGGGACGGTCATGAAGAACGTCCTCACCAAGGCGCTCGGCGTGCGTCCGGAGGTCGAGTTCGACGTGGCGGTGCACGACCTGCTGGACGGCGACGTCGTGCTGCTGTGCTCCGACGGGCTCACGAACATGCTCGACGACCCGGCCATCCTCGAGACCGTCGCCCGCAACGACGAGCACCTCGAGAAGACGTGCGACGCGCTCGTGGAGAGCGCCAACGCCCGGGGCGGCCGCGACAACATCAGCGTGCTCTTGCTTCGGTATCGCCCATGATCCAGAAAATCGGGAAGTACCGGATCATCGAGCGCATCGGCCGCGGCGGCATGGGCAGCGTCTACAAGGCGCACGACCCGTCGCTCGACCGGCTCGTGGCGCTGAAGGTCGTCTCGGCCGAGACCGATCACACCGACGAGCTCCGGGCCCGGTTCTTCCGGGAGGGGCAGGCCTGCGCCAAGCTCAGCCACCCGAACGTCGTGACCATTCACGACCTCGGCGAGGCGGACGGCAACCTCTTCATCGTGATGGAGCTGCTCGAGGGCGACGAGCTCCGCCAGCTCATCGCCCGGCGGACGATCACCCATCTCGAGGACAAGCTGCCCCTCATGATCCAGATCTGCGAGGGGCTCGAGTACGCGCACGAGAAGGGCGTCGTCCATCGCGACGTCAAGCCCGGCAACATCTTCGTGCTCCGCAACGGCCAGGTGAAGATCCTCGACTTCGGGATCGCCCAGCTCGCCGCGGCCGAGACGGGGTTGACTCGCGCCGGGCTCATCGTCGGAACGCTCCAGTACATGGCGCCCGAGCGGGCGCGCGGCCAGGGCGGCCACGCCTCGGACATCTTCTCGGTCGGCGCGGTCTTCTACGAGCTCCTCACGAATCGCGCGCCGTTCTCGGGCGACGATCCGATCGAGATCCTCGAGAAGCTCCGGAGCGACAATCCGCCTCGGCTCAGCGAGGTGGAGCCGAGCCTGCCGGCCGAGCTGGAAGCGATCATCGAGCGGGCGCTCGCGAAGGACCCGACGAAGCGGTTCGCCAACCTCGGGCAGATGCGCGCGGAGCTCCAGATCCTGCGGCGCAAACGCGCCGAGGACACCGAGCGGCTCCGTCAGGACGTGCAGGGTCGCCTCCGCCAGCTGCACGAGCTTCGGGGGGCGCTCGAGACCCGGCTGGGCGGCCCCTGGGCCGACGAGACCGTGTTCGTCGTGGACGAGCATGCGCCGCGCACGACGCTCGAGAGCGTCGGCAAAGACACGTCGACGCGAATCGCGCGCCTCAACGAGCTCCTGACGCGGGCGGAGTCCCTCCGGCCGTCGCTCGACAACGGTCTCGAAGCGCTCCGAGCCGGTGATTACGACCGGGCGGTCCTGGAGCTCGACCGTGTCGTCGCCGAGATGCCGGAGCACGTGCATGCGGCCGAGAGCCTGCGACAGGCTCAGCACCAGGTCGCGGAGCGCCGCCAGGGCCAGGAGCAGCTCGAAGCGTTCGTGCGCGAAGCGAGCGCGGCCTACGACGCGCGGGACTACGCCCGATGCCTCGAGATGCTCGAATGGGTCGCGGAGCACGCGGCCCCGTCGGCCGAGCCCGCCGAAGCCGCGCGACTCCGTCGCGCCGCGCAGGCCGCGCTCGCTCGCGAGCAGGCAGAGGAGACGTCGCTCGAGGAGGCGCGCCGCCGCGCGAGCGACTCGGCCGCGCGCATGCGCGAGCGCGCCGAGCAGGCCCGGCGCGGCGCCGAAGCGGCCGAGGCCAGACTGGACCAACCCCATCTCTGGGGCCAGGCGGAGACGAAGCTCGCTGAGGGGCGCGCGGCCCTCGCGGAGGACGCGTACGCGCCGGCCGAGAAGCATTTCGACGACGCCCGGCAGCTCTTCGAGCGCGCCGACGCGGCCGCGCGTGAGGGACGGGCGGCAGCACGTGAAGCCCAGGCGGCGGCCGAGGCGCGCCGAGCCGCGGCGGCGCTCGAGGTGGTGAGGCCGGTGCGAGCCTCTGACGAGACGGTGTTCGCGGAGGCACCGACCGTGCTGGTGGAGACGCCGCCGGTCGCCTTCCCGCCGCCCGCGAAGAAGCCGGCTCAGAGCTCGGTGCCGGTCGAAGCGAAGGCGGCGCCGATTGCGGCGCGGCCGAGGGCTTTCGAGAGCGCCCGGCCGGCGCCTTCGACCATCGCGCCGCGTGGGGCCGGTCGTGCCCGGCCGATCTGGCAATCGCCGCGCTACCTGGTGCCGTCGGTGGCGGTGCTGCTGGTCGCGGGTTTCGGGATCTACTATGTGGCCTCGACCGTGACCTCGAGCCGACGCGCGGCCCAGGACCGATCAGCGCGCGAGGCCGCGGAACAGCAGCGCGCGACGGCCCAGCAGCAGCGCGGCGCGGTCGATCAGCTGCGCACCACGATGGTCGCCGCGCGCGACCGAGCGACCAGAGTCGACGCGACGGCGCTCGCCGGCGACGTCATGTCGCGGGCGCAAGCGGCTCAGGCCGAGGGCGAGCGCTTTTCGACCGCGGGTGATCTGACCGCGGCGACTCAGGCTTACCAGCAAGCGGCCGCGCGATACGGCGAGGCCGAGCAGCTGGCGCTGGTCAAGCGGGAGCAGCGGACCGCGGCCGACTCGGCCCGCGCCCAGATGGTCGCGGCCAAGCAGCGCGCGTCGACCTCCGCGCCGGAGTTCGCCCGCGCGCTCGAGACCGAGCGGCAGGGCGTCGCGATCTACGCGCAGGCCTCCTTCACGGAGGCGGCCGCCAGCTTCCGCGCCGCCACCGAGCTCTTCGCCAAGGCCCTACCACCGCCCGAGCCGCCGAAGGCGCCGGCCGTGGCGGCGACGCCGAGCGTGCCGGTCGCGCCGAGCGCTCCGGCCGCGCCCGGCGCGCCGAACCCGCGCGCCGAGATCAGAACGGTCCTGGACACCTACGTCCGCGCGATCGAGACCAAGAATCTCGCGCTCTTGCAACAGGTTCGTCCCGGCCTGACGTCGGACGAGATCAACCGGATGCGGGTCGCCAACGACATCAAGCGGAGCCACAAGGTCGACTTGAAGGTCGACGAGATCACGGTGAATGGGGACGAGGCGCACGCCACGGGCCGGCGCGAGGACGACATCAGCCTGAAGGAGGGTCAGCGGATCCGGCAAGAGTCCAGGTTCGTCTACACGCTCAAGCGCGGAACGCGCGGCTGGACCATCCAAGAGACTCGAGAGGAAGCTCTCAAGGCTCCGCGTGGAACGTCGGCAACCGACGCGGCCTCCCGCGGCACCAGGAGGCCATAGCGTGATCGGTCCACGATCCCTGGCTCGCCTGCTGCTGCTCGCCGGCGGCGTCGCGGTTGCCGTGGGCTGCGGGAGCAGTCCGCCGCTCTTGCGCGGCGCGATCAACGTCGATCCGAACGTCAATCCCGACCGCGCGGGCCGGCCATCGCCGATCGTGGTGCGCGTCTACGAGCTCAAGTCGGTCGCGGCGTTCAACGGCGCCGACTTCTTCTCGCTCTTCGACAACGAGCAGGCGACCCTGAGCGGCGAGCTGGTCGGGCGCGAAGAATTCCAGCTGCAGCCGGCCGAGACCCGGCAATACCAGCGGCAGCTCCAGCCCGAGACGAAATTCATCGGCGTCGTCGGGGCGTTCCGCGATCTCGAGCAGGCACGCTGGCGCCAGGCGGTGCCAGTGCCATCGAAGCGGAGTCCCACGATCACGATCGGCCTCCAGGCGCGGGCCGTCAGCGTCGCCGTGAAGTGAGCCGACCGTGAGCTGGGACAACCGCATCATCTGGTCCGAGGGGACGTTCCTCCAGCCCCAGCACTTTCAGCAGCACGATCGGCATCTGGAGGCGCAGCTGGAGCAGCGCACGCGGGCCCTGCGCCCGCACGGGTACGGATTCCTCGAGCTCGCGATCGACGAGTCGCTGCTGGAGCTCGGCAAGCTGGCCGTCCGCGCCGCGCGCGGCGTGCTTCCGGACGGCACGCCGTTCGATTGCCCGGCCCGCGACCCGCTGCCGCCGCCGCTGGACGTTCCGACCACCTTGCGCGACTCGCTCGTGACCCTCTCACTGCCGGTGCGTCGCCACGGCGTGGACGAAGCCGATCTCGGCGGCGCCGGCGCCGATAGCCTCGCACGCTACGTGGCCGGAGAGCTCGAGGTCAAGGACAGCAACGCGACCTTCGATCGCACGGCGCTGATCCAGATCGGGCGCCTGCGACTGCAGCTCCTGAAGGAAGCGGACGTGACCGCGGCCTATTGCGGCCTCGGCGTCGCCCGGGTCATCGAGCGCCGCGCCGACAATCGCGTCGTGCTCGACCAGGGCTACATCCCGTCGATGCTGGACGCCGGCGCCGCGCCCGCGCTGTCGAGCCTGCTGCGCGACGTGCACGGGCTCCTGCACCAGCGCGGGGATGCGCTCGCGACGCGCCTGTCGCAGCCAGGGCCGGGCGGCGTCGCCGAGATCGCCGAATTCCTGTGGCTCGAGACGATCAATCGCTTCGAGCCGCTCTTCGCGCACCTGGCGGCGACCACGCCGCTGCACCCAGAGTATCTCTACGCGACGTGCCTCTCGCTCGCCGGCGAGCTGTCCACGTTCACGCGGGAGAACCGTCGCCCGGTCGCCTATCCGGTGTATCGCCACGAGGATCTGGCCGGATCGTTCGCGCCCCTCATCGCCGACATTCGGCGCTCGCTCTCGATGGTGCTGGAGCGCAACGCGATCCCGATCGAGCTGCAGGAGCGCGCGTACGGGCTCCGCGTCGCGGCCATTCCCGACAGCGATCTGGTGAAGACCGCGCGGTTCGTGCTCGCCGCCAAGGCACAGCTGCAGCCCGAGCGGCTGCAGGCCAGCCTACCGACGCTCGTGAAGATCGGGCCGGTCGAGCGCATCAGAGACCTCGTCAACCTCAACCTGCCCGGGATCGCGCTGCGCAGCCTGCCGGTGGCGCCGCGGCAGATCCCTTATCACGCCGGCTTCCTCTACTTCGAGCTGGACCGGAGCGGCGATCTCTGGAAAGTCACCGAGCAGTCGCGGGCGCTCGCGATGCACATCGCCGGCGAGTTCCCCGGGCTCGAGCTCGAGTTCTGGGCGGTGCGCGGTGCCTGACGATCCGTTCGCGGACCTCGGCATCGACCGCACGGTCATCATGCCGATGCCGGGGGGGCGCGTGGCCCCCGGACGTCCGGCACCGGCCGATCAGCGCCCGACGGCCGCGGAGCAGGCGGAGGTGTCCGAGGCGACGGCCGTCAGCAGCGGCCTCAATCCGCTCCTCGCGGCGGCGAACCGTCTGCTCGACGTCCTGCCGCAGCTGCGGTCGTCGGTCCAGCACCCGAATCCGACCGGGCTCCGCGACAGCCTCGCGCAGGGCGTTCGCCAGTTCGAGGCGCAGGCGAGAGCTGCCGGCGTGCCGACCGAGAAGATCGTCGCGGCGCGCTACGCGCTCTGCACCCTGATCGACGAGACCGCCACCAGCACGCCGCTCGGCGCCTCGGGCGCCTGGGCTCAGCAGGGTCTCCTGGCGTTGTTCCACGGCGAGACCGGCGGTGGCGAGAAGTTCTTCCAGCTCATGGCGCGGCTCGCGGAGAACCCGCAGGCCAATCTGGACCTGCTCGAGCTGATGTACGTGTGCCTCGAGTTCGGGTTCGAGGGACGGTACCGGGTCACGGAGGGCGGCCAGCGTCAGCTCGAGGCGATTCGCCAGCGGCTCCTCATGATCATCCGCAAGCAGCGCGGCGACTACGAGCGCGATCTGTCGGCGAACTGGCGGGGCGTTTCGGCGTCGACCCAGCGACGACTCGGCGGCGTACCGTTCTGGGTCGTCGGCGCGGTCTCGGCCCTGCTCCTCGCGGTGATCTACGTCGGCTTCGAGTGGAGCCTGGGCCGCGCATCCGACAGGCTCGCGGCGGACATCGCCTCGCTTCGCGTCGCCGCTCCGGTCGCGCCGCGGCCGGCGGCCACGCCGCGGCTGGCCACGTTCCTCGCCGAGGAGATCCGGCGCGGGCTCGTCAAGGTCGACGACCATCTCGACCGGAGCGTCGTGACCATCCTGGGCGACGGCCTGTTCAAACCCGGCGAGGCGACGATCGGCACCGAGGACCAGTGGCTCCTGGGCCGCATCGCCGATGCCCTCAAGCGCGTGCCGGGGCAGGTCGACGTGATCGGCCACAGCGACAACATCCCGATCCGCACCCTGCGCTTCCCCTCGAACTGGGAGCTCTCGAAGTCACGCGCCGAGTCGGTTGCGCGGCTGCTCGCCGCCAGCATCGGGCCCGCCCGTGTTCGCTACGACGGTCGGGGAGATTCCGAGCCGTTGACACCCAACGACACGCCGCAGGCCCGCGCCAAGAATCGCCGCGTCGAAATCACGCTCCACGTTCCGGCCGGTGAGCCGGCCGCGGCCGGCTCGCCGGCGGCGCCGCGGAAGCCATGAAGGTCATCGGCGCGATCTTCAGGGCGATCTTCAACCGCTGGGTGCTGCTCGTCATCGGGCTCTTGGCGTTGGCCGTGGTCGTCTGGTGGGTGTTCCCGACGATCTCGATCAGCAACTTCCGCCCGTACGAGCAGGAATGGGT
>Ga0070707_100005125_pt1 | contig 12276 bp, 12 predicted proteins | sample KBSK5502metaG_FD_65468 | JGI IMG/M metagenome (GOLD analysis project Ga0070707, IMG submission 65468) | Corn, switchgrass and miscanthus rhizosphere microbial communities from Kellogg Biological Station, Michigan, USA - KBS K5-50-2 metaG | ecosystem: Host-associated > Plants > Roots >... | reverse complement strand
CTTGCCGCTGTGGCCATGATCGTGCTGGGGTACTTCGGCACCGTGCAGGGGCACCAGGTGTGCAAATGGCAACTAGTGAACTCCTACGGCGATTACGGGTGGGTGTGCAAAGAAGTTACTGGTCCCGCACTCCCGGGTTTCCCCTAGCCCCTGCCCTGCCCCCCTGACGCGGCCGTCGCGGCGACCGCGGAGCCACCGTTTGTCGATGTCCTCGATCTTGTCGGCATCGCATAGCGGTCGGCAACCGCAACGAAGAACGTAGCGCGATTTTGTGCGGATTCCAGTGGTCAACGGGCCTCCAGCGGATTTACCTCATGCAGTTATCGACGTCAACAGTGGCGGGTAACCGTTGCGATTCCGGATTCAAGCGAAGTTCCAGCGGGTCACACCGTTGGGAAATTGCTCCTCGGGCATGGCAAAGATCACACGCGGACGCACCTCGAACACGAGCCCTTTCTTCGGATCGAGTTCCCAGCCGTACTTTGCCTGATAGTCAAAGAACGCCTGCTGTGGAATCTCCGAATCGGACAGCTTGCGCGCCACACCTTCGAGAATTACGGCCTCCTCGGCGTTTTCAGTGCACACTGTGCAGTACGGGTTTTTAGCCAGATTCTGCGCCTTGCGAGTCTTGGGCCCCGTGCTGCAATACCAAGCACCATTGAGCCAGATCCCCCAAACTGGCATGGTGTGTGGTGCGCAGTCGGGTCGCGTGGTGGTGAGCCAGTAGTTATGGGACTTGCTGAGGCGCTCTCGCGCCCACACCCAGGGCAACATGCCTTCCAACATCTGTGGAACGCCGTAGCCGTCCATGTGCGGCCGAGAAGCCTTCGGTTCGGGATCCCTGATGGTATCGGCGTCTGCCATAGGGTCACCTCCCTCTGTGCGTCACTTACGAGATAATCTCCGGAATAATGAAAGCATACGTACATGCCCGCTGCGGCACGGTGGCGACGATGGAAGATGGTTGTTGTCGTAATCCTGACCGGTAATTCACTTATCCTTAGACCCCCAGGGCCTCGATGAGCAGCCGCGCGGCAGCCGCGGCAGAGTACTGCTGCTGCCCCGACCGCAGCCGAGGTCGAGGAACGTGTCCCCCCGGCCCAATCCGGAGCTCGCGGACGATTCGCCGCAACTCGGTCCAGGTGACGTGGCTGGCGGGTCTACTTCTGCCGGATACTCGTTCCCGTAAACATCGCGCTGGATCCGCCGGCGGCTGGGACTCGACGTGGGACGCCCACTTGGAGCTGTAAACGTCCTTCACGGATGGTCTCCGCTCGTCCTGCTCATCGCTTATGGCCGTGACAAGTCGTGAGAGCGGGCCTCCATGATCTGGCCGAATTGGTTGCAGACGGTATTCCTTTGATTCGCACCGAACTGAGACCGTACCGTCGGGACGCCGTTAGAGGAGGTCCTCCATGATCATTGCCCTGGCTTCGCCCTGTATCGCCTCAACCCTGGAGGAGGGCCTAGACAAGATCAAGCGGTTCCTGTCCGAAGCTTCGGCCCAAGGCGCGGAGATCGTGTGCTTCCCGGAAGCCTATCTCCCAGGTCTGCGGGGACAGGATTTTGAAATATTGCCCTTTGATCAGATGCAGGAGGAACGGGTACTCCAGGCGGTGGGGCAGTGGGCGCGAACGTATGCGGTGGCCACGATCCTCGGGATGGAAAGGCTCACGGTGGCGGGCCGGCAGATTGTCGCCTTTGTCATTGACGCCCGAGGCCAAATTCAGGGGTCAAACCAAGAACCAACTAGACACGAACGAAGATCAGTTCTATGTGCCCGGATATACCCGGCAACTTTTTGCATCAACGGGATGAAATTTGGCGTGGCGATTTGCCATGAGGGCTGGCGCTATCCCGAGACGGTGCGATGGGCGGCGGTGCGGGGCGCCAAAATCGTCTTTCACCCCCATCACACCGGGAGTGATCGGGAAGGTGTCCGTCCGACGCAGTGGGGCGCGGCCGGCGGGCCTTACTATGAGAAGGCGATGATGCTTCGGAGCATGGAGAACACGATCTACTTTGCGAGTGTCAATTATGCGTTGCGCTTCCAAGAATCGGCGACAACTCTCATCGCCCCGTCGGGCCAATGCCAGGCGTACTTACCCTATGGGCAGGAAGGCGTACTGGTGCAGGCCATCCAAGTCGAGGAAGCGACCGGGTTGCTGGCCACTCGATACGCACCCCAGCGGTATCAAGAATTCAGGTGGGAGTGAGCGCCCAACGGGGTCTGATGGACTCACTGGTTTGATGCTCCCACCCGTTGCAAGGAGAGGGTGAAGCCATTGTGCAACGGACTTGTTGGTGGGACCGTCGTTACCTGCGATGATCACGATCAGGTATTCGCGGACGGGCTGGTCGCGTGGGAAGATGACCGCATCACGTATGTCGGCCCCCGCGCAACGTACGCGCTCACGGGCACGGAAGACTGGCTCAATGTCGGCGGACACTTTGTATTGCCCGGCATCGTAAACCTTCACACGCACACTCCGATGACGGCGCTGCGCGGGTTGGCGGATGACCTGCCGGCGCAAGCCTGGCTGCCTCGGGCGGCACAATTGGAATCCACCCTCGCGGCGGAAGACCGATATTGGTCATCGTTGTGCGGTGCCTGGGAACTGCTGCGCCGCGGAGTCACCTGCATCGCGGATCGTGGTTCCGGTATGGTGACATCGTCCCAAGCCCTGTGGGACAGCGGGATCCGCGCGGCGGTGGCCCAGACCGTGACCGACCGTGGCGGCGAAGCAGATTGGCAGGAGTCCGACGCCGTGGTCGCCCAGTGGGGTGTCAACTCCTCTCGCCGACTCTTCGCCGGGCTGGGCCCGCACGCCACGGATACCTGCGGGGACGCGCTTCTTGTGAAGGTGCGCGAACGAATGGAGCATCTTGGGGCACTCACCTTCATTCACGTCGCCCAGTCGCGCGACGAAGTGTGTGCCGCGCGGCGCCGCGGCGACGCAGGGTGTGTGTACTTGCTGTACCGGCTCGGCTTGCTGGGCGTTCGGACCATCGCCGCGCATTGTCTCTACCTTCAGCCGGGGGAGATCGAGTTGCTGTCGGCGACCCGGACCCCAGTGGCGCATTGTCCCGTGAGCAACGCCAAGGTTGAAGGATCTGCCGCACTAGCCTGGGAGCTTTGGCAAGCCGGTGTGCCGTTGGGTCTCGGAACGGACTGCGCGGCCTGCAATAACTCCATGGATCCCTGGTTCGAGCTGAAGTTCGCCGCGCTGCTCCACAAAATTTCGGCAAAGAACCCCGAGGCCTTGCCGGCGCGTACGGCGTTGAGATGGGTCACCCGGGCGGCCGCAACGTGCTTGAGCATGACGGATGAGATCGGCGTCCTCCGTGTGGGCGCTCGCGCCGATATCATCACCCTGCGGACAGACGTTCCCAACGCTGTCCCGCCTCCGAATCCATGGTCGCACTTCGTGTATTCCGCGTCAGGCGGGGATGTGGACACCGTTGTGGTTGACGGCCGGCTGCTCGTACAGAGCGGCGCCGTGCTCCATATCGATTCGGACCGAATCGGCTACGAGGTCAACCGCATCCGCGGCAAACTCGTGGGATGAAGACCGCGCCGAAGGCGATGTCGCGGACTCCAGATACGGAGGAGATCCGGCCCCTAGGGCGGAAGCCACGGGCGACGCCCGCTGCCGTGCGCAATGCTCGGTCCAAGTGAGTTGACGCCACACGGGGGGTGCGCAAATGATGCGGGACAAAGTCACCATGCTGGCGCCTCGGGTGAATCGTCGGGCCTTCCTCAAAGCCGGCACCGCGCTGTCCTTGTCTCTGGCGGCCGGCGGGTCCGGAGACGCCCAAACCCTGACCGGCGTGTCGCTCCAATTTGGTTGGTTCTTGAATTCCCAGGCGGCGGGTGAGTTGGTGGCGATCGCCAAGGGGTACTTCAGTGAGGCCGGCATCGAGTTACGCATGCAGCCCGGCGGGCCATCTATCGATCCCATCCAGATCGTCGCGGGGGGCGGCACGACGTTAGGGGACGCGGCCTCGATTGGCATCCTCCTCAACGCGCGCAGTCGTGGCCTTCCTCTGAAGGCGTTCGCCGCCGTCCTGCAGCGTCATCCATTTGCGTTCTTCTTCCTGAAGCGATCGGGAGTGCGGACTCCGGCGGATTTCGAAGGGAAAACCATCGGCATCCAGCCGACGGCCCGGCCGCTGTTGGAAGCCGTTCTGAAGAAGCACCATATCGCCAAGGACCGCGTGAAGGTGGTGTCCGTGGGCGGGGATATCTCGCCGTTGGTGACTCGGCAGGTGGATGTGATCACGGGATGGGTTATCGATCGCGTTCCACAGTTCGAGAACATGGGCGTGGCCGACCAGGTCGGCTACTTCAAGTTGTGGGATTTGGGAATTCGCATGTATGCCTACACCTACTTCTGCACTGATCAAGTGTACGGACAGCGCAAGGAAGTGTTGGCCCGGTTCGTGGCCGCGACGGCCAAGGGCTGGTTATACGCGCGCGATCATCCCGACGAAGCGATTGACATCGTGCTGCGCAATACGACGGGGCTGGATCGAACGCTGGAGCTGAAGACGTTGCGTAACATGCAGCCGTACTTCACTTCCATCGCCACCAAACAGTACGGGTGGGGCCACATGGACCCGGGCGTCTGGGCCGATCTGAGTAGCGCCTACGTGGCTCTCGAGCAGATGCCCCGCGAGGTCAAGCCGGACGAAATCATGACGAACGAAGTGGTGGAGATGGCGAAGACGCCGAAGGTGTAGTACCGCGTTCTTCCCACCCTGCTATCCCCGGGGTTGAGAAAAGAGCCCCAGCGCTGCGTTTTTCATAGACGAGCGGCCGACAGGGAGTCTTGCGCCGAGACTCGAATTGGCGAGCACACGCCACTCGGCGCCGCGACACAGAGGGGAATCGGCGCGCGCGGTTCGCACTGCGGTGTGAATCGGAGAGGAGAACTGGGCATGCGGACCAGACCGGCCCTGTGGACCGCCGTCCTGTTGGGCCTGGCTTGGATGCTCACAGTGAGCGTGTCGACGTTCGCTGCCCCCAAGGCGAACGACACGGTGACCGTGTGGGTCGGTAGCTGGTGGCAGAGTCAGGTCCCGCTCGTCATGGAGACGTGGACAAGAGACTACCCGGAGATCGCGCTCAAGATGGAGCCGCTTCCGATCAACGGGTACCTCGACAAGTTCATCGCATCCGCCCTCGGGGGGGCCCCACCGGACGTGATCGACCTCGACGCGACCTGGGTGTCCACCGTTGCCGCCAAGGGCCTTTTGCAGCAGCTCGTCGGCTACACTAAGGATCTGGACGTCAAGGACTACACCCCGTCGATCTGGGCCGCCAGTCATTACAAAGGCCTTCTGTACGCGCTCCCGAATCGAGCGTCATCCACGGTGTTCTACTACAACAAGACCGTCTTCGACAAGGCGGGGGTCGCCTATCCAACCGACGGGTGGACCTACAGCGACATGTTGCGGACCGCACGGAAGGTCACGATGGCAGGACAGTACGGTGTTGGTGTCGCCGCAGACATCAGCGACCCGTCCAATGTCATGGACCTGTTGGCCGCCAGTATCTGGGCGCACGGCGGGGATTTCCTCAGCAAGGATAACAGCAAGGCGACGATCAACTCCCCAAAGAGCATCGAAGGCCTTGCCTTCTGGTCTGACCTCTACACCAAGTACCACGTCGCCCCGCAGGGGACCCCGAACTTCTCGACGACCCGCGACCTCGTCCCCCTGTTTGAGGCGAACAAACTCGGGATGGTCACGGGTTCCTCGAACATCATCGACGAGCTCTCGAAGCACCGAGAGTTAAGCTGGGGAATGGTACTCTCGCCGGATAAGGTCAACAGGTCTGGAGGCTGGACCATGGGGGTGCCGGTCGGCGCCAAGAATGCGGCCGCCGCTCGGGTCTTCCTTCTGTGGCTCGCCAAGCCGGTGAATATGGGCAAGCTGATGAACCGCACCCCGGCTCGTTTGTCGGTCTATAACGCTCCGCCGTGGAGTGACCCGAAGTACGTCATCTTCACGAAGGCCCTGCAGGACGCCAGGTCGCTTCCGGGCATCGCCAATTGGGCCAGCATCCAGACGGTGATCATCACTGAAGCGCAACGGATCCTGGTCGGGCAGATGACTCCGCAGCAGGCGGCGGATTCGATGGCAAAACAGATCGACGCGATCCTGGCGAAGAAATAGGGAGCAGGGACACACGCCGTTGTTCAAACTCGGATTCAGCACCCTGGGGTGTCCCAACTACGACATCGACCAGGTCATCGCACTCGCCAAGGACAACGATTTCTCCGGCGTGGAAATTCGATTCATTCGCGGCGAGGTCGACCTGCCCAAGCTGGAAGAGTTCTCGCCGACGACGATCGGCAGGACTCGGCGGCGCTTCGAGGACAAGGGAATTCAGGTCGTTTGCATCGACACCAGCGTACGAATGAACTCTCTCGATGAGAGCGAACGCCGGAAGCAACTGGAGTCGTCGAGGGTCCTGTGCGCGATCGCCGAAGGACTGGGGGCTCGCTATCTCCGAGTCTTCGGGGGCCCGATCCCGGAGCACCAGGACCGGGAAGCCACCCTCAACGCAATCGTCCAGGGACTCAGCAAAGTGGCGGACGAAACCAGCGCGCGTGGCGTGACGACCCTACTCGAGACCCACGATCACTTCTCAACGTCTCACAGCATCCTCGATCTGTTCTCCCGTGGAGCGAGCGGGAACCTCGGGATGCTCTGGGATACCCTGCATACGTACCGGCACGGAGAGTCCGGCGCTCACACGTGGGCACAGCTTGGTCAACGCATCAAGCACGTCCATGTGAAGGACTCGGCCAAATCATCCCCGGAGGGCTTCGCCCTCGTCCTGACGGGTGAAGGAATAGCTCCCATTCCTTCATTCCTCCAGGTCCTCAAAACGGCGAACTACGACGGATACGTGCACTTCGAGTGGGAAAAGGCGTGGCACCCGGAGATCGAGGAGCCGGAAGTGGCCATCCCCCACTTTGCTCGGTACATGTCGGGGAGGATTTGATCGCGACGCCTCCTGACGGCGGAGCCGTGGGCGCCGGCCAAGGGCAACGGTTCGCAGTGTCCCGTGCGCGTTGGCGCCGCGCCGCGCTGCAGCAATGGGGGCCCGGGTACGTTCTGGTGCTGCCCGCCATGGCGCTCATCGCCGTGATGATGATCAATCCGACGCTTGAGACCGCATGGTTCAGTGTCTCCACGGTGCGGCTGCCGACCTTCGAGACGACGTTCGTCGGCCTCAGCAACTTTGTCAACATCATCGCCGACCCTGCGACCGGCAGACTTCTGCAGCGCACCGTCTGGTGGGTGGTGGGCACGGTCGTCCTTCGCTTCATCCTCGGTTTTCTGGCCGCCCTGGTGTTCAATGCCAAGGTGCGCGGGACGACCTGGATGCGCGTGCTGGTCGTGCTGCCCTGGACGATTCCGTCGGTGGTGGCCGCCAACCTCTGGCGCTGGATCCTTCAGAGCGACACCGGCATTCTCGATCAGACCCTCAGGGCCTGGGGCCTAGCCGGCGCGGCCCGCAACTGGCTTGGCGACCCAGGCACGGCGCTTCCGGCCGTGATGGTCGCGTACTCCTGGGCGGGCTTCCCCTTCATCATGCTGCTGATCCTGGCCGGCCTGCAGGGCGTCCCGGGGGAACACTATGAAGCTGCCGAGGTCGATGGGGCCAACTGGTGGCACCTCTTCCGTTACATCACGGTGCCGGCGGTGCGAGGCGTCCTCGTCATCGCCCTGGTCCTGGAAACGGTCAGCGCCATCAACTCCTTTGACACTCTCACGGTGATGACTGGCGGTGGTCCCGCGAACGCAACACAGACCTGGAGCCTGGCGATCTATCGGGCCGGATTCGCCGATTTCAACCTGGGTGGGGCCTCTGCCCTGAGCGTGCTCCTGTTTCTTGGCGCGCTGGCGCTGCTGACGATCTACAGCGCCGCCAACAAGGGCAGCCAGATCAAGCAGGCTCCGTGACGCAGCTGGAGCGCGGCCAGACGGCGACCTGGCCATTCGTGACGAGGAAGCAGACAAGCCGCGTCGGGCAGCACGTGCTGGTGTATGCGTTGGGGCTGCTCTTCGTGTTCTTCAGTATAGTCCCGCTGATCTGGGGCGTGAGCACTGCGCTCAAGACGATGAACGATCAGTACTCCTTCCCGCCGAGGTGGATTCCCGATCCGGTCACCTTCGAACACTTCATCTCGGTCCTCAACAACCACACGATCATTCGCGGATTCTTCAATACGCTGATCGTGTCGATCTCCACCACTGCGATCGCCCTGGTGGTGGGGGTGCTCGGAGGATACGGGTTCTCCCGCTTCCGTTTCCCGGGTCGCAACACCCTGCTCTGGTCGGTACTCTTCACACAGCTGTTTCCCCGCGTGGTCGTGATCGTCCCATTCTTCATCACCCTCCGGAATCTCCACCTCATGAATACCCTGCCGGGGCTGATCCTGGTGTATCTGATGGTGGTCTTCCCGGTATCCATATGGCTGGTGAAGGGCTTCTTCGACAGGATCCCAGTTGAGATCGAAGAGGCGGCGGTGGTCGATGGTTGCACGATCCCCCGTCTCCTGTGGCGGATCGTGCTGCCCATGTCGAAGCCCGCATTGGTTGCGGCCGCCATGTACTCGTTCGTTCTCGCCTGGAACGAGTTCCTGTTCGCGCTCGTGTTCACACAGGGTTTGGAGAGGCGGCCGCTGTCTGTCGCGCTGGCCTTCTTCATCGATGAGAACGGTATCCGCTGGGGCGAGTTGATGGCGGCGTCGCTGCTGATGAGCATCCCCGCCGTCATCGTCTTCACGGTCTCGCAGAGGTTGCTTGTGCGCGGGCTCAGCGAGGGAGCGCTCAGAGGTTGATGGCACAAACGGGCAGACGCAAGGTAGAAGCGTCGGAACAGGTCGCGATCGTGACAGGGGGCAGCCGGGGGATCGGGTTCGCGACCGTCGGCGTTTTCGCTGCCCGGCGGATGCGCGTGGTGGCGGTAGCCCGCGACCGGAAGCGACTCGATGCCGTGCTCAACACCCTCCACACCCACCTGCGCGACCGGGTCGTGGGGGTGGCGGCAGATGTGAGCCGGGATCGAGATGTCGCTGCCGCGGTCGCCGGGGTGATGAAGCGATTCGGCCGGATCGATGTGCTGGTCAATTGCGCCGGGGTCAGCATGAACGCACGCCGGCGGCTGGTGGACACGACGACCGACGAATGGAACCGGCTCATCGACACGAACCTGACCGGCACGTATCTGATGTGCCGGTCGGTGTTGCCGCATCTCCAGGCCGCCGGGTGTGGGTACATCCTCAATGTCCTGTCAACCGCCGCGTTCAGGAGCACGGAGGGGTCGAGCCTATACGCGGCATCCAAGTTTGGGGCCAGAGCGCTGACCGAAGCCCTCGTCGCGGAGTACCGTAACTCCGGCATTCGTATCACATCGGTCAGCCCCGGCCCGGTCAATACGACGATCTGGGATCACAAGCTCACGCCTCCATCGCGGGAAGAGCGAGCGCTGATGTTGCAGCCATCCGACATCGCAGAAATCTTCGCCTGGCTGTTGGATCGCCCGAGCCGGCTTCATATCCCTGACATTACGGTGGTGCCGTGGACCGGCGCCGGCTGATTGCGGGGCGACACGATCATGAGGAGTTTCGTCGATGATCTATGAACTCAACCATGTCGGCATCGTCATCAGAGACTTGGAGAAGTCCCTCGCGTTCTACCAGGACGTGCTCGGCGCAAAGGTGGTTGCTCGGAACGTCATCCCGTCCAACCAAACCGACGTGATCTACCTGCAGATATCCGGGGGCATGATCGAGCTGCTGCACCGGCGCGAGCCGGCTGCCAACGAGGTCTTCGGGATCACCCACATCGGGTTCATGACCGATGACCTCGACGCCGACTACCGAGCGCTGGTCGACACCGGAGGCGAGCCGCTGGTGCCGCCCAAGGTCGCCGGCACGGGGGTGGGGCGTCTCGGCTTCCTGCGGGACCCGAATGGAGCCCGCGTGGAGTTACTCCAGCGCGAGGTCGACGTTCGGACGGTACCCATCGAGCACGGGATCATCAAGTCCTTCGACCACTACTCGGTGCGCGCGGATGATCTCGTTGCGGCAAGGGATTTCTACGGTCTCCGCTTGGGCATGCATCCGCTCAAGCAGATGTATGTCGAGCAGACGCACCTCAGCATCCTGTACTTCAACATCAACTACGACGTGGTGGAGCTGTTGCACCGACCGACACCCGGCACCGGCGACATCTTTGGCCATATCGCTCTGAGGGTCGAGAATGTGGACAGCGCGCTCGACGGCTTTGCGGCTCTGGGTGTGGCCGCCGAGCCGGGGACTCCCAAGCCCGCCGGCACCGGGATCGGTCGCATCGGAATCATTCGTGATCCCGATGGCGTCAAGATTGAGCTGCTCGACCGTCCCGATCTCCGAGCCCTCTAACAGCCGCCAGGATGGCTCAGGCAAAGCGGGCCCGCCAGTCAGTGGGTTGGGGGGAACCGGTCTTCTGGCAGGGGCAGGAGCCGGGACTGTCGCCGGTCTCGCAGCCGCCGCGACCGTCATCGTGACCCATTCTCCGCTTCCCCCAGCCGTTCCAACTGCATGGTCCGCCTTTGTGGCCGGCATCCTGGGGGGGACTCGTCTATGCGTGGATGAGCAGGATCACCACACGTCCGGCGCTGGCTCTCTGGATCATTACCCTCGTTCTCGCCACGATCGATAGCATCTTCATTGCCGTCCCCCCCTTCCCGGAGGGATCCGGCACCGTGCTCGGGGTCCCCATCGTGGGGCTGATTGTGCCCGCAAGACAGGGCCTCGTGCTGATCGGGATCGGGCACTTCGGCCAGCACCACTACCCCCGGTCCGATCTCGCAGCGGTCACGGCGACGCACTACATCACCGCCGTGGTCCTGTCTCTCCTCGTCCCGTGGTGGGCAGGCCGCAAGGCACCGTAGCGCCTAGGCCGTGGCCTCAGCGTGACCGCCGGCTGGTCCGGATGTGCCCCACCACGGCGGCCATGACGATGGTGCCGCCGGCGAGAGTCGCCAGCGGTGGAACCTCCTTGAACGCGAGCCAGACCCAAATGGGGGCCAGCGGGGTCTCCAGGGCGCTGACCAGGGCGGACTCGGTGGCGGAGATGAGCCGCGTCCCAAGCGTGAGCAGAAGCAGCCCCAGACCAAACTGGGTGGTGCCGAACAGCGCAAGATAGGCAAGGTCCGTCGGACCCGCGGAGCCCGGGTGAGCGGCCGGCCACACAACGAGGGCACTGAGAAACGCCGAGAGACACGCGGCCGGAAGCATCGGGGTTTCCCGATGCTTCCGTATGATGATCATCATCACGGCCATGCAGAGCGTCATGCCGAAGGCGAGCAGATCACCGAAGAGGTGCCCTGCCGTGACCGCACCGCCGACCATCACCACCACGCCGAGCAGCGCCGCCGTGCTGGCGACCAGGGTCGTCCAGCTCTCGCGCTCGCCGATCCAGAGCCACGTGAGTGCTGCGGTGACAAAAGGGGCTGTCGCGTAAATAACTGTGACATCCGCCACCGACGTGCGGCGGAATGCGTTGATGAAGAAGATCGTCGCGAGCGTGGAGAGGGAGGCGGCGAGCAGGCCGGGTGCTCCGACGGCCCGCACCCCCGCCAGGGTGTCTCTCCGATTCTGCCAGATGATGAAGCACGCGATGAACAGACCGGCGAAGATACCTCGCCAGAACAACACGGTCCACACGTCGAGGTGGATCAGGCGCGTAAAAAACCCGGCGGTGCTGTAGGCGATCGCCGACGCGGTCGTCAGCAGAATGCCGAGCCCATGCTTCTCCCGCTCGTCTGTGGCCGCCTCCAGCCCCGCGGTTCCTCCCATCGCAACACCATCCGGCGCGGGAATCTGTGCTATCCGTGTGAATTCGCGCTCGGGTAAGCCTTCCTGCCGAACGTCCCTTCCGGATTGGTGAGGGAGGAAGCAGGGGGCGTGCGGGGAAGGAACGGCCATGGAACAGCGGGTCCTCGGAAAGACCGGACTCCGTGTGTCCGCACTCGGATTCGGGGCGGGCGCAGTGGGGGGGCTGTTCGTACGGGGGAACCGCGCCGCCCAGACAAGAACCGTCACCCGAGCAATCGAGGCAGGCATTTCCTACTTCGATACGGCGCCGAGCTACGGCGACGGGCGCTCGGAAGAGAACCTGGGGCGGGTCCTAAGCGAGCTGGATGCGTGGCATCACGTTGCGGTGGGCACGAAGGTCCGGCTTCAACCCGCCGACCTTTCCGATCCCATC
>Ga0070707_100005123_pt1 | contig 12282 bp, 8 predicted proteins | sample KBSK5502metaG_FD_65468 | JGI IMG/M metagenome (GOLD analysis project Ga0070707, IMG submission 65468) | Corn, switchgrass and miscanthus rhizosphere microbial communities from Kellogg Biological Station, Michigan, USA - KBS K5-50-2 metaG | ecosystem: Host-associated > Plants > Roots >... | reverse complement strand
TCGGGCGTGATCCCGTTCGCGGCGCCCCTGCCGCTCGACTTCGACGTCGCGCTGCCCGTGCTCGGACGGTTCGTCCAGCACGGCCCGCTCCCGATGGTTGTGGCCGACGTCCCGGTGGGTTTCCTCTTCGTGATCGCGATCAGCTCGCTCGGCGTCTACGGCATCGCCCTGGCTGGCTGGTCCTCCAACAGCAAGTACAGCCTGCTCGGCGGTCTCCGGGCGAGCGCCCAGCTTATCTCCTATGAGGTGGCGCTGGGCCTGAGTCTCATTCCCGTGCTGTTGCTCACCGGCGATGTGAGCTTCTCCACGATCATCACCGTGCAGCAGCAGGGCCTCTGGCTGGTGCTGCCGCTGGTGGTCTCGTTCTTCGTGTTCCTCGTCTCCGGGTTCGCCGAGACCAACCGGCTGCCGTTCGACCTGCCCGAGGCCGAGTCGGAGCTGGTGGCGGGGTACCACAGCGAGTACAGCGCGATGAAGTTCTCGATGTTCTTCATCGCGGAGTACGCCAATATCGTCACCGTGTCGGCGATGGTGACGACGCTCTTCTTCGGCGGCTGGGACATCCCGTTCGTGGCGGTCGGCACGGCCAAGCCCTGGGCCCTCTTCACCCTCGCCCCCGGCCCGATCGCGACGCTGCTCACCGGGCTCGCGTTCTTCGCCAAGCTGATGTTCTGGATCTTCTTCGTGATGTGGATCCGCTGGACGCTGCCGCGGTTCCGCTACGACCAGCTGATGGCCCTCGGCTGGAAGTTCCTCACGCCGGTCACGCTCGGCTACATCATGCTCGTCTGCGTCGTCCTGTACGTGGCGGAGCTGGCCGGCTTGCGCGGGACCCTGCCGCTCCACCTCGTGTTGACCGGCGTCAGCGTCGTCTGTGCGATCGCGCTGTTCTTCGTGGTGGACCGGGGCCTCATCATCACCGGCTCCGCCTCCCGCCGCGCCCGGCGCGCGGGCCTCCGTCCGCCCCAACGTCTACCGGTGAGCTTCTGATGGCCATCGGCGTCAAGGTCCTCAAGCGGCCCGAGCAGGAGGTGAGCTACGTCCGCGCGGCTCTCAAGGGCATGGCGCTCACCTTCAAGCACATGTTCGAGAAGTCGGTCACCATGCAGTACCCGGAGGAGAAGAGCACCGACGGGGAACACGGCGGGGGCCAGTGGAGCCTGAGCCCGCGCTGGCGGGGCACGCACCGGATGCTCACGGATGAGCAGGGACGCTCCAAATGCGTGGCGTGCGGTCTCTGTCCCCAGATCTGCCCGGCGAACTGCATCAAGCTCGTGCCCGGCGAGGACGAGGAGGGCAACCGCTATCCGCTGATCTACGAGATCGACGAGTTCCGCTGCGTCTTCTGCGGCTACTGTCAGGAGGTCTGCCCGGAGGAGGCGATTCACGTGGGCGTCCACTACGAGAACGCCGAGTACAGTCGGGGCCGGTTCGTCTACGATCTCGAGCGGCTCTCGGCGCAGACGCACCCGGTCTCGTCGCTATGGGATCCCACCGACCCCCGAGGCGAGTAGATGACCGAGGTCGTCTTCTACTTCTTTGCGGCGGTCGCGGTGCTCTCGGCTGCGATGTGCATCCTCCAGCGGAGTCCCGTCGGCGCGCTGATCTGGCTGGTGCAGGTCATGCTCGCGCTGGGCGCGATTTTCATCCTCCTGCAAGCGCAGTTCATCGGGATCATCCAGATCCTGGTGTACGCCGGCGCCATCATGGTGCTGTTCCTCTTCATCCTCATGCTGCTCAACGTGGGTCGCGTCAGGGCGACGGACATCCGGGGGCCCGCCGGCGTGGCGGCGGCCGTGGTCGTCGCCGGGCTGATCGTGGCCGAGCTGAGGGGCCTCTGGGCGTACACGACGGTCCGGCTGGAGCACGAGGTCCGGACGTCGGCCGGCGCCCTCCAGGCGGCGTACGCCTTCGCGGGCGGACAGGCGGCGCAGCAGGAGGCGCAGACCCGGGGCGTGGTCGGGGGGATCGCGGCACCCCTGTTCCAGCTGTACCTCGTCCCCTTCGAGATCACCTCGATCCTGCTGCTCGCCGCGATCGTCGGCGCGGTCGTCCTCGCCAAACGGAGGGCCTGATGCTTCTCGGACCGGCGCTCGGTCTGTCCGCCGTGCTGTTCAGCCTCGGCGTCGCGGGTGTGGTGCTGCGGCGGAACGCCATCGTGCTCTTCATGTGCGTCGAGCTGATGCTCAACGCGGTCAATCTGGCCTTCGTGGCCCTGGCCCAGGTCTACGGCGTAGGCGGGTATCTGATCGTCTTCTTCGTCATGACCGTGGCGGCGGCCGAGGCGGCCGTCGGGCTCGCGATCATCCTCGCGGTGTTCCGGCACCACCAGTCGATCGATCTCCAGAACATCAATCTCCTGCACGGCTGATGACCCTGCCTCTGCTGGCCGTCCAGGGCGCGGACGAAGTCTCGGGAAGCGGGCTCGGCGCCGTGCGCCTCGCCTGGCTCACAATCGCCCTCCCGCTCCTTGGCGTCCTGGTGAACGGCGCGCTCGCCTTCGTCCGCCCCCGGGCCCGGGCGCTCGTGTCCCTCGTCGGGCCGGGCGTGCTGCTCGGCGCGTTCGCTGTGTCGGTCGCGATCTTCTTCGAGCTCCGGGCCCACCCGCCCGAGGCGCCGCTGATCGTGACCCTCTGGCCCTGGCTCCACGTCGGCGACCTCCGGATCGATCTCGCCCTCCAGGTGGACCAGCTCGCCACCGTGATGCTGCTGGTCGTGACCGGCGTCGGCAGCCTGATCCACATCTACAGCGTGGGCTACATGGGCGAGGACCCCGGGTATGCGCGGTACTTCGCGTACCTGAATCTCTTCGTCGTCTTCATGCTGATCCTCGTCCTCGGGGCCAGCCTGCCGGTGCTGTTCATCGGCTGGGAGGGCGTGGGGCTCTGCTCCTACCTCCTCATCGGCTTCTGGTTCACGGACAAGACGAACGCGGACGCGGGGAAGAAGGCCTTTCTCGCGAACCGAGTCGGGGACTTCGGCTTCCTGATCGCGATGTTCCTGCTCTGGCAGACGGTGGGCGCGCTCGACTTCGCCACGATCCTGGCGCGGGCGCCGACGGTGCTGAGCACGGCGGCGGCCACCTGGATCACGCTCTTCCTGCTGCTCGGCTGTACCGGGAAGTCCGCCCAGATCCCGCTTTACGTCTGGCTCCCCGACGCGATGGCCGGCCCCACGCCCGTCTCCGCGCTGATCCATGCCGCCACGATGGTGACGGCTGGCGTCTATCTCGTGGCCCGCACCGGGGTGCTGTTCGCGCTGGCCCCGGGCACCGGGCTCGTGACCGCCGGCATCGGGGCCCTCACGGCGCTGTTCGCGGCGACGATCGGGCTCCGCCAGTACGACATCAAGAAGGTCCTGGCCTACTCCACTATCTCCCAGCTCGGCTACATGTTCCTGGGGGTGGGGGTCGGCGGGTACACGGCCGGCATCTTCCACCTCGTCACCCACTCGTTCTTCAAGGCGCTGCTCTTCCTTGGGGCGGGCAGCGTCATTCACGCGCTGCACCACGCCTACCACGCCACGCACGCGCACGACGACGCCCAGGACATGCGCAACATGGGCGGGCTCCGGCGCTGGCTGCCGGTGACCTGCACGCTCATGTGGATCGCGACGCTCGCCATCGCCGGCGTGCCCCCGTTCGCGGGCTTCTTCTCGAAGGACGAGATCCTGGCGGCCGCCTTCGCTCGCGGCGCCGAGCAGCCGATCTACTACCTCTTCTACGGGATGGGCGCGCTGGCCGCGTTCCTTACCGCGGTGTACATGGCACGCCTGATGGCGATGACCTTCCACGGCACGACCCGGCTGGGCGAGGCGCAACAGGCGCATGTGCACGAGGCGCCGGCGAGCATGACCGGCCCGCTCGTGCTGCTCGCTTTCCTGAGCCTGACGGGTGGGGCGCTCAACCTGCCGGCCTTCGCCGGGGGGCACGAGGGCCTGGAGCATTGGCTCGAGCCGGTCACCCGCGCCGCGACCGCGCTCCGCCCTCTTACGCTGCCTACGGGCGCGACGGAGGACACGCTCCTCGCCGCGGCCGTCGCGATCGCCGTGCTCGGCCTCTGGATCGGCTTCCGCACGACGCTCGGCCGGCCGGTGCTCCCCGCCAGCATCGCGCCGCCGGACACTGGCCTCGCCCGGCTGCTCAACCGCAAGTACTACGTGGACGAGATCTACGACGCCCTCCTGGTACGGCCGGTCGTGTGGCTCTCGGACAAGGTGCTCTGGCGGGTGGTGGACCAGGGTCTGGTGGACGGCCTGCTGGTAGGGGGTGGCGTGGTCGGCACCCGCTGGCTCGGCCGGCTCGGCAGCCGGCTCCAGAGCGGGCAGGTCGGACTCTACGTCCTTCTCTTCCTGGTGGGCGCCATCTGGGTGCTCAACGCGATCCTCGGGTGACGCCGGCGTGAGCGCTTTTCTCGCCGCGATCGGCTACGAGCGCTGGATCCTCCAGGCGCTGCTGGCCGTGCCGCTGATCGGCATGGCGCTGGTCATCATGTCGCCCAAAGAATGGGCCCGGGTGACCGCGCTCGTGGTAGCCCTCTTCGAGTTCGTCGTCTCGCTCGGGATTCTGTGGGTCTTCGATCCGGACAAACCGGGCCTCCAGTTCGTCACCCGGGTGGCCTGGCTGCCCCAGTTCGGCGTGAGCTACTACGTCGGGCTGGACGGGCTCTCGATCTTCATGGTGCTGCTGTCCACGTCGCTCATGCCGCTTCTAGTCTGGGGCAGCTGGCACCAGATCGACTTCAAGCAGCGGGGCTTCTATGCGCTTCTCCTCGCGCTCAAGACCGGCATGCTGGGCGTCTTCGTCGCGATGGATCTCTTCCTCTTCTACTGCTTCTGGGAGCTGCTCCTGATTCCGATGTTCTTCATCATCGGCATCTGGGGCAGCGGCAACCGGCGGTACGCCTCCGAGAAGTTCTTCATCTACACCTTCTCCGGCTCGCTTCTGATGCTGGTGGCCATCGTGGCGATGGTCTGGATCGTTGGCCAGCAGACCGGGACCTACTCGTTCGCCTACGACTATCTCCTCGCCCACGCCGACTTGCTCCGGCCCCAGGCGCCCTGGCTGTTCACCGCCTTCGCGCTCGCCTTCGCGGTGAAAGTCCCGGTGTTCCCGTTCCATACCTGGCTGCCGGACGCCCACGGCGAGGCTCCCACCGCGGGCAGCGTGGACCTCGCGGTAATCCTGCTCAAGATGGGGACCTATGGCTTCCTCCGGTTCGCCATCCCGTTCTTTCCGGCCTTCGCGTTGAGCCCCGCCGTCACCGCCGTCGTGGTGACGCTCGCCGTGACCGGCATCATCTACGGCGCCCTGGTCTCGATGGTCCAGCCCGACCTCAAGCGGGTCGTGGCCTACTCCTCGGTGAGCCACCTGGGCTTCGTGATCCTCGGGATCTGGGCGGCCACGGTCCAGAGCGTGCAGGGCGCGATCATGGTGATGATCGCTCACGGCCTCTCGACCGGGGCGCTCTTCTTCCTCGTCGGCATGCTGTACGAGCGGCGGCATACCCGGCTGATCGCCGACTTCGGCGGCGTCGCGCGCGTCGCGCCGCTCCTCGCGACGGCGTTCTCGATCACGGCGTTCGCCTCGATCGGGCTGCCGGGCCTCAACGGGTTCGTGGGGGAATTCCTGGTTCTGCTCGGGAGCTTCGGGCGCTTCCCAATCGCCACGCTCATCGCGACGACCGTCGTCATCTTCGCGGCCGCGTATCTGCTCTGGGCGATACAGCGGGTGTTCTACAACCCGCTGGCGAATCCGGAGAACGAGACGATCCGTGACCTGGGGGCCCGCGAGCTGGCGGTCGTGATCCCGCTGGTCGCGGCGATGGTGTGGATGGGTCTCTATCCCCAGCCGATCCTCCGGCGGACGGAGGCCGCGGCCCGCCACTACGTCGAGCTGGCCCGGCCGCACATCGCCCCCGGGCCGGGTGCGGCTGCCGGGCCGGTGGCTGAGGCACGATGAACGCCCTCGACCTGCTGAGTCCCATCGGCGTGACGATCGCGCTGCTCCCGGAAGTGGTGCTGACGGCCTGGATCATGGTCGTGCTGCTGGTGATCGCCTGGCGGCACGAGCGGGTCGAGGACAGCTACCTGGCCGGCTGGCTGAGCCTCGTCGGGGTCGGGCTCGCCGGGGTCGCCGTCGCCGTGTTGTGGCTCGGGGGCGCGGCGCCCGCCGGCGTCCCCTACATGGTGGCGCTCGACGGGTTCCGCTACGGCGCCGACGCGGTCATCCTGCTGGTCGCGGCCTCCACGATCCTGCTGTCCCTCCGCTACGTGGACCGCCAGCGTCTGCTGGCCCCCGAGTACCATCTGCTCGTCCTTCTCGCCACCGACGGCATGCTGTTCCTCGCCGGGGCGGAGGACATGATCGTGCTGTTCTTGGGCCTGGAGCTCATGTCGGTGGCGGTGTACGTGCTCGCCGGATTCGACCGGTTCCGCCGGTCGTCGGCGGAGGCCGCCCTCAAGTATTTCCTGATCGGCGCGTTCGCCTCGGCGTTCCTGCTCTACGGCATCGCCCTGGTCTACGGGGCGACCGGGGAGACCAACCTCGTCCGCATCGGCGAGCGGCTCGCCTCCGCGCCGCTAAGCGTGCTGGCCGGCCTCGGGCTCGGGCTCCTGCTCATCGGCTTCGGCTTCAAGGTCGCGGCGGTGCCGTTCCACATGTGGGCACCGGACGTGTACGACGGTGCGCCCACCCCGATCGCGGGATTCATGGCGACGGGCGTGAAGACGGCCGCGTTCGCGGCGCTGGTGCGGGTGCTGCTGGAGGCCTTCCCCACCGCGACCGCGGTCTGGCAGCCGGTCGTCGCCGCGCTCGCCCTCACCACGATCATCCTCGGCAACACCGTGGCGCTGGCCCAGCAGTCCGTCAAGCGCATGCTCGCCTACAGCTCCATCGCCCACGCCGGGTACGTGCTCGTGGCGGTCTGGGCCGGCACGACCCTCGGCGCGGGCGCCGTGTGCTTCTACCTGTTCGCCTACTCCGTCACGACGCTCGCCAGCTTCGGGATCCTGGCCTCGATCGAGCACGTTGGCTCGCGCACGGTCCTGGTGGACGACCTCGAGGGGCTTTACTCCGTTCGTCCGGGCGCCGCGCTCGCCCTCAGCATCTGCCTCCTCTCGCTCCTCGGCTTTCCCGGCACGCTCGGCTTCATCGGCAAGTGGTATCTCATCGCCGCCGCCGTCTCCGAGGGCCAGTACATCCTTCCGGTGGTCATGGTGATCGGGACCCTGGTGTCGGCGGGCTACTACCTCCCCGTCATCATGTCCATGACGATGAAGCCCACCCGATCCCTCGAGGCGCACCGCCAGGTCCGCTTCTCCTGGGCCGCCCGGGCCGCCGTGGCGGTGGCCGTCGCCATGATTCTCGTTTTCGGCGTCTGGCCGACCGGCCCGCTGACCACCGCGCTCAAGAGCGCGGAGACCCTCGGCCGGGGAACGCCGGCCGTGCTGACGGGACATCGGTGAGGCGGTGAACAGTGAACGGTGAACGGTGAACAGGTGCCTCCGTCAACGGGCGCCTTCCTGTTCCCTGTTCACTGTTTACTGTTCACTGTTCACGCTCTTGGAGCGTCCATGAACGTCCCAAAATCCATCTTCCGCCAATACGACGTCCGCGGCCTCGTGGGCACCGAGCTTACGCCGGAGCTGGCCCGGGCGCTCGGCCGGGCGTACGCCTCGCTGGCGTGGGAGAAGGTGGGACGCGCCCCGGTGCTCGCGGTCGGCCGGGACAACCGGCCCTCGGGCCCCGCGCTCGCCGACGGCGTCCGCCGCGGGATCGTGGACGCCGGCGGCACGGCGGTGGACGTCGGGCTCCTGCCGACCCCGGCGCTCTACTTCGCCGTGGCGGCCCTCGGCACCGACGGCGGTCTCCAGGTCACCGGCTCCCACAACCCGCCCGAGTTCAACGGGTTCAAGATGGTGCTTGCGGGCGACGCGCTGCACGGCGACGAGATCCTCGGGCTCTGGGAGATCATCGTCGCCGAGCGCTGGCGGTCGGGAGCCGGGAAGGAGAGGAGTGACGGGTCGGTCCTCCGGAAGTACAAGGACGCGATCGTCTCCCGCCACACGCTGCGGCGCCCTGTCCGAGTCGTGGTGGACTGCGGTAACGGAACCGGGAGCGTCATCGCCGTCGAGACCCTCCAGGCCCTCGGTGCGGAGGTCACCCCCCTGTTCTGCGAGTCGGACGGGACCTTCCCCAATCACCACCCGGACCCGACCGTGATGGAGAACCTCCGGGACCTCCAGGCGGCGGTGCGCCGGACTGGAGCCGAGCTCGGGATCGCGTTCGACGGCGACGCGGACCGGATCGGCGCGGTGGACGAGCACGCCGGCGTCGTGTTCGGCGACCAGCTCCTCGTGATCTACGGCCGGGACGCGGTGCGACGCTTCGGCAAGGGCGTGCCGGTGATCTTCGACGTGAAATGCTCGCAGATCCTGCCCGACGCCCTGGAGCGGGCCGGGGCCAGGCCCGTGATGTGGAAGACCGGGCACTCGCTCATCAAGGCCAAGATGAAGGAGATGAAGGCGCCGCTCGCGGGCGAGATGAGCGGCCACATGTTCTTCGGAGGAGACTACCTGGGCTTCGACGACGCCCTCTTCGCCGCCGCTCGGCTGCTCGAGGTGGTCTCCACCGGACCCTTCGGCCTGGCGCCGCTCCTCGCCGACCTGCCCAAGACCTTCGCCACGCCCGAGATCCGCGTAGACTGTCCCGAAGAGATCAAATTCCGGATCCCGGAGCTCGCGGCGGCCCACTTCGGGGCCAAGTACCCGGTGAACACGATCGACGGCGTCCGCATGACCTTCCCCAAAGGGTGGGGACTCGTCCGGTCATCGAACACCCAGCCGGTCCTGGTGCTCCGGTTCGAGGCGACCGACCCCGTCGCCCTCGAGGCATATCGCGGTGAGGTGATGGGGTGGCTGGCGGGGCAGGGGGTGAAGACTTGAAAGACGTAAGCAGTGAACAGTGAACAGTAAACAGGAAGTCCCGTCGAGACAGCGAGCCTCCGATGCCCCAGAGCGGAGGTCGGCGGTTAGCGGAGGCCCCTGTTCACTGTTCACTGTTCACTGTTTACGCGGTTCCCCATGACGTCCCTCCGTGCCCGACAGGTGGTCGCGCTCCTCGCGGCGGCGGGCCTGCTGCTCTTCGCTGGGCGCTGGACCGTGGGCCTGCTCACCGACCGCTGGTGGGCGGAGGGCATCTCCCCCGCCGCCGTCACGTTCGTCACCGACTGGCAGCTCCTCCGGCTGATCCTCGAGCTCGGCGGCATGCTGGTCGCCTCGGTCTGGTTCATCGGGCATCTGCTGGTCGTCTACCGCGCCATCGGCTCGGTGCAGATCTCCCGGCACGTGGCCAATCTCGAGATCCGCGAAGCGCTCACCAGCGAGGTTCTCCTCGCGGTCGCGATGGGCTTGGGGCTGGTCCTCGGCATCGTGGCCGGCAGCGGGGGCGCCGCTTGGGCGTCCACCGTCGGGCTTGCGTGGCGTGGGGTCACCCTCGAGGTGTCGGACCCCGTCCTCGGCCACGACCTGGGCCTGTACCTGGCCCAGCTGCCGCTCTGGCGTCTCCTGCACGGGTTCGCGCTGCTGCTGGCCGCCGTCGGTTTGGTCGTGTGCGTCGCACTCTACGGCCTGGTCGGGGCGCTGCGGGTGACCGGCGGCCGGCCGGCGATCAACGACCATGCACGCGGCCACATCGGCTGGCTGCTGGTGGCGCTCGCCCTCACACTGGCGTGGGGCTACCTGCTCGAGCCGTATGAGCTGGTGGCGGGACTCGGGGGCGTCCCCGACCGGCCGAGTCTCGAGCTGGTGGCACTCGTCTCGCCGGCGCTCACCGGGACAGCGCTCATGGTCGCGGTGATGTCGGCCGTATGGGCGCTGCGTCCGCGCCACGCGCTCGTCGCGGCCGGCTGGCTGGTGCTCGCCGTCACCTCGCTCGGCGGTCACTACCTGCTGCCCGCCTTCAGCCGCGAGCGAGGCGCGAGCGCCGTGGACTCCGATCTGACCCGGCGGCTCGAGGGGATGGCGTTCGGCATCCGCGACCTGCGCGATTCGACCGGCAGCCGGATGCTTCGCGACGCTTCGCCGCCTCGCCTGGCGCCCCTTTGGGGGGAGTCCGCCGTCGCCCGGTTCGCGGACAACGCCCCGCCCGATTCGGCCGAGGCTGACCCGGCCGTCCTCACGGTTCTGGGGCGGCGACTGCCGGTATGGCTGGTGGCCCGGGGGCCGCTGGCGGACCGGCCCGGCATCCTCGCCGTGGCCGCCGACCGCGCCGGCCCCGGCGGCGATCCAGTCTACTACCGCAAGAGCGACACACTCGGCTATCCCACGCCGTTCACGATACTCGACCTGGACTCCACCACGATCGAGCCGGGCGCGCCCGCCTACAGCATCGCGCGGAGCGGCGCCGGCATCCCGCTCGACACCTGGTTCCGACGGGGCGTACTCGCCTGGTCCCTCCAGGCGGGGCAGCTCTTCGGCGCCGTCCCGGACGGCGCGCGCCTCGCCTGGCGGCTCGACCCCGCCGAGCGCCTGCGCGCGCTGCTCCCGTTCGCCGAGTGGGGGACGCCGGTACCACTCGTGGTGGACAACGATCTCGTGTGGGTGTGCGACGGGTATGTGACGTCGACCACGTTCCCCCTCGTCGAGCGCCTCCCCTGGCGCGATGGGGCGGCGAGTTACGCGCGGTCGCCGTTCGTAGGCGTGGTCTGGGCGCGGACCGGACGAACCACGGTGTATCGACGAGCGGACGCCGAAGCCGGTCCCATCGCCACCGTTTGGAGCGCGATGGCGCCGGGTCTGATCGAATCGGCGATGCGGCTGCCGCCCGGGGTCGCTGCGGCGCTCCCGTATCCGGTCGAGCTGTTCCAGCTCCAGGCGCGCGCGCTCGAGCGGGCTCCGTGGGACGCCGGGATCCTGAGCGGCCGCCCGGAGACCGGCCCCGGCGAGCCGACGCCGGCCACCCGCGGCTGGCGCGCGGACACCGCCGGCGGGCGTCTGGTCGCGCTGTACGAGCGCCCCTCGGGCGGACGCGTGAATGCGGTCCTCGCCGGCGCCAACCAGGCCGGATGGCCGGTGCTCGAGCTGGTGCGGCTCGATTCGATGAGGACGCTGCCGTCGCCCCGGGTTCTCGACGCAACGTGGGGACGATTCCCCAGCTTCCTGAGCCTGGCCGACTCGGTCCGCTCCAGCGGCGCGGCCCGGGGCGACAGTCTGCTCCGCGGTCCGCTCACGCCGTGGCTGGATCCCGGCGGCGCGTTGGGAGTCTACCGCACGTGGTACGCGCCCCGGGGAAACACCCTCGCGCTCGTGTGGGTGAGCATGGCGCTGAGCGGGCGCTCGGTCGGCGCCGGGCGAACGCTCACGGAGGCCTGGGACAACCTGCGCGGCGCGACCGCGCCGCTTCCGGCGACGATGCCCACGGCCTCGCTCGATGAGGCGCGCAAGTGGCTCCGCCTGGCGGACTCCGCGCTCAAGGCGGGAGACTGGGCGGGATTCGGGCGCGCGTTCGACGCGCTCAAACAGGTGCTGGGAGCCCACGACAGCCTGCCGCGCTGACGCTTGCTCGGCCCCGGGCGCCGGGCTAGGTTCCTCGCGCTTTGGCCCCTGGGATCGGGAGGGACATGCGGACCGCGGTGTTGGCGCTCGGGGGCAATGCGCTCGCTCGCGCGGGTGAGCGGCCGACGATCACGAACCAGTTCCGTCAGGCGCGCGAGAGCGTCGCCCCCATCGTCGAGCTCGCGCGGCAGGGGTGGGGCATCGCGATCGTCCACGGGAACGGCCCGCAGGTGGGCGACGAGTTGATGCGTAACGAGATCGCCCGGCGCGTGGTCGAGCCCCTCCCCCTCGGCGTCCTGGTTGCCAACACGGCCGGCTGGATCGGCTACATGCTGCAGCAATCGCTCCAGAACGCGCTGCGCTTCGGCCAGGTCCACCGGGACGTGATCACGGTGATCACCCAGACCCGAGTGGACCCGTACGACCCCGCCTTGAACCGCCCGACCAAGCCCATCGGTCACGCGCTTCCCGACGAGCTCGCCGAGCAGCTGCGGGAGACCGGGGTCGCGGTCGGCCGGGACGGGACGGGGCACTGGCGCCGTCTCGCGGCGAGTCCGGTCCCTCTCGGCATCGTCGAGCTGTCCCTGCTCCAGCGGCTGATCGGGGAGGGCGTCATCGTCGTCGCGGCGGGCGGCGGCGGGCCCCCGGTCTACGATCACCCGCTGCTCGGCTACGAGGGGCTCGACGCGGTAGTGGACAAGGACCGGGTGGCCGCGATTCTCGCCCAAC
>Ga0070707_100005120_pt1 | contig 12290 bp, 14 predicted proteins | sample KBSK5502metaG_FD_65468 | JGI IMG/M metagenome (GOLD analysis project Ga0070707, IMG submission 65468) | Corn, switchgrass and miscanthus rhizosphere microbial communities from Kellogg Biological Station, Michigan, USA - KBS K5-50-2 metaG | ecosystem: Host-associated > Plants > Roots >... | reverse complement strand
CGTCAACGCCCTGACCGAGCTCCAGACCTCGTTCGCAAGATCGATTCGATCGTAAAAAAGCTGTCTGTCAGCGTGGGCGGTGATGGGTCTCAGACACCGCTGACAGACAGTCTCAGACTGATCGTCTAGCGCTGGTGGTCCTTGTGCGTGGACGATCCGCCGTTCGTTAGCTCGATACGCGTTATTCGCCGGTCAAGGGCAAGCGGCTTTGTTTGGTCTAGGGTTTCCTCCAACAGTTCGGCGGCGTATTGAGCCTGGGCTGCTGGCGGAAGACGGTCCAGCAGCTCCAGCTGAAATGCACGAGACTGCCTTCCCCTCTCCCGGTTCTCCGCCCGCCACTGGGCAACAGCGTCGGCGACAACTCTGAGCGGGTTCAAACTGCCGATTACCTCGATCCAACCTGGCGACGAAAACTCGACCGACTTAACCTCAAGCACCGCCGCCCTTGATGCGGCGAGTGCACGCAGCTCTCCCTTGTCGGGAGGTCTGTATCGAAAGTCTGGTGGATACGGGCCTGGGACCGGCCATCCGTAGCGATAAAAGAAGTCTGGCTCAGCGACCAATAGCGACACGGCGTCCGCAGCCTGGTAAGCGCGGTTCAGGCGACGGAGATAGTCTCCGAAGTCCTCGACTGACCAGACGCCGTCGAGCTCGAGGCGGAGTGTTCCTTGCGCATCGAACTGTTCTTGAACTGCCAAGTCAGGGCGAGTCTATCTCGTGGTCGACCGGCACGTGTGAGCGTCTTCAAGGCATGCGCAAGAAGCTATTCAGGCTGACGGCCTCGACGTGCTTTGGCTGTAGACGGTTCCCTCTATGACGACGCCGAGAAGAGTTGTAGGCCAGATCGACGGTCTGGCCTGCGTCACCTAAACCGACACAAGCGGGCTCCGGTTCTGGGCCGGCACAACTAGCGTGAGGCGGCGCCGAGCCCTCGAAAGGGCGACATACAGCAGCTGGCGGTCTTTAATGTCTGGGCCGAAGGTCGAGGCGTCGAGCCACGGCACAACCACGTGGTCGAACTCCCGGCCCTTCGCCTTATGAATGGTCGACGCGCATCGACTTGGCACGGCAGTCTCGGCTGCCGCCCGCTGGGCTTGGAATATAAGTTCCCGAACCTCATCGACGCCCACACTGAGTGGAAGAGCGGCCAAGGTGTTCAACGACATCGGATGCGAGATGGTCCATCCCAACTGACTCGCGTGCCGCCGTGCTGCCCGAACCGCAAGAACCAAACCAGGCAAGTCTGCTCTGGCCCGGAGAATGTCTATCACCTCTGCGGTTCCGTGCTCGGCGTTGCCACGATCCAAGGCCTTAATCAACTGCGCACTCTGGGGGTCGAGACTCCCGCAGCCAATCATGAAATCCACAAGAGACCCAGCAATCGTTCGATGGTCGCCAATGGCGGAGACTACCTCAGCCACGACTTGCTCGACTGCACTTTGGTCGGATCCCTCATTGACAGCTAGGTCGAGCTCTGGATGGCGGGCGATAGCCTTCGCTTCATCGTTACGACGCGAAAGGACTATTAGGCTTTCCTCGCCTCGGAGCCGGCGGAGAACCTTAAGGACGTCGGCATTCTGTGTCCAAGACTGTCTGGTGCCCAGGACGGACATCACATCTACGCAGACCGGGGCGTTTGAGAGCGGAATAGCCACTCCAGCCTTGAGCAGCGCTCGGGCCGCCGAAATCCATTCGCCAAGTTCAGGAGCATCCCGCCACCGCCAGGCCCCTGAGAGCTCTATGGTCGCTATACCTTCCGTGAGGTGGTCCCAGCCAGGGATGGTTGGGTCGAATGTCAGAATCGCCTGAAGAGCGTCACCGAACATTCGCACACGCGAACCAACCCTTGCGAGCGACTGAATGATGGAATTGTGGTGTATCGATGCGTCCTGGTGTTCGTCCGCAAGCACAAGGGGATACCGATGTGCGGCCGCCCTCGCAATTTCCAGCCGCCTTTCGAATAGGGTCGCCGCCTTGCGCCGGACGTCCAAGAACCAGTCGCGTGGAATTGGAGTTGGTGGCCTTAGCGGTGTCGGTAGGCCCCACAGGTCGGCATACGGACTCAATACGTCGATACAGAACGTATCGAGAGTCTTCAACGCGATGCCACTACTAGCCCTGCCCTCGCCGGATACGCGTCTTCGAAAAACGTCTCGCGCGGCGTTCGTGTGACTCAGAAATAGCACTTCCTGGTAAGGCTTCAGTTTTGGCACGGATGCGAAGGCAACCGTGCAGGCGAGGTGAGTCTTGCCCGCTCCCGCCGGAGCGTCGACTGCGATAACCGGTGAGTCACCTAGTATCCGCCCGAACTCTTCATCGCTAAGCGTCATGCTGCGGCCGAACTTGTTCGAGTGACCACGCGGTTAGCTTCTGGATTGTGATCATGACCTCGTTATCGCCGCGTAGATTCGCGTGCATGAAGGCGGCCAACTCGTGGCCGGCCTCGACCGATTTGAACCAATCCGATCCGGTAGCAGCCTCCCCTATCGCTTCTCGAACCTTCTTCTCACCGTATGACTTGACCATCTCTGCTATTGGCAGCCGGGTCTGTTGGCCAAGCCTCGCCGAGACCGCCTGGAGTCTGTCAACCATGTTGGGCTTGACTCCAGAGGCGGCAGGGACCTCGAGAAGCGACTCCAGGGAAGCGGTTGGCAGCGCGTTCGCAACAGCGCACTCGATGCACCGGCCGCCCGGTGGGATGAATAGTCGAGCCGACGGCAATGCAGTGATTGCAACCCTCGTACCACTGCTGAACGATTCGTCGTCTACGAGCCCACCCACTTGGTAACCGTCTTCGGCGAACGCCTTCATGAAGTCCAGTGCTTGCCTGTGTCCGCCAGCGTCGACAAGATGGATACCGAATGTCGCGGGATCGACGCCGGCAAGGGCCTGGAACATGTACTCAAGGACTCCCACTTCTGTAGCGCCTTCACACACGATCGGCAAGCGACTGAGCAACGCTTCTGGGTCCCGGTGCATCAGGCGCTCTACGTGCCCGCGGATCGGCTGAATGGAATGGTCACCTTGGCGACGGAGCCTCCATGCTTCCCCTTTTGATAGCCGCGCCAAGACCGCCGGTGAATGTGTCGTCATGAACGCTTGCCCGCCGTCTCTGACCAAATTCCGAACCAGGGCGACGAGAGCGCGCTGCCGATACGGTTCGAGTCCAGCTTCGATCTCGTCAATGACCGCGATCGGAGCTTCATGAACCTCGCCCGCGGCGAGGGTAACCATCGCAATCTGCCGGCTTCCCCTTCCGTAACTTGCGAGCGGGATACTGCCATCTGCTGACTTGGCGACAAGCGCTAGCAGCTGCACGGGGCTTTGGCCAACGCTCGGGATCAGCGAAAGTGCCAGCTCCTGTATGTCTAGCCCAGCGTCCTTCATCTGATCGCTGAGGCGTTTGAGCACATTGGTCGTTTCCTCGGGAACTTGGAGGCTGCCAGCTGCGCCTTGAACTGCTGCAGCAGCCGGCGCACGCATTTGGTCGCGGCCAAGCGCGGCCTCAAGCAGAGATCCTCGCGACATTCTCAACTGTGTATCCGGCGAACGATTCGTGTTCACATTCCATAGACCCGCCGCCGACCGTGCCTGAACGGAAAGAATCCGCGGTTCGTTGCCCGGTTGCAGGATCCGATGAATAAGCTCGAGATCCGCAGTGCCTTCAACCTCTATCACGGCGACGGGGTCAATCTGATGCTGCTCATCCGGGCCGGAGCGCAACACTCGGGCCGCGGCATCCCACCCCCACAGCGGCGCTGGGAACACTCTCGCCGTGAAATCGTCTGAGAGGTGTCCAACTACAGCCTTAACACGGAAGGGCTGCGATGGATCCATGTTCCGATAGTCAGCCTCAAGAGCTGCTTGAGAAGGCTGCGGCGACAACACAAGAGCGATCGCGTCAAGAAGTGTGCTCTTCCCAGTGTCGCCGGCCCCCAGCACGAAATTGATCCCGGCGCTCGGCAGCCAGGTGAGGGCCTTGATGCCACGAAAGTTCTCGATCTCAAGGAGGCGGATTTGCACAGGTCACGCCATCCTATCGCGCATTATTCGTGATGTTCGACCAGCTTCCGGTGCATTTGTTGGGCTTCCGCCCCGCGCGGGGCCCAGGATCGCTTCGCGCTCTTCAGAAACGAGACAAATTGTGTTCGCACCGATGGCACCACCGCGCGCCGGCAAGGCGGCGGGAGCCGGGTACACCGAGCACCCTCGAGTACAGGCACTCGCGAGGTAGTCACGGTCGACGCGCTGGCGTCGGCCTTGGCTGCGTAGGCGAGGACCAGGGCTCATCGGGACGGCGAATTGACTCTCGAGGTCAGGCAATAGGCCCGTTAGCGGGCTTCGCGCATCCGCAAGCTGCCACGTTCGGAAATAGCCCCTACGCGGTTCTGGGGCGTCGCGCAGACATGAGCAAGCGTTGCGCCGTGGCAATCAAATAAGCTCCCAAGATGACTGCAGACCCCGGAAACGATGGCTTACCGCTTCCGGGCACTCATCGAGCGGGAGCGCGATCGGTTCGACACGCGCGAGAACAACTTGTTCGCCGCGGCGTTCAATGACGTTTGGGTCTATAGATGGTTCCTTGATGTTGTCCTCGGGCGTTACGCTCCGCTTGGGTCTCAGTACGAGCAGGCGTTACAGGCCCATTGGGGCGAGAGCCGGATATCGATTGGCGGGCCAGCGACCAGCGAGCTGCTCGGCCACGCGCACATGTCGCATCTCGGGCTGCTGGCGCGCTTGGAAATCGAAACTTTCTACCTTCTCGCCGGTGTACTGCTGGAGCGAGTGGCAACGGGGCTTGGCTTCTACTTCGAGGGTCGAACCGACAATGATTGGCGTCATTCAGGAATGACAAGCGAGGCGTTTGGCCCATATGCGGACAAGCACCAGCCCGTCTCCCGCAGCAGTTCCTCGACTTGGCGGATTCACTCAAAGTTAAGGTGCTTGACTTCCGTAATCAACAATCGTCCACGAGGGCAACGTCAGAGCCACCCGGGGAACGGCTTCGTACTGGCCAAGGGCCGAGCATCACTATCGCTACCCTCTACCCGACGAAAGAGGAGATGGACCCAGAGCGTTACGCTCAGACGTCCGACCCAATCGAGGCGCTCCGCCGCGAAGGCATGGAGAGTAGGCCATTACCCGAACTGTTGGCGACGATCGACACATATCTCGCCGCAGTTATCGAGCTGATAGAGCTCAATCGAGAATCGACACCTCTTACGCTTAATCCCGGTCGCCGAGGATTGTGACGCCTGATTCAGGCGTGCTTAGGGCGTGCCGTCGGTCATTTCGATGAATGTAGTCTGGCGATTCATTCGAATGAAGACACTCGCGGCTTGTGCGCCGAAGCGAGGTGCTGGCTCTTGGGTGTCGCTAATTTCGAACGTCTGCGCCAACTCTACCTCTACGGCTGTTTTCAGTAATTGCCTCTGGAGGCCGACGCCATCAGCCGCAGTCAGAACTAGATCGATCGCTCCGATGACTCCGAAAGAATCCATCGGCACCAGATCATCCGGGTCCGATTAGATCCACTTCGAGAGCGTCAAGGATCGGACCTATTGGGAGACAGAACGTCGAGGGAGAAGGATCGGCTTTTGTCGGTTTGAAGACTCCAACGACAAGGCCGAGGACCAGACCATCTTCGGCGACCACAATCGCGCCCGAGTCTCCCGACGTCGCAAACAGGTCGGCACCCATTGAATCTATTAGCAAGCCCGAAGGGTAATAAAGTTCTCTCGTTGAGGTGTCGACATGAAAGTCAGCGGCTGTATCGACCAAGCAGCCCCGCGTCACTCCAGTGGTGGCGCCGCGCTTGACGAAGATCGGCGCGGCGTCAAAGTCATGCGTTGAGAGGTCGTAGATTCCGCCGCTCACGTCAACATCGTCCACAACCCTTGGACTACGAACGTTCCACTTCGGCTTGATGATGCTTGCATCGATTTCAAGTTCTAGCGGGTCTGCCTGGTCGTCATTGACTGCAGGGACCGACCTGAGCACTTGGCCGAAAATCTGGTCGCCAAGGGTCGCTACCCGATCGGTTTCATCATGTCCTTCAGCTAAGCTTCCGACGACATGGGCTGCGGTGAGCAGAACGTCACCCTCTCCATGGAGATCTCGAACCCGCAGCCCTAGGGATCCGTAATTGCCGCCGAATCCTATGAGGTAGATTCGGTCGCCTGGGTCTAGAACGAGCTGCACGCCCTGGCCTACTCAGGCAGTCCTATCGCAATCGCTCCAACTGAAGTCCTGCGCACCAACACGGGCAATCCTCGGAACGTTCTAGGCAGCTTGCTCACCGGGTACTTAGAAGTGACCAGGACTCTCAGATACTGATGTTGACCATCACGGCCAAGTCCCACGCTAACGATCTGACCATCGCGGGCCCCGTATGCCCGACGAAAGTCAGACTTGATGCGGAGGAGCTCCTTCTCACTAATCGGTCGTGTAAGTTGGATCATGTCCTAGCAAATATTACTGCCGATTCGGCGGTCGGTTGGCTATCAATCCTGAAGTTTGGGGGCTCTTGGCCCTCTAGTGTCCCAATCGTTACCGCGCGGGCGGCTCCTATTGACTCACGGCTGCCGCGTTGGACCGGCCGACCGCACTCCGCCAGAGCAGAGCCAGCACACGAGGTGGGGCATCACTTAGCTGACAGTCGGGCGTCGGCGGACTTCATTAAGGCCGAACGCGAAGTCCAAAGTCTGCTGATCGTTGAAGCTCGGATTTTCGGGTGGCCAGCGGATGCTGAGCCACGGGGGCCACAGGCGCTGTATATACGGTTGGAATCTGTGAGGGAACTCAAGGTTTGGATCGAACGCAGTCTTAAGTTCATATCCGACTATTTGGAACACAAGGTTCTTGATGAAGAAGGTGACTCCGTACATCTCGCCCTTATCCACGACAGGGTCGGCCCCCACGCCGATGTGCCAATTGATTGAGTGGGAGCCGTTTGGCATCCGCTCCATGACCCTCCGGGCGACGAAGATGACAGATCGCCGCGGAGGCTTACCAGACTCAAACAATTCACGGTAGACGCCGATTGGAATCGCGCGATGGTCTTGAGTGAACTGAATCATCATCGCTGTCTTGGTTGCCCAGGTACCAAGGAGCTGCTGACTATCCACGCTGAGATCCAAGTTGATTGTCTCGTCGAACATGGGCTTCAAGAGCCTGCTCGCCTCATCCTCGAGTCGGCTCATCCAACCCCCGTTGCAAGCGACGCAGACGCACTTGGCGGTTGCTGTGTACGCAAGACTCTGAAATTGGCGTTCCCGGCCGGCCTCGGGACTCCCAGTAACTGATATCGTCCGGGCCCGACCCAAGTAACGATGGATCCATTTCGGCCAGACGTCCTCCCGTTGCACTGGTTTGCCGCCGCAGAACACGCATCGCCGACTTGAGGCTAATTGTTCATTCATTCATCACGGATCGATGTACTTCGGTTAGATGTCCTACCGAGGTTCGATATGTCCGAGTACCTAGGCCGAGACCGATTGGATCAATTTCACGATCCGATCGTCCACAAAGCCATCCCAGACGCCAAAGCGCAAGAAGTACTCCGATCGAGCTATCCGATTCACCTGCCCAAGCGCCCTCCCCAGAATCTCATCACTCCATGGGAAGACCGCCTTGCGTAGGTCGCGATCGGTGATCAAACTCAAGACGATCGGCTCGATACGGCTCGTGTAGTACGCGGCAAAGTCTGGCCAATAGACATTGGGTGAGAAATCTCCAGATTCGGCCATCGCCACGATGGCAGCTAGTGCATCGAATTGGCATACCGAATCAAGCAGTTCCTCGTCTTCCGTTGGCAGGTCGGGTCTCATCCAGTCATTGGAATTGGAATACTCAACCGCGAGAGAGATGAGTGAGACTCCTCGGCCGGCTTTCAGCCCAAGCACGTCGGCCTGAGCCCCCTCAACCTGGACGTCGCGCAGAAAGTACGGAGATTGGGCGTACTGGTCTGGCACTCGCAGGCTGGCCAACATCCTCACTGTTGCCCAATCTCGCCGCCTTACAGCCAGGCCGCCGAGTGCGACCGCTCTTACCCCGGCCATCAAACCCAGTCTCCACTTCGGTTCTAAGGCTTTCTTGCCCGGCTGGCGAGATCGGAAGTAAAGGCGAGCAGGCTCCAAGGCAGACCGGCCATCGGGCCGACTCTGACCGAGGGCAGTCTCAGTTGCTGCGAGGCACGTCAGGCGATCAAATATCAACTCGACTTCGTCAAGGTGATTCCCGGATACAGCCTCATAGAACGCCTTTGTCATCCGATCAGTGACATCACCCAGTGCGACGTCATCATTAGCGCGGAGCGACTTGATCACAGCGGACCGAAAGGTTTCGGCGTCCAGTTGCCTAGTGATCTCCGGTTGAAGAGCTGCGCTTTGCGAGCTTTGAATCAATGCAGCCAGTTCACCACGCCAAGACTCCTTGGCGGCCGCTATCTGTCGGGCAAGCGCGCGCGCGATATCGTCTTGGTTCCACTTTTCGCTCGATGTGCCATGGCGGACGAAAACGTCTCCTGCTCGGAAGACGGTTTTTGTCTTTTGCCCACCGGAGGGTTGGTACTGACCGTCAGCCCGAAAGATCACGAAACCGTCGGGATGGGGTCCGACGTAGATGATCGCAAGCCTGTCTCCGGTCGGAAGCGTATGACGGCCCACCCTGATGTGAATTGGATCCGGAAGGTACTTGGCCAGCTTTGGCCGAAGTCGTGCTTCATCAAGAAGGTCAGAATGGGTGTCCGTCAACTTTCCGCTTGGGGTTCCATCGTCGTAAGCACCGACGACGATGAACCCGCCCGCCGCCATCATGGCGGCAACGTCTTTGACGAGTTCAATCTCGTCTGCCTTCTCCGCTGCGTTCACATCGACCTTGAAGTCGAGTTCGGCCGACTCGTGCTGCTCGGCAAGGAGCTGGCTGATCTTCTCGCGTGTGACAACCGGCTCAACGACAACCATGTCCGAGCGACTAAGAGTACCGGTACGTAAGGGGGGCTTGGTGCGTCAGCCCGAGGCGGCGAAGCCGCCTTATCTTGCTCCCTCTAAAAGAGGGCACTTTGACTCCATCCGGAGTCTTCCTGGCTCCGCCCAATTCTCGCTGTGTGGCCCTCACAAAGCACGCCTAGAGCAACAGCGGAGCCGCAATCGGACCAAACACAGCACGCTTACCTAGGCTGATCGAATGCCCGACTTGGTGAGAGTTCCCATGCTCGGTGGGAAGCCCGTCACTAGCCGATAGAGCTGCACTGGTCGCCGTCATCCACGGCTAGCGACGAGGAGTCAGGGCTCCCGGAGCTCCCGGCTGAGTTCAGTAGTCGGTGAATAGTCGCTCAGTAGTCGCAAATGAGTCGCTAGTTCATGTCCGTTTTGCCCGCGCGGACAGCAGATTAATGAGTAGATGGGACAGATCATTGGGTTGGATCGCCGGTCTAGGGCTTTGGCTTCCGCCGGCCCTTACCGTGGGGATTCCGTGGGAGGCGGCGGTGTGGGCGCAGGGCTCGCGCGTCATCGATGATCGCGTTAAGGGTGGGGCGGACGTCGGGATCTTCTACCAGTCGACGGACGGCCATCCCGACCACATCGTTGATGCTCTCGTCGGTTGCGAAAGCGAGCGCTCTGAGGAGGCGGTATTCGCTCTCGGGGAGCCTTAGCGTCAGCGCTTGCAGAGGCTCTTTTCGCGTGTTTTGCACCAGTGCACCATGACAGAAAATCAGCGCTGAGTGGCCATTAGATATGTAGAGGGCTTTTGCGCCCTGGCGACGGCGGCGCCTCGACCGCCGGACGGCAGGAGGGGCTATGACTGCTGGCTCGACGCTCGGGGGTGACAGGGTGGTTCGTATGCAGGTTCGGGTTCCGGTCCAACTTCACCGAACGCTTGAAGCGTGCGCCGAGCGCTCCGGTTTATCCACCGTAGGCCTTGTCCGAGTGCTTCTCGAAGAGGCGCTCGCCGCGTCGCCACGGACGGCATCCGAAGCCCTCAAGTCTCGGCGAGACCCAGCAGATCTCGTGTCTCTATCAGCTCTGGTCGCCAGCGAGCATGCCATCAAGCTGTACGAGCTGGTCATGCCAGGAGGCAGCCGGCAATCACACGAAGCGCGGGGTCTTGCGTTCGGGGCGGCGGAGCAGCGACTCGAAGACGTCCGCTCGCAACTTGAAGAGAGCCGCTGATGGCGCTCAGAGCGATTCTCTCGGTGAAGTACCTTGCAATGCCGAGCGCCGGAGCTGCCCGCACCGCGGTGAATGGTTTTGTTCGGTACATCCAATACCGCGATCACCATGAAGACTTCGCTGCCGACACCTCGCGCATGGTTCGGTACCTCGGTTATCGCGATCCGACGTCACAGCGTGGTCAGCTGTTCGACAGGGCCGGCAAGGCAGGAGACCTCGAGCGCAAGGCGCTGGTTGCACACGTCAGGCGATCGCTACGCGACCTGCCCTCAGGTGGCCATCCCCAGCGCGCCGTTTATCGCTTGGTGCTATCGCCGGCAGACGCCTACGGACTCGATCTGCGCGAGCTCGCACGCGCAACGATGCGTGGTTTGGAGCGTGACGCAGGCCCCCTTCCGCCCTGGGTAGCAGCCATCCATCGCAACACGCAACACCCGCATGTCCATATCGTCATGGCGGCCCGGCGCGAGGTTGCACCGGATCGCTTCAAAACCTTGATCATCACGCGGCCGCGTCTCGCACGTATGAAGGAGTCGCTCGCATGGGAGATGTCGAGGCAAATCGCTCGCTCGCCCGTGCGTCGCGAGGATCGTACAAGCGGTCTCCGCGGACTCGTGCGGGTCGATCGCCCAGAACGCGGCGTCCCGCGTGTGGCGGGCTTTAGTGGGCGTCATCGCGCGGGCTTTCGTAACCGTTCACAGGCATTGGATGCCATCGCGACGGGATTGCGGCGCGCGGCACGACGCTACCAGCGGCACATCGAAGCGGAGCTGCTTGAAGAGGAAAGCCGGCAGAAGCTTGAAAGGGGATGGGAAAGGTGAGTCGCAAGCCAGTGCACTGCAATTGCCTTCTCTCCGGCGAGGCGGAGGGTCCGGGAACCGGCCTCGCTCTGGTTCCCGGGCCACGCCCTGCAGCCGACGATCAATCGCAACGCGAGCCGCTGCTGCTGCGACCGGTTGAGGCGGCGCGACTGCTTGGCATCGGACGGTCGAAGCTGTTCGAGATGTTGGCTCGACAGGAGCTCCCAGTAGTTCGCTTGGGACGTTGCGTCCGCATTCCTCGGCGAGAGCTTGCGTCATGGATCAACCAAAACCTTGACCCTGAAACGGCAGCTCGGGATGCGTTCCTGGGTGCCGGATTCATTCAAACCAACGCTGATATGAGCGATTAAACGCCGTCTTGGGCAGCCCCGAACAGGAGCCCGGACGGGATGACGGAGGGCCAAGCGGATATGAGAGCGCGCAATGCGAAGATTTGCTCTATGCGTCCCACATCGACGCCCTCGTCGCGTGCGGGTTTGAAAGTTGGGATCGGCGTCAGTTTGCTGCTCGCTCTGGGCCTCTTCACTGTTGCATGGCAGGCCGGACTTTTCCGTCCCGGGTGCAGCGCCTACTTACAGAGTCGGCACGAGACTGGAATGCTGCCTCCGGATGCGACCATCCTTCGTATAGATGGCATCGGCGATGGTCATGGGGCCATCGCCTTGAGCGGCGGCACTCCCGAAGCGTTTTTGATTTCTAGCCCTGCGGTGGGCCCGGCATACGCGCGATGGGATTTCACGATGCCCTTGGTTGACCAAGAAACAACTGATGCTGTTGTTCAATTTTATGGTTCCCGTCTGGCTGCGCAGGGTTGGACTTCCGCACCGGACTCAAGGCCCCACGATTGGACGTGGCAACTTGGTGACCTTAGTTTCAGGCTGAATGCTCCGCAGTCGGGAGGGGTGGGTAGGGCGCAGAGTTTGGTTTCCTGGACGCGCAGTTGGGAAGTCACGGAAACAATTGGAGGCGAACGAGCACAACCCCCGGAGTGCAACTGGGATGGCCAGGAGACCTCCTCCGGCCATGTTGCTTAGGTATGCATGGCGGCCCCATTACCGACTTGATCCCCCGATCCTGGTCACGTCCGGGGGGAGCCTCCGAGTAGCGAATCCATGTGGTCCGCCGCTTCCTTATGCAGCGACGGGGTCACGTGAGAATACGTGTCAAGAGTCAAAGTCACGGTTGAGTGGCCGAGCATGTCCTGGACGACCTTGGGGTGCACGCCGCGGGTCAGTAGCAAAGTCGCGGCGGTGTGTCGCAGATCATGAATTCGAATTCTCGGTAGGCCTGCCTTAGC
>Ga0070707_100005115_pt1 | contig 12297 bp, 15 predicted proteins | sample KBSK5502metaG_FD_65468 | JGI IMG/M metagenome (GOLD analysis project Ga0070707, IMG submission 65468) | Corn, switchgrass and miscanthus rhizosphere microbial communities from Kellogg Biological Station, Michigan, USA - KBS K5-50-2 metaG | ecosystem: Host-associated > Plants > Roots >... | reverse complement strand
GTCAGCACATCGGGGTCGAGCGCCGCGCGCGCGGAAGCGCGCGCGGCGCGGCCGAACCAGCCGCTCAAGAAAGACAACCATGGCGTCAACGAGACCTCGACCGTGGCTTGACTTGACCCAACCTCGCAATCGCATCGCGTGAGCACGGCGCCATTGCTCTCAGCCTCTTCGCGCGCGGCCTGCTCGGGATCCGTGCCGCGCTGCAGGATCGGCGCTTGCGCAGTCACCGCAGCAAGGGCGGCCGCGTCGGCGGCAGATTGAGCGCGGGCTCGCGCGAACAGCATCGCACCGAGATCGGCGGCGCCGAGTGCGCCCACGCACAACACGAGCGCGCCCGTCACCGCGACGATGGTGACGGCGCCTCGCTCCGTTCCCTTAATGGCCCGCATCGGGCGGTGCGCGCTCGGTGCGCATCTCGACCGTTGCATGAAGCGTCGTCGACGACGGCATGAAGCGGCCGACGACCGGCATCTCGACGGGCGTGTAGCGGACCTCGATGCGTACCGGCGTGCCGACGTCGCGTTGTGCCGGCGTGATCACGATCGTGGTGCGCGCGGGATCGAGGTTCCCGGCCCGAAGGACCGCGTCGCGCGCGCGCGCATCGTCGTTCCACACCGCCGCTTCACGTGCGCCCTCGCGAGCGGCGTGCTGGACGGCGAGCTGCTCGGACACAAGCAAACCGATCTGCGCGACCAGCAGCAGCGAGACGGCCACGAGGGGCAAGACCGCTGCGAACTCGACCGAAACCGAGCCGCGCGCATCACACCGCCGACGCATAGGCGCCGATGCTAACGATCGAGCAGCCCGCGCGGGCCCTCGGGCGCCGGGTTCGGGACGCTCGTCGCGAGATTCCGCATCGTGGCCGTAGGCTCTCGGCAGCCGAAAGGAGGAGCGATGAGCAACAAGATCTTTTTCAATTGCGTGTACGGCAAGGAGGACCCCGAACGCGCGACGCTGCCGTTCGTCGCGGCGAACGTCGCGGCCGCGAGCGGGCAGGAAGCCGTCGTCGTGTGCACGGTCGAAGCGGTATGGCTCGGGACGCCGGGTGGGACCGACGGCGTCGCGGCGAACGGCCTCCCGCCGCTGGCCACGCTCTACGACGAGTTCGTCGCCGCCGGCGGAAAGGTGTGGCTCTGTAGCGCGTGCACCAAGCCGCGCGGGATCGACGACTCGAAGTGCGCGAAAGGCGCGAGCATCGTGGGCGCGGCCGTCGTGGTCGAGGAGATCGTGAACGGCGCGAAAGCGGTTTCCTTCGCGTGACCCCCGCAGAGATCGCGCGCAGCGATAATGGCCTCATGCCGTACCCATCTCACGTGCGCATCTTCGAGGTCGGCCCGCGCGACGGGTTGCAGAGCGAGGGGACCGTCGTCCCGACCGACGCGAAGATCGAGCTGATCGATCTCCTGAGCACTTCGGGGCTCACGCATATCGAAGCGACGGCGTTCGTCAGCCCGACGCGCATCCCCCAGCTCGCCGACGCCGAGGAGGTATGCGCGCGCATCGCCCGGAGACCCGAGGTCACGTACAGCGCGCTCGTCCCGAACGTGAAGGGCTACGAGCGCGCGATCGGGGCATCGCTGCGCGAGATCGCCGTCTTCACGGCCGCGACCGACAGCTACAACCAGAAGAACATCGGCACAACGATCGAGGGAGCTTTCGAGCGATACCGCGACGTGCTCGAGTTCGCGGCGGTGGACGGCGTGCGTGCGCGCGGCTACGTGTCGGTCGCGTTCGGCTGTCCGTACGAAGGGTTCGTTCCGGCGGAGCGCGTCGTGGAGGTTTCGCGACGGCTGCTCGACATGGGGTGCTATCAGGTTTCGCTGGGTGACACGACGGGACTGGGGAATCCCGTGCAGGTAGCCCAGATGATCGGACTTCTGCGAGATGCGGGCGCAGGCGCCGATCAGATCGCGTTGCATCTGCACGACACGCGAGGGACCGGATTGGCCAATGCCCTCGCCGGCCTGCAATCGGGCGTGACGACGTTCGACTCCTCGATCGGCGGGCTGGGCGGATCGCCGTTCGCCGCAGGCGCCGCCGGGAACCTCGCGACCGAGGAGCTCGTGTACATGCTGGAAGCGATGGGCGTTGCGACCGGGGTCGATCTCGACGCCTTGGTCGCGGCAGCAGGAGGCGTCGCGCGCGCGCTCGGCAAGGAGCTTCCGAGTCGCTATCTGAAAGCGGCGCGCGGCGACAAGGCCCAGGCATGAGCGGCGCAAGCTCGCTCGAAAAGGGACCGAACGGTGTCTACACGTTCACGCTGTCGCGCCCGGACGCGATGAACGCCTTGAACCGCGAGCTGGTCGAAGACATCCTGGAAACGGCGAACGCGGTTCGGAACGATCTCGAAGCGCGCGCCGTGATCTTCGTCGGCCTCGGCGATCGCGCGTTCAGCGCCGGCGCCGACCTGAAGGAGCGCGCAGGCCTTGCCTCGGTGGAGGTGGCCGAGGCCGTCGCGTCGATCTCGCGCGCGATGCAGTGGGTGGCGGAGATCCCCGTGCCGACGATCGCCGCGATCAACGGCGTCGCGCTCGGTGGCGGCTTCGAGCTCGCGCTCGCGTGCGACATCAGGATCGCCTCGACGACGGCGACGATGGGCTTGCCCGAGACGACGCTCGCGATCATCCCCGGCGGCGGCGGGACGCAGCGTCTGCCGCGGATCGCCGGCGAAGGTCGCGCGATGGAGCTGATCTTCACCGGTCGTCGGATCTCCGCCGGCGACGCGCTGCAGTACGGGATCGTCCACGAGGTGGCGGCGCCGGACGAGCTGCGCATGCGCGCGCAGGCAGTGGCGCGCGCCATCGCATCGAACGGCCCGGTCGCCGTGCGCGCGGCCAAGGAAGCGATCGTCCGCGGCCTCGCGATGCCGCTCGAACAAGGGCTGGCGCTGGAACAGGAGATGTACGGGCGGACGGTCCCCACGAAAGACCGGCTCGAAGGGCTCGAGGCGTTCCGTGAAAAGCGCGCGCCCGTGTACCGTGGTGAGTAGCGCATGAGCGAATACCCGGAAGACCATCTGCACAAGGTGACCGAAGAGGTCCGGCGCGGCGGCGCGCCGAAGTACCACGAGGCCGCGGCGAAGCAGAACAAGCTTTTCTGCCGCGACCGGCTCGCGTTGCTGCTCGACGAAGGCTCTTTCGTCGAGGACGCGCTGCTTGCGAACGTGCAAGCCGGCGATCTCCCCGCCGACGGCGTCGTGACCGGCGTCGGTCGCGTGGCCGGGCGCACCGTGTGCGTGATGGCGAACGATTCGACGGTGAAGGCCGGTTCGTGGGGCAAGCGCACCGTCGAGAAGATCCTTCGGATCCAAGAGACGGGGATGCGGTTGCGCGCGCCGCTCGTGTACCTCGTGGACTCGGCCGGCGCGCGCATCACCGATCAGATCGAGATGTTTCCCGGGCGTCGCGGTGCGGGACGCATCTTCAGCAACCAGGTGCACATGAGCGGCATGGTCCCGCAGGTCTGTCTGCTCTTCGGCCCGAGCGCTGCCGGCGGTGCGTACATCCCCGCGTTCTGCGACGTCGTGGTGATGGTCGAAGGCAACGCATCGATGTACCTCGGCTCCCCAAGGATGGCCGAAGAGGTCGTCGGCGAGAAGGTCACGCTCGAAGAGATGGGCGGCGCGCGCATGCACTGCACGGTGTCGGGCTGCGGCGACGTGCTTGTCCAGACCGAAGAGGAAGCACTCGACTGGTGCAAGCGCTACCTCGCCTATCTGCCGCAGAACTATGCCGAGCAGCCTCCGGTCGCCGCCGCGCACGAGCCGGCTCCGCATCGCGCGATCGCGGAGATGATCCCCGCGAACCAGAACAAGCCGTTCGACATGCGCGAGCTCGTGTTGGCGCTGATCGACGACGGTTCCTGGTGCGAGATCAAGGAGCTGTTCGCCGGCGAGCTGCTGACGGGGCTGGCCCGTTTGAACGGCCGCGTTGTCGGGATCCTGGCGAACCAACCGAAGGTTCGGGGCGGCGTGCTCTTCGTCGACAGCGCAGACAAGGCTGCTCGATTCATCTGGCTGTGCGATGCGTTCAGCATCCCATTGGTGTTCCTCGCAGACGTGCCGGGGTTCATGATCGGGAGCAAAGTCGAGCGCGACGGCATCATCCGGCACGGCGCGAAGATGATCAGCGCGGTGACCGAAGCGACCGTCCCGAAGATCTCGGTCATCGTGCGGAAGTCGTACGGCGCCGGCCTGTACGCGATGGCCGGGCCCGCGTTCGACCCCGAAGCGACGATCGCGCTGCCGCAAGCGATGATCGCCGTGATGGGCCCCGAAGCCGCGGTCAACGCCGTCTACGCGAAGAAGATCGCCGAGCTGCCCGAAGATAAGCGCGACGAGTTCGTTCAGCAGAAGCGTGAGGAGTACCGGCAAGACATCGACGTTTACCGGCTCGCGTCGGAGCTGGTCGTCGATGCGATCGTCGATCCCGACGAGTTGCGCGCGGAGCTGATCGCGCGCCTAGACGCGACCGCGACACGCGAACGCGAGCGAGCCCCGAAACGCCGGCCGATCACGCCGGTGTGATGCTCCTCACGCCGTAATCGCTCTTCTTTCTCGTTCTGCTCGAACTTGAGCCCGCGTTTCTCCCGCGTATCGTTCGCCACCGTCGTCTCCTTCCCACCGAGCCTCCCCATGGAGGAACGATGGCAACGCACCGGATGCGGAGGCTGGCGCGCAGCGTCTTGATGGTCGCGTCGATCGCGATCATAGGACTCGGCATCTTCGCGCTCACCGCGACATCAGAAGAAGGTTCGAAACCCGGGCCGGTGCCGCAGCCCGAGGGCAGCATCGTTGCATCGCCGGCGGAAGCGACCGGCCCTGCCGATGCAGAACAGACGGTCGCTGCGCTGGCTCCGCGCCCAAACGGCGTGACGTGCCCAACGGGCTGGTCCTACTTCGACAACCCTGTGATGCACTACGGGCTTTGCATCCCGCCTGGATGGGGCTTCTCCGATTTCCGAGGACCCGATCCACTCGATCGCATCCCGCTTGTTCAACTCGAGAACCTTCATCTGCTCGGCAACGCCTTCCCGTGGCGCCCAGGGACGATGCCCTTCGACGCGGTGCGACAAGGCGCGACGGACATCGAGCTGGACGTCCTCCCGCCGGACACACAAGCCGCCGACGAGTGTCAACCATCGACCAAAAAGCTGCTCGGCCTCCTTTCCGTCCTGACGTGCGAGCAGCTCTACGACGAGGCGGGCATGCCTGCCATGACCGGCACGTTGCGCGCGATCAAGGTCGTCCTCCCTCTGCCAACCCCACCGGTCGACGAACCGGGCGCGCGCCTCCTGATCATCGCGCGCTCTCGCACCGCCGCTTCGCTCGGGGAGGTGTCGACGCTATGGCAGATCGTGCAGAACGTTCATCCCTACTGATGTTCGCGCTGCCGGCGCTGCTCGTGGCCGCGATCATCCTGACGAGCACGCCGGCGGCCGAAGCCCACAACACGTGGAACGGCGGGTACCGCAAGTGGCCGTGGCGAGGCACCGACGATCGCACGCTGACCACACTGCCGGGCGAGTGCCCGCACTGCCCCGGAGTTGAGACCCCGTCGGCCTCGAAGGCGATCGACGTCGCTATGAACTACGAAACCGTGTACTCGACCTCGCCGGGGACGATCTCGATCTTCACCACGATGGGCGGCAAGGCCGGCACATACCTTCAGGTTAAGGACGCCGACGGCTCGTACATCACGTACGAACACCTGAGCAAGGCGCTCGTGAAGTCCGGCGCCGTCGTAGCCGGCCAACCGATCGCGGTGAGCGGCTGTTCGGGCAACTGCGACGTCGCGCACCTCCACTTCCAACGACAGGACGGCACCTCGTTCTATTCCAACGCCCTGAGCCTGACGCCGATCTCCGGACACGGCGGATCGGGCGATCCGCTGACGCACTCCTCGTACACAAGCGACAACGCGGGGATCGGCTACTGGCACCTCGGATCGGGCTCGATCGCGATGCAGAACGTGTACAAGGCCGGCGGCGGTTATAAGTCGATCGGCGTCACCGCGGACATCGGGGTCGGGTGGTCGCCGTGTCGCTACGAGGGCGTGCGGTCCACGTGGTGGCGTTACGGATGCGCGCCGCGAAGCGGGATCTCAGGAAGCGTCCAAACCTTCTACGACGGCGCGGACAACCTCGAGCGCGCGATCATGTTCGAAGACGGTGCGACGAGCGCATACATAGTGCATCGCGGGATCCTTGCCGCATACACCGACCCGTACAACGGGCACGACTGGGTCTACTGGATCGGCTACCCGACGAGCAATCGCTATTCGTGGAACGGGTGGCTCCGGCAGAACTTCCGTTACGGATACGTGCTGTTCGATCAGTGGGGATGCCTCGAGTGGTTCTACATCGGATCCACGTGGACCGCTGAGTCCCACTATTGCGACTCGTGACGACTGCCTTGCGGCTGACCGCCCTCGTCCTGGCCGCGACGACCTCGATGTTCGTCCATTCGTCGCCGCCGCGGTGCATCGACCGGCTCATCTCGAGCGAGTCCGGCGTACGCGCGACGGTCGCGGCTCCGAACCTCGTACCCGCGCGCGGGCCCGCCGGTACGAGGGTGACGATCCGCGGCGACGGATTCCGGCCGCATTCCTCTCTGACCATCGCAGCAGTGTTTGCCGAGAACGGCTGCGTGATCGAAGGGCTCGGCGATCAGTACCTGGGGTCGACCCGCACCGACGACCGCGGCTCGTATTCGATCTCGTTTCTCTGGCCGGCACGATTCGATCCGGTGCTCGGGCGGAACAGGACCGAGCCGAGAGCCCTTCCCGCCGGCCGTTACTACGTGTTCGCGATGCCGTGCACCGCGCGCGCGGCGTGCTCGTTCACAGCGGGAACGCGTCCCGGCGGACCGTTCACGCTCGGTGCAGCGCGCGCATCTCCGGCACCAGTGATCGCGGGTGCGGCTGCGGTCGTGCTCATCCTCGGAGTCCTCGTCGTTCGACGGCGGGCTCGCTAGATCCCCGTCCCCCTCAGGGCGGCGACCATCCGGTCGCCGCCCGCCCCCTTTCGGTTACGCTCACCACATGCACACGCTTCGGTCCGGCGACGCCACGATCGCCTACGACATCGACGGCGACGGCGATGCGCTCCTTCTGATCATGGGGCTGGCGGCCGACCGCCGGATGTGGATGCTCCAACTCCCTGTTCTGTCGCCACACTTCCGCTGCATCACGTTCGACAACCGTGGTATCGGCGACTCCACGGCGCCGGAAGAACCGTTCACGATGGAGCAGATGGCCGCCGACGCGCTCGCGGTTCTCGATGAAGCTCAGGTCGAGCGCGCGCACGTTCTCGCGATCTCCATGGGTGGAGCGATCGCGCAGCACCTTGCACTGAAGGCGCCGGAACGGATCCGCTCGATGGTGCTCGCGTCGACGTGGTGCTCGAAGAACCCCTACACACAACGGATGTCGGAGGTCGGCCGCATCGTGAAAGAAGGCGGCGGACAGGAAGCGATCATCCGTGCGTCGATGCTGTGGCTCTTCACACCGAAGTTCATCCTCGAACGGAGCGCGTTCGTCCAGCAGATCGAGCAGATGGCGCTGCAGTTCGCGACGCACCCGGAGATCTTCGAGCGCCAGCTCGACGCGCTGCTCGAGCACGACGTTCGCGATCAGCTCGGGCGTCTCGATATCCCCACCCGAGTGATGTGCGGACGCCGGGACATCATGGTGCCGCCCGAGCTATCCGAAGAGCTCGCCGTGGCGATCCCGGGGGCCGATCTCAAGCTGCTCGACGGCGGACACGCCTACAACCTTGAGGAGTTCGACGCTTTCAACAAGACGGTGCTGGAGTTCTTGCGACAGCACTAGTGCGCGCGCGCACCGAGGCGGCGCGAAAAAGCCAGCGCCGCCGCTGCGAAGTCCTCCGGACACTCCATCTGCGGGTTGTGGCCGCAATCGTCGATCACGACCAGCTCCGATCCGGGCAGCCTGCGCACGGCCTGCTCGCCGGCGTCGACCGAGATCAGTCGGTCGCGTTCGCCCCAGATGAAGAGCGTCGGCACGCGGATCGACTCCACGACGCGCCAGGTTTGCTCGCGCCGCGCCGAGAGAGCCCACAGCATCCGGCGGTTCGCGCGCACCACGGCGCGCGCGTGTTCGGGACGGTCGAGACGGCTCGCCGCGTCTGCGACAAGCGCGGCTCTCGTTGTCCCGGAGACGCGCTCGGGGTTCGCGCAGTTCCGCTCGAGACCTTCACGGACGATCACCTCGGGTGGCCTGCGGAAGTAACGACGGTAGATCTGCTCCCCCACGACCGGAAGCGCCGGTGCGACGAACCCGGCGAGGACACGCGCGCTCGGCCGCCCGACGCTCTCGGTCGGAAGCGCCGCGTCGACGCCGATCAGCCCGGCGACACGGTCCGGCTTCGATGCCGCGGCGTGGATAGCCGTCAGGCCCCCGAGCGAGTTCCCCGTCCAGATCGCGCGCGCGACGCCGATCTCGTCGCAGAAGGCAAGGACCGCGCCGGCCAACCACGCCGGCGAGTACGGCCCACGTGGAGCGTCCGACGCGCCGAAGCCGGGGAGGTCGAGCGCGATCGCGCGCCGCTCCGCACCGAGAAGCGGCAACGCGTCGAGCCACTTCGCGACGCTCGAACCGAACCCGTGGATCAGCAGGAACGGCTCGTCACCGCTCCCGGCTTCGAGCCAGTGGATCTTCGTGCCGCGGACGGTCGTTTCATGCTCGCCGATCACGGCTTCTCCCCAAGCAACGTCCGAGCGATGATCAGCTTCTGTATCTCGCTGGTCCCCCCGCCGATGGCGAGCAGCTTCGCGTCACGGATCGATCGCTCCACCGAGAACTCTTTGATGTAGCCGTAACCGCCGAAGATCTGTACCGCTTCGAGCGCGTTGTGCATCGCGGTCTCCGCAACGAGGTACTTCGCGATCGACGCCTCCTGCATGTGCGGCAAGCCTTGCTGCTTGAGCCACGCCGCGTGGTAGAGGACCCAACGCGCAGCGTTGATCCCGACGCGCATGCGCGCGAGCTTGTCTTGGATCATCTCGAAGTCTGCGATGGGCTTCCCGAACGCCTTGCGATCTTGCGCGTAATCGATGCACGCGCGCAGCTGTGCCTCCATCCCGCCGAGCGAGGCCGACACCATCACCGTTCGCTCCCAGTCGAAGCACTCGAACGCGACCTTCCACAGCGCCGACCCTTCCGGCCCGAGCAATTGCGACGCGGGAACGATGCAGTCCTGGAAGTGCAGCTCGGACGTCGGTGACGAGCGGTTGCCGCTCTTATCGAGGTGCTTCCCAACCGTCATCCCCGGCGTGTCCTTCTCAACGATGAAACAGCTCATCCGCTGTGACGACGACGCATCGGGGTCGGTCACCGCCACGACGTTGATCACGTCCGCGATCGGCCCGTTGGTGATGAACGTCTTCGAGCCGTTGATCACGAAGTGATCGCCATCCCGTCGAGCCGTCGTCGTGATCGAGGCGGTGTCGGACCCGGCCCCAGGTTCGGTGATCGCGAACGCACCGACCCACTCGCCGCTCGAAAGCTTCGGAAGGTACGTGCGCTTCTGCTCCTCCGTCCCGTGCAGCCAGATCGGAACGGCACCGATGCAGATATGCGCGCCGAGCGACAGCAGCAAACCGGAGTCGCGGCCGCCTTCCTCCAACCCTTCGAGCGCCATGCATGTCGTGACGATGTCTGCGCCTTGGCCGCCGTACTCCTCGGGGATCGGAAGCCCGGCCAAGCCGAACTCACCGACCGCGCGCCAGACCTCGGGGTCCCAGCGACCGTCGCGATCGCGCGCGTCGGCGTCCGGGCGAACCACCTTCTCGGCGAAATCGCGGACGGATGCGCGGAAGGCAAGCTGCTCGTCCGTGAACGCGAAGCTGAGCGCCACGCGGGGCCTACCGGCCGGCGAGGCGGCGAAGGAGCGCTTTTACGCCGCGCGGTTCAACGAGACGCGCCACGACGACGAGGGAGAAGAGGCCGGCCGCGACGACCATCACGGCAAGAAGCACCAGGAAGACGTTCGTTACCATCGCGCGAAGCTCCTATGGAGGTGCGAGCGCGGGCAGCGTATCACGCAGCGCTAGCGCCTCACGTGCTGCTGCCGAGCAGTCTTCGGTGCCGGTCGTCCTGCCCAGTTCGGCCCTAGCAACGCGTTACGGATCGCGTCCTCGCTCGGCACGCCGGACGCGCGCCAGATCACGCGCAGATCTGAGTCCAGTACGAACAGCGTCGGCACGCGGCGCACCTCGTGCCTGTCCGCGACGTCCATGCGCGCGCCGGCATCGATCGAAACGATCTGCACGTCCGGCACTTCCGACGCGATCTTGCCGATGCGCTTCTGCACGGTCACGCACGGCGCGCAGTCCTCGCCGTAGAACTCGACGAGAACCGCGGAGGGTCGGTCGAGCTTCACCACGCCGAGATCCGCTGCCGTGAAACTGCCTTCCGCTTCGTCGAAACGGCCTTCGCGCCGGCGCCACAACACCGCCAGCACGATGCTCAGAGCCGCGACCGCAAGAGCCACGACGAGCCGAACGATCACAGCGCCACCCTCAGTGCGCTTCCACCTCGCGCGTCTTGAACCGCTGCACGTACAGGTAGATCTCACATCCGATGCAAAGCCCCGTCACTGCGAGCAGCCCTTGCAGCAGCGCAACGAGCAATGCCAGCGCCCATCCCGCTGCGTTCCACCCGGGGATGAACAACAACGACCCGATGCCGGAAACGACGAAGCCGAGGGTCTGTGCGAAGCGCGGCGGCGGTTCCTCTTCCGGCTCGAGGGGGACGCTCAACCGGAACGCCTTCTTGATGAAACGGTAGGTCGCTCCGAGCGGCGAGTACCGAAGACCGAACAAGCTCCCTATGGCGAGCGCGACCGCGATGGCCGGCACGACCGCGCGCCACTGGAACACGAACCCGACGAGGAGCACGATCGCAGAGATCCCGGCGCCGCCCCGCATCCCATTCTTATCGACCATCCGCTTCTCGCTCATTTCGTTCCCTTTCGTAGCCGCACCACGTCGCGGCACGATGGATCTCCCCAGGCGATCGACGTCACCTGTTCCACGTAGGTGTCGGCCCCGAGCGCGCGCATGATCCCTTCCTTCAATGCCTTGTCGAGCGAACACGCGATCTCGGGATGCGATGCGGCGATGCCTTTGAAGGGGCAGTCGAGGTCCTCGAACTCAACCCAGTCGTCACCGCGATCGGCAACGCGCACGCCGCCCGATACATGCGCGAGCGCGCGCTGCAGCCACTCGACCTGTTCGGGGAAGCCGATCTTGTCTTCGCCCGGACGGATCCGCCGCGCGAGACGCTCGCCGGCCTGTTCCGCGATCTTCTTCGCGGTCCCGGGTGCTGGGGCCGCCGCTTCGATCAGGGATGCGAGGATGTCGCTCACGAGCACCGTGCCGTCTTCGACATGCACCGGCGTCGCTTCATAGACCTTGGCGGGGCGGCCGCCTGCGGCGTTCCGCCGCCAGGACACATTGGCCAACCCGGCCGACACGAGCACGTCGAGGTGGCCGCGCGCGACGTTGGCGTGCACACCGACGGCGTCGGCGACCTCCTTCACCGCGCGCGGACCGGCCGCTCGCAGGTGATCGAGGATCGCAGCCCGCGTGGGAGCAGCGAGCGCGCGCGCGACCGCCGCGTCTTGTCCGACCGTCTCAGTGGCCATGGTTCTCAGAAGGCATCGTCGCTGCTCATCATGGGTTTATACCGTTAGTACTGTATAAAACCCCCCGTTATTCCGCAACCGCGGCTAGCTCGATAGCTCGAGCACCTGCTGGTGCAGGTTCGCCGACACCGATGCGGCCCCCTGGACGGATTGGATCCCGTAGGACGAGATGCCGCCGGGCAGCTTGGGCAGCGGGACCCGGATCGTCGTCTTTTGCTCGGCGAGCGTTTCGGTCCCCGGCGGCGGCGCGTGCCCGTCGACCGTTACCGACGTCGGCCGGAACACCAACAACGAGCCCTCGCGGGAAACGGCTCCCGTCGCGACGAGCGTGCGCTGCCGCCCGAGGAACGAGCGGACCGCGCGAACGGTCGCGCGCCCCGAGTGGAACGCGATCGTCGCGTTCTGTCCGTGATCCTTCAGGTACGCGTTCACCGCGGCGTCGGTCGCGCGCGCGCGGATCGTCCCGCCACCGACCGTGATCGCCAGCCGGCCGCCGTGTAGGAACCCGCCGTCCGCGGTCACGTCGACCAGCGTGACTTTGATGTCCATCACCGTCAGCCCTTGGAAGGTCGCACCAGGAGCGCTGAACGAAACACGCGACACGTGGCCGCTCAAGATGCTGGCGATGAT
>Ga0070707_100005114_pt1 | contig 12297 bp, 10 predicted proteins | sample KBSK5502metaG_FD_65468 | JGI IMG/M metagenome (GOLD analysis project Ga0070707, IMG submission 65468) | Corn, switchgrass and miscanthus rhizosphere microbial communities from Kellogg Biological Station, Michigan, USA - KBS K5-50-2 metaG | ecosystem: Host-associated > Plants > Roots >... | reverse complement strand
TTTCAGAGATATTATGTCTGGGACCTCTCTGCGGCGAGCTAGCTTTTTACGGCGTTCTGCATGTTACGCCCCGCTGATCAAATTGAAAGCTCATTGTACTAATAGCAACCCAAGGAATCAACAGTCGTTTATGCAAACACGCTGAGATACTTGAGATTTATAAAAAGGCGTCTTCATGAAAATTGCATCGGGGTTGGGGTTAGACCCAATTTTATCAAGCTAGCATCTGGCACCTGTATCATCGTCATACATCTATTTTGGAGTGCTTATTCCATGCTGCCGCCATGTTTTGGGATTAAGGGTAAACATCCTATGGGACTGGCAGCGACAATAATTTATGCATGCTGCTGAGATCAAAAGCCAAAAGGTAATTGCTAATGCAGGAGATAAGTGACGTAACACTTAGAAATAAACTAAAGGATATGAAACGACTTATCAGATGTTGTTTTTATTGCGAGGCTAGCGCCTTGCTAATGCCGCAAAGAAATAAACTGTATTATACTGCATAACACTACACCAGATGGTGCTTCGGTATCCATATTTGAGAGATCGAGTTATTATATGTCTTTAATTAACGTGTTTTAATATATACTGTGATGATGATTTGGTACCACACTCAATGTCTTGTCAAATGATTCTGGATCAGTTATGTTATGTGATACTGGATCATTTTTGCTATGTGATACCACAGTAAAATCCTTGTCAAACGATTCTGGTACATACACTGCTGCAGAGACACCAAATATTGCAGAAAAGATACCAGGCGTCGCATCCCTCTCTATGCGCCAAGAGATCGAGGCATGTCCTGATGCATCTGTACTAGTAGCAAATTGTCTTACTGTAACTCCATCGGCATAATCTACCGTCGCTCTTGCAATAACTCCACTAACCGGTTGACCAGTCATCGCATCAACGACTCTGTATCGTATAGTTTGAATATCTCCTCGTGCAACCACACTTTTATCTAGTTGTACTTTAATCTTGAATGTCTTAACTGCTTGTTGGCCATAGCTGCTCTGAATAGCGCCTTCGCCAACATATAAAACCAAAATTACGGTGATTATTAATGCAATTGATGCAACTGATCCTACGTGTCTTATCTTTCTATTATTTGCGTCGAATACCATATTTGTCACTTTGGATATCAAGATATTAAGAATTACTTCTTTAAGATTCTAAGTTAATTAACTATTGATTTTCAAGTACATTGAAATCATACTTTTTCAGACTCAAGCTTAGCGCTAAAACTTGTTAGATATAAGATTCTGGTAATGTGAACGTGTATAATCTTACATGTCCAACATTTTTCCCGGAAAAGACTTGCTATATATATTAGAAACTATAGCAGTATTTTCTATGAAACATAATGTCCGGGTAGGAACCCATCTTAGTCTTCAATCAAGCAATCATCCTTCACTTTCATGAAATCGTTTCAAGCGCAGCACTACCCGAAGAGTTCTATTGCTTCAATATTTATTTCTTTTTCTAAAGCTAGTTCTATGCAGTAACGATTAAGGACATTCAAAACTGCTAATGGAAACCCATCATATTTCTCTGGAGTCGAATCAAAGACTGAATTATCCGACCAATTGATTAATTACTCAATCAGTTTCGACAAATTATTTTTTGTCGAAAATAATCATAAGAATAAGAAAATGAAGAGTCTCTGTAGTATAATGCTTACTTGTACATTGAGATAGTTGGAATCGATAAAACTAGGAAATAATATCATATGATAGAAATTGACATAAATATTTGTGCTGAGTCGAGCTTCTCGTAAATAGGATGATTGGGTCCATTTATGGAAATCGAAATACAGGACCAGGAGCGACATAGTTGGGCTACTTTTAGACGCAGCAAATGGTGGAGCCGATACTAAAACAAAACTATCATACTTGTCTTTTAATTATTTGAGCGAATACCTTAATATACAAAACAGAATAGACGAAATTGCTCTCTTTGGTCACAACAATAACTGGAAATAAAGATTGATGAAAATATGCCAAGGAAAAAGGCTGCGAACCCAAATTACTAGATGTTGTACTAACTGTATGTGAACAAACTGTGTACGTCTAAAGCAGACGGTAACACATTCAAGAGTATGTTTGTGGGAATGGATGTTCACAAGAACTATCTACAGGTAGCCGTTCTTGACGAAAAGTGAAAGATACTGAGTAATTCTAGAGTAGACGTACGGTTATCCAACCCAGCCAAGACAACAGCTATTGCGTCAGCTAAAATAAGAACCGACAAACTTGATGCAGTTAAACTAGCTGATCTACTGAGAAAAGGATACATAGCAGAATGCTATATACCTAGTAAGGGATACGATGGAACTACGAGAGTTAGTAAGACATAGGGCCGCGTTAGTGAGACTCAGAACTAAACTCAAAAACAAGATCCATGGTATTATGTTTATGAATGGTACCTCGATATCCTATGTCGGTGCCCATACCTTTACCATAGGTTATATTGAGAAGCTAAAAGAACTCGATTATAGAATTAATTGACACCTTCACATAATTGAATCGTTGAATGATGAAATTAATACTGTATCTAAGAAGATACTACTGCTTGCTCAAGAAGGTGAATTGGCTAAGTTACTAATGACCGTTCCTGGCATTGGATATAATTCAGCTTCGTTAATAGTCAGCAAAGTTGGAGATATCAATAGATTTCCTGATTCCTATCATCTATGCTCAGATGCTGGATTGATACCATCGACACATAGCTCCGGTGGGATAACATATCATGGCAGTATAACAAAGATAGGCAGTAAGTATTTGCGGTGGATAATGCTAGAATGTCTCCATGCACACATTCGCAATGAGAAGAATAGTAACGTAACACAGTCCCATCGAATATTAAAGAAGAAGGGAAATTCTAAAGCCTTAACAAATCGATAAAGACGAGACATGAGCCTCGAATGGATTACTATCCAAAAATACGGCTTGATGTGTACGTAAACAGGTGAAGTATATTAGGACTAAGAAAAACAGAAATGCTTAAAATAGTTCACATGGATTACACACATACTTAACAATTTTGGTTACCTACATGGGTTATACTTTCTTGCTTCCTAGCTGTATTAGATTAAACTTTGTTCTGATTTCTATATGGATACACTTCCTGACAGAAGTATAACCCATGTTGGTGAGCTATTGTCACCTATGTAGGGAAGTTCAACAACTAGATGAATGAGGCCCCACTTCAGAAACCGAATCTTCATTTCTTTCCGTAGTGTATGTTCTTGAATTCGTTAATTCCTCGCAACGACCCCTATTATCTCTGACCCGTTCACTGACTTAGTGATTGTTGGCGATTCAACTAGAAAGAAGTATGAACTAGATCAAGGGCGCGCGTCACTAATTCCCGCTAAGCAACAATCACAAAAGATAGAGGGAACATCACTTTTCTGTGCGCTGCATTATGTGCTATATAAAACTTCAAACTTCCAGTAGCATACTTTTAGTTATGGTGGTGATGGTGATGGTCACCATTGTCATCATTGATGCTATGTATTACCACAGCAAACGTGGCGTCAAACGATTCTTCTACATATGTTGCTGCAGATACGTCATAGGTTACGCTAAAAGCACCAGGTGTGGCATCACTTTCTATTTGCCAAGAGATCGATGACTGTCCTGATGCATCTGTAGTAGTGGCAAATTGTCTTACTATCTCGCTACCAGCATACTTTACTGTTGCTCTTGTGATAGCTCCACTAACCGGTTGGCCGGTATTCGCATCAACTACTCGAAACTGTATCGTCTGAGTATTTCCCCGTGCAATTACACTTTTATCCAGTTGCACTTTAACATGTAATGTCTTGACTACTTGTTGACCGTAGCTAGATTGAATGCCGCCTTCTCCATATAAAACTAAAATTCCGCTTATAAGTAGTGCAAACGATGCAACTGATCCTACATGCCTTATTTTCATATTATTCGCGACTCCTAACATATATTTCATGTTAAATAAATATACCACCAAGATATTAAGAATTACTTTTTAAACATTCTATTTAAGTTAACTATTAATCTTCTATAATTAAAGTGCGCTTGTTTATATCTAAAACTTTTCCTGATATAGGATCTACTAATGGCAATATGAGGACTTACTGATTGAGTAGAAAAATACCTATACCTTCAACACTTGAACTCACATTTACACTCTATTTTGTCGAATTAGTGGCATACGATGCAGCCAGAAATAATATGGCAAGTGGCGCCACGGCAAAGTTGGATTTGACTCGGTGGCTCGGACGCGCCCGGAGATCCTCTTTTAGCTCCAGTTGCGTTGGTCATGTTCCCGGCTTTAGTCATATTTCCTGGGTTGTTTTGTGCTAATGCTTGAATAACAACAATATTTGCCTGCACTAGCGCCAAAGCCACAACGAGCGAAAAAAATGCAAGTGCTGTCCTTTTTACAATCATTGCAGATATCGTGACTACATGCGTATATATAATTTGTGTTATAGATTATCTGAAATATTTTTTAGAGAATTTAATTTGCCTAGCCTCGGTTGAATATCACGCGTACCAACTGAGATATATGTTATAGATTATAATTACAGCATTTATTCTTGGACTTGATAGTTATCTATGTGTAGATCTGGCTAAAATAGAAATGGAGATTGGGAGAAGGTAGCTAGTATACCTTGGTTCATGCTAGTTTTGTTCCCAATCTCTGTTTCCCATGATTCGTCTATAGATTCCTACCTTTAAGCAATAGTTACGCTGATCCGTGTCATGACTCAGGCACCACGTGTGTGGGACTAGTGAAGTGACTTTTAAAATCATTTTCAGTGGAAATAATGTTGGTTACGTTGTAGTTGAATTTATCACCTTTGGGCCAGGTGCAAGTGAAGGTGATGATGACTATGGAGGTTGGCGTAAAGAGATATCTGCCCACGATTCCGACTCTATCATAAAGGAACTTACAGATAAATGAGACAATAGAATCGTGCCGCAAATGAAATAGTATTTGATATCAAGGATGGATTTCGAACTTACAAGTCTGGAGATAATTCAGTTCTGATACAACAGGAAATTATAGAGTTATCATATGTCACTAACGGATAATAAATATTTTCGGTCAGTTGGTTCTTGGCCCTTCAAGGTACTCGTGAAGGTGTTGTATTGATGCGTTAAGACACAAATTAAACAGACATCAGATGGTTTTTGACGGTACCTGTTCCTATGAAAACAAATCATATCGGTATTAGGTACTTTGCAGCAGAGGACTAAATTGGTAGACACTAAATCTAAAGATGATATCGGCACCGCCGGATACAAAGGTATGCGTAATCACAACCTTTTATCCAAGCACAGCACTCCTTTTATTGAGCTTGATTGCATTGTGATATATTCTTACAGAAGGTAGTAATCTATGTTAGGTGCCAGGAATCATCGTCCATTTATGTGGGGTGCCTCTACATCTTCTTATGAAGTTGAAGGAGGAATTACAAATAATGATTGGAATTATTTTGCAACTTCAGAATCAATTAAGAAAAGAATTTCCTCCTTAACAAGGCCTAGTCTGATTTACAAAGACAGTACTCAAGTTTTGTTACGGCCTGCCGGTGAGGCTGCTAGAGCTTGGGATCCTCATTACTACCTAAATGATTTTGATTTGGCCAGCAATTGGGTATGAATGCCTTTAGAATTGCTATAAAGTGCGTGCGTATTGAGCCGGAGAAAGATCAATGGGATCAAGAAGCTTTAGATCACTACAAACAACTGATAAGAGCGATGAGAGAAAGAGGCTTAACGCCTGTGATTACATTGAACCATTTAACACTTCCTTTGTGGATATTGACTCCTCCTATTGAAGCCCATGTTCAAGCATATGACATAATCACTTCTCTTGATAATATTGATGCTGATGGAGATGGTGTATCCAAAATGGTTGGTTTCTCACATGCAATGGTAGCTGTCAGTCCCTCCAAACCTGCTGGATTATTCGGAGCTACTATGAAGAATAATCAAGATGCTGCAAGAAACTTTGATTATTTTGTAAATGATTACTTTATCAACGCAGTTGTTAATGGCGAGGAAGACCTAAACTATCTAGACACACTTGAACGTCATAATAAAGATAGTAAAAAATTTGTTGTACATGAGAGCTGGAAGAATAAAGTTGACTTTATTGGCTTAAATTACTATCGTCGTGTGTATGTTCATTATAGCAAGATACTCGCGTTGTCTTCAGCAAAGTTTGTTGGCGGATCACTAATAAATAATCTTCACGCACCAACCCATAATCAACCTCATGGAATTTTAAACGACCTCGGTTGGGAAATTTACCCACAGGGATTATACAATTTGATTATACGAATAAAAAATCAGTGAATAACATTTTACCCATTTTTATTCTAGAAAATGGTATCGCTGATAAATTTGATAAGTATAGAGCTCAGTTCATTGTTGTACATATCAAACAAACGAAACAAGCTATGGATGCAGGTGCTAATGTTATTGGATATTTACATTGGTCTTTCATGGATAACTACGAGTGGCTTGAAGGCTACAAACATGAAGCCAAATTTGGATTATTCAGGATTGATTATGACAAAAGCATGGAAGCAGAATCAGATTTTAGACGGCGAAAAACCAAAGGGGCAATGGCTCTGGAATGGTTGATAAAAGAATCGCTTTCTCAAAATAAGGATGGGGTAATGAGCAATTCTGCAATCGCAGATGCCGAGAAGAAGTTTGGAACATTTGCTGCAGATGGCTCACGAATAGTTCCCGCTATGAGCCACGGATCACAAGACTAACGCATAATATAATAAGCTCAGATTGATTGCGAAGTGCTAAGACTTGACGATTGCTCTTTGAATTTCCATTACTTTATGCCTAGCCTGACCTAATCTAGGCCTTAACCTGAGACGGTTTCGACAACACGGACAGCGCAGTCCTTCATCCTTGTGCCTGATACGCATGCCTTTACAAGTCATGTAATTCATCGCACCAGTGTAGGAATGAATGATCCATCCTTTGACGATAAAATGTCTTTTCTTTAGGAATTTTGTCATGGCAGTCAAAATAGTTTCTTCTCTACGGGGGAAAGGCTATATAGAATGGGTTGGTTAGGAGTAGGAAAGAAGGTTACGCGGTGTTGTTCAGCATTACTTTTGTAAATGTGAGTTGTTTATTGATTATATTCTTATAAATCTCCAGTGCTGGCTATGGTAGCAGTAGCGATACTTTTTGTAACAGGACCACTTGTTGGAAATAATGTGCTGCCTCCACAAATACCAGCACCACCACAGCTCTTCTTCCTGTCCTTCTAGCAGATTTGGAGGAGATGCTTCCATATGATAAACAGCAACATAGAAATAAAAAACAGCGCGAAGGGTGCCAGAATAGGAATGGAATCGTCTGATCCTTTGCTTCCAAACTAATGATTTTCTCTTTATTGCATTCTACAATCCAAAGATAGTAAAAACTGGACGCGTGGGCCAGGTAATCAATCCGTCGCTCCGTGAAAGTGGTACTCTAAGGCTCAAGGCCCTGCGCATCCAACATTCTTGGTCGTGACAAGGGGATGTTAAGACCCTATGCAACGGAGGAGGAGCGAACATTATCAAGAACTCTTGTTGACATGGTCGACAAGGAGACAGATATCATTTTCGCTTGGAAATCCCTGGTATTGACAAGGACAAAATCCAATTGAACGCGACAGATGATACCATCGAAATCTCTGGTGAACAATCAGAAGAATCTCATGTGAAGATAGAGCGCACAATTACATATACAATGAGCGATCTTACAAATCGTTCTATCGTAGCATTCCGATTCCAGAAGAGATCATTCCATCGAAGATCACAGCAAAAATGAATAACGGCATTCTTCAAGTCGACGTTCCAAAGAAATCCCTAAGCAGGCCCGCTGGCGGAAGTACCGCGAAATTGAATAGAAACTACCAACTATTTTTTTCGACCTCGTGAATCCCTTACTGGCTTCGGCTAATCTGTAGGACATTAAGTCAGAATTTCTGTTCCTGTTAGTGCTTTTGCAAATGTTCTGGTTGCCATAAAATTTAAATAATTTATTATTTTCTTGAAAGAAAAAGGCTCAACCTGATATGGCATACCAGTGGGGGAATCCGTTTCCAAATGGGTGCCCCGCTGTGTTACTAATTTGAATCCACGTAATCCGCTGCAATCATTCAAGGAAGACGAGTCGCATTCAAAGCGAATATTCTAAATTGTATTTAGTATACCGTCTGTAAAAATGCATTAATGCGCTCCGTAAATATTACATGTTACATGCGTCTTTCTTTGGAAATTGGAAATACTTATGAAAAGGTGATGATTGCACTAACTGAACTAGCAAAGCCCAAGATATGACAAGATAGACATTACTTCGAGGGTTGTATTGACTAGGTGATATATTTTATTCTTTAGCAACTTTTGGTCAGCTATACTATAAGCATGTGCCGCTGTTAACGGCAAAGCAGGATTGTATCGTTGCATTGTAAAGAGTTGAACTAAAGTCAGCTATAAAATATGTGATAGATTCGCTTAGTCCTTGACGTGACTTGATGTTATCCGGTTCTTCAGCCAACACTGCAACAAATAATAAAGATAACGTTGAAAGCCAAACAAAGGACTCCGAAGATGGATATCAAACGAAGCGGTTCACAGCCTTCCACCAAAGGGCCGGTTGAGTATTTCACCGGCACCGTGCGCATTGACCCCATGTTCCAAGCAAACGATCCAGCGCGGGCGGTCGGTGCCAGTGTCACGTTTGAGCCTGGCTCCCGTACCACTTGGCACACCCATCCGCTAGGTCAGATCCTGATCGTGACGACTGGTTGCGGTCTAGTACAGCGCTGGGATGGCCCAGTCGTGGAAATACGTCCGGGTGACGTGGTTCGGATCCCTCCGGGTGAAAAGCATTGGCATGGTGCCACGGCAACCACGGCCATGACCCATATCGCCATACAGGAACAGCTTGCCGGCAAGACGGCTGAATGGATGGAAAAGGTCAGCGACGAACAATATCAGGGGGGTCGTCAAGATAACAAGCGAAATGGCTAGGAGGCCACATCCACATTCATTGGGTGATGAAAGAATGAAGGTTTCCTCTAGTGTACTCACGTCTAAATACGTACTATAATATTCTTCTATTTATATCAGGAAGCTCCCGATGCGCAGCAAACGATAAAATAACAATTTCGCTCAATATTAAGTGAGCCTCCGTAAAGAATCGTCTATTTTCCATCATCGTCTAGCGACATACGGGGGCTCTCCGGAGCGAGCAATCGTCAGATCGTATTTTTACGCGCTTAAGGCCGTGATCGAGACTGACGAGCCGACGTCCATTGAGCGGTTCATTTTTGAACAAATAAAATCAAGCTATGATTTCGAGCACAAAATTTCAGACGGTATAGGCAATGAATGCCCTCCACTAGGTCTTATATCACTTAAAAACACCAGATAAGCATAGTCCACATCTCTTCAATATATCGCATGAAGAGAACCTCGTGAGGATAAAGCAAAAGGATGGCTAGCTGCTTGGATTGGTAAGATACATTCATTCAATGAATCACAACGCCTTCCTACCAGGATAGCAGAGGAGGACGCAACATTGTGGTTGACAAATGGTTTTAGCCCTGATGAGGATTAGAGCTGGAGCAGATGTTTAGTAATCATTCATGTGATAACAATATGGTCATCTTGTGTGCATTTGGTTTCAACGATGAGATCAATAATTTGAGCTCACGATTGTATTATTCTTGACGAACCACCAGTAGTATATACTAGAGCAACGAGGAGTATCGGGAATAAGAAGAATCATCACGGCAATCAAAAAAAGGGGGGACCGGATCATCATTCACATGGTTCAGAAAGCTCGAGTATTTCAGCTGGATAGCAAACCCATTCTATACTAGATTCGAGTAAAAATCTATAAAGATTTGGAGTTCTTCGCAATATACCCTGGGTTCGTTTGAACTGCTGCTGTGCGTACGACTTGTAGACCTTGATGAACACTCTTCTTAACGTGCTAATTCAGCAGGCTGGTGCTTGGCCAATCTATTTTTAATAGATAAAAAATGATGATTTTATTTGAGCGGATCTTTAATCTGTGTTTTTTCGGCGGTACAGAAGGAACATTAACAATATTTCAGTACCCTATAGAAAAATTACAACTACTGGAGACTTTTTGTAAATTTCACCCAGTATGAATTTATAATCTATCTAATCATACAGCAGGAGATCGAGCGTGTTTATATCTAAAGTAGCTGTCTTACAGGCGCTTTCCGATAAGAGAGCTTCGAATATTTTAAAAAATATCGCATCATCAGACTCGAATAGCGATATTCTCATAACTCAACTGAAACTTACCCGAAAGCAGTACTATTCGAGGATGTCCTGCCTCATAAAAGCAGGTTTAGTGAAAAGACAGAAGGGCAGATATCTTCTTACGGCATTTGGCAAGGTAATATACAGCGCTCAGGTAAATCTTGAGACAAAAATTGAAAACGCACTAACCAATTACTGGAAACTCAAAGCCATCGACTCACTCGAGATGCCTTCAAGAGAAGAAACAGACAAGGTTATTTCTGTATTAATAGACAACCAAGAAATTAAAGGCATTCTTACAAAGGATTTGTTATCTAAGCAAACGGTAAGTGAGAAAACTCGAGAGATGGAGCATTCTCTGGTAACAGTACCAAATTACGTTTAATCCGTTTCTGTTTTTTTGATTGCAAAATATGTGAATGAGCTAGTAACATTTCACGACATGTTGCCAGCGAGAGTTATTAATGATAATGATACTTCATTTCTCATCTTCCTGAAACTAGTCAAATATAACTTCTACGATTAGAAATATTTTATCCAACAAAACAAAAAAGATGCTACCCATATTTACGAAACTAGAACTAGCAACAATAGTTCGAATTGGTGAAGAGAAGAACATTAGCCATAGAGGAAAAAACACCTCCACACTTCTTATTGCGGTATATCTGGCCATAATTATCCAGATATGAATTAATAACATTATCCCAACTAGAAGGGAGTTTGAATGCGAATTCTGACAAGAAATTAAAGCCTGCAAAGCCTAATGACAATGTCGATTCAGCAAAAAACCAGAATTCAAAGTTCTTGGCGGAGGTTATAAAACTGTTATCAGATGACAAATCATTGCTTATCTTTTGTACTATCTTTCTTGCAAGTGGAGATAGTAGCGAGACTATTCGAACTGGATTGAAGCTTACGAGAAAACAGTACTATTCAAGAATATCTCGTCTAATGAAAGCCGGTTTGGTGAAAAGACAAAAGGGCAAATATTTTCTTACTGCATTTGGCAAAGTGATCTACGATTCTCAAAAATTGCTTGGAACTGCTGTCAAGAACTACTGGAAACTTAAAGCAATCGATTCACTTGGAGTAGCGAACGATAATAATATGCCCAAAGAAGAGCGTAACAGGATAATAGAAGAACTAATTGGTAATAGACAAATCAAAGACATATTACTTTCAACTTAGTTCTGACTGGAGTTTAGTATAACGAAGATTCATAATCCCATATTCCCTGTAAAAGCGTCCGACCGATTACCTAGAGCAGATTCTAGTTAGTGTTGTGTGGTGTTTTTGTTTCTACTGGGCCTAGTTATCTACCAAATTAATTAAGTCGGAATTAATAGGCCTTCTTGAAAAAACAGTTACGACTAGCTGCCTGTTCAGCACGATCTCGTTCGCATAAATTATTGTTGCCCAACACTATTATCTGGCAGGATAAGGATTAGAAATACTCTTGGGCGTGGTAAGGACTGCGGGCACTATATTTATCGGGATAGCAACTTCAGTAGCGATGATCGTCCTAATCTTCTTTTTCATAAAGTTGATCACGCCCATATTCATGATCCTTAGTGGCCTAGTTCTTTTTATCATTATAATTTGCGTTGGATTATGGTTAATGAGAAAGTTTCGATAATTGAACAAAAATCTAATGACTGGACTCTGAAAAAATAAACAGCTGCTAATTTAATAAAACTTACTCTTTTCGACCCCAGCGATGCAACATTCAAGGATACACTATCAGCGAGGGGGAGAGAATCTCTAGTTCCATCTACTCTTCTCCTCGGACAGATCGCCAAAACTCTGTGTCACTCTTGCTCATTATCTCTTCAATCTCTTCAATTGACATGTTTTGAACATCTGGATCATCTTGATACTCTTCTAAGGACTCCGCTACTATGCCTCTCAATTCTGGGAAATCGTACTTCTTTATTCCCATTTCTCCTTCAAGCTTTTGAATCACAGCAGCATAGTATTTCCTT
>Ga0070707_100005113_pt1 | contig 12298 bp, 10 predicted proteins | sample KBSK5502metaG_FD_65468 | JGI IMG/M metagenome (GOLD analysis project Ga0070707, IMG submission 65468) | Corn, switchgrass and miscanthus rhizosphere microbial communities from Kellogg Biological Station, Michigan, USA - KBS K5-50-2 metaG | ecosystem: Host-associated > Plants > Roots >... | reverse complement strand
GGGGACGTAGTTCAGTTGGTTAGAACGCTGCCCTGTCACGGCAGAGGCCGCGGGTTCGAGTCCCGTCGTCCCCGCCATTCTTTTCAAGCAGCTGCAAATTGCCACTTTTGGAATCTGGGTGCAATTAGGGTGCAACGTCGCAGGGGCCCCTAAGCAGCAGCGGAAAACGACAAACCCTTGATGCCGCCGTGCCCGAGATCTTTCCTCCCGGCTCACCTAACACGTCATTCCGTCTTGGCTCTGGAGCGTATGATTGCCCCCACCGGGGGCACGCACCACCGAAAACCGCGTTTTTTTCGTGGTTAGAACCCGCTCGTTCCGAGAAAGTTTCTCTCCAATCCCTTGTCCATAGCGGTTTTTGGAAGCTGGGCCGAGCCCTCTCGGGGGCAATGCCCAGGGCAATGCCCCCGTCTATAACGACGTCGGCGATGTCAAGCCATTTTTTGGCACACTCTGCCTTTGAGAAGCGGAGGTGGGGTCAAGGGCGCCGCCGTAGCGGCGTTCATAGTGACCCTTGACGCCACCCCCGCTTCTCAAAGAATCGCCTGCTGGACGAAGTGCAGCGATGTAGAGGGGAGCTTCGTCCTTATTAGGAAAGGCTTTTCTGCAAGTGACCAAGGCTCGTTCCGCAATCAATACGGCTGGTTCCAACCAACCATCTATTCGGTCATTTCCACCATGATTACTCGTTCGATCTCCCTTGCCGAGACAAGGGAGCAGGCCGCCCATTCAAGAGATTCGGCGAAGTCGTTCCACCGGGGGGCATTCGAGCTAGGCTGCGCACGAACCAACCGTAAGCGGATACTTCGTTCCCGTCCGAAGCATCCAGTACAGCCGTACTGCTAATTTCCGCGCGATAGCGATCTTGGCTAACGAACGGTTCTTGCGATATGCCAGTCGCAAATAGTCCTGACGTAACTCTGTGTCGGAGCGGGTCGCGACGCCCGCCGCTTCCACCAACAACCATCGCACTAGTGGGTTGCCCTGCTTGCTAATTGGGCCTAGCTTTTGTCGGCTCCCGCTGGAGTGCTCGCGGGGGATTAAGCCTGCAATTGGACGCTTCGAAGACCAATCTCGTCCAGAATGCGCTTGCTTTGATCGCGCTCTTGCTTCTGACTATCGGAGGCGTTGCATTCGTGAACTCTCTGGGTTCAGGAGGAGGACACTTCGTATCAGGTTTGATAATTCGCTGGCGCTGCGTTTGTTCTCGACTGCGATCGTCAAGGCCGTAATCAGGGTCAAGCGATAGGACAACTTCGCTTAATCGCATTCTTTAAACCTCCCGCAAGATCATGATGATCTTGGCGTCGGTGATTGTGGTGTAAATATTTATCGCTGCCGTCTTCGACCATAGGTAAGAAACGCTCGCTTTACCAATGGCTTCTTCTGCGTTACCTCGATCTGATTAGCCGAGGAGTCGTGGAGACCAGGACTTCACCACCCTCAAAACTTAAGATGGCGGAGACAGTTGTCTCTGTGCGGGTGAAGCGTTTACACCGCCCGAGAACGCCGTAGGTAAGAACGTATGGACAAAATTTCCTCCGGTTTGGTTAATGCGAATGCTGCGAAGCAGAGTGCCAGTACGAGGTGCTCTAATGAAGCCCCAAAGTACTGCCAAAAAGCGGCGTGTGGGCCAGGATAGTTAGCGGAAAATAGTAAGCTGAGCATGTAAATCAAACCGCAAATGCTTGCAGGGCGTACCAAAATCCCAAGCACAAGGGCGATTCCAATCGCCATCTCACCGTATGCCACTAGGAACGCGATCAGCCTAGCATGAGGAAGAACGAAGTTTTTCAGGACGGGAACCATGAACGGATACGCTCCCTCCTCCAGAAAGCGGTTGATCCAATACTGAAACCCACCGCCGATCGTGAACTGTGTGCCAAACACTTTGTATTCGCCAAAAATGAGGAACAGGATACCGACTGCGATGCGAAGTCCCGCAAGCGCCTTGGTGCTTGACATTGCCATTCGAGGTATTCGGTCTTGTAAAGAAAAGTTCATCGATTTCTCAAATAAATCAACGAAATGACAAGCAAGAATGCCACGAATGAAGGTACCGTGTACTGCAGACCGTCTACCCAAAATGTGCTTCCGGCAATTGCCAACAAAGCCAGAATTCCTGCGACCGTGGGCAGGGGATGAGCATGCAACCTCAGCGGGAGCTTTGCCACCTCCTCCCGGCCCAGTGTCTGTCGAAAGCGCAGGTGGGTCAGCAGGATCACGATCCATACAAAGAACATGCCAGCCACGGCCGTGCCGTACAGCAGGAGGAAAGCATTCTTGGGCGCGAGTATGGCCAGCAGGATCGCAGCAATCATCCCCGCGGTTGAAAGTGCAAGCGCGCGGTGCGGCACGCCGTTCCCGCTGAGGCGATCCAGCCATCCAGGTGCGTGGTGCCCACGCGAAAGCGAAAACAGCATTCGTGTAGAGAGATACAGGTTCGTATTCGCACTGGAGAGGGCAGCCGTTATCACCACCAGGTTCATGATGCTGGCTGCAAAAGGTATTCCGGCGGTCGCAAAGGCGCGCACAAAAGGACTGCCGGTAATGCTGGCGCCTCCGGTTTGATTCCATGGCGTCATGGCCAGCATGATGGTGATGGCCAGGACGTAGAAAATGATCAGGCGGAAGACGATGGTGCGCATCGCTCGAGGGATACTCTCTTCCGGTCTCTGGGCCTCACCCGCAGCTACAGCAATCACTTCCACTCCCATGTAGCTGGTGATGGCCAGCGTCAAAGCTAGCCAGACGCCTCGCCATCCATGCGGCAGGAAACCTCCATGTTGGGTGAGATTGCCCAGACCGACGGCGGGCCACGGTCCCAACCCGGCGATCAGCGAGATACCCACTGCGATGAAGACAATGATGGCCACCACTTTGATCATCGCGAACCAGTACTCGAATTCGCCGAAGTTGCCCACCTGCAGCGCGTTCACCAGCACCAAACCCATCGAGACCAGTACCACCCACACCCAGCCGGGCACGTGGGGAAACCAGAAAGCGAAATATATGGCAACTGCCGTTACCTCAGCGCCGATCGCGATGATCTGGACCACACCATAAGTCGCCCTGACGGAAAATCCTGCCCAGTTACTGAGATATTTTTCCGCGTACACTCCAAAAGAACCCGAGACTGGATGTGCGACCGCCATCTCTGCGAGGGAGTAGGCGATGACGATGGCGACCAAGGCTCCCAGGAGATAGGTCAGGATCACGCCGGGCCCGGCTAGCTCGATGGTTACGCTACTGCCCAGGAACAGACCTACCCCAATCGCCCCGCCAATGGCGATCATGGTCAGCTGTCTCTGCTTCAACCGCCGGTGAAGTCCTTCGGGTGGTTCGCCGGATGAGTGCGAGCCAGCAAATTCCCCCTCTGGCTCAGCCAAACTGGGAGTTTCGGACATCTGTAGGTTGCCTCTTTCTCCTGTCCAAGACCTGTCCAGCGGGCGATCAGTTATGGGCGATCTTGCGCAGTTCACTGATGAAGCGATCGATCTCATCCAGCGTGTTGTAGTGTGCCAGGGAGGCGCGCACCGCTCCGCTATCCTCGGAAATTCCCAGCCGCTTTAACAAACGTGGGGAGTACATGTTCCCGTCCCGAACCCCAATGGATTTGCCGGCGAGCTTCGAAGCAACCGTCGATGGAGGCACGCCTCGAACGTTAAAGCACACAGTCGGCACACGCCTCTCTGCGAAACAAGGCTCGTGGATGCCATAGACAGTCACGCCATGCAGTTCAGCCAATACCCTAAGGAGCTCGCTGGAGAGCTGCGCCTCATAGTTCCGGATCGACTCCATGGCTTGCACCAGGGTGAAGCGGCGTGCGGGAGGGCGTTCGTCTGGCGAGACCCGGGCTCCCAGTTCTTCCAGGTAAGTGATGGCCGCATCCATTCCGGCGACATTTTCGTAAACAAAGGTTCCGACTTCGAGCTTTGCCGGCACGTCATCAGGGATGAAGTCCTCGCGGAAAGTAGGCAGTGCCTCCAGGAGTGGCCGCTTGCCCCAGAGAAATCCCATGTGAGGAGCGAATATCTTGTAGCCCGAGCACACTAGGTAATCGCAATCCAGGTCCTGCACGTCGATAGGCCCGTGCGGGGCATAATGCACTGCATCCAGAAAGACCTCGGCGCCGACTGCGTGCGCCAGGCGGGAGACTTCTTTTACGTCCACGATCGATCCCAGCGCGTTCGAAGCCGCGGTGCAGGCTACCAGGCGAGTTTTGGAGTTCAGCAGTGGTTCCAGGTCCGCTAGATGAAGAGTCCCGTCTTCGCACACGCGCCACCAGCGAATCTGCACACCATGGCGCTGCAGGGCCAGCCACGTCGCGACATTGGCTTCATGATCCATTTCACAGACTATGATCTCTTTGCGCTCCCGCAAAGTGTCGGCCAGAGCCAGGCTCACGATCCGGATAAACGACGTCGCATTCATGCCGAAGGCCACTTCCCGTGGGTCGCGGGCGTTCAAGAAAGTGGCAACACTTTCGCGTCCGTGCTGGATTGCCTCGTCCACTTCCTGGCTCCTGCGGTAGCGTCCACCGCGCTGCACGTTGCGCTTCAGAAGATGGTCATGGACGGCATCCAGCACAATCTGCGGAACCTGGGCTCCAGCGCCATTGTCGAAAAAAACGAATTTGTCTCCGGCATGGAGGGCGGGGAACGAAGCGCGGACCCATTCAATCGGAAAACCAAGCATAGCAGGCTCAGCGTTGTTGAAGCTGCTGATATATCGTTTCCGCGTTGTCCGCGAAGGTCGCATGGAACTGGGGATACTGGCGGAAGTCGCTGTACTTCTCCATGCGAATACCGCGGCGTACCTCTTCCAGGGTGGCTCGTTTTTCATATAGAGCCCGCACCTGGGTGAAAAGGTCGTTGAGATAATCGCGGAAGGTTTGCAGCTCAACTTTGGTGGCAAGCTCGAAATGGCCCGGCACAACTGCGGCTAACGGTCTGGCCAGAACTTGGTCCAAGGCTCGAATCCAATTTTCTGCGCTGCCTTCATCCATCGCCGGTGAAGATCTGTTCAGAAACAAATCTCCCATCGCGATGGCACGTTGCTCCGGGAAATAGACCAACGCATCGCCGGAAGTGTGGGCCTTACCCGGAAAATACACCTGGGCGGAGTAGGGTTCGAGGTAGATGGTCAGTTTCTTGTGGAAGGTCAGCCCGGCTGGCCGGAAAAGTGAGCGCTCCGCAGCAGGCGAAGATTGAATAACCGCGAGGGTCCGCTCGCGTGTGTAATCCGTGCTGATCACAACGGCAGAGGGCCCCACAACGGAATTCCCGCCTTGGTGGTCGCGGTGGTAATGCGTGTTGACGATGAACTGCACCGGCAAGTTGGAGACGCCCCGGATTGCCTGCAACAACTTGCCACCCTCCTGAGCGTCGAACCCGGTGTCAACTACCAGGATTCCTTTACTTCCGACCAGAAACGTAGCATTTGAACTCGAGTCGTTGTCCGAAATGTATGCATAGAGACCGGCCCCGATCGGTTTGACCAGAGGGGCTGCCGACATCTCGACGCAGAGCAGCGGGAGCAACAGCACCAACCTCCAAGCCGAATTTTCCCGAGCAACCTGGAGCATCGCTCTAATTCCTCCGCGGGCGGGGGCAAGATGACAGCACTACTTAAAAGCTCAACTTCACCGCAAACTGAATCAGACGTGGTCCGCCGGACCCCAAGCCCACGTTATTTTGAGCGGCATCGGGAGTTTGGAACAGCTCTCCAAAGTTGGGTGCGGCTAAGATATTGCTGGGCAGAGCAAAATTTGGGTGATTGGTGATATTGAAGAACTCGGCGCGGAACTGCACATTCAACTGCTCACCAATGTGGGTGTTCTTGAGCACCGAGAAATCAAAATTATGAAATCCCGGTCCCACCACAATATTACGGCCCGCATTCCCGAAGCTGAGCGGCTGATTGTCTACGAACGCCGCCGTGTTAAACCACTTGCTTACGGTATGCGGCCCGGCATTGGGATCGCCGACCAGATCGGGCCGGTCATTGCCCAATCCCGTAGCACTCAAACCTTTGCCGGTAAGAACTGAGAATGGCTGCCCCGTTTGCAGGCTTAAGATGCCGCCTAGTTGCCAACCCTCGCCAAGAACCCTAGTCAGTTTGTGCAAAGTGGGAATTTGATATGTGAAACTCCAACTTAGCCGCTGGCGGATGTCGAAGTCGGAGTTGCCACGCTCCGCGGCCAAATTATAGTTATCTTGCGGAAAGATCGTGGTGCCGTTGGCACCAGAGCCGAAAAAAACCGAAGCGCCATCAATAGAATGTGACCAGGTGTAGGCCAACAGGGAAGAGAAGCCGTGTGAGAAGCGCTTGTCCACCTTGACCTGCAGACTGTTGTAGTTGGAACTGATCGTGTCCTCCGCCTGGAAAAGCTGTGCGTATCCGAAGAACGGGGTCCGTGCCACGCTTGGAATCGCTGCGATGCCAGCCGGCAAGATGAAATTGTCAATGACGAAGTCGGGGATTCCCATGATCTGCATGCGGGTGCGCACGTCTGGAGTGAGCTGATCAATTTGCTGCTGCGTGATGAAGGCTTGGTTCATTTGGCGGAACCGCGGCAGTTTCGTTCCTGACGTACCCACGTAACCGATTTCCAGCAGCGTCCGGGCCGGGAGTTCATGCTGCAGGACCAGATTGTAGTGTTGGGCATATGGAGTCTTGAGCTTCTGCTGAGTAACGGTGAGCACCGGGAACCCCGAAGTCGCGAAGGCGTTGGGCCATTGCGCGAAAGGCGCGGGCGTAAAGTAGTCCGGCAAAAACGGCGGATTCAACATTACATTGCCGGGAATGTTTCCGATGATGGTTTCGTAGAACACCCCGTACCCGGCTCGCAGCACCGTCGTGCCGTTGCCCAATATGTCCCAGGCGAGTCCGACGCGGGGGGCGAAGTTGTTGTGGTCTGGATCGTAAATCCCATCCACGTCTGATTGCAGGACCACGCCGGAAGCGCGTAGGGCAGCGAGGTCGCTCTGAATGCCAGGAACGGGGTTCAGATATGTGGTGAAATTCTGCGGCCGGAAGGTGCTCAGCCGGCCGTGGGCTTCGTGCAGCACAGTGTTGAGCTCGTAGCGCAATCCGTAATTGAGTGTGAGATTCTTACGCAGCTTGAAGCTGTCCTGAGCGAACAATCCGAAGCTGCTGTTACGGAAGTTGCGGTGGGAATCACCCACGAACTGCAGTGCGCCGTCAGGAATGCCCAGCGCGAAATCGATCAGTGGGTTGGGTGCATTTGTCGGGTTGTTGTTCTGGTCCACACCAGCGGTGTTGTTGAGGCCGCTGAACGAGATCTGACCGCTGAAAGAGAGGTCATAGAGCCGATTGAGCTGGACATAGCGGATATCGCCGCCTAATTTGAAATTATGCCTGGCGGTGGTGTGCGAAATATTGTCTACCCACTGGAAGGTATTGACGGCGGTCCGGTTGGGCTGGTCAATGGCGCCACCCAGGTTGGTTACCGCAGTGCTGCCCGTAACAAACCCGCCGGAGAAAGCCAGTTGCGGAATGTTTCCCAGGTTCAGGGGCGCATCCGGCCCCCATCCGGTGTTGAAACCGTAGGTGGCGGCCTTCGGTCCCGACTCGGTCGTCAGTTGAGTGTTCGACCTGGTAAAGCCGAACCGGGCTTCGTTGAGCGTTCTGGGGGTGAGCACACGGGTGTAGGAAAGCGCCACCAGGTGATTGGCCCCGTTGTTGTTCAGGCCAAACCCGGGGACATTAGTTCCACTCTGTCCAGGGGTGAATGGAAAGAAGAGGTCAGCACGGGTGCGACTATAACGGGCAGACAAGTTGTCCGAATCGCGCAGCCGGTGGTCGATCTTTACCAAAAATTGATCGGTGCCGTCGCGCTGCTCCGGCGAGGAAATGAACTGATGGTCGCCGAGATTAGGCCGCGGGAATAGTGTGTTGAAAATCTGCTGGCTCACCGGATTTACGCTTACCGTGACCGGGTTGCCGCTGGCATCCTGGAAGTTTCCGGCGCGCTCCTCCAGCGTTGGCACATTCGTGATGCGTGTAATGCCTGCCCGCCGCCGGAAGCCTTCATAGTTCAAGAAGAAGAAGCTCTTGTTCTTCACAATGGGACCGCCGAGCGTTCCGCCGAACTGATTGAGGTGTAATCCTGACTTGCCTACACTAAAGAAGTTGCGAGCATCAAAGACATCATTGCGGAAGAACTCATACACAGATCCGTGTAACTGATTGGTGCCCGACTTGGTTACCAGATTGACCACGGAGCCGCTATTGCGTCCGTACTCCGCGGCAAAGGTATTGGTCTGGACTTCAAATTCCTGGATGGAATCGATAGAAGGCAGTTGCGCGGCTTCCCCGGCGAAGTAGTTGTTGTTGTCCACTCCGTCCACCACGAAGTTGTTTGAAGTTGAGCGCTGCCCATTGGACGAAAAGCCGGAGACGTTGCCCTCGCCACCTTGCTGTCCGCCACCACCTCCGGACACGGCTACCCCCGGATTCAATCGCGCCAGTTGTGCGAAATCACGTCCATTCAGCGGCAAGTCTTCAACCTTGCGGTTGTCGATAATCTCGCCCAGTTTGGAGCTTTCCGTCTGCGTGAGGTCCGGGTGTGCCTCCACCGTCACGGTTTCGGCTTGGCCGCTGACCTTCAGCACTAGATCCAGGGTTCGGATCTGGTCGATACCAACCTCTATGTCTTTTGCTGTGGTCGCGGCGAAGCCGGGGGCCTCTGCCCGAAGTTCATATATTCCCGTGGGCAGCCCCAGCACGCGGAAAAAACCGTTGTCGGCTGTGGTCGCATCCCGCCGCAGGCCGGTGACGGCATTGGAGACGGTAATCCTCGCGCCGGCAATGTTAGCGCCCTTCTCGTCTTGTATTGCTCCGGCTATTCCACCTTGAGTCGTTTGAGCCGGCGCAACCATCGCAAGCGCCGCGGTCAATAGAATGCACAACATGAGCTGACAAAGCTTTGTCATTGCCATATTCCCCTCGTCAAAACAGTTTCCTTGTCAAGCTTCCCTTTTGCTGCGTGCCTCTATTTCATACGTAACGCCGGAGAAATCTCGTCCTTGTACACGACTCCGTCTTTCATCACGAACTGCACCTGCTTCAGCAAACCCACGTCGGCTACCGGGTTTCCTTTCACAGCGACAATGTCGGCCAATTTCCCTTGGCGAATCGAGCCCACGCGATCAGACCATCCCATCAACTCCGCAGCGTTGAGAGTCCCCGCCTGCAAGGCCTGCACCGGCGTCATCCCCAGAGTCACCATCGCCCAAAATTCACCGCCGTTCTCACCGTGCGGATAAACTCCGGCGTCCGTACCCAGTGCCACGCGTACCCCACTGCGAAAAGCTTTCGCCATGTTTTGTTTGGCTGCAGGAATAATGATGGCGGCCTTTTCCATCACCCAGGGGGGAAAGTGCATCTGCGGCGCGTGCTCTTCAAACCAGAAGAGAGGATAAGAAGTGGGTACCAAAAAAGTGTGGTGTTGCTTCATAAGCTGAATGCCTTCGTCATCGAGAAAGATGCCATGCTCTACGGAATCCACTCCAGCTCTTACTGCGTCTTTGATTGCCAGCGCTGAGTGGGCATGTGTAGCCACTTTCCGGCCAAGCCGGTGTGCCTCCGTGATCAGAGCCTCCATTTCGGCGGGACTGTACTGTTCAAGCTGTGGATTGTCTCCTCGCGAGAAGACTCCGCCGGAAGCGCAGAACTTGATTACATCCGCGCCGTATTTCACCGTCTCACGGACTTTGTGGATTACCGCGTCTACGCCGTCGGCGGCGCCTTCGGCGCTGTAGTGGAACTCGGGAGCCAGCAGGTTGCTGTCACAATGTCCACCAGTGATCCCTAGCGGTGGACCAGAAACCTGCATGCGAGGGCCGATAACGTCTCCTGCATTGATGGCGTCGCGCAGGGCCACATCCGTATAGCCTTCAGCTCCCACGTTGCGCACACTGGTAAAGCCTGCCAGCAATGTCAGACGTGCGTTCTTGGCGCCTGTTAAAGCGGCGCGAGGCACAGAAATTCCCAACGCCTCGTATCCTGCCGCTCCAGCATCAGAGGTCAAATGCGTATGAACGTCGACAAATCCAGGCAGGATAGTCGCATCTCCTAAATCAATCACGCGAGCACCAGCTGGGATAGTGGTGCTGCTGCCACTTCGGACGGATTCGATTCGGTTCCCGGTGATGACAATTACGGGCCGATCCGTCAACTGGCCTGACTCGGGTTCGAATAGTTTTCCGGCGCGAAGTAAGATGTTGTGAGTGGCGGGACTCGCCTGAGCGGAAATAGCCGGAACGGCTAGAGTGAGCAATCCGGCAACCAGCACGGCGATGTTCTTCCTCAGCACAGGCATCAGAACGAATCTGTGTCGAATTCCACCGGGATCCATACGCGTGTTTCCTCTATCGCTTGCTGGTGACCGGTTCGGTGACCAGCAGTCCGAGATTCTTCTCCAGAATCCGCAACACACACTCGACGTCATCCAATGTGTTGTAAACGTGAAAGGAAATTCGCAGGCCATCGTGCCGGCTGGAGAGAACGACACCACTCTGCGCGAATTTCTGTACCAGAGCTTCCGCGTCTTTCGATTGCAGTACGACCAAGGGCCCGACGCTGTCGGGCGGTGTCTTGATGCGGATACCGAGATCCTGTGCTCCATCGAGCAGGGCCCTAGTCAGTTTCTTCACCTGGTCCGCAACCGCCGTCAGACCGATGTCCTGCAGAAGGCGCACTCCCTCGCATGCCCCGTAGATGCTCGGGATTGGCGGCGTTCCCGACTCGAAACGCCGGGCTCCTGAAGCGGGATCGAATAATTTCACGTTGAAACTGAAAGGATTGGCCTGTCCGAACCAACCCGTGACTGAAGGTACCAGCGAGGGAATGAGCGACCTCCTCACATACATAAATGCCAGTCCCGGTGGACCGAGCAAGTATTTCAAGGCCCCACTGACGTAGAAGTCGAGGTTCATGGCCTTGACGTCGATGGGACGGGTTCCGCAGTCTTGGTAATCGTCCAGAAGAACCAGCGCGCCGCGCTCGTTGGCAATCTCGGCGATTTTGGCCACCGGCATGCGAAATCCATTCATGAAGCATATGTGCGTCAAGGGGACGATCAAGGTATTGCGATCGATGAGCGCGCCATAGCCTTCCACACTCAGCCGATCCTCAAACGCTTCCACAAAGGAAACCTGCGCGCCTCGCTTACCCTGAGCCAGCCAGATGTGTCCCATGGTGGGAAACTCGAACTCGCCCAACACAACTTTGCGCCGCTCCGTGAAAGACAGTGCGCTCGCAATGGAGCTCACCCCGGCAGACGCACTGGCCACCAGTGCGACCTCGTCGGGTTCTGCTCCAATGAAGCGAGCAAACAGCCCTCGGGCTGCCGCATAGTGCTGCACCCAAACATCCCAGGGCGATCCCTGCTCGTGCCAACTACGCAGATATTCGAGAAAACCAGCCTCCACACGCTCCGACAGCGCTCCCTGAGAGCAGCTATTGAGATAGATCTTCTTCTGGAAAACTGGGAACTGAGATCGTACGTCCGCGATCTTGTTGTTGTTCTCCTTCAGGAATCACTCCTCACTTAACAGGCCTAGAGATCGCAGGAATCCGAGACGGACCGGGAGCGAATAATTATGTCGAGCGGGTCCGCGCGACTGGGGTTCCGCTTCGAAAAAACTTCATCGTGGTGACAATCAATGAAACGGTCTTGTAAATCTTGGTTGCGCGGATTGATTGACGAAGAATCTCGCGGGAGACCATTGCCGTCCTTGCACTCCTACCAACAGCATGTCTCGCGCGATTTTATCTGCCGGTGAATCGTCATCACATCCACAATCTTTCCGCCGACCTTCCATCCGGAATAAGACAGGTTTTCCCGGGCGGACAGCAGTCAGCCGACGAACCCTCTTAAACACTCTTCACGGGCCTCCACCGGAAGACCGGCGAGAAAACTATCCCAAGCTTTTGGTGCATGTCAAGTGTATTCATCTCAGTATTTATGTGGTATACCACTATGGCATTAGTTACATGCCGAATTGCTTGTTTAATTGCTAATGAGGACGCTACAAACCCTGGCAATCGGCCCCAAGGATGCGAGGTTTCTTGGCAAAAAGCAGGAAGGATGATCGTTCGTAGATGGTCCTCAGCCGAAAAACACCGGCCCGAAGCCGTTGGTCTCAATCGCGGTCAGTGGGAACGCCCCGCACCCTGGGGGAGCGCGTCTATCAGCAACTAAGGCACGAGATCATTCATGGCGTCTTCCAAGCGGGTGAGGCAATCAACGAAAAGGTGCTGGCCAGGA
>Ga0070707_100005110_pt1 | contig 12301 bp, 14 predicted proteins | sample KBSK5502metaG_FD_65468 | JGI IMG/M metagenome (GOLD analysis project Ga0070707, IMG submission 65468) | Corn, switchgrass and miscanthus rhizosphere microbial communities from Kellogg Biological Station, Michigan, USA - KBS K5-50-2 metaG | ecosystem: Host-associated > Plants > Roots >... | reverse complement strand
CCCGCAGGGGACCTATGTCGATGTTCCCGGACGATGCCGGGTCGCGAGCCTCGACGAGATCGAGATGCAGTACGGGTGGAGTCTCAATCCTGGCCGGTACGTCGGCGTGGCAGAGGGCGTACCCGATGAGTTTGAGTTCGCGGTGCGGTTGGAGGAGTTAGACGAAGAACTGGAGACCCTCAACAATGAAGCTGCCGTTCTTCAGGAGCGAATTGCGCAAAATGTCGCTTCCATTCTTGATCAACATGCGGGCACGGCTTAGGGGGTCGGCTAGTGATCGAGGTAGGACGAGAACTTGTCCTTGGAGAGATTACGTCGGTCATTACGAAGGGCACGACCCCGACCACCCTCGGCTATGCGTTCACTGATGAAGGCGTCGGCTTCATCAAGGTGGAGTCGATCAGCGAGGGAGGCACCATCATCCCGGAGAAGCTGTCGCATATTGACGACAAGACTCACGATGTGCTGCGTCGTTCGAAGCTTCACGAGGGAGACATCCTCTTCTCTATCGCTGGAGCTATCGGTCGCACGGCACTGGTAGATGGGTCGATCTTGCCCGCCAATACGAATCAAGCTATCGCCATTGTTCGAGTAGACGATTCATTGGCTGTTCCCAAGTACGTCTACTATTACCTGCGCTCCGCCACCTTTCTGAATTACAGCCTCGGACGAGTCGTTCAGACAGCGCAGGCGAACGTCAGTCTTGGGGAGCTCAGGAAAGCACCGATACGGTTGCCGGCGCGTGCCGTTCAGCAGAAGATCGCCGGCATCCTCTCCTCCTACGACGAGTTGATCGAGAACAACGTTCGGAGGATGGAGATCCTGGAGGAATCAGCCAGGTCGTTGTACCAAGAGTGGTTCGTCCACTTCCGTTTTCCGGGGCATGCGAGCGTCCCTTTAGTCGAATCAGATATGCGGCCGATCCCGGAAGGGTGGGAGATAAAGACGTTGCGTGGTGTCCTCGCTCGGCTTGAGTCTGGTTCACGGCCAAGAGGCGGCGTGGATCCCAACGAACGAGGGGTTCCAAGCATTGGCGCTGAGAACATTACGGGCTTAGGAAAATACGACTACGCCAAGGAAAAGTACGTCAGCCAAGGGTTTTATTCCAGGATGCGGCGCGGCCACGTAGTGAGTGGCGACGTCTTGCTCTACAAAGACGGCGCTCACATCGGTAGGAAGACACTCTTCCGCGACGGGTTTCCACACGCCAGATGTTGCATCAACGAGCACGTTCTGATTCTCAGAGCAAACGAGCCCGTCACTCAGAGCTATCTCTTCTTCTGGCTTGACCAGCCTGACATGACTCAAACGATCCGCAACTTGAACTCAAACGCGGCTCAGCCAGGTATCAACCAGGAGGGCGTAAAGAACTTACCGATCTTGATCCCCGATCCGACGATCCTTAGGTCGTTCGAGCGCCTCGTTGACCCAATTCTGGCTCAACTCTTCAATCTCGCAAAGCAGACCAGGATCTTGGGGCACACTCGTGAGCTCCTACTTCCGAAGTTGATCTCAGGCGAGATCGACGGATCCCGTATTGAGGTTGGCTCGCTACATGACGGTTCCTGAGGCAGGGAACGTTGACTACTCGGAGGACGCGCTCGTCGAGCAACCAACTATCGCGTTGCTCAAGGAGCTTGGGTGGGAGATCGCCAACTCCTTCTGGGAGTTCCAGGAGGCGGTCAGCCCGCTCGGACGAGAGACTGATCACGAAGTCGTCCTCCTCGCCCGCCTTCGTAAGGCTCTTGAGCGGTTGAATTCCGGCGTTCCGCCCGAGGCGATCCAGCTCGCGATTGACGAAATCTCTCGCGACCGTTCAGCGATGAGTCCTGAGGGAGCCAATCAGGATGTGTACCACCTTCTCAAGGAGGGGGCGAGAGTCCCGATTCGCAAGCCTGACGGCAGTCAAGAGTACTTACGGGTCAGCTTCATCGACTGGCGGCAGCACACGAACAACAACTTCTTCCTTGCCTCGCAGCTCTGGGTTCATGGCGACATGTACCAGCGCCGCTGCGACCTGGTGGGGTTCGTGAACGGCCTTCCTCTGGCTTTCATCGAACTCAAGGCGAGCCACAAACGGCTAGAGAACGCCTACCGAGACAACCTCAGGGACTACAAGACGGCGATTCCGCACATCTTCTGGTTCAACGCCTTCATCATCCTCTCGAACGGAAGCATGAGTCGGCTCGGAAGCATCTCAGCTCCGTGGGAACACTTCGCCGAGTGGAAGAAGATCAACGACGAAGGCGAAGAGGGGGTCGTGTCTTTGGAGACGATGATCCGTGCCACTTGCGACCCCGTGCGTCTGCTCGACATCGTCGAGAACTACACCGCTTTTGAGGAAGCCCAGGGCGGCCTGATCAAAAAGATCGGTAAGAACCACCAAGTGCTAGGCGTCAACCGGGCGATCGAAGCGGTCAACAGCTTGGGCACGAACCGAGGTCGCCTCGGCGTCTTCTGGCACACGCAAGGAAGCGGCAAGAGCATGTCCATGCTCTTCTTTTCCCAGAAGATCCTCCGCACGATTCCGGGGAACTGGACGTTTGTGGTCGTCACGGATCGTCATGAGTTGGACGACCAGATCTACAAGCAGTTTGTTGCCTGCGGTGCTGTTACAGAGAAGCAAGCTCAGGCTGAGAGCGGCCAGGATTTGAAGCGACTCCTGACTGAGGATCACCGCTACGTATTTACCCTCATTCAGAAGTTCCGAACCGAGCGGGGTGAGCCGTACCCCGTCCTCTCCGAGCGTTCCGACATCATCGTCATCACAGATGAGGCGCACCGCAGCCAGTACGACGCGTTTGCGCTCAATATGCGATCGGCTCTGCCGAATGCAGCCTTCATCGGGTTCACCGGCACGCCGCTCATGGCCGGCGAAGAGAAGACGAAAGAGGTCTTTGGCGACTACGTGAGCGTCTACGACTTCAGGGAATCACGTGAAGACGGGGCGACAGTCCCTCTCTACTACGAAAACCGGATCCCGGAGCTGCAACTCACAAACGAGGATCTCAATGACAAGATCTACGAGGTCGTCGAAGAAGCAGTCCTCGACGAAGACCAAGAGAAGAAGCTGGAGCGTGAGCTAGGCCGCCAATACCAACTGATCACACGCGACGACCGTATGGAAACTATCGCTGAGGATCTCGTCCAGCACTTCGTCGGACGCGGTTACCTCGGCAAGGCGATGGTCGTCTCGATCGACAAGGCAACAGCTGTACGCATGTACGAGAAGGTGCAGGCGCACTGGGCGAGGTACCTCAGCGAATTGAGATCTGAAGCTGCCGTCGCCTCTCCTGAGGAACGCGCTGTGCTCGATCAGAAGATCGCTTTCATGTCAGAGACGGACATGGCTGTGGTTGTGTCCCAGTCTCAGAACGAGATCGAAGACATGAAAGAGAAAGGACTCGACATCATCCCGCACCGCAAGCGGATGCTGAACGAAGATCTCGACCTCAAGTTCAAAGACCCTGATGACGCACTCGGGCTCGTCTTCGTCTGCGCTATGTGGATGACTGGCTTCGACGTACCGACCTGCTCCACGATCTATCTCGACAAGCCAATGCGGAACCACACACTTATGCAGACGATCGCAAGAGCAAACCGTGTCGCCCCTGACAAGGCAGCTGGACTGATCGTGGACTACGTCGGCGTCTTCCGCAGCCTCCAGAAGGCATTGGCGATCTACGCAGCTCCGCGGCCGGGTCAGGAGGGCGGTGAGAGTCCGGTTCAGAACAAGGACGAACTCGTCGAGCTGACGAGGCAAGTCATCCGCGCTGCGGAAACGTTCTGCTCCGAGCATGGCGTCGACTGCCAGAAGATCCGGACCGCCGAGGGGTTTGCCCGAGTCGCATTGCTTGACGACGCCGTAGATTCCCTTGTCGTTTCTGACGACGTAAAGCGTCGGTTCCTCGCGACGACGGGAAACGTCCAGCGCCTCTACCGGGCCGTTCTCCCAGACAAGGCTGCAATCGAGTTCGCCCCTGCCTATGCACTGTTTACGACCATCGCAGAGAAGATTCGGTCGCTCACTCCAGCCGCCGACATCTCAGAAGTGACCGAACGGATCGATCGCCTGCTCGACGAGTCCATTGTGGCCGCGGGATATTCGATCGACCAACCTGCGCCAGCCCTTGTCGATCTCAGTCAGATTGACTTCGCGAACCTCCAGGCACAGTTTGCGACTGCCCACAAGCACACGGAAATCGAAAAACTCAAGGCGGCGGTCGAGCGCCAACTGAGGACGATGGTACTGCTCAACCGCACGAGAACGGACTACCTGGAGCGATTCCAGCGAATGATCGACGAGTGGAATCAGGGGAGCCTGAACATCGAGAAGTTTCTCGAGCAATTGATCGACCTGGCTCAGGGGTTGAACGAGGAGGAGAAGCGAGCAGTGCGCGAAGGGCTAACTGAAGAAGAGCTCGCGCTCTTCGACCTACTCACCGTTCCAGAGCCTGTACTCACGAAGCAACAGGAGGCGGATGTCAAGAAGCTTGTTCATTCAATGCTGGAGGCCCTTAAGCGGGAGAAACTTGTCCTTGATTGGCGCAAGCGCCAGCAGTCACGCCAAGCCGTGAGGCTTTACATTGAGGAGCAGTTCGACACACTTCCGAACGTCTACACAACCGAGCTCTACACCCAGAAGTGCGATCTCGCGTATCGCCATATCTTCGACTCCTATTTCGGCGAGGGCAAAAGCCTCTATACGGAGCTTTCGTCGGCCGCGTAAGCTAGGCAGCGCGACGAGATCGTCCCGCGCCGGTCCGTGCGCGCAAGAGACTTGCCTGCGTTCGCAGAAAGAGGCGACGCATCACCATGATTAGGACGATTCCGTAGTGAGCAGTGAGCGCAAGACCAGCAGCTATGAATCCTCGAAGCCACCATCCTGACGTTGCACTTGCCACGGCGAATGTCCCCGCCGTCACGATGCAGACGAGCGCGGCGTAAGCTGCGTTAGCTGCCAACTCCTCAAGGTTCGCGACCTGGGTCGAGAGCGCCTCGTCCGGTATTGGTTTAGCGTCCTCGAGCTCGTAAGCCCGTTCGTAGATCTGGAGCATCACGCCGAATAGGAAAGCTCCAAGCAGTCCCGAGACGGTGAGCAGTGCAGCGGTAGCTGTCGTATCCAATTCGACATCGAAGACTAGGCAAATGGTTAAGACGGCCGCCGAGGGAACAACGGCGAGTACATAGTCGGGCCAATAGCGACCTCCGGTGCTCGCATTCGTGTAAGTGGACCAGTGAGCGCGCACGATGAGCGTGGGGTCCGCCTTCAAGTTGGCGCCTCGGATCACCTGACAGTCGCCAAGACGCTGCGCAGTGCGCTGATCAAGCTTGCTCTCGTGGGATCGCCATCGACCCCAATTGTGAGGTCGTCATCCATCTCCACGGAGAACGGATGACCGAGGTCCAACTTTTCGACGTTGAACGTTCTTCGATGGCCATCCTCGAGGACGACCTCGACCTTTGCCTGGTCAAACGTCATCCCTTCGAACGTGACGATGTCGCTTAGGGGTGAATTCCCTCGCAAGAAACGCCGAATAGGCGCCGTGTTGAGGCGACGATTCTGGAGCGCTGGTGAGATATCCAGTTCCACTTTCCCCAAGTCATTCCCCCGCACCCAACGATGTGTCTCGGCAAAAGCCGCATCATTGGGACGCACGAATTTTATCAGGCGAACATGATCAACACGTCCTTCGTCGATTGCCGCTTCCAAAGCTGCCCGAAAAACGAAAGGCTTGATTTCGAGAAGTAGTTCGTCATGCCGCTTCCGAAACTCTTCATCGATTTCCCCGGCGAGCAGAGACTTCACTCCGCGGCCGCTGTTGTTGTGAATCGCCATCCACCCCATCGTTTGAATAAGTGGCAACACGAAGAGGCAACCGCATCGCACGATTTGCGTGTCGTCGACTGCCTGCCTTAATCGGAACTGACCTGTTCGGTCAAAGATGTCGGCAGCGACGCCCGTCTCGCCATGCTGGAGACCGAGGAAGAGTTCCTCAGCACCGTAAGGTGTTATGTTCTCGCACCACACCGAGCGCTCTCCATCTGCGCGAGTTGCTTCGAAGTTGTTGCCCATGATGTCGCTGATGACGGCGAGTAGTCGCGTTCCGGCAGCGTCAATTGCTCCCAAGGGCAGGTACTGGTCAGGTTTACGCTTTGGGCGGACCTGCACGGTGTAAAGAGAGGCACGATGGCTCAAAATAGATTCAGGTACGTGGGAGTTGCGGGTGTGGTCGGATCTTAGAGGGCGGTGGTGACGTTTGTTAGCACCGCACAGAAAGGAAGCGTCCGGACGCTTCCCTGCTCAGAGCTCCGCAGGGTCGAACTTCCGGACGCTTCCAGACCGGTCCAGGCTGAGGCTAAGTCTCTGGCGAGTCTGTGCCTAGTGTCCGGTCTGGACTAGGCCGGAAGTGCAAGCGATGCCGCTGTCTCCTGCAGTTGCGGGATTGCGAATTGGGGGACCCTCGGCGCGTTTGCGCCAACCGCAAGCGGGAAGTCAGCTCTCCTTCGCCCGGCTGGGAATGCGCCTCTGCACGATAAACGGTCCTGCACAGGCGCACCGACACGCTTGCTAATTAGTCGTCCCGGCCGAAAACCGCGCCGCGCCAAGCGCCGCTCTCAGCACCACGACTCTCGATCAGTTCCTTGAACCGATCCAGATCGCCGCGCACGCGACGCTGGTCGAGGCCGGCTGCTGAGCCCAGCGTCGCCGCAACGCCTTCGGCTTGGATAGCTCATCGACGGACGGATCCGAGTCTTCGATTCGCCGATCGGCTCGAACGAGACGGTGCAGCGGGTCTTCTTGCGTTCTTAGCGAGCGACCTCGCCAATTCGGCTGCGCGGCCGGGAATTTGGCTTAACAAGGACGAAGATCCGGTTAGTTGGCGGCATGCGGTTGAGCTGGAAATCGTGTCTCGTCGCAGCGGCGGCGCTCTTTGCCCTTCCGTCGACCGCATTGGCCGCAAATGCGCGCACGACGGCTTCGCCCCAGAAGACGATCGCGAGTTACTGCAGCTCGAGCGGCGACGTCTGCTACGGAATCTTCAACCGCAGCGGCAAGGTCTATCTTCGGAACGACGGCCGCGCGGTACTTCAAGCGCTACAACCTCTGTGTCCGCCTACTCCCAGCCGGGACCGATGCGACGCACGCGCAGCGCTGCGGCTCGTACCCGGTCTTTCGCCAGGACGGCTCGACCTGGGGATCGTCGATCAACTACGCGCGTCAATTCCCGATCACGGGTCCCGGTCGATATCGCGTGACGTGGAAGCTCGGTTCGGGCCCGCCCGGGCCGCCGCTGTACTTCCGGCTGCCGGCGCGGAGCTAGCTCATTTCTCCCCGGACTAGAACCTGCCGCGGAAAAGCAGCAACAACAGCAGCAAGAGCAAGATCAGGAACAGAAACTTGCTGATGAAGATCCCGCCGCCGATCGCCAGAATCAGGATGATGAGGAGCAGAAGGACGAGCATGTCCGTCTGTCCTGCTCAATCCTCCGCCCGCTAAACCGCCAGATCAGGCAGCTTTGCGCGAGCGCTCCGAACGCCGATTCGGCGCGCGGCGTTCTGCGAGGACAGGAAGGGCTCTCCGATCGGTCCGCTTCGCAGTTCGCATCAGTCTGAGCGTGTCGCCGATCGTGTGGATCACGGCGGCGAAGGCGGCCAGTAACGCGATCGTGAAGACGGTGTAGCCCGCGCCCATATATGCCTGGAGGACGAGCCAGGCAGGAATCGCGATGAGCACCATCAGCGCCGCCAGCGCGTGCCGGAAGAACGAGGCCACGGCGAGTGCGACGAGCACGAGAAGCACGAGGAGAAACGCCGCGACTCCGACGCTCATGGCAGCTCCTGGCCGAGGGCCTTCTCGAAGGCGGCGTCGAGCCCCGCCGAATCACTCCACTCCGGTAGCTCGAGCGCGGGCGGCCGGACCTGACCGCGACGTTGCTCGTGGTGCAGGCCCTCGAAGCAGACCGGGCACAAAGGCGACCAGCGCGAATCGAGCGAGTCGCGACCGCACTCCTGGCAGCGCATCGCTCGTAGCCACGACATCCCCTGAATGGTCCCGCGCGGACCGGACGGCACGCGCACCGAGACCAGGTGCGCTAGGCACCAGAGGCTGCCGGCGCAGAAGGGCACGGGTGCTGGCCAAGTGGAGAGCGACTCCTGTGGCCGTTGCGGCCAATCCTGCGCGGCGGGGCTTGCATCTCCGCGTCCCGCTCTTCGGTTCGGGCACGACACCCGCGCCCAGCCTGATTTTACGGTGTCACGGCCGGCACAGAACCGAGCCGCGGGCGGCTTGGACCGTCGGGGGGTACTGTGGAGGCGAATCAGGAATTTTGGTCCGATTGCTACCCAGGAGGGGAGGAACATGACCAAGCCGATTCCCGAGGGATATCACGCCCTCACCCCGTCTCTCGCCGTCGATAACGCCGCGCAGGCGATCGAGTTCTACAAACGCGCGTTCGGCGCGAAGGAGCGCATGCGCATGATGGGCCCGGGAGACATGATCGGCCATGCCGAGCTCGAGATCGGTGACTCCGTGCTGATGCTCGCCGATCCGATGCCGCAGTCGACCGTGAAGCCACCGAAGGCTCTCGGTGGCACCAGCGTCGGCATCTTCTTGTACGTCGAAGATGTCGACGAGGTCGTCCAGCAGGCGATCGACGCGGGCGCAACCGTGACGATGCCGGTCGAAGACCAGTTCTGGGGCGACCGCTTCGGCGTTGTTGCCGACCCGTTCGGGCACCAGTGGCAGATCGCCACGCACAAGGAAGACCTCACGCCCGAGGAGATCATGGAACGCGGCAAGACGGCGATGGCCGCCATGAGCTGAGCTCAGTGGGGGCCGCCGGCGCCACGCCGGCGGCCCTTTCGCTCGGTCAAAAACACGTACGTGCTAGGCGGCCGGACGCTGTCCTTCAAGCAACTTCCGGATGCGTCTAAGAGCCGCCTCGACGTCGGGTGGGGTCCGCTCGAGGTCCCTGCGCAGGTCGTTCAGGAGGTCAGAGAGCGCAGCGGCGTAGAAGTGCTGCGTGCTATACGCCTCGTCGCGCGCTTGCTTCCGCGTCTTGTCGAGGGCGGCCTGCAGTTGACGGCGTTGCCGTTCCTGAGCTGCCTTCTCCCGCTTGTTCCGCCCCTCGAGCAACTTCAAGCGTCTCCGCAGTTCAGCGATCACCTGGCGTCGCGTTTCGGCGAGGGCGAGAGCCTCCTCCCGGGCTGCGACCAGATCCGACCGTCGGCCGAAGTACAGATAAAGGAAAAGACTGGCCAGGGCCGCGAAGGCCGAGAGTGCAGCGACGACGGTGCTTACGACGGCGGACATCCCGCGCAGCCGCGTGATTTCGACTGGTGAGGCTCGGAACCCTACGGGTGGCAACACCCGGGAGGACCTGGCGCAGATAGCCCTGGGCGAAGGCTCGCTCGCCGCCGAGCGTGTCGGCCTACGCCTGTTTCGTCGGCCTGATCGCGGTCCTGTCCCACCTCCCTCACCTTGACGGCCGCGCAATCGCCAGGCGCAGCCGAATGTCAAAACTCCCTGCAAATTCTACCTTCAGAGGCGCGCCTGCAAATGTAAAAGCTTCGGGCGGCGTGGGCGCCATCCGCGCTCCGGAGTCCGCACTCCCGAGAGTCGTATTGGGCATACTCGGGACGTGGTCTACGACGAATCGTCCAAGGCCGACGAGACGGAGAACCTTTCGTCCGCCACTGAGGGCCGGGAGCAGGAGCAGGGTTTCGGCGATCTTCAGTTTTACGTGCCTCAGGACCTCCTCGATGTCTCCTTCCCGGTAGCGGTCCGTGGCTTCGACCGTCGGGCGGTCGAGGCCTACATCAAACGTGTCAATCGCGTGATCGCCGAGCTCAAGGTGAGGAGTTCGCCGCCGGCGGCGGTCAGGCATGCGCTCGAACAGGCCGAGGAGAAGGCGCAGGGGCTACTTCGGGCGGCGCGAGAGGCCGGGGAGGAGATCACGACAAGCGCGCAACACGAAGCGGAACAGAACACGGCCAAGGCAAAAACAGAAGCGGCGGAGCTTCTCGTCAACACGAGCGCGGACGCGGACCGCATCAAGGCCGAGGCAGACCAACTCATTGCCGACGCGAGGACGGAGGCGGACGCTGCCGTCGCCAAGGCGCAGTCCGAGGCGGATGAATTGCGCGCGGAGGCGAAAGCCGAGGCGCAGGACACGCTCGCACGCGCGCAGGCGGAAGCGGACGAGCGCATGCGGCGGTTGAAGGAGGAGCTTGCCGCGCTGCGGGAGGAGGCGGAGACGCGAAGGGGCGAGATTCAGGCTGACACGGAGGCCGTCTGGAAGGAACGTCACGAGCTGCTGGAAGACGTGCGCAGGATGGCGAGCGGCCTCGTCGATCTGGCCAACGCGGCCGCTGCGCGCAGCCACGGCCCCGAGCCTGACGAGTCGGACGAACAGACGTTGGAGGAACGCCCGCACGACGAGTCTCGCGTGGAGTTGACGGAGAGAACGACTTCCGAGCCGCGCTCTTGAGTTGATCCCGCAGCTCGGACTGGGCTGGCCGCAAGCGCCTGAGCGCCGCTCTCGCGCATAATCGCACCAAGTCACATTGATGCTATGATGCGGTTATGGCCAAGGCCAGAACGACGATTACGGTGGACGAGCGGGTCCTCCGCGCGGTGCGGGTGAAGGCGGCTCGCAGCGGCCGCCGTGACAGCGACGTGATCGAGGAAGCACTTCGGCGCGACCTCGGACTCGATCTGCTCGAGCGCGTCTGGGAGTCCGCCGACCTCGACGAGGTCGAGGCTCTCCGCGTCGCGACGGAGGAGCAGCACGAAAGCCGTCGCGCCTAGCGTGTGCGCGCGGTCCTCGACGCGAACGTCCTTGTCTCGGCTCTGATCTCGCGAGTCGGGGCGCCGGCGCGTCTCGTTGAGCTGTGGCTCGAGGGTGAGGTCGAACTCGTCCTTTGCGAGTCATTGCTCGACGAGGTGCAGCGAACGCTGAACCAACCGAAGATCAGGAGTCGAGTCGCATCTGAGGACGCCACTCGGTTCGTCCGACTACTGCGGGAGCTTGGCGAGGTCGTGGCGAACCCCGACGGACCGCCGCCCCTTCACTCGGATGACCCCGGCGACGACTACCTGCTGGCGCTCGCTGCGCGCGAGCGCACACCGCTCGTTTCGGGAGACGCACACGTGCTCGCGCTCAGCGACAAGCTGCCGATCTCGTCGCCCCGCGCGTTTCTCGAGCAACTCGAGTGCTGATGACTTCGAGGTTGCCGGGAGGACTCGTCAGTCGAGGCTCCCGCGACGTGCCAGCCACTCCATCGGCTGGCCGGTGACGCGGGCGATCGTGTCGAAATGCCGGTCGTAGTGGAGGAGAGTCGCGCCGTTCACCTCGGCGATTGCTGCGATCAGGAGATCGACCGGCGTCGGGCCCCGGTGTTGGCTTCTCCCGGTGAGCGCCGCCTGGGTTCCAAGCGCGATCCGCTCGACCTTTCGATCGATCGGAAGGTTAGGCAGCAAGCTCAGATCATTTGCGAGACGATCGTACTCAGCGCGGCTCCTCGCCGAGTACAGGAGCTCCAGCGCGATCGGCGTGCATCCGGCGAGAATGCCCGCTTCGAACAGCTCGGTCCAGAGCGCCTCAGCTCGAGCGCTTCGGTGCCATGCGCTGGTGTCAGCGAGAACGAGGCGCAACGCGAGGCTCGCGTAGCCGGCGGATCTCCGCCAGCGACGGGCCGATCCCGCCCTCACGTCGGATCCGTTCGAGCAACCGGCGACGGGCGGCTAGGGCGATCACTTCGTCGAGAGCCGCGTCGACGGTAGCGGCCAGGGTTTTCGTGCCAAGGATCTCGCGAGCCTGATCGAGCTTTTCGCGGTCGATGGCCAGGGAAGTCTTGTCTGATTTAGATATCCGCTTAGCCATTGAATCGATATCCTAGCCGGCGCGGCAAGGAGCGTCCACCGGCACTTCTAGACTGTCCCTTCCCGTGCCCGAAGCGTCCTTCGTTCATCTGCATGTCCACTCCGAGTACTCCATCCTCGACGGGGCCTGCCGGATTCCCGCCCTCGCCGCACGGGCTGCCGAGTTCGAGATGCCTGCCGTCGGGCTCACCGACCACGGCTCGCTCGCCGGGGCCGTCGAGCTCTACCGGGAGGCCGGAAAGCACGGAGTCAAGCCGATTCTCGGCTGCGAGATCTACGTCTGCGACGACCGCCGCGCCCAAACCAAAGGGAACGCTCACCTCACACTGCTCGCCGAGGACAACGCCGGCTACTCCAACCTGATTAAGCTCGCCTCCGCCGGCTACCTCGAGGGCTACTACTACAAGCCGCGCG